>Ga0315273_10002783_pt1 | contig 20820 bp, 18 predicted proteins | sample YL17G02_0_MG_FD_205753 | JGI IMG/M metagenome (GOLD analysis project Ga0315273, IMG submission 205753) | Sediment microbial communities from Yellowstone Lake, YNP, Wyoming, USA - YL17G02_0 | ecosystem: Environmental > Aquatic > Freshwater > Lake > Sediment | place: USA: Wyoming | collected... | reverse complement strand
CGACCGATAGCGGAAGCTAATCATTCGATCCAGATCGAGTTCTGGGGGGACCTTGCGCCAGGCCTTTTCGGATTCCCGGGGACAGATCGCGAAACGACGATTAAACCTCGGGATAAAGACTTTTAGAAACTGATTTGCCGCTTCAAGGCTCTGGAATCCTTGGAGGCCCAGTTCAGCGATGAGTCGGTCCTGCAAGGTTCCAAAAAGCCTTTCAATTCGTCCTTTGGCTTGCGGAGAAAGCGCCGCGATGGACTTGATGCCCAAGGCCTCCAGCGCCAAGCCCACCTGAGTGGGATCCTGACGACCGGCCAACTGCTCCTCCAAGCTCCAATGCGAATCGTTTCGATGAAGCGCCCCATGGCGATCGTGATATATCACTAAAGGAATCCCATAGCGCTTGACCAGCTCTCTAAGAAGCCATAGATACCCTGAACTGCCTTCAAAAGGAAAGAACCGGGCCGCCAGGAGTTTCCCCGTCGCATCATCCATGGCGACCATCAGACAACAAGCAGGATGATCCGGACCCAACCAAGGATGGGGACTTCCATCCCAAAGTACCATCGCCCCCTCTTGAGCCTTCCGCTCCCGTCGCTTGCGATGCTTGGGACCCCGACGCCTCCGCTTGGGCGCCATCCCTGCTTCCCGCCGTAACTTCCTCACCGTCTCTCGATTCAAATCAATCTCTTCGCATTCCCAGAGCTTCTCGGTAAAATGGGTATCGTTAAAGTCCCAGTAAATCTCTCTCGAGAGCCCTAAAACCTTCTCTCGTAAGGCTTCTTTGATCCGGTGGTTGGAGGGCTGTCCCCGATTGCCATGGACCAACGCCTTGATCCCTCTGCCCCGGATTGCTCGTCTAATCCGTTTGACCTGCCGGTAGGATACACCTATCTTCTCCCCTGCCTCCCTTAAGGTGATCTTTCCTCCCTTGACCAGCTCCATTAGATGCCACCTCTTTAACTCCTTCTGCCCCAGGGGTATCTTCTCCGTTTCCATGGGGACATTTTAACATAAGCAGTTAAGGGGACATTTCTACTTCGCTAACACAAGGATAAAATTTCTTGTTGACTTTACTATACGAATTTAATAAACTCTTTCCAGAATCCCACCTCTTTCTCAAGAATTTTCGACCGATAAACTGGACACAACATCAGGAGGTAAGTTTAGACTCCAGAACCGAATGCTTACCTCCAGGGAGGGAATAAAATGTTACTCCGCCAACGTTCCCAGAAGGTAGATCTGCTTAAAAAGGTGCCAATGTTTAGCAATCTTAGTAACCGCCATCTGAACGAAGTTGCCAAGTATGCGGATCAGTTGCCGGTGAAGGCGGGTAAGGTCTTAGCTGAGGAGGGTAGTTTAGGATGGGAATTCGTTTTCATCTTAGAGGGTAAGGTCCGAGTCGAGAAACACGGTAAGGTGATAAACCGTCTGGCTTCGGGCGACTTTTTCGGTGAGGTCTCCCTCATTGACAGGGGGCCCCGAACCGCAACGGTCATTGCTGAAACTGATATGGCCCTATTGATCGTAAACAGCAAATCCTTTGACCATTTGCTTGATACGGTTCCGGGGCTCCAAAAAAAGATCTTGATCTCCCTCTGCCAGTACTTTCGGAGAGCTGAGACAGGGTCATCAATTCAGTAATGGACACTGTTACCGCAGTATTCTAAATGAGAAAAAGCCTCAAAATGTGCCTACCTTGCACCTAATAGAACATCTTGTTCTGTTAGGTGGATCATCTCGACAAAGCGAAACGATTCAAAATTGGGAACGGATTCAAATTTTTTTTAATGTGAAGCGAAAAAGAATGGAACCCAAGATCCACTTCGCCAAAAGGAAAGATGGCGTAAGGTTAGCCTATTCAATATTCGGAGAAGGAGTGCCTATTGTCTATCCTGCTCCTTGGGTGAGTAATATTGCTTTTTTTCTTGAAGATCAGACTTTCAAGGCTTTTTGGGAACAAATTGCTCGATACTTTACGGTTATCTTTTATGACAAACATGGCTGTGGCCAATCGGACAGGAATCGAGCTGAATTTACACTTGAATCCGAACTCTTTGACTTAGAGACGGTCATTGACCACATTGGCCTTCAAGAGTTCATTCTCTTTGGGATATCAATGGCAGGCCCTCTGGCCATATCGTATACGGTCCGTCACCAGGAGAAAGTGAAATATTTGGTTTTATACGGAACCTATGCCAACGGTAAAATTCTTGCCAAGGACGAAGTTAAACTTGGCTTAATTTCGCTTATCAAGGGAGCATGGGGACTTGGTTCGAAGGCTTTAGTGGATATATTCATTCCAGGAGCGAGCCAGGATATGGCTCAACGATATGTGGCTTTTCAGCGAGGTTCGTGTAACTCTGACATGGCAGCCAGGTTGATAGATCTGACATATAACTTGGACGTGACTGGACTTCTTCCCAGCATCCAGACCCCGACACTGGTGATGCATCGGGAAGGGGATAAGGCCATCCAGATTCAACATGGGAGAGAACTGGCTATAGGAATTCCCAATGTGGTTTTTAAAGTCTTAAAGGGAGACACTCATTTCCCCTGGCTTGGTGAATCGGAAAGGATCATTGAAGAAATTTGTGATTTCGTGGGCGTAAAGAAATCAAAAACCCCTGAAACTCTTCTCGCTGAGGCCTCAACACAAGCAAACCCCGTAGGAGGAAGGGCAGGTTTCTCAGCAGAGGGTGGTGAGAGTGTTGAACAGGCGACGATTGTGTTTTCCGATATGATTTCATCCACAGAAATGGTGACTCGACTTGGCGATGCTGCTGCGCGTGATCTTTTTCTCCAACACGATCAGATCGTTCGCGATCAAATAAAGAAATATAAAGGAAGAGAACTTCAAACCCTTGGGGATGGCTTCATGCTTTCTTTTGAGTCACCCTCTGCAGCCATCAAGTGTGCATGTGATATACAAAAGGAATTATCCAAAAATATCCCTTCAATAAAAATCCGAATAGGCATCAACACCGGCGAAGTGGTGAGGCGGGAAGGTCAAATTCCTTTTGGACAAGCAGTGTTTGTTGCTTCAAGGCTTACTAATAAGGCCAAAGCAGAACAGATCTTAGTTTCAGATGTTACCAAACATCTGGTGGCTGGAAGTGGTTTTCAGTTTGTCGAAAGGGGGAGAGCTAAGCTGAAAGGGATCGGCGAAATCTTTAAATTGTATGAAGTCATCTGGAAACCCACTTCTTCCCCTTAAACTTGTTGTTATGGAAGAGAAGTAATATGAAATGCCCAGCTTGCATGTTTGATAACCGAGATGGGGCGCAGTTCTGTAAAGAGTGTGGGAAAAAACTGGAGCTTTTATGTCCATCATGTAGTCATCCTTACCAACTGGATAGCAAATTCTGTGATGAATGCGGTTACAACCTCATCCTCCAAAAAGAACCTCTTAAGAAAGACCTTTCCTTTGATGAAAAGCTTGCAAAGATTCAAAAGTATCTTCCTGGGGGACTAACCGAGAAAATCCTCTCTCAACGTGACCGGATTGAAGGTGAGCGCAAACAGGTCACAGTGATGTTCTGTGACATGGAGGGGTTTACCTCACTAACCGAAAAGCTCGGTCCTGAGGAAGCCTATACCCTTATGGACAAGGTCTACGAAATTCTCATCCACAAAGTCCATGATTACGAGGGGACAGTTAACGAACTGACTGGCGATGGGATTATGGCCCTTTTTGGTGCTCCAATAGCTCTGGAGGATGCTCCCCAGAGGGCTATTCGATCTGCCTTAGCTATCCATCGTGAAATAAATAAGTTCAGCGATCAACTCAAGAGTGAAAAGAAAATGCCTCCCATCAAGATGCGGATCGGTATCCATACAGGCCCAGTGATTGTAGGCACTTTGGGCAATGACCTTCGGGTAGAGTTCAAGGCAGTGGGGGACACAGTAAATTTAGCCTCCCGAATGGAAGGGTTGGCTGATTCAGGAACAACCTATGTGACCGAAGACACCTTCAAACTCACGGAGGGGTTCTTTAGGTTTGAGGCCTTGGGGGAAAGACAGGTTAAGGGCAAAGAAGAGCCAGTCAAGATTTATCAAGTGATTGCCCCCAGCACCAGAAGGACAAAATTCGATGTCAGTGCAGAGCGGGGTTTGACTTCTTTTGTTGGCAGGGAGCGTGAACTTGAGCTTCTATTGGATGGATTCCAACGAGCCAAGTTAGGTAAGGGGCAGGCCTTTTCCATCATATCCGAAGCTGGGGTTGGTAAATCGAGGCTCTTGTATGAATTTAGAAAGGCTATTGCCAACGAAGACGTTAACTTTCTGGAAGGGAAGTGCCTCTCATATGGCAGGGGCGTAGCCTATCATCCAGTGATAGACATCTTGAAGTCGAACTTCGATATACAGGAGGCAGAAGAGGATTCCAAGATCAGGGAGAAGGTCAAAAACGGATTAAAAATAATAGGTGCTGATGAACCCTCAACCCTCCCTTATCTCCTTGAGCTTCTTTCAGTAAAAGATAGTGGTATTGATAAAATTTCAATGAGTCCTGAGGCAAGAAAAGACAGGATGATTGAGGCAATCAAGCGGATCGTTCTCAAGGGGTCTGAGATGAAGCCCCTGGTTTTGGCCATTGAAGACTTGCACTGGATGGATAGGAGTTCGGAGGATGTAATCAGAAGCATTTTAGAAAGTATACCTGGGACAGGAATATTTTTAATGTTTACCTATCGGCCTGAGTTTGTTCACACCTGGGGTGCAAAGTCCTATCACAATCAATTAACTCTGCATCGGCTCTCCAACAGGGAAACCCTTGAGATGGTGACATACCTTTTAGGCACAAAGGAGATTGAGAAGGCATTAGAGGAGTTGATCCTTGAGAAGACAGAAGGTGTCCCCTTTTTCATCGAGGAGTTTATAAAATCCCTTAGAGACCTAAAAATTATAGAGAGGAAAGAGAACACATATCAATTATCGAAAGATATCCAGAAACTCGCCATTCCTTCGACCATCCAGGATGTGATCATGGCAAGAGTAGACTCCTTGCCTGAAAGGGCAAAAGAAGTGCTTCAGACTGGGTCTGTTATTGAGAGAGAGTTCAGCTACCCATTGATCAATCGTGTTACAGGTTTCCAAGAAAAAGAATTACTTTCGCACCTGTCCATTTTAAAGGATTCAGAGCTTCTCTATGAGAGAGGTATATACCCTCAATCAAATTATATCTTTAAACATGCCCTGACCCGTGAGGTAGTCTATGACTCAATTTTGGCTAAAAGGAAGAAGAAACTTCACGTGGAGATCGGGGATGCTATTGAAGAATTATACAGAGGTAGTGTGAGTGAGCATTACGAAGTTTTGGCTGAGCACTATTTCTTGAGTGAGAATTATTCAAAAAGTGCTGAATATTCAAGGTTAGCAAGCAGGAAAGCTGAAAAAGCAGCTTCATTTAATGATGCAATTGCCTATGCAAAGAAAAGAGTAGCATCTCTTGAGCGATTAACCCAGACAAAGGATGTTGAAAAACACATTATTGATGCAAGGGTGGTCCTTGGGCTCTACATGGCTCAAATGGGCTATCATATTGAAGCAAAAGAGGCCATCGATCCGATTATTGATTTAGCGATAAAACACGATTATAAGAGGAGGCTTTGCCAGATATACACTATCCTTGGTGCATACTACTGGTTTGTAGAGGACAATTATCCTGAGGCATTTAAAGTTTTGAGAGAGGCTATAAAGATATCGGAGGAAGTAGGAGATAATGTTGCTTTAGTTTTAGCCACCGATGCTCTTGGAGGTGCTTTAGGTTTTAACTGTGAATTTGAAAGATCAACACACTATTTCCAAAGGGCACTTGATATTAACGTGGCAGCAAAAAGCCTTTGGGGGATTGCAATAATTAAGAGCACTCTGGCCTATTTTTCTTATTTCCTCCATGGAAGAATAAATCTGCAATTCAAGACTACCAGTGAGGCTCTTCGCATTGCCGAAGAAAGTGGGGATATTTATTCAAGGGCGATTTCGTATGCAAGTCACGGATTTTCCTGCTATGGAAAAGGATTGTTTGGAGAGGCAGAAAAAAATCTGGTCAAGGGAATCGAATTTTGTGAAAGGATCAATTTGGCCGCCTGGAATGTGAATGCACAGTTTCATTTGGGGGAGACCTATTTTGAAATAGGAGATTTTCTAAAATCGAAAGAACATTACGAAAAAGGCAACTGGCTTTTAGATAATAATCGAATAGTTCCTTCCTGGGTGGGTCTTGTAAAAGTAGCTTTAACAAGATCAAAGGTAATGAATAAAGAAAAGGATGTGAATTTAGAATCTTTGTATGCCTATTCACGAAATAATAAGATTAAGGCACTTGATAGTTGGATTCAAGGATTTATTGGAGAGATTTTACTCAATATTGATGACCAACACTTATCTGAGGCAGAACATTGGATTCAGAAGGCCATCGAAGGCGACCAAAGAAATCGTATGATGTTCCATCTGGGGAAAGATTACGCCCTTTATGCAGAGTTGTTTAAACGAAAAGGCGATAGATTAAAGGCCCAGGAGAATCTCGGCAGAGCGATAGAACTCTTCAAAGAATGCGGTGCGGATGGCTGGGTCGAAAAATATGAGAAAGAAATGTTCATCCTTTAATAAGAAATTAGGAGTCACATTTCTCTTTCGCATGATTCATGGTGCCCACAATTGCGTAGGGCGATCATGCTCGGTTCAGGACCGTACTCAAAGGTGAGTCTTAAAGTTTTCGAAGCATATGCGATGAAAATATCATTCCCTCCCTCGAAATACTTTCCCCTAACATTTTTTGCCTTATGAACATTGAGGGATGGATGTCGAGGGTTTGCACTGAGAAGCCTCACCGCTTTATCGATAGCTTTTCGTTCACTCGGTTTCAAATGGGAGTAGTTTTCCAAGAAGATAATCTCGAAATGGAGTTCAAAGGAAGATGGCTTCGCTGACATAGAAGGTCAATTCTTCTTTTTTCTGAGCGCCTTTGAAGGGGTTGAAGCAACGATTCCAGGTCGGATATCAGCATTAACCTTCTTCTCTCTTTCAACCCAATCCGGGGAGAGGGCCTCTTCAGGCAGGTCTGACATATCGGGATATTTTCGGACCGTCCGGACTGGATAGAGGATGATCTGATCACCCTTGACGGCATATTCGAACAAAGATTCCCTTCGAAAAGGAGGAGGGAGAACGACTCTTCCCCTCGAATCTGTTTTCAAGATTTTAGTTTCAGCCATGTCGGTTTCTCCAATTTGTTTTGTTTAGAATTATAATCCCATTTGTAACAATTGTCAAATATGGGATTAAAGACGGGTTCCAATTAACATGAGAATCTCGGCAAAGCCATAGAGATTCTCAAAGAATGCGGCGCCGACGGCTGGGTGGAAAAATACGAGAAAGAATTGGCTGCAATTTAAGAAAGTGAGGACGGATTCACATTAACCGTTTAATGGGATGGGATTGGGGAGCATAGGCTTAAGCTCCGGCTTGGGTTTTCTCCTGTTCAACTTTTTCGTGGAGCCACATGGACATAAGCTGGGTGAAAGGGAGCCCTTTATTACGGGCAATCCGCTTTAATAATGCAAGGTCGAAAGGATCTAATCGCACTGAAACGGGTTGCCGAGGAGGCCGGTAGGCGACAAATAAATCTGACCTTTCAATCAGCTTGGACACTTCTTCGGGTTTCTCTTGCGAAATCGAAGAATCCCATGCTTTGGCTTCGCTTGTTAGCTTCTTTTTAATTTTTGGGGGGATTTTTTTCATATTTTGATTCTCCTTAAATATGCTTTCTGTGTGGATGGTGACATGGGGAATGCGGTGACACACCTCCAAAGCCCAAATTCAGGGTATGGGGCAATAATAGCTTCGATATACATTCCCGATGCATCGGTGCCCCATAACCGATAACGATATTCAGTAACTCGACCTCTTCTCTTTTTAGTTTTAAGAGCGAGAGCAGGAAATGGCCCTTCATTATAATAAACTTCTTCGACCTGTTCTGGTCGAAGACCATGTTCGGCAATGTGGTTAATATTGTCTTCATCCCAATCAGGTTCAAGAAAGGGGTTAGGTTTAATCACTCTATCAAAATAGCGTAATTTTTTGATTACGTCAAGAGAGAGTCGGTCCACCCTGTATCAGCTGAGGTGGAGACATTAAGAATAGGGACACACACCATTTATTCTAAACGTGTGGTGGATGAGTGAAAAGGTGAGGGTAACAAATGAGATGCCCAAAATGCGATTTTGAAATTCATGCAGGGTTAACTTTCTGTGGTAGATGTGGAGCTAAATTAGAAAGGGTCTGCCCAAAATGTAATTTTTCAAATCCCTTTGATTACTCATATTGTGGCAAGTGCGGTCACGATTTAAGTCTTTCCTCAAAACCGCTCCCCAGAGAACTTTCTTTTGATGAGAAGATCGCCAGGATTCAAAAATATCTTCCCGGAGAGCTAACTGAGAAGATCCTGGCGCAAAAGGATAAAATCGAGGGAGAGCGGAAGCAGGTCACGGTGATGTTCTGTGACATGGAGGGATATACGGGACTAACCGAAAAGCTCGGTCCTGAGGAAGCTTACTCCATGATGGACAAGGTCTATGAAATCCTCATCCACAAAGTCCACGACTACGAAGGAACAGTCAATGAACTGACGGGTGATGGTATCATGGCTCTTTTTGGGGCACCGATTGCATTGGAAGATGCTTCCCAAAGAGCTATTCGATCTGCATTAGCCATCCATCGGGAGATGACCAAGTTCAGCGATCAGCTCAAGAGCGAAAGTGGAAAACCATCAATCAAGATGCGTATTGGCATACACACCGGTCCCGTGGTTGTTGGCACTTTGGGTAATGACCTGCGGGTTGAGTTTAAAGCAGTGGGGGATACGGTAAACTTGGCTTCTCGGATGGAGAGTTTGGCAGAGCCCGGAACAACCTATGTGACCGAAGAGACCTTCAAGCTGACCGAAGGGCTTTTTCGTTTCGAATCTCTTGGTCCCATAGCGGTCAAAGGCAAAGAAGAGCCTGTAAAGGTCTATCAGGTCATCGCCCCCAGTGCCAGAAGGACAAGGTTTGATGTTAGTGCTGAGCGGGGTTTAACTCCCTTTATCGGGAGGGAGCGAGAGCTTGAGCTCTTGCTGGATGGATTCCAACGAGCTAAGTCAGGTAAGGGCCAGGCTTTTTCTATCGTCTCCGAAGCAGGGGTTGGCAAATCAAGGCTATTGTATGAATTTAGAAAAGCAATAGTAAATCAGGATATTACATTTTTGGAAGGGAAATGTCTCTCTTACAGCAGGGGGGTTGCCTATCATCCAGTGATAGATATCCTGAAGTCAAACTTTGATATACAGGAGGGAGAAGGAGATACAGAGATCAGAGAAAAGGTCAAAAGAGGCCTGAAAATAATGGGAGTTGACGAAGCTTCAACCCTTCCTTATCTTCTTGAGCTTCTCTCAGTAAAAGATAGTGGAATTGATCAGATCTCCATGAGTCCTGAGGCAAAGAAAGATAGGATTATCGAGGCAATCAAGCGCATCGTTCTTAGAGGTTCTGAGATACGGCCTCTGGTCATGGCATTTGAAGACCTGCACTGGTTGGATAAGAGTTCGGAAGATGTATTAAGAAGCCATTTGGAGAGCATACCGGGGTCAAGGGTTTTATTGATATTTACCTATCGGCCTGAGTTCGTTCACACCTGGGGAAGCAAATCCTATCACAATCAACTAACTCTGCATCGGCTTTCCAACAGGGAAAGCCTTGAAATGGCAACCCATATTTTAGGGACCAAGGAGATTGAAAGGGCTCTCGAGGAGTTGATCCTTGAAAAAACAGAAGGAGTTGCATTTTTCATTGAGGAGTTCATAAAATCCCTTAAAGACCTAAAGATCGTAGAGAAAAAAGACAGCACTTACCGTTTATCGAAAGATATCCAAAAACTCGCCATTCCTTCAACCATCCAGGATGTGATCATGGCAAGAGTAGACTCCTTGCCTGAAAGGGCAAAAGAAGTGCTTCAGACGGGGTCTGTCATTGAGAGGGAGTTCAGTTATCCATTGATCAATCGTGTAACGGGTCTTCCTGAAAAAGAACTGCTCTCACATCTTTCTGTTTTAAAAGACTCAGAACTTCTTTATGAGAGAGGCATATACCCTCAATCGAATTATATCTTCAAACACGCCCTCACCCGTGAGGTCGTTTATGACTCCATTCTGGCCAAACGGAAGAAAAAACTTCACGAAGAAATCGGAGACGCTATAGAGGAATTGTACAAAGATAATCTAAGTGAGCATTTTGAAGTTTTGTCCGAGCACTATTTTGGGGGTGAGAGTTATTTGAAATCGGCTGAGTATTCAAGGTTGGCAGGCAGGAAGGCTGAAAAGGCAGCTTCGTTTAATGATGCAATTGCCCACGCAAAGAAAAGAGTAATATCTCTTGAGAAATTACCTCAGGTAGGTGATATCCAAAATCAAATTATCGATGCAAGGGTGGTTCTGGGGCTCTACATTGCTCAAATGAACTATCTTCCTGAAGCAAAAGAAGCCATCGACCCGATTATTGATTTGGCCATTAAACGTGATTATAAAAGGAGGCTAAGTCAGATATACACCATCCTTGGCGCATACTATTGGTTTGTAGAAGATAATTATCCTGAGATATCCAAAGCTTTAGAAAAAGCTCTGAAGATATCGGAAGAGGTAAAAGATATTGTGAGCTTTGTTTTGGCAAGTTACTGGTTTGGATGCGCTTTGGGTTGTAACTGCGAATTTGAAAGATCAGCAAACTATTTCCAAAAGGCTCTTGATATTAATTTGGCAGCAAAAAATCTTTGGGGCATTGCAATGACAAAGAGTAGTTTAGCCTACGCTTCTTATTGGTACCATGGAAAAATAGATCTGTCATTCGCGACTTCGAGCGAGGCTCTCCGAATTGCAGAAGAGAGCGGAGATATTTATCCAAAGCCAATGGCATACGTAAGTCACGGAATTTCCTGTTACGGGAAAGGGTTGCTTGAAGAAGCTGAAAAATATCTACTGAAGGGGTTCGAACTTTGTGAAAGGATCAATTTCCCCCCCTGGGACGGTGCCGCACAATTTTTCCTTGGGGAGATCTACTTTGAAAGGGGAAGTTATCAAAGATCTAAAGAACATTACGAAAGGGGGATTGGGGCTCTCGAACGCAATCGGTTATTTCCTTCTTGGGTGGGATATGGAAAAGTAGCTTTAACGAGGTCAAAAGTGATGAATGGAGAGAAAGACGTGAACTTAGAATCCTTGTACTTCCATTCCCGGAACAATAAAATAAAAGCAGCCGAAGGCTGGATTCAAAGGTATATTGGAGAGATTCTGCTCAATATTGATGACCAACATATAACTGAAGCAGAGCAATGGATTCAGAATGCTATTGAAGCCGATCAGAAGAACCGAATGATGTTCCACCTGGGGAACGATTATGCCCTTTATGCAAAGTTATTCAAACGAAAAGACGATCGATTAAAAGCCCATGAGAATCTCAGCAAGGCCATAGAAATCTTCAAAGAATGCGGCGCCGACGGTTGGGTCGAAAAATACGAGAAAGAACTGGTTGCAATTTCGTAACAAGTTATTTTTACTAAGACGAAATTTAGGGGACCCGGATCACAGATCCGAATTGTTCAAAGTGTTCATCAAAGGAAAAGGCTGTAGAAATGTTTAAACGCTCCATGATCATTTTGCTCGTGCAATCTGTAAAAGACCAATCTTTGTCGCTGAATTGAACAAAAGCATTCCAGGCGCGGGTAAAATCATCGGGGGTTATTTTTATTATTTGGCAAATTTTCTCTTCAATTAAAATTTTCCCGGCAGCCACGGCGACGGCATAACTTTCACGAAGTTTTAAGAGGGTGAAAAGTTCATCAAGAATGTAATCGGAAGTGATCAATTGGGAATTATTGTTGGAAACCCACTTTCGAGCTAAAGTGTGGTCAGGATCTCGTCGCACGAAGTAGGCAAACCAAGCGCCAGTATCAACAAAGACACTCATCCATTTTCGCCAAAAAGGTACTGGTCATGTTTACGATTGCTAACAGGGGGGCCTTTTTTTATAGAAAGTGCAGCGACACTGTCCATAATGGCTACAATTCGTTTTCTTTCTTCAGGAGAGAGCTTTGGGGGGTACTCCTGCCGGATATCCTCAGGGAAAAGGATAACAAGGCGAACCTTTCCAGGCACCATATCAATCGGTTCATCGAGTTGGATGGTTCCATTCGAAAGAATACGCCCTTTGGTTTCTATGGCTTTCAAAAAATCATCCCCTTCTCTTAGTTTATTATCTTGAATATTTAATAGCTCTTTCTCATATTTTAGTCAAGGGGTTTTGAAACACTAAAATTGGGAACGGGTTCCAATTTAAATAATTCGGAATAAATTACAAAGACAAGGAAGGAGGAAACCATGAAATTATTCGTCACATTATTAATTATTGTCGGTGCATTGGTATTATTCATCATCATTCTCCCACAATTGACATCTAAAGAAACCTGTACCTATGAGGAAGCTGTCCAAAAATTTGCAAAGGGGAAATTTGTTGCCGTAGATGGTAAAAAGGTCCACTATGTGGAAGCCGGGAATGGCCCGCCCATCATACTGATTCATGGTTTCCTCTACCATACGGTAATGTGGAAGAAAAATATTGATGCCCTGGCCGAAAAATTCAAGGTCTACGCAATCGATCTTTGGGGATGGGGATATAGCGAAAGATTGGGGGAAAAAGAATACAGCTTCGAACGATACGGAAAACAGATTGTTGGATTCATGGATGCCATGAATATCAAAAAGGCCACTCTTGTGGGGCAATCCATGGGTGGAGGGATTTCGGTTTATGTAGCAGCACATTATCCCGGGAGGGTCGATCGGCTTATTTTAGTTGACCCAGCAGTTATCCCTTATCCTATGACCACGATCGGCAAGATTTATCAGTTCCCCTTTGTTGGTGAATTTATGAATGCCATTCCCGGAGACGCTTTGATGGAAAACAATATTAAAACGATATGGTTCTACGATAAAAACAAGGCAACCGAGGAGTATTGTAAAGAAGTCTTGCAGCCGCTTTGTACTAAAGGTTCCTATGCCGGAATGATGTTTATCCTTCGTAATGTTTTCAAAGAGCCCTTAATCGAATCGGAGGCCAACCTTTTGGCCAAAATGACCATACCGACCTTAATCATTCACGGTAGAGAAGACAAAGCCATTCCTTTAGATCGATCAAAGAGATTAAATGATCTTTGGAAGGGATCAAAATTGGTGATCTTTGATAAGGCCGGACACAGCCCGCATGAAGAGTACCCAGAGAAGTTCAACAAGCTGGCAATTGAATTTTTATCTGAATAAATTGGGGAGGGGTTCAAATGATCGTCTCCCTCTCCCTAATTCGCCGAGGAGATCAAACAGACCTTTAACAAGTTCTGAAACGTCGTTAACTTTTAACTCAAAATTATGTCACACGTAAATTGCGTGGATATGGGTATTAAGTCAACGGAGGGTTTTATGAAACAGAATATTACGCTTTCTTTGGATAGGGATTTCCTGAAAAAAGTTAAGGTCCTCGCGGCGAAAAGGGACATCTCCGTTACCAGGCTATTAGCCGAGGAGTTGACGAAGATTGTTCATGAAGATGACCAGTATGAATCCTCGAAACGAAGAGCTCTAGCACGGTTGAAAAAAGGATTTCATCTGGGAGGTCTTACCTTTACCACGCGAGATGAACTTCATGAGCAGAGATAAAATCAATGGTTAATTTTATTCTTGTTTATCTTGCCCGTTGGCACCATTTCAGAATCTCTTTTAAGGAAAGGGTATTGAGGACATCTTTAGTTTCGAGCCAGCCCCTTCTGGCAACCGCCACTCCCAGGCTCATCATCCACATCTGGTCCAAATGATGGGTATCAGTTCCGATCGCCACCCTTATACTCATCTCCTTTGCCTTCCGGCAGTGGATGTCATCCAGATCGAGGCGCTCGAAATAGGCATTGATCTCCAGTGCCTTTCCGTATTTCTTTGCCGCCTCCATCACCTCATCGATATCAACCTCATAGGGGTCTCTTGCTCCCAATAGCCTGCCGGAAGGATGGGCAATGATATTTACAAGCGGATTTTCAATGGCTCTTATGATCCTTCTCGTCATCTTTTCTCGATCCTGTTTGAATCCGCTGTGGATAGCGGCAATGACGATATCAAGCCTCTCCAAAACTTTGTCAGAGAGATCTAACTTCCCATCGCTGAGGATATCGACTTCTGTCCCTTTCAAAATTTGAAAGCCTTTCATCTTCTCATTGAGGCGATCTATCTCCTCCATCTGCCTCATCAGCCTCGTCTCATCCAAGCCATGGGTGATCTTTAAGGACTTCGTATGGTCACAGATCGCCACATACTGATAACCCCTCCCCTGAGCAGCCTTGGCGACCCCTTCGATCGAGGAAGTTCCATCGCTCCAGTTGGAGTGGATATGAAAATCTCCCTTGACTTCGGATTCCTCAACCAGTTTTGGGAGATTCTTCTTCTGTGCGGCTTCGATCTCTCCACGATCTTCCCGAAGTTCGGGCTCGATCCAATCCATGCCAAGAGCTTTATAAACACCCTTCTCTTCTTTGCCGCCGGTCTTCTTCTCACCTTTGAAAACCCCATACTCATTGATCTTGATCCCTCTTGCCCTGGCAATCCCTCTGAGATGGATGTTATGACCCTTTGACCCGGTAAAGTATTGCAGAGCCGCACCATAGGAATCCTCCTCAACCACACGGAGATCGATCTGAAGTCCTCCTTCAACAATGACAGAAGCCTTTGTTTCTCCGGAGGCCAAGACCTCTCTCACCTCCGGAAGATGGGTGAAGGCATGAACGATCTTCTCATGATCCGCGCCAGTGGCTAAGATGTCGATGTCTCCGATGTTCTCCTTCATCCTCCTAAGGGAACCTGCCCATTCGATCTTCTCCGACCCTGTCTTCTTCCTCAGGGCTTCAACTACCCCCTTGGCTATAAGAAAGGCGATACCCAGATTCATCCTTCCTTTACTCTGTTTGAGGAGCTGGATGCCTCGCCTGATGTTTTCAACCTTCTTCTCACCCATCCCGGGAAGGCCAATGAGAGAACCATCCTCCACTGCTTTTTCCAACTGAGAAAGATTACCGACCCCTCTCTCTTTATGAATCAAAGCTAAAGTCTTTGGTCCCATTCCCGGTATACCCATGATGGCGATCAATTCATCGGGAACCTCCTTCCTCACCTCCTCAAATTTGGAGACCTTCCCCGTCTTCAGATACTCCTCAATCTTTTGGGCCATGCCCTCGCCAATACCAGGAATTTTCTTCAGCTCACCTCTACCGGCAACCTCTCCGATATCCTCTGTGAGGTCCCCCAGAATCCGCGAGGCCTTTCGATAGGCACTGATCTTAAAAGGATTCTCGTCCTTGAATTCAAGGATATCCGCCATCTTTTCGAAGAGATCGGCCAGCTCCTTATGCTTCATGGTCGTCTGCCTCCGTATCGGAGATAATCCCTGAGGCAGATCCCAAAATTCTCCACCACATCCTTCTTGCTGTTGACGATGAAGATCCGGTGCTGGATATGGAAGAGTTCTCCGATCAACCTCTCCACAGGAAAGAGTTTTTTTGACTCCTCTCCATATCTTCGGCTCAGTGCTTCTTCAAACATGACGACCAGTTTATCCTTCATCCTCAATTGAGTATCATTGAAGAGGATGGCCACATCGGGCAAGAGGTCTTCCAGTCTTGAGAAGAAGGTGGAGATCTCGCCCAACTCTACCCCCTTGGGAGGGGAGGACTTCACCTCTGCATAGACCAGTCTCTGATTCCAGGAGGCCATCACATCGTAATCCCCGCCGGACCGGGTCTTCTTCACGCTCACTCCATAAAGGGCAGGCGAGGCAAACTCCCTTTTAAACATCTCGGCAATGAACCACTCTAAGGTCGGTCCGAAACTGTAAAGGGGCCTGACGCCGGTCTGGTAACTCAGCCTTCCGCTCTTTATGATCACTCCCATGTCACAGAGAATCTCACAGTATCCCCGGACGACTTTTGAAGAGCAGTAGTGGGTCAAATCCCGGATGCGAAACCCATCCTGGTTCTTGATCATATCCCGAAGCACGAGCCGGAAGGAGTACCTCTTCATCATCTCATAGAATCGGGCTTGATTGGACACGGAAAGGTCGGAAGGGAAGAAGAGCCGATCGGCGGGATTTTTTCTAAAGACCCGAATCCCTCTTGTCCTGAGCAGCCCCTCCACGGAAGACGAGTCTTCTATTGAGATCCGCCTGATAGATTCAATCTCTTTGGTGAGGGATCGGACTCTCTTTTTAAGGGATTGAATCTCTCGAAAGGCTTCCTGCAATTTCACCTAAAAACCCCTGTAGAGATGGAAGCGCTTCGCCATTTGGATCGTTTCTGTAAACTCCTTCTGGGTGATCTTCCGGCTGATATCCGGATGATCGAAAGCCCGGTATTCAGGCCGGTACTGAGCCATGATGTTCACATAGGAGTCAGCGGAGACCTCCTCGGCGATGAACTTCAGGACCGCTTCAGAGGAAGCCACCCCATTGGGCATCACCAGATGCCGTATGAGAAGCCCCCTTTCAGCAATCCCAGCCGAATTGATTTTCAGATCCCCTACCTGGCGGTGCATCTCCTTGAGAATTTTTTTAAGGACCTCCGGGTAGTCCGGTGCATTAGAATACTGCCGGGCATGCTTCTCATCCATATACTTCGCATCAGGCATATAGATATCCACAATCCCGTCAAGGAGCTGAATCACCTCCATCGATTCATAACCGGAGCAGTTGTAGACAATGGGGAGCTGAAGTCCCATCTCAATCGCCTCGGGAAGGGAGGCTATGATCTGTGGGGTATAATGGGTGGGGGTGACGAAGTTGATGTTATGGCAGCCCATCTCCTGAAGCCTCTTCATGGCCAGGGCCATATCAGAGGGGGGGACACGCTCACCCTTTCCCTCGTGGCTGATGTCATAATTCTGGCAGAAGAGGCAGCGTAGGCTGCAGTGGGTGAGGAAGATCGTCCCTGAGCCGTGGTATCCGACCAGAGGGGGTTCTTCGCCAAAATGGGGAAATGCGCTCGATACCATCAGCTCCAATGGAGCTTTGCAATAGCCAACCTCTCCGCTTAGCCGGTTGACCCGGCACTCCCTCGGACAGAGCCGGCACTCCTTGAGGATATCCATAAGGAGCCCGATTCTCTTTTGGATCTCCCCTCTTTCGTAAAGGCTGATATAAGAAGGGGCAAAAGCCACCGAATTTTTCTCCTTTACCCCGTTAGAAATAATGCCCCGCCTGCGTGGCCGGAGCCACTCCCGCCGTGCTCGCGCACCGTCGTGGCACTTCGGCGCGGCGAAGGTCCGCTGGAATTTCTAACGGGGTTTACTTCAGTAATACCTTATCATAAAACCTGAACGATGAAAATTAACAAGTTTTATCCTCTCCCTTGACGCCTGCCCATTCTCTCCCTCCCCTGACACAGGCAGAGGTAGGCAGGCGTCAGGGGAGGGAGAATAACCGGGTTATCTTCTACCTCATGCTCCATGCCAGGAGGGCGCTCCTTAACCATGAAAATAGTCTATAGGTCACGGTTAGGGTTAGGAGGCCCGTATCGTTTAGCGTCAAAGGGTAAGGGTAAGAATTTAAGACGATAAACGTAACCCCAGCCTACTGCAGGCAGGCTTTGACGAAACGGGCATCGTTACCGTTGAACGAAACCTATTTTCTACATAATTTGGATACTAAAGGGTATGGTAGGCGGTGAGAACCCTGCGGTAGTAGTGAACTGGAATTCGCTGCCTTCTCTCAATAAGGCTTTTAACATAAGTAGGCCCATAATTATATGCCGCCATGGCTACCCTGACATCATCAAAATCGAGGATGAGCTGAGAAAGGTAGTGAATTCCCATTCTTATGTTGAGAGAAGGATTGAAAAGGGTGGGGTCCCCATTCCACTCAATGCCAAGTTCCTGGGCAAGGGATTCGGCCACATAGGGCATGAGCTGCATCAACCCCTTGGCGCCCTTCTCGGAAACAGACTGGTTCTGAAAGGAACTCTCAATCGCAATCAGAGCCAGAATGAACTTGGGGTCCTGGTTATAACGTTCCGCCTCCTCGTAGATGGCTTCTGCCAGTTCGATCCTGGTCACCTTATCCAGATCTGTTGAATACCTCTCCAATATCCCTGCAATCTCCTTGATAGTTTGCTCCCTGTTCGGGGGTTTCACTGTGAAGTCGGGGAGATGAATGGAGAGGGTGGAGATGACGATGACGAGAATGATTCTCAGGGAGAGACGGAGAAAAAGAGACGCACTTCTTTTTAATTTTGAGGGAGGGGGAGGATGCCCCGTCCGTATCAGCGGTTCATTTAGTTCCATATACCAGCCTCCTTGTCCTTGTAACATTCTTTCACAAGGTTAACATGAAAACCTCCCCTTTGTCAAGGTCAAAATTAAAACCTTTCACAACATATTGTGGTGATAAGGAAGGGAATGGATACTAATAGTGTGGACACGTTAATAAACCCCGTTAGAAAGTCTTCGACTTTTCAACAAGATGGCTCACACGGGGCTTTAAACTCCTTGTTCGCTCCGAAAGGAAGCTTATCTTCATATCCGCTGCAAGCCCCGATAGAAGCTGAGCTTCGCACGGGGCAAGAAGCGGGGCTTTCTAACGGGGTAAATGGGCTCTATCCAGTCCTCTCTTCCTTAATTAGGAAGCCATCCTGCGGCAGGGGCAGAAAATAATTCAAAGAAAGAATTTATGATTTTTCCTGAGTTCCTGGTCTCCTTATGAGAAGATGAACTAAAAGGGAGGAGAGCGAGGTCAACACACCCAGCCAGAAGATCCCAACTCTGAAGTTGAAATGGTCAGCCGTCAATCCAAGCAGAAATGGTGTAACTCCCATTCCAAACCCAACGCCCACGGACATGATCACCCCAAGCACCATCGACCGGCTGGAAAGGGGGGCCAACTTAGAAATCGTGGCCAGGGCTACGGGAAAAAATCCCAGGGAGAAGACGGCCTGAAGGGTGAGAGAGATAAAAATCAGGCTTAGGGGGGACGACAGAGAGAGCGCAATCGTGCTCAATCCAGTCATAAGGAGGCTCAGAAAGAGGATGGTTCGGTACCCATAGCGATCAACCAGAAAGCCAATAAGAATGGGCACAGCCATTCCGCCCGCCCTCGATATCCCCAATAGTTGATTGGCCAGCTCGAAGTCAATCCCCCTTTCTTTGATAAGATAAAGAGGAAGGATGGAGTAAACCCCCATGCTGGATGCCGAGGATAATATCCAGAAAAGGATCATGATCCAGATCGTCCTCTTTTTAAAGAGGCTGGTATAGCTCTCTCCCTCTTGGAGTGGCTCCTTTTTAGGCTCGGCAGAGACCTTCCAGAAAAAGAGAGGGAAGATCAGAGAGACGATCCCCAGAAGGAGGAGAGGGGTTTTATAGGAAAAGAACTGCAACCCATAAGCCATAAGAATGGGAATGGAGAAGATTGAAAAGCTTGCCGCGGAATCGTGAAGGCCGATGGCCTTCCCCCAATTTCGGGACTCATATGTTTCGGTGATGATGGGAAGAATGGCGGGGATGTAGGTCCCTGTGGCAATGCCAAGAAGAAAGAAGAGAAGGTGGAACGAAACATAACTCTCCGCAAACTGAAATCCGAAGAAGACGAGGCTCACGCCCAAAAAACCAATGGCTACGGTTCTCCTGTAACCCCAGGCCAGGGTCAGACGACCGGTGGCCAGCAGGGCGAGGCTATACCCGACTGAAAGAGAGATGAAGAGGCCCCCGGCCTTTCCATGAGAAAGCAGAAGACTGTCTTCGATGAGGGGAAGGATGGGTGAGAAGATCGTCCGGGTCGAAAAGTTGAGGTACCAGAGACACCAGAAGATAAAAAGGGGGAGGATTCTCATCCCTGTTATCTATTACCCTTTCCGATTGGGCAGATCGCCTAACATTCGAAACAGGAGTAGTAATTTCCGGAGACAAGGGTCTGCCAGAGTTCACGGAAAGGGTGGCTCTTTAACATCTCGGTCCGTTCTTCCGGAGAGGCATTGAGCATCCCTCCCATAAATTTCGTCATGCCTCGAAGGCCGAACCCTAAGACCACCCGGCCGCAGGCAATGACGACTATTGATCTGGCTGAGGGGAGGATGTCGAGATCGATGGCTTTCCGCCCGATCAGGTTTTCGGCAGTGGCGACCCCTCCTGCAACCGCTCCCAGTTGCTTTGCCAATCTTATAATCTCCATCTTCTTCTCCCTACCCGCCTTCGCAGAATGACCCATCCGGACGGACTGGGATAAATGCGAAAAGGATATCTACGGAAGCTTCGGCGGGTTTCGCCAAAGGGGTTAAGAGGCTCCGTGCGGAAGCACGTGGAGCTTCACTTCACCCTTTTCAAACTTGGCCGTTTGGAGACCGTCTTCTCCATCCCCTTCTTCCGTCTCAACACGTTCTCATTGAAAAGATTGTTTTTGAGGCTGACGGCATTGATGATGGAGTAGATGATTACCGCCCTCTCCCAATCCTTTGTTCCATCAAACTGTTCAATCCTTAACCGGTACTTCTCCCTCAGTCTGGTCAGGGAGGCCTCATCAAAGGCAAGGATCTGTTCAGCTAACCTCTCAAGCCCTTTTTCCATAGAAACCTCCATGATTAGTTTTGAGTTCGGAGTTCAGAGTTCGGAGTATTTTACTTTTATCTCCAAATCCCCTCACCCCCTCCCTCTCCCCATTGGAGACTGTGATGTAAAGGGGAAAACAGAGAAAAATGTCATGCTGAACTTGTTTCAGCATCTAATAG
>Ga0315273_10002782_pt1 | contig 20824 bp, 17 predicted proteins | sample YL17G02_0_MG_FD_205753 | JGI IMG/M metagenome (GOLD analysis project Ga0315273, IMG submission 205753) | Sediment microbial communities from Yellowstone Lake, YNP, Wyoming, USA - YL17G02_0 | ecosystem: Environmental > Aquatic > Freshwater > Lake > Sediment | place: USA: Wyoming | collected... | reverse complement strand
AACGGTTGCCGTCCGCCCAAGCGGCGCCGGGTCTAGGAGAGCGACATGGCGGTTTACCAAGGTGCGCGTTGCCGCATGTGCCGGCGGGCGGGCATGAAGCTCTTCATCAAGGGCGCCCGCTGTTACACCGACAAGTGCGCGATCGAGCGCCGCTCCTACGCGCCCGGAGAGCACGGCAAGACTCGCAGGATCAAGGAGACGAACTACGGCGTGCAGTTGCGCGAGAAGCAGAAGGTGCGCCGCATGTACGGGGTGCTCGAGCGGCAGTTCCGCAATTACTTCGAGAAGGCGGCGGAGTCCAAGGGCGTCACCGGCGAGGTGCTGCTCCAGATGCTCGAGCGCCGTCTCGACAACGTCGTCTACCGGGTCGGCTTCGCGGCCAACCGCAGCCAGGCGCGGCAGCTCGTGCGTCACGGCCACCTGCTGGTGAATGGCCGCAAGGTGGACATCCCTTCGTTCCTGGTGAAGCCGGGCGACGAGGTCATGGTGCGCGAGAAGAGCCGCAAGCTGTTGGTCATCGTCAACGCGCTCGAGGCGCGCAAGGGCCAGACGGCGCCCGAGTGGCTCGAATTGAGTCCCGAGCGCCTGGCGGGCCGGATCCTCAACGTTCCTTCGCGCGCGGCCATCGCCGCGCCGGTCAACGAGCAGCTCATCGTCGAGCTTTACTCGAAGTAGCCCACGCCTTCTCCTCTGGGGGGCTCTCTGATGAAATGGAAGAATCTGACCATGCCGAAACAGGTGGTCGCGGACCCCGGCAATACTACCGGGTACGGCAAGTTCGTCATCGAGCCGCTGGAGCGGGGGTTCGGGATCACGCTGGGCAATTCGCTGCGGCGCGTGCTGCTCTCGTCCCTGCAGGGCGCGGCGATCACCGCCGTGCGCATCGAGGGGGTGCTCCACGAGTTCTCGACCCTGCCCGGGGTGATCGAGGACGTGACGGAGATCATCCTCAACCTCAAGCAGGTCCGCCTGAAGCTCCACGGGGACGGTCCGAAGAAGGGCCTCTTCGAGATGAGCGGCAAGCGCGAGGTGAAGGCCTCCGACATGAAGGTGGACGCGGACGTCGAGATCCTCAACCCCGACCTCCACATCGCCACCCTGAACCGGGACGGCGACCTGCGCATGGAAGTGGACCTGAACGGCGGCCGCGGTTACGCTTCCGCCGATTCGCACTCGCAGACCGACCGGCCCATCGGGGTGATCCCGATCGATTCGCTGTTCTCGCCGGTCACGAAGGTGAACTACCAGGTCGAGGCCACGCGCGTCGGGCAGCGCATCGACTACGACAAGCTGACCCTCGAGGTGTGGACCGACCAGGGCATCCTCCCGGCGGACGCCATCGCCTGGGCGGCGAAACTGCTGCGTGACCACTTCGACATGTTCATCCGCTTCGAGGTGCCGATCGAGATCGAAGGCGACGAGCCGGATGATCCCCGGAACGCCCGCATGCTCGGGCAGCTGAACAAGAATGTCGAGGAGTTGGAGTTGTCGGTGCGCTCGAGCAACTGCCTGCGCGCGGCCGAGATCAAGTCCATCGGGGACCTGGTCCAGAAGAGTGAGTCGGAGATGCTCAAGTACCGCAACTTCGGCCGCAAGTCCCTCAAGGAGATCCAGGATCTGCTGGCCGAGAGTGGGCTGTCCTTCGGCATGGACGTGACCCCGTATTTCCAGCACAAGACGCCGACGACAGTCGAGGGCTGACCGGGCCTGCGGGATGACGCGGCCGGCGCGGCCGGTCGAAAGGGAATCGGACTGACATGCGACACCGAAAAGACCATCGCAAGCTGAGCCGCACGGCGTCCCACCGGCGTGCGGTGCTGCGCAACCTCGTCACGGCGTTGTTCCAGTACGAGCGCATCGAGACGACCGTCGTGAAGGCCAAGGAATCGCGGCGGCTGGCCGAGCGCCTGATCACCTTCGCCAAACGCGGCGATCTGGCGGCGCGCCGCCACGTGGCGCGTTTCGTGATGCGGCCTGCGGTCACCGCGAAGCTGTTCGCCACGATCGCGCCCTGGTACGAGGAGCGTCACGGCGGCTACACCCGCATCGTACGGATCGGGCGGCGGCTCGGCGACGCCGGCGAGACCGCCTACCTCGAGCTGGTGAAGACCACCGAGCAGAAGGAGACGGAGCGCAAGGATCGCATCGCCTCGGCGGAGGCCCGGGAGAAGGCTCTCAAGGGCGGTGAGAAGAAGAAGGCGAAGAAGGGCGGGGACAAGGACGAGGAAGCGGGTGCCGAGGAGAAGTCCAAGCGGGGCGGACGGCGTCGCGAAGAAGGCGGTCCCATGGCCCCGGCGAAGAAGCGCACGCGCACCGGGGTCAAGACCGGCTAGCGCCGCCCGCATCCCGAGGCTGGAGCGCGCGGGCGGAGGGGTTCCCATCCGCCCGCGTTCGCGCGCCGGCCCCGCCGGCGCTCCTCGATCCCGCGACCCATGTTCCAACTCCTTCCTCTGGCCCTGGTCCTGAGCCTCGCCGGCGTTCCCGCTGGCGTGGTGGCCGGGCTGTCCAGCGCCGACACGTCCGCTGCCGACATGTTCGCCGCGGACACGCTCGCCGCCGGCCAGGGCTCTGCCGTGAGTGCGGAGGTCGCCGACAGCTCTGCCGCGCGCCCCGCTCCGCTCGTCGACTACCTCTGGGTCACGCGTTCCACGCTGCTCGACCGCGCGTCCATCGAGCGCCTGGTGGCGCGCGCCAGCGCGGCCGGCGTGCGCGGGCTCCTGGTGCAGGTCGTGGGCCGCGGCGACGCCTTCTACCGCTCGGACCTGCTGCCGCGCTCCGAGGCGCTGGACCGGTCCGACTTCGATCCGCTCGCACTCGTGCTGGAGCACGCGCACGCGGCCGGGCTCGAGGTCCACGCCTGGATGAACTGCGTGCTGGTGTGGTCGGCGCCGCACCGTCCGCGCGATCCGCGCCACGTGCTGAACCGGCACCCCGAGTGGGTGGCGCACCTGCCCGATGGCCGCTCGATGACCCGGCTGAGCGCCGGGGAGCGCCGCCGGCTGGGGGTCGAGGGCGTCTACCTGAGTCCGGCGCGGCCCGCCGTGCGCGCCTGGATCGCCTCGATCGCGCAGGAGATCGCCACGCGCTACGCCGTGGATGGCATCCACCTCGACTACATCCGCGAGCCCGGCGCATTCGCCGGACTCGACGCGAACGCACGTGCCACTTTCGCGCTCGAGCAGGGCGCCGATCCCGCGCGGTTCGGACTCGAGCCTGCGGCCCGGCGCGCGACGCTCGACTCGTCCTGGATGGCCTTCCAGCGCGCGCAGGTCACGGCCATCGTGCGCGGGGTGCGCGACTCGCTCGCGCGCAGCCATCCGGGCCTGGCGCTCAGCGCCGCGGTGCTGGCGGACACGGTCTCGGCCGTGCGAGACCATGCCCAGGAGTGGCGCGCCTGGGTGCGCGAGGGTCTGCTCGATCGCGTGTTCGTGATGTGTTACGCGCCCGGGGTGCAGACCGTGCTCAGCCAGATGCTGGCCTATTCGTCCGATCCGGGCACGGAGCGCGTGGTGCCCGGGATCGCGGTTTTCAACTCCACCGCCGCAGCGACCGCCGCCAAGCTCAAGGGGGCGACCGAGCTCGGCTACCGCACGCTCGCGCTCTATTCCTACGATTCACTCGACGAGCGCGCTGGTTACTGGGACGCGCTTGCCGGCTTCCTCGGGACGCCGCCTGCGGCGGTCCCGTCCAAGGGGTCACGATGATCAAGCCTGTGAAGCCGCGCGAGGAGCGCAGCAAGACCCCGAACGCCGGCCTCGCCGTGCGCGAGGACCTGCGCAACATCGCCATCATCGCTCACGTGGACCACGGCAAGACCACGCTGGTGGACGCCATGCTCTGGCAGAGCGGCGTGTTCCGCGAGAACCAGGAAGTGGTGGAGCGGGTGATGGACTCGAACGAACTGGAGCGCGAAAGGGGCATCACCATCCTCGCCAAGAACACCGCCGTGCGTTTCGGGCCCACCAAGATCAACATCGTGGACACGCCGGGGCACGCCGACTTCGGCGGCGAGGTGGAGCGCACCCTCAAGATGGTGGACGGCGTGCTGCTGCTGGTGGATGCCAGCGAGGGCCCGCTGCCGCAGACGCGCTTCGTGCTGCGCAAGGCCCTCGAGTTGGGCCTGCCACCGATCGTGGTCATCAACAAGATCGACCGCAAGGACGCGCGCCCGCAGGAGGTGCTGAGCGAGGTGTACGACCTGTTCATCGACCTCGATGCCACCGAGGACCAGCTCGATTTCCCGGTGCTCTACACCATCGCCCGCGACGGCATCTGCCGGCTCACGCCGGACGGCGAGGATCTCCAGCTCAAGCCGCTGTTCGACGAGATCATGCGCACCATCCCGGCGCCCTGCTACGAGCCGGAGATGCCGCTGCAGATGCTCGTGCTGAACCTCGACTATTCCGACTACGTGGGGCGCCTGGCGATCGGGCGCATCGTCAACGGGCGAGTGTCGGCGCGCCAGGACGTGGCGCTCATCCGGGTCGACGGGCGGGCCGAGCGGGCCCGGGTGACGAACCTCTACGTCTTCGAGGGTCTCGAGCGGACCGAGGTCGAGACGGCGGGGCCGGGTGACATCGTGGCGCTGGCCGGTTTCTCCGAGGTCAACATCGGCGAGACCATCACCGACGCCGAGACCCCGCGGCCACTGCCGCACGTCGTCATCGACGAGCCCACGGTGAGCATGATGTTCCAGGTCAACACCTCGCCCTTCGCGGGCCAGGAGGGCCGCTACGTCACCTCGCGCAACCTCCGGGAGCGGCTCGAGCGCGAACTGCTGATCAACGTGAGCCTGCGGATCGAGCCGAGCGACACGCCGGACGCCTTCAAGGTCTCGGGCCGCGGCGAGTTCCAGATGGCCATCCTCATCGAGATGATGCGGCGCGAGGGTTTCGAGCTGGCGGCCAGCAAGCCCGAGGTCATCACGCGCGAGATCGATGGCGTGCGGCACGAGCCCTTCGAGAAGCTCGTCATCGACTGTCCCGAGGAATACATCGGCGTGGTGACGCAGAAGATGGGCACGCGCCGTGGCCGCATGACCAACATGGTCAATCACGGCACCGGGCGCGTGCGCCTCGAGTTTCACATCCCCTCGCGGGGCCTCATCGGTTTCCGCAACCAGTTCCTCACCGACACCCGCGGCACGGGTCTGCTCAACCACCTGTTCGACGGCTACGAGCCGTGGGCGGGAGAGATCCCGCACCGGGTGACCGGGGCGCTGGTCTCCGACCGCGCCGGCAAGGTCACTGCCTACGCGCTGGAGCACGTCCAGGACCGCGGCGAGATGTTCGTCGAGCCGGGCGAGCGCGTCTACGAGGGGATGATCATCGGCGAGAACCCGCGCGAGGAGGACATCGACGTCAACATCGTGAAGGAGAAGAAGCTCACCAACATGCGCTCCTCCACCGCCGATGAGAGCGTGCACCTCTTCCCGGTACATCGGAAGTCGCTCGAGCAGGCGCTCGAATGGGTCCGCGAGGACGAACTGCTCGAGGTCACGCCTTCCTGCCTGAGGATGCGCAAGCGCGTTCTGCAGGCGGTCCATCGCCCCAAGTACTGGCAGAGGGGGTAGACGAAGCGCTCCTTGACGCGGAGTCTCAACCTGCTGCCCGCCAGTGGCTTGTCGGCTCACGTTGTGGAGATTCGCAGGGTCGTGCCCGGGCTCTCTCACCGGCCCGCGCCCGCGATTCCACCTCAAGCCCGCAGGTGCCGGGGCCGATGATGGTAAGGCGATTGCCAACCCCTTACCCCGGTGAGACATGGACCTTGAGAATCAGCCGACGCGGACGCGGTCCGACGGCCGGCAGGTATCGATGCCCCCGGCATCCCCGTCCTCCGCCGGGGATGCCGCCAGCTTCCTGCTCGGCAGGGGGGCGCTCTTCCACGGCGACTCCCGGCGCATCGCCGTGGGTCTCGCGGCGCTGGCCGTGCTCGCCGTCGTCGTGCTCAACGTGGGCATCTACCAGAGTGCCCAGAGGCATCTCGTCCGCCAGCGCTGGGACCAACTCATCATCAGCACCGACGTCCGACGCGACCAGGTCCACGATCTGCTCGGGCGATTCACGAGCGAGGCGCGCTCGGTGGTGGAGCAGCCCCAGAACCGGGCGGCTCTGCTCGCGCTCCCGGGTGGCATCCCGGTGGCCGAACGTGCCCGGCTGCGCCGCGAGCTCGGCCGCACGGAGACGCTGTTCGGTTTCAACGACGTCCGGGTGTTCGACAGCCGGGGTCGGCCGCTCCTCGAAGGTCTCGAACCGCGGCCGCACGAGGATGAGTGCTACGCCGGTCTCGCGCGGCAGGCCGCGGCCACGACTGAGCCCATGGTGCTGGACGCCTGGCGTGAGAGCAGCGGATCGCAGGTCCTGACCCTGGCCTTCCCGGTGCGCGCCGCGACCGGCCGCACGGCGGTCGTCGTCGCGTTCGAGCTCCACGCGGAGGACGTGCTCCTGCCGGTGCTCACCCGCTGGCCGGGATTTGGTCCTTCTGCGGGGGCCTACCTCGTGCGCAAGCAGGACACTCGGGTCCAGTACCTCACCTCGCCTCCCGCGGGCTTCGGGCTGAAGGCCGGCGATCGCGTGCAGGAATCGTCGCGCTTCGCCCGCGCCGCGGCCATGGCGGTGGAGGGCGTCGAGTCCAACCTCGTGCTGCCCGACCGGCAGGGGAATCCGCAGGCGGTGGTGACGCGCTTCCTGCCCGATCTGGGCTGGGGAATCGTCGGGCAGGTCGACCGCAGCGATCTCGTGCAGGGCATGGGGGTCACGATCTACGGGCTGCTGGCGTTCGACCTTGCCCTGCTGGTCCTCAGTGCTGCGGCCTTCTGGTTCTGGCGCCGCCAGTACCAGTCGGGGCTGGCGCGGCGCGAGGTGGAGGTCACGCGGCGCCACGCCGAGCGCGTGCGGGCCGTGTTCGACACCGCCTTCGACGCCATCGTCACCTTCGATCGCGGCGGTCACGTGCGCACCGTGAACCGCGCGGCCGAGGATCTGTTCGGGCGCCCGTCCACCGAGGTGGATGAGCAGCCCATCCACCGATTCCTCTCGTGGGGAGCGGAAGGCAGGCCGACTGCGGAACTGCCCGCCATCGGCGCGGCAGTCCGGGCCGAGGCACTACGCGTCGACGGCAGCACCTGCCCGGTGGAGTTCGCGCTGGGCAGCTCGGGCGAGGGCGATGACTTCCTCTATTCGGCCATCGTGCACGACATCAGCCGGCGGGTCGAGGACGAGCGGCGCATCGAGGAGTTCGCCCAGGGTCTCGAGGCCGGCAATCGCCGGCTCGAGGAGGTGAATGCCCAGCTCGAAGAGGCGTCGCGGCTCAAGAGCGAGTTCCTCGCGAATACCTCGCACGAGCTGCGCACGCCGCTCAACGGGATGATCGGGTTCCTCCAGCTCGTCCTCGACGGCCTGTGCGACTCGCCGGAGGAGGAGCGCGACTTCCAGCGCCAGGCGCTGGAATGCTCGCGGCAACTGCTGGGGCTGATCAACGACGTGCTGGACATCGCCAAGATCGAGGCCGGCAAGCTCAACCTCGAGATCACGCCGGTGGACCCGGGCGCGGTGTTCGACGAGGTCTACACCCTGACCCACGTCCAGGCCGCCCAGAAGGGCATCCGGCTCACCTTGGAGCCGCCGCAGGGGGACGAGCTCCGCGTGCGTGGCGACTTCGGGAAGATCAAGCAGATCCTCATCAACCTGGTGGGGAACAGCCTCAAGTTCACCCCCAAAGGCACCATCACGGTGCGGGCGTTGCCGCACGCGAATCTCGGGCACTGCATGTTCGAGGTCGTGGACACCGGCATCGGCATCCCTGCCGACCGTCAGAAGGTCATCTTCGAGAAGTTCACACAGGCGGATGGCAGCACGACCCGCAAGTACGGCGGCACCGGCCTGGGCCTGGCGATCACGCGCAGCCTGGTCGAGCTCATGGGGGGCATCATCGGCGTGCAGAGCGACGGCCCCGGCCAGGGCGCATGCATGTACTTCTCGCTGCCCATCTGGAACGACGAGGAGGAGGAGCGCCCCGCCGAGGGCGAGCACGGCGACCGCATCGAGGGCCCGGTGGGCGGGCAACTCGTGCTGATCGTCGAGGACGACGCGGTCTTCCGCCGCTTCCTCACCGCGCTGCTCCACAAGCACGGCTACCGCACGGTCGAGGCCCGCAACGCCGAGATCGGCTGGGTGCTGGCGCGGCGGCTGCGGCCGTCCATCATCATCCTGGACTACGCCCTGACCTGTGGCGAGAACGCCAACCTGCGCACCGGCTGGGACCTGGCCGAGCGCCTGACCTCCGACTCGAAGACGCGGCACATCCCGCTCGTGTTCGTGACCGGCTTCGAGGGCGAGTTGACGGAGAAGCTCAAGTCCACCGCCTTCGCGCGACAGCCCGCGCACCTGATGAAGCCGGTCGAGGGCAGCGTGCTGATCTCGCGGATCGAGGAGTTGATCGGCGCGATCGAAGGGCGCGTCGTGCGGCTGCTGATGGCCGACGACGACGCGGCCGTGGGCGTCTACATCCGCAAGGTCCTGCCCGAAGACCGCTTCCACCTCGAGATGACCTCGAACGGCGAGGAGTGCCTGCACGTGCTGCGCACCCAGCCGCGCGGCTTCGACCTGCTGCTGCTCGACCTGATGATGCCCGGGGTGAGCGGCTACGACGTGCTGCGCGAGATGACGCTCACCGGGCTCGCCCCCGACCTGCCCGTGCTCGTCCTCACCAACTTCCCCGAGGGGCGCAACGAGGACGAGCGCCGCCTGCTCGAACAGGGGCTGGTACTCGACGTGCTGCCCAAGATCTCGGTGCACGAGAACCCGCAACTGTTGCCGCACATCATCAACTGGCACCTGCAGGTGTCGGCCGAAGAACGCGAGTCGAACAGAGAGCCCGGGCCGGACGCCGAGCCGCAGCGGGAGGCCGCGTGAGACGCGTCCTGGTGGTCGAGGACGACGCGCACAGCGCGGTGCTCTTCCGCAAGCTGCTCGAAAAGCGCTGCGGTTGCCAGGTCACGGTGACCGAGTCGGTGGAGGAGATCCTGGGGCTCTGCCGCGCAGGCGCGGTCGAGCTGGTCATCATGGACGTCTCGCTCAACAACTCGCGCTGGGAGGACCGCGCCGTCAGCGGCGTGGAGATCTGCAGGCTGCTCAAGCGGGACCCGGCGACGGCGCACATCCCGGTGGTGCTGGCGACAGCCCACGCCATGCGCGGGGACGCCGAATCGCTGCTGACCGAGAGCGGGGCCGACGACTACGTCGCCAAGCCGATCGTGGACCACGGAGAGTTCGTGAGGCGCATCCAGGCCTGCCTGCCGGAGGCCGCGTGAAACGCGCTGCGGAGATCAAGGTCCTGGTGGTCGAGGACGACCCGTTCTTCCAGCGCGTCCTGACCAAGCGCCTGCAGGCCGAGGGCTACCAGGTGTTCTCCGCCGGCGATGGGCGGGAGGGCATGAAGGCCATCGTGTCCTTCGAGCCCGACCTCGTCATCTCGGACTGGATGATGCCCGAGGTGGACGGTCTCGAACTGTGCCAGTCGGTCAAGACCGGTCTCCAGGAAGCCGCGCCCTATTTCATCCTGCTCACCGCCAAGGGCGAGATCAGCAACAAGCTGCTGGCGCTGGACACCGGTGCGGACGACTACCTGGTGAAGCCCTGCGACCAGGGCGAGCTCATGGCGCGCGTGCGCGCCGGCCTGCGCATCGTGATCCTCACCCAGGAACTGCGCGCTACCGTCGAGGACCTGCACGTCGCCAACGCCGAGTTGCAGAGGGCGCGCGCCGAGGTCGAGCGCATCACCCACGAACTGCTGCCGATCTGCGCCTTCTGCCGCAAGGTGCGCGACGCCGACGGGCACTGGCACTCGCTGGAAGACTACGTTGCCCAGCTCAGCCAGGCGGACTTCACCCACGGGATCTGCCCCCACTGCCGCATCGAGCACTACCCCGCCATCACCCCGGAGAAGCGCAAGAGCGCCTGAGCGTGAGGGGCTCGCCCGGTGCGGGCGAACGGGGGCCGGGAGCCCGGGCTGCGGGCCTGCAGCACGATCTGGCGCCGGCTTGACCGGGCCCGCCGCCGCTCAGTAGACTGCTTCGCCTTGTTGGTCATCCAGAGGCCGTCTTCCGGCCTCTTTGCGCACCTAGTTCCTCGGTAGCTCAACGGTAGAGCATCCGGCTGTTAACCGGAGGGTTGTAGGTTCGAATCCTACCCGAGGAGCCAGCACCCGAGACCCCCTCCATCCGACTGGGATGCGGGGGGTTCTCGCTGCCGTCGTGCCCGCTCCCATGACCGGGTCCTGCCGTTTGCGGCGCGCCCTGATCCGGAGGACGTGGATCGTGACGCCCACGCCCTCGCCATCTCGATACCGTCGCAGGTATTCGCCGAACACGCGATTCGTGAAGAGCCACCGGTACAGCCGCTCGGAGCTGCGCGCGTAACATGCGGCAGCGAGCAGCAGGAACGGCGCGGTCGGCAGCACCGGGACGAGCGCTCCGACCACACCAAGACCGACGAACAGTGTTCCCACGGTGACGAGCAAGTCACGGCGGAGTCGGTTCTGCAGGGTCGAGTTCGAAGCCGGCCGCTGCCGATCCGTCTGCGCGCCAGGCACGAACCGGGCCTGCCGTGCCGGCGCCCCCAACGTCCCGATTGAGGACGTCTCTCCCGGCATGGGAGCCGGCCGGGGGAGACTCGCTGGCGCGCTGTTTTCCTTGCCCACGTGCCCTGGCCCGCTAGCTACCCCTTCTTCGGGACCTCGCTCGCCGGGATGCCCAACGCCCTGGCCACGCCTTCGCCGTAGGCCGGATCGGCCTTCAGGCAGTTGCCGATGTGGCGGACCTTGATCTCCCGGGGTGCGTCACCCATGGCGCGGGCGGTGTTCTCGAAGAGCGTCTGCTTCTGCTCGGTCGTCATCAGGCGGAAGAGGAGCCCGGGCTGCGAGTAGTAGTCGTCGTCCTGGCGATGGTTCCAGTGATCGGCGGCGCCCTCGATGCTGAGCGGCGGATCGGCGAAGTCCGGCTGCTGCTGCCACTCGCCATGGCTGTTGGGCTCGTAGCCGAGTGTGCCGCCATGGTTGCCGTCGACCCGCATGGCACCGTCGCGGTGGTAGCTGTGGAACGGGCAGCGCGCTGCGTTCACCGGGATCAGGTGGTGGTTGACGCCGAGGCGATAGCGCTGGGCGTCGCCGTAGGAGAACAGACGCCCCTGCAGCATCTTGTCCGGCGAGAAGCCGATGCCGGGCACCACGTTGGCGGGGTTGAAGGCCGACTGCTCGACCTCGGCGAAGTAGTTCTCCGGGTTGCGGTTGAGCTCCATCACGCCCACCTCGATGAGTGGGTAGTCCTTGTGGAACCAGACCTTGGTCAGGTCGAACGGGTTGTAGGGGCACTTCGCCGCGTCCTTCTCGGGCATCACCTGGATGAAGAGCTTCCAGCGCGGGAAGTCGCCCTTCTCGATGCTGTCGTACAGATCGCGCTGGTGGCTCTCGCGGCACTTGCCGACGATCGCCTCGGCCTCGGCGTCGGTCAGGTTCTTGATGCCCTGCTGGCAGACCAGGTGGAACTTGACCCAGCAACGCTCGTTTCTGGCGTTGATGAGGCTGAAGGTGTGGCTGCCGAAACCGTGCATGTGGCGATACGAGTACGGGATGCCCCGCTCGCTCATGGTGATGGTGATCTGGTGCAGCGCCTCGGGCAGCGAGGTCCAGAAGTCCCAGTTGTTGCGGGCGCTGCGCAGGTTGGTGCGGGGGTCGCGCTTCACGGCGTGATTGAGGTCCGGGAACTTGAGCGGGTCGCGCAGGAAGAAGACCGGCGTGTTGTTGCCGACCAGATCCCAGTTCCCCTCCTCGGTGTAGAACTTCATCGCGAAGCCGCGGATGTCGCGCTCGGCGTCCGCTGCGCCACGCTCGCCGGCCACGGTGGAGAAGCGCGCGAAGAGGTCGGTCTTCTTGCCCACCTTCGAGAAGATCGCGGCCCTGGTGTACCTGGTGATGTCGTGGGTGACCGTGAAGCTGCCATAGGCGCCCGAGCCCTTGGCGTGCATGCGGCGCTCGGGGATCACTTCGCGATCAAAGTGGGCGAGCTTCTCCAGGTACCAGACGTCCTGGAGCAGCGCCGGCCCGCGGGGACCCGCGGTCATGATGTTCTGGTTGTCGGCGACGGGTGCGCCCGCGTTGGTGGTCAGCTTCTTCTTCTCGGTCATGTCCTTCTCCTCTGGCGGCCCTGGGGCCGCTTGGTGTTCCCGGGTACCGATTCCCGGACTTGTTCCTTTGCACAACTGTTGCAGACGCCGCGGACCTCGACGTGCGTGACGACCACGCTGCCGAGTCCCTTCACGGCGTCGGGGATGCGAAGTGCGTCGAGCTCGGCGTTTGGTAGACGGTGTCGAGCGACACCGTCGGCATCCGTGCCTGGACAGAGCGGAACACGGTCCGGGCATCCGGGTGCTCGAGGCTGGACGCGATCTCACCGAAGATCTCGAGGCGCTGGTGCGTCAGCTTGATGCCCGCGTCTTTGGCGGCCGCCTTGAACTGCTCGAGCCGGTGCTCCACCTTGATGCTCTCAGCTTTCATCACGCTCTTCTATCTGCAAGTCATACGCGGATAGGAATCTGCTGACATCTGCGGTGGATGTCAACCCGGAACATCGATTCTCCTCCTGCAGCTCGAACACGCGCTCGACCGGCATCCCGAAGACCCCCGCAGACCCGCGCGGCCCGGTCTCCCCGGCGCCTGCCGACCGCTCACACGCTCTCTTCGGCGCGCGCCAGCACCTCTTCCTGCTGCTCCGGGGTCAGGCGCGGCGCGAACCAGCGCTGGGCGATGACGGTGGGCACCACCGCCGAGGCGATGACCACCGCGACCAGGACCGAGAACCGGGTCTGGCTGATGTATCCGTACTGGAGCCCGTAGGGCGCCGAGATCGTGCCGAACGTGAGCCCGGTGCTCATCAGCAGCGTCGTGTACATCGCCGCGCCCGGCAGGTGCCTGCGCGCGAGGGGGAGGACCCCCGCGGTCTTGGCGACCAGCTTCACGACGAAGAGCGCCCCCAGCAGCCCCAGCTGGGGCTGGAGCGCGGCGAGGGACACATTCATCCCACCCTTCAGGAAGAAGAACGGCGTGATCATCGCGAAGCAGACGATCCGCAGCTTGTTGCGCAGCTCGGTGTGTCGCTGGAACATCGGTCCCAGCACCAGCCCCAGGGCGAAGGCGGGTAGCACGGCGTGGCTCCATCCGAGCTGGGCGAGGAACATCAGGCCCATCAGCAGGACGAAGAGCAGCTTGATCTCGGGCTCGATGACCCGGCGGCCATAGCGCCGGAAGACGAACAGCAGCACCTTCGGCGCGAGCAGGACGAGACCCGCGGAGACCGCGAAGAAGACGAAGGTGGCGGGGACGGGCCGCGCGAACAGCAGGGAGAGGGCCACGGCGGTTCCCATGTCCGTCACGAAGGTCGCGGCCATGATGAGCTTGCCCGACTCGGTGGCGTTGAGGCCGGTCTCGACCAGCACCGAGTAGACGACGGCGAGCGAGGTGGTGGAGAGCGCCAGCCCCGCGATCAGCGAGGCATCGCGGGTCCAGTGCGCGACGAAGAACGTGAAGGCGGAAGCGGCGAGGAAGGGGAACAGGAACGAGACCCCGCCGATGAGGGCGCTCTCCTTCAACTTGACCTTGAAGAGCGACTGATCGACCTCGGCCCCGGCCAGGAAGGTGAGCAGGATGCCGCCGAACTGGGCGAGGAAGTCCAGCCACGGGGCGCCGTGGATGCCCAGCACGTTCCCGGCGAAGACCCCGGCTGCGATCTCGATGATGGCCACGGCGAGCGCGGTCTCGACCGAGATGAGGCTGGCCAGGAAGACCAGGAAGATGACCACGACCGCGAGCAGGAGAGGTTCCATCCAGCCGTCCTCCAGGCAGGGGCCGGAGAACGAATGACTCCCACCGAGCAGCTTCCGGTAGGAGTCATCAGCCCCCGGTTGGGGCGGTCAACGGCGGAACTCCATCGCCAGTACTGCGGACGCCAAGGGACCGACGCAGCGTCCGTCAAGCGCCGGGCGTCCGCGGACGAAGCAGGTTCCGGGCGGGCCCGGCGAGCGGGTCGTCGGGCTGGTGGTCGCCACCCGGTGGGTCGGTGCGGTGGTCTGCGGGTTCACTTACGACGCGCTGACGCCCGCCGGTCTGTTCTGCCCCGGCGATGCTTGAGTCGGGCGGCCAGGCCCCGATCGAATCGCGCTGGAAGCAGCGGCGTGGGAATCATCCGGGCCTCCAGGCGCAACGGGGCCGTACGGAAGAGTCCGCTCCTTTCCGGGTCGGGATTTCGTGCGGGCCCTGTCAACCCTGCACCCGGGCTCGGCGCGGGGCATCCAAGTGGAGGTTACCCCGCACTCGTCACCCGGCCGCGAGGAGGCAGGATCATGGCACAGGTTTCGCAGGCAGCACAGGTGGAGTGGAAGGATTTCGCCAAGGCTGACGAGGTCCGCACATTCGGTCACGGCAAGGTCGAGATGCTCCACATCGGCGGCGGGTCGGTCGGACGGCTGGTCATCGAGCCGGGCTGGCGCTGGTCGGTGGACGTCAAACCGATCGCCGGCACGGAGTGGTGCGAGGCGCCTCACTTCCAGTACGTGGTCTCGGGGCGGATGCACGTCCAGATGAAGGATGGCCGCGAGTTCGACCTCGGCCCCGGATCGGTCTCCTATCTGCCGGCGGGGCATGACGCCTGGGTCGTCGGCAACGAGCCGGTGGTCTCGGTGGACTGGCACGGCGCGACCAACTACGCCAAGCGCTGAGGCGTTCCTTCTTCAGCGAGAGCCCCCGCGCCTCCGCGAAGCGCGGGGGCTTACCCCCGTCGCAGGTTCCGGTGCGCTCAAGCGGGATCCAGCAGCCGCCTCTGCCCGGTGAGGGCCCGGATCCCCGTGACATCCTGCACGGTCTCGAGGCAGCCCAGGTAGCGGCCGCCCGAATCGCGCACGGGCCAGTAGCGGATGTGGAGCTTGCGCGGCCCCATGTCGATCCAGAACTCCGCCGCCTCGCGCTTCCCGGCCTTGAAGTCGGCCAGGATCCGGTTCACCACGTGCACGCTCTTCTGCGGGTGGCAGTTCTGGACCTTCGCGCCGATCACGCCGCGGGTCCGCGGGAAGATCTTCTCGGACTGCTCGTGGCTGAAGTAGCGCACGGTGTCGTCCTGGTCCACGAAGGACAACTCGACGGGCAGCGTGTTGAGGATGGCCGCGATCACGTCGCGCTCGACGCCGAAGGAGAGGTCCTTCAGCTCTCCCGTCTGGATCAACTCCTCGGCGAGCCGGTAGTAGTCCGCCCGGGTGTTCGCGCCGAGAGCGGTCTCGACCTGCTCGATGCCGCGGACGACCGCCGCGCCGTCGGCCTCGCTCATCACCCGCGCGGCCATGGGGAAGAGGACGTCGTTCTCCTTCCAGTAGTGGTCCTTGCAAAGCGCCACGTACTCGCCGAACGTGGTGCGCAGCGCCTCCAGCCTCGTGGCATCGCCGGCCGCGTAGGCCCGGACCAGGGGCTCGAGCTTGGCCAGCAGGCCGCGCGCCGCCTCGTGCTCCAGCAGCATGATGCTGAGCGGGCCGCTCTGACGGGGGATGCCGCGCTGCTCGATGAGCGGGAAGAGGTGCTGCTCCTCCTTCTGGTTGTGGCAGCGGTCCACGTAGTTGTGCGCGTAGTCGAAGAACTTCGCAACCAGTGCGGGCGCCGGCCCCGCGGGAGAGGTGAAGGGCTTCTCCATGGCGGCGAAGACCTTCTCGGTCGTCTCGTGGTCAAGCATCAGCAGGCCCTGCCAGTTCTCGCTCATCGGGGACTTCCTTTCGTCGGGTTCGGGCCCGCGCGGCTTCGGGCTGTGGTTCCAGGTGCCAGCTCCTGCCCGGGCACGATACCGCATCCGGGCGCCGCCGGTCAGGCTTCGCCTACTCCGCGGTCACGTGGCCGATGCCCCGCGGGTCGCTCGCGCCCGTCGCGCGGCCGCCCGCGATCTCGATCGCCTGGACATCGCCGATCGGCTCGCGGAGCCGGAGCACGTAGCCCAGTGCCTCGAGCGCGCCCCGCGTCGCGGCGTCCGGCTCGTGGCCGCGCTCGAAGTCGATGGGGTCGGCGTCCATCGCGCGCGGTGGCCACTGGTGATGGAAGCGCGGGGCGGCCACGGCCTCGGCCAGCGACATCCGGAAGTCCACGCGGTTCACGATGACCTGGAAGACCGTGGTGAAGATGGTGGGCCCGCCGGGCGTGCCGAGGACGAGCCAGAGGCTGTCGCCGCGATACACGAACGCGGGGCACATCGAGGACAGCATGCGCTTGCCGGGTGCGATGGCGTTGGCCTCTCCGCCGGTCACGCCGTAGAGGTTCGGCGCGCCGGGCTTCGCGGAGAAGTCGTCCATCTGGTTGTTGAGCAGGAAGCCCGCGCCGCGCACCACGATGCCCGAGCCGTACGAGTCGTTGAGCGTGGTGGTGTTCGCGACGGCGTTGCCGCGACGGTCCACGATCGAGAAGTGGGTGGTCTGCTCGCTCTCGGGCGTCACCGCGCCGCAACGGATCTCGGCGGGCGAGGTGCGGTGTTCGGGCGAGATCCCCGCGGCGCGGGTCGCGGCGTAGGACTTCGAGATCAGCGACTCGACCGGCACCGGCACGAAGTCCGGGTCGCCGAGATACTCGGCGCGGTCCGCGAAGACGCGCTTCTCCAGCTCGGCGACCAGGTGGACGTGGGCGGCGGAGTCGTGCCCGGGCCGCGCGGGTTCGTAGCGCTCGAGCAGGTTGAGCAGTTGGATGAGCGCCACGCCACCGGAGGAGGGCGGCGGCATCGAGACCATGCGCAGGCCGCGGTAGCTGCCCGCGACGGGGACGCGCACCACGGGGCGGTACCCGGCCAGGTCCTCGAGGGTGACGAGCCCGCCGCCACGGGCCATCTCCGCGACGATGAGCCGGGCGGTCTCGCCCCGGTAGAACCCGTCGGGGCCTTCCGCCGCGATCCGGCGCAACGTGGCCGCGAGTTCCTTCTGGACGAGCGACTCGCCGGCGATCCCGCGGAAGTAGTCGCGGAAGTTGTTGCGTTTCTCGAGCGCAAAGGTCGCGGCCGTCCGCGCGTCGACGCGCCAGCCCCGCTCGGCGATGCGGACGGCCGGAGCGAGGAGTTGCGGCCAGGGCAGCGAGCCGAAGCGGGAGTGGGCGAGCCACATCCCGGCGACCGAGCCGGGCACGCCGGCGGCCCGGTGCGTGTCGAGACTGAGCCCCTTGACGACCTCGCCCGAGGCATCGAGATACAGGTCGCCCGTGGCGGCAGCGGGTGCCGTCTCGCGGTAGTCGATGGCGAAGTCGCCCGAATCGGTGTGCACCAGCATGAAGCCGCCGCCGCCCAGGTTGCCGGCGCGGGGGAAGGTGACGGCGAGCGCGAAGTGCACGGCCACGGCCGCGTCCACGGCGTTTCCGCCCTCGCGCAGGACGGCCGCGCCCACCTCGGACGCCACCGACTCCGGGGCCGCGACGACGCCGCGCGCGAGGACCGTGGCCGGGGCAGAGTCAGCGCCCCGGGCGGAAGTGGCGGACGTGGCGGCCGGAGCCGCGAGCACGCCGCGCCCCGGTGCCGCGGCCGGAGCGGCGAGGGCGAGCACGAGGAACGCGACAAGATCGACGCGCTGCTTCATCGGGATGAACCCCGTTCTGGATCGGGACGGAGCCGCCTGCATCGTTGCCGGAACTTACGTCCTCCTGCGTACGGGCCACAAGAAGGCCCCACAGGCTTTACCGGATTCCCAACCGAGGCTACTATGCGGAGGTCCACCATCGGTGTTCCATCCCGCGTACGCGGGCCCTCCTCGCGGCGCTGGTCAGCCGCTGGAGCGGAGGTCAATGTGATTGCCAACCAGGTGTTCGGCTGGACTTGGATCCTGGTCGGGTTGCTGGCCGGGCTGGTCCTCGGACTCCGCTTCCACCGCGAGGACTGGCTCGGTGGCTACGCATCGCTGCGGCGCCGGCTCGTCCGACTGGCGCACATCTCGCTGGTCGCGCTCGGGTTCCTCAATGTCCTCTTCGCCCTCAGCGCGGCGCGTCTTCACCTCGATCCGGCGCAGATTCGGGTCGCCTCCTGGGGGCTGATGCTCGGTGGGGCCTGCATGCCGGCGTGCTGCGGGCTCGCGGCGTGGAGGCCCGCCCTGCGCCACCTCTTCGCCATCCCGGTGGTGAGCCTGCTCATCGGCGTCGGGCTGGTGATCTGGGGGACCGTGCGTCCGTGAAGATCGGGCTCATCGCCATCAGCGGCGTCCGGTCCGCCGACGCCGAACTCATGGAGTTCGGGCTGACGCTGCCCGGCTTCGTCGAGCGCAGCAAGGTCATCGCCTCGCTGCCGAGCCTCTCGCTCCTCACGCTCGCCGCCCTCACGCCGTCGGACGTCGAGGTCGAATACCGGGAGGTGGCGGACCTGCAGGCGGAGGGCGACCTCCCCGGGGACTACGACCTCGTGGCGATCTCCTCGTACACGGGGCAGATCTTCGACGCGTACCGTGTCGCCGAGCGCTACCGCGCGCGTGGCATCCCGGTGGTCATGGGTGGCCTGCACGTGAGCGTGCTGCCGGAGGAGGCGCGCGCCCACGGTGCGACGGCGGTCGTGGGGGAGGGGGAGTTGTCGTGGCCGCGCGTGGTCGAGGACTTCCGGCAGGGCCGGCTGCAGGGCGAGTACCGGCCCCAGGCGGGCGCCACGTTCGACCTGGCGCAGGCGCCCGTGCCGCGCTACGAGTTGCTCGACCTGGAGCGCTACAACCGGCTCACCGTGCAGACCAGCCGGGGCTGCCCGCACCGCTGCGAGTTCTGCGCCAGCTCGATCCTCCTGACGCCGCGCTACCGGGTGAAGCCGGTCGCCAGGATCGTGGCCGAGATCCGCCGGATCAAGGAGCTGTGGCCGGAGCCATTCATCGAGTTCGCGGACGACAACAGCTTCGTGGACCGGGCGCACTCCCGCGAACTGCTGCACGCCCTGCGGGGCGAGGGCGTGAAGTGGTTCACCGAGGCCGACATCTCGATCGCGGACGACCCCGAGCTCCTCGACGGGATGCGCGCGAGTGGCTGCCGGCAGGTGTTGATCGGGCTCGAGAGCCCCGGGGCCGCGGGACTGGACGGCCTCGAGCTGCGCAGTAACTGGAAGCTCCGCAGACAGCCCAACTACGAGGCCGCCATCCGACGGATCCAGGCGAAGGGCATCACGGTGAACGGCTGCTTCGTACTCGGGCTCGACGGGCAGACCGAGCAGGTCTTCGATGACGTGTACGAGTTCGTGGAGCGCTCCGGGCTCTACGAGGTGCAGATCACCGTGCTCACGCCCTTCCCGGGCACGCCGCTCTACCGGCGTCTCGAGCAGGAGGGTCGCCTGCTGGAGAAGGGGGCGTGGGAGAAGTGCACGCTGTTCGACGTCAACCACGTGCCGACCGGCATGTCGCCCGCGCGGTTGCGGCAGGGGCTGATCGATCTGGCGCAGCGGCTCTACGAGCGCACCTTCGTCGAGCGGCGCCGCAGACGTTTCTTCCAACAGCTGCGCGGTGCCCGCGGGGTGACCCGGGCCCGTGGAGAAGGAGACCCGCAACATGAAACGTGAGTGGATCCGTCCGCTGTTCGTGGTCGCCGCGGTCTACGATTTCGTCCTGGGCCTGGTCTACCTGCTGGCGTACAAACCCATCTTCGGCCACTTCGGCGTCGGCCTGCCGAATCATCCCGGCTACGTGCAGCTCAACGCGATCTTCGTGGCCGTCTTCGGCGTGGGATTCTGGTTCGTGGCCCGGGCTCCTGAACGCAACCGCGACATCATCAAGCTCGGGGTGCTGCTCAAGCTCGCCTACGCCGGGCTGGTCCTGAGCTACTTCTTCATGGGCAACATGCCGTGGATGTGGGTGCCGTGGGCGGTCATGGATCTGCTCTTCATGGCAGCATTCCTGGCGGCGCTGCGGGCGCTGCCGCCGTCGCCCGCCGGACGTTGAGCCCCGCGACGCGCTAGGCTCTGTCTGAGAATGGCCGAGGGCAAGGCGTCGCGGTCGAGCGACGAGCGGAATCGTGGCGTTCAGGCCACGTTGGAGCGAGGAGCCGACCGCGCAACGCGGCCAATCGGCGTTCTCAGACAGAGCCTAGTACAGGAACATCGGCTTGCCGAGCAGGTGCGCGACCTTCGGGCGGTAGTTCTCGATGTCGTAGAGCTCGTCCACGTCCACGCGCTTGCGGCCCTCGGCGATGACGTTGGCCGAGACGGTCGTGTACTTGCCGTCTCGCAGCGCCACCATCCGCCCGCTCTGTTTCTTCAGGAGCAGGTCGGTCGCCAGGTAGCCGTAGGTGGTCGAGACCATGCGGTCGAGCGCGTCGGGCTCGCCGCTGCGCATCAGGTAGGCGACCTGCTGGTAGAGCGTGCTGATGCCCGAGCGCTTCTCGATCTCGCCCGAGAGATAGAGCCCGACGCCGCCGAGCTTCTTGTGGCCGTAGGCGTCGGCCTCGCCGCTCAGGTGCATCTGGCCGCCGATCGGCTTGGCGCCCTCGGAGATGGTCACGATGGCGTAGGCGCTGGGGTTGCTCCTGCGGTCCTCCACCAGGAAGTTCACCAGCTTGTCCACGTCGAAGTCCACCTCGGAGATCACGGCGCGGTCCACGCCCGCCAGGTAGGCCGAGATGAGCGAGGTCTCGCCCGAGTAGCGCCCGAACAGCTCGATCACCGCGATGCGTTCGTGCGAGCCCGCGGCGGTGCGCAGCGAGTGGATGAACTCGACGCTGCGCGTGACGGCGGTCGAGAAGCCGATGCAGTAGTCGGTGCCGTGGACGTCGTTGTCCATGGTCTTCGGCACGCAGACGATGGGCACGCCCTCGCGAT
>Ga0315273_10002781_pt1 | contig 20828 bp, 21 predicted proteins | sample YL17G02_0_MG_FD_205753 | JGI IMG/M metagenome (GOLD analysis project Ga0315273, IMG submission 205753) | Sediment microbial communities from Yellowstone Lake, YNP, Wyoming, USA - YL17G02_0 | ecosystem: Environmental > Aquatic > Freshwater > Lake > Sediment | place: USA: Wyoming | collected... | reverse complement strand
TCGACGGAAGTATACCCCAGGGAAGTTGGCGCGGCAAGAGGTACGTGTCTACCCGTCCCCTTTCCACCCCGCTGGTGCCCTAGACGGCGTTGGGTGCTCCCACCCGCCCACTATCGAGGCGTTCGGATGGTGAAGACTCCCCAGCCCGCGGCCGTCCGCCGTCAGTCAGGCGACGGAGGCGCACTGCCACGCGTGCTCGGCCTGCTCCGCTGGACCTGGGGGTCTGAGCGCAGGAACCGCAAGAGCTGGCTGGTGGTGATGCCGAGGGCGCGGGCGGCCTTCGCGTAGCCCCCCTGCGATGCTTCGACGGCGTCGAGCAGCGTGGCCACGATTATCGGGTAGGATGGGTTACCGCGATTCACCGCCAGGCCGCCAGTTGGCGTTCTCTGGACGTCGAGTTCGGGCACCGCGGGCGGCGACTCGAGGTCGAACGGGGTGCGTAGCTTCAGCGCCAGGCGCTCACGCAGACGCTTGAGGGCGCGGACGCGGTTCTCGGCCAGGTAGCGCGACTCCTCCGCCTGGGCGACGAGGCTGGTGGAAAGGTGGCGGAGGCGAACGGCCGTCTCGACCTTGTTGCGTCGTTGACCGCCGGGACCGCTGGCACGGTATCGCTCCTCGCTGCATTCCTTCAAAAGGGCGGCGTCGTCCATCCGCAGCCAGGCGTTCCTGCGACTACTGAAGATGACGCCGTCGCTGTTGCTTGAAGGCAGGGCGTGCCCTTCTTTCCAGTTCGAAACGTAACGTCAGGCGAGCCGAGGGAGCACTTCCGCTGCCGCCGCGACCGTCGCGTCGATATCCGACTCGCTGTGCGCCGCCGACACGAACCACGACTCGAACTGCGACGGCGGCGGGTACACGCCGCGCTTCAGCATCCCCCGGAAGAAGCGGGCGAAGCGCTCTCGGTCGGAGCGGCGGGCGCTCTCGTAGTCGGTGACCGCGCCCTCGTTGAAGAAGAACGTCATCAGCGAACCCAAGCGGTTCGTTTGCAGGGGTACGCCTGCCTTCGCTGCCGCTTGCGCCACTCCCTCCGCCAGGCGCGAGCCGAGCGATTCCAGCTTAGTGTAGAAGCCATTCGCCTGGAGAGCCTTCAGCGTCTCCACTCCCGCGTTCATCGCCAGCGGGTTGCCGGATAGCGTCCCCGCCTGATAGACGGGCCCCACCGGCGACACCATCCTCATGATGCGATGCTGCCCCCCGTAGGCGCCGACCGGCAGGCCGCCGCCGATCACCTTGCCCAGGCAGGTGAGGTCGGGCGTGACGCCGAAGAGCGACTGGGCGCCGCCGTAAGCGACGCGGAAGCCGGAGATGACCTCGTCGAAGATGAGCAGGCTGCCCGCGCGTTCCGTGATCTCGCGCAGCGACGCCAGGAAGCCGCGGGCGGGCAGTACCACACCCATGTTGGCGGGCACCGGCTCGACGATGATGGCCGCGATCTTATCGCGGTGTCGCTTGAACAGCGCCTTCACGCTGTCGATGTCGTTGAAGCGGGCGACCAGCGTCTCGCGGGCGTAGGACGCGGGCACCCCCGGGCTGTCGGGCAGGCCGAAGGTGGCGACCCCTGAGCCCGCCTGGACGAGCATCCCGTCGGCGTGGCCGTGATAGCAGCCCTCGAACTTCACGACCTTGTCGCGGCAGGTGAAGGCGCGGGCCAGCCGCAGGGCCGACATCGTCGCCTCCGTGCCCGAGTTGACGAAGCGCACCTTCTCAATCGACGGCACCGCCTCGACCACCATTCGGGCCAGTTCCACCTCCACCTCCGTGGTCGCGCCGTAGCTCGTGCCCCGTTCCGCCGCCCTCTGCACCGCCTTGATGACGGCAGGATAGGCGTGGCCCAGGATCAGCGGTCCCCATGAGCACACGTAGTCGGTGAAGCGATTGCCGTCGACGTCGTAGAGGTAAGGGCCCTCGCCGCGTTCGATGATCAGCGGCCGCATGCCGACGGCGTGGAAGGCGCGCACGGGGCTGTTGACGCCGCCGGGCAAGTACTCCTGAGAGCGGTCAAATATCTCGCGCGAGCGCTTGTAGGAAGGACTCATCTGCCGACAGACCCGACTACAGCAGGATATCGAACAGGCCGGCCAGCGAATCGATTTCGTGGTCCGGCTGCGGTATGCCATCGTTCAGCTTCGCGCGCTGGCGGTTCACCCAGGCCACGCGCATGCCCGCGTTCTTGGCGCCCAGCACGTCGGCGGACTGACTGTCGCCGACGTAGAGCACCTCGTGCATCTCGGCGCCCATCGCCTCGGCGAAACGGCGGAAGATCGCCGCGTGCGGTTTGTACGCTCCCGCCGCCTCCGACGTGACGACTAGCTCGAACTCGAGGCCGTTCCTCTCCAGGCAGGGGAGCAGGAAATCGTCGTCGGCGTTGGAGAGGATGCCCAGCCGGTAGCGCGACCGTAGCTCGGCGAGCACCGACACTGTCTCTGCGAAGGGATCGGCGGTGGCCAGGCGGTCGCGCACGTGCTCGTAGGCGGCTCTGGCGTCGCCCTGTATCCCCATCTCCTGGAAGCAGATCTGAAAGTGCTCCGTCCACTCCTCGCGGTAGGGGCGGAAGGCCATCGCCTCGCTGGAGGCCAGACGGCTCTGCCCCTGCCAGTTGCGCGGGTTCTCCGCCGCCTTGCCCCAAGCAGCGAGACGGCGCCAGATGTCCATGTACTTCTCCCACAGCGCCTTGCCGTCGCAGGCGAGCCCTTGCTGGTCGCAGATCTCCTCGTACGACGAGATGAACGTCTTGTCGGTGAAGTCGATGAGCGTTCCGTAGCAGTCGAACGCTATCGCCCGTATCCCGTCCTTAGATGGGGAGAGATCAGTCATAGATGAAATCCGTCTTCCGCTGCCGGGGGTTCCACGCGCAGGATAACGCGTCTTACTCCGTTAGCCAGCGTGCCGCCTCTTTCGCGTGATAGGTGATGATGATATCGGCGCCGGCCCGCTTGATCGCCGTCAGCACCTCCAGCGTCACCCGCCGCTCATCGAGCCAGCCGTTAGCGGCCGCTGCCTTTATCATAGCGTACTCGCCGCTGACGTTGTAAGCGGCCAGCGGCAGATCGCAGCATTCGCAGGCGCGGCTGATCACGTCGAGATAGGCGAGCGCCGGCTTTACCATCACAATGTCCGCCCCCTCGTCGATGTCCGCCTCGATCTCGCGCAGCGCCTCGCGCACGTTCGGCGGGTCCATTTGATAGCCCCGCCGGTCGCCGAACTGGGGCGCCGACTCCGCCGCCTCGCGGAAGGGCCCGTAGAACGCCGACGCGTACTTGGCGGAGTAGGCCATGATCGGTATGTGGGGGAAGCCGCTCTCGTCGAGCGCGTCGCGGATCGCCGCCACCTGGCCGTCCATCATCGCCGACGGCGCGACCATATCGGCGCCTGCCTGGGCGTGGGAGAGCGCCGTGCGGGCCAGCAGCGGTAGCGTCGCGTCGTTGTCAACGTCGCCGTCCTTTATGATGCCGCAGTGGCCGTGGCTTGTGTACTCGCAGAGGCAGACGTCGGTGATGACCAGCAGTTCCGGGTCGGCCTGCTTGAGAGCGCGCACCGCCTGCTGGACGATGCCGTCGGGTGCGTAGGCCCCGGAGCCCTGCTCGTCCTTCGCCGACGGTATGCCGAAGAGGAGGACGGCGGGTATGCCGAGCGAGCGCAGCTCCGCCGCCTCCGCCGCAAGCTGGTCGACCGATAGCTGGTGTTGGCCGGGCATCGACGGTATGGCGTTGCGCACGCCGCTGCCGTGGACGACGAACAGCGGGTAGACGAACCCCTCCGGCGAGAGGCGCGTCTCCCGCACGAGGCGGCGGAGCGCCTCTGTTCGCCTCAACCGCCTGAACCGTTCAACGGGGAGAATCGTGTCGTTCTCAACCATGAGGAATCCTCTCGATACGTGAGTTGCTACGCCAGGGTCTTGGTGGCCTTGTCCGTCCCGCCGATAAGTTCGGCAACTTCGTCTGCTGTTGGTTCTCTGTCACTCTTGTGGTCACACAGGTTGCGAATATCGGCCAAGCGTTGAATTCCGCGCCAAGTCGGAATGTCAAACACGCCTGCATCTTTCAGGGCATCGTTGTAGTCAGCAATCGTTGGCTTCTTCTTTGCGAGCTTCAACTGGTGCTTGTCGACAAGTTCCTTTAGGTGTCCCTCCAACACCACACCCGCAACGGCGCCCGCGGCACGCAGGTGACCGTTCTTGGCAAGATGGCGGGCCGCGTCTAGGTCAGAGTCAAAGAGGTCGGCCTGCAGAACCCCCCGGATGTTGGCCAAGATATCCGAGAGCCGGGTCTTCGCTGACGCCACTATCTGCAGCTGCGTGTGGAACTTGACGATGGCCGCTTGGTCAGTGTCAAATACCCGTCTGGACAAACCATCTGTCACCGCCACTCCGTGAAGATAATCTTCAATGAGGTAGGAGGCGAAGTCAGGGACTCCCTTCCGGTTAGCTGAGTACTGCCTCTGGAAGTCGTCTAGGCGCTCCGGTAGCAGTTGGCGTACTACCGCAAGTGCCCTCGTGTACCATCCTTGGTATCCGGACACAAAGACATGTCGGGTTTCCTTGGCAGCGATAGACTTGAGGAGACCGCTACCCTCGGTCACGAGAGCATTGAGCTCGCTGGCGATTCTCTCCGCCAGACTGGGCAAGATCAGTGCCTCCTAGCTCTAAACAGTACGCGCAAGGGCCCGTACCAGGCCTTCGACTGTATGCTCCGGCGCTTCCACGTCCACCCGCAGGCCCAGCTTGCGCGCCGCTGCCGCCGTCACCGGCCCGATGCAGGCAATCAGCGGCTTCTCCAGCGCCGACGTATCGCCGCCCAGCATCTTCACCAGGTTTCGCACCGCCGACGAGCTGGCGAACGTCACGATGTCAATCTCGCCTGCCCGCAGCCGAGCCAGCGCCTCAGCGTCAGGTTCCTTCGGCACAGCCGCCGAGTACAGCGGCAACTCATCGACCTGCGCTCCCAACCGCTCCAGCCCCAGCGCCAGCGTGCGCCGGGCGCCCCGGGCCCGTGGCCAGAGCAGCCGTTTCCCCATTATATCGCGTTTGGAAAGCGCCTCGACAACCCCCTCGGCGACGAAGCGCTCGGGCAGCAGGTCGGCGGCGATGCCGTGCCAGGCAAGCTCCTCCGCCGTCCCCGGCCCGATCGCGCAAATCTGTGTCCGGCCTAGAGCGCGGGCGTCCCGTCCTGCTTGGTATAAGTGATCGAAGAAGATGTCGACGCCGTTGGCGCTCGTGAATACCAGCCAGTCATACTCGGCGGCGTCAAGTCGGCGCAACACCTCTCGCAGCTTCGCTCTCTCGACGCGGGGCACGATCTCGATGGCCGGCAGCTCGACCGGCTCGGCGCCTAGATCGGCCAGCGCCTGCGAGAGTTCGCCCGCCTGCTTCGACGCGCGGGTCACGAGGACGCGCTTCCCGAAGAGGGGACGGTTATCATACCAGCGCAGCTTCTCGCGCAGGCCGACGACGGAGCCCACGACGGTGATCACGGGCGGCGTCAGGCCCGCCTTAGCCACGCGGTCGGCAATGTCGGCGAGGGTTCCTGTCACTGTCCGCTGATTGGGCGTGGTCCCCCAGCGTATGACGGCGGTCGCTGTATCAGGCGCCCGTCCGCATTCGACGAGGCGCTCTGCGATCTCCGCCAGATTAGCACCGCCCATCAGGAAGACCAGCGTATCGATGCCCTTCGCCAGGTGGTCCCAATCGATGCTGCTCTCGCCCTTCGTCGGGTCCTCGTGGCCGGTCACGACCGCGAACGACGACGCCATCCGGCGGTGGGTGACGGGTATGCCGGCGTAGGCGGGGACGGCGGTCGCCGACGAGATACCCGGTACGACATCGAAGGGTATACCGGCTGCGACGAGCGCCTCCGCCTCCTCGCCGCCGCGTCCGAAGACGAAGGGATCGCCGCCCTTGAGCCGGACGACCCGCTTCCCCTCGCGCGCTTTGGCGACGAGCAGGTCGTTGATCTCCTCCTGGCTCATACTGTGGCTGCTGGCGGCCTTGCCCACTGAGATGCGCTCGGCGTCGGGTGGCGCCAGGTCGAGCAGGCGGGGATCGGCCAGGCGGTCGTAGACGACGACCTCAGCCCCGGCCAGGCAGGCGACGCCCGCCATCGTGATGAGGGCGGGATCGCCGGGCCCCGCGCCCACGAGCCAGACTCGACCTTTCGCGCTCATGTCGACTCCTCTAGCAGTTCGCCCGCCCCTTCGGCCAGCAGTTTCTCGGCGAGCCGGACGCCCAGGGCTTCGACGTCGGCGGCGGGCCCTTCGAGATCGGCGCGCAGTATGCGAATGCCCTCCCTGTCGCCGACCAGCCCCTGCAGCCGCAGCCGTCCGCCGTCAATCTCTCCCAGGGCGGCGATAGGGACGGAGCAACCCCCGCCGAGACGGGCGAGGAACGCCCTCTCCGCCGTCACTGCCTGATGATAGTCGCCGTCGTCGATGGCTGCCGCCATCTGTCGTATAGCCTCGTCGTCGCTCCTGATCTCGACTGCCAGCGCGCCTTGCCCCGGCGCCGGCAGCATGAGATCGAATGATAGCACCTCCGCCGCCTTGTCCAGCCAGCCCATGCGCGCCAGGGCCGCCGCCGCCATCACGACCGCATCCACCTCGCCGGCTTCGACCTTCCGCAGCCGCGTGTCGACGTTGCCCCTAATGCCCGCGACCGTGATGTCCCGGCGTAGGGCCCGCAACTGACAGGCCCGCCGCGCGCTGCCCGTCCCGACGCGTGTCCCCGGTGGCAGATCCGCTAGCTTCGCGCCATTGCGGCTCACCAGAGCGTCGCGCGGGTCTTCTCGACCCGGCACGGCGGCAATGATCAGCCCCTCCGGCAGTCCCGTCGGCACGTCCTTGAGGCTGTGCACCGCCATATCGATTTCGCCTGCCAGCAGCGCCGACTCCAGCTCTTTGACGAAGACGCCGACGCCACCGATCTGGTCGAGTGGCTCTTGCGTCTGCCGGTCGCCGGTCGTGCGGAGCGTGCGCACCTCGAACCGCCGGTCGGGGAACCGTTGCCTGAGCGCGGCCACGACGGCGTCGGTCTGGCGCAGCGCGAGCCGGCTGCCCCGCGTGCCGATGCGTATCGTTCGATTCGCCATCATGTCAGGCGTCCGCATCCCTGTCTTCGATCCCGAAGAGCTCGCGCGCGGCCTGCACGTAGAGATGGCCGTACTCCCTCGACTTCAAGCGGGCGATGGGACGGTGGATTATCTTCTTGACGATGGCGGTGGTCAGGGCGTCGATGCGTTCCTTGTGCTCTTTGGAGAGACTGGGAAGGCGGTTCAGCGTCTTGGCGACCTCTGCCGCCCGTATCTCCTCGGCCTGCTGGCGGAGGGCGGAAACGGTAGGGACGACCTTCAGCGAACGGGCCCAGTCGAGGAAGCTGTCGACCTCTTCCTCGACCATACGCTCGACGGACACCACCTCTTCCCGGCGGGAGCGCAGGTTCGCCTCGCAGACCGCGTGCAGGTCGTCGATGTCATACAGATGGACGCCGCCGATCTTCCGCACGTCGGGATGGACGTCGCGGGGCACGGCGATGTCGATGAAGAGGAGCGGTTGTCCGTTGCGCTGGGCCATCACCCCCCTCATCGTCTCTGGGTCGATAAGGAAGGATTGGGCGCCGGTGGAGGAGATGACAATATCGCTCTGAGCCAAGGCCTCCGCTAGCTGGGGGAAAGGTACGGCTTGGCCGCCCAGGTCAGCGGCCAGTTCCTGCGCCCGCCTCAGCGTGCGGCTGGTGACCAGTATCTGCGTTACGCCGCCGTCCCTGAGAGCGCTGGCGGTCAGCTTGCCCGCCTCGCCGGCACTGATCACGAGGACGCGGCTCGACGAGATGTCGCCCAGTGTCTCTTTGGCGAGAGCGACAGCGGTGGAGCTTACCGATACGACCTTCTGGCAGATGCTCGTCTCGCTGCGGGCCCGCCGTCCCACTCGTATCGCCGAGTGGAACAGCCGCGACAGGTAGGGGTTGCCGCAACCGGCCTCTGTTGCTGCCACGAACGCCGCCCGCACCTGACCCAAAACCTCCGTCTCGCCCACGACCATCGATTCCACGCCCGCCGCTACCCGGAACAGGTGGCGTACGGCCTCCCTTTGGCGATAGAAGGTGAACCTTCCTTCGAGCTCGGAGACGGGGAGCCCCTTGGCGGCTGCCAGGAAATCCAGGGCTGCCTTTCGGGCGCTGCGGTCGCCGCCGGCGTCGAGATACAGCTCCGTGCGATTGCAGGTGGAGAGGATGACGCCGTTGCCGAGCGTCTGGCGTAGCTTGGCCAGGGCTGCCGGTAGCTCCTCCGCCGAGAAGGCGAAGCGCTCCCGCACCGTTACCGGCGCTGCCTTGTGGCTGATGCCGGCCAAGAACAGCGGCATGCTCGTTCAGTCCCCTCTCACGTCAACAATATCGCCGTTGCCGGGTAACAGTCATCCTAGGTCAGGAGCTGCTTGTCGATTCCCAGCGCTGCCAGCAGGCGCGACCGGGCTTCCGCGCGGCGACCTGCGCTCAGCAGTTCTCTGAGCCGGCCATCGATTGCCTGCTGCCAGACCGCCGCCTCGACGGAGACGCCGCGGGTGCGCAGGTCGCCGCGCACCTCTGCCAGCAGCTCCACCAGAGGAGCGAAATCCTCCGAAAGATACGCTTCCAACTCCTCCCGCAGCCGCCGAGCCAGCGCTGGGCTGAGGCCCCCTGTCGAAATCGCCAGTACCACCTCGCCGCGCCGGACGACCGAGGGTAGGATGAAATCGCAGGAGTCGGGATCGTCGACGGCGTTGACCAGGACGCGGTTCGCCCTTGCGTCGGTGTCCACCCGCGCGTTCGTCGCTTTGTCGTCGGTGGCGGCCACGACGATGTCGAACCCCTTGAGATCGTTGGACTGATAGTCCCGCTGACGGTGCTCGATCCGTCTCTTCGACTTGAGGACATCCAGCTCTGCCGTCAGATCGGGGCTCACCACCGTCACCGAAGCGTCGGCGGCGAGAAGACCCTCCACCTTCCGCTGCGCCACCTGGCCCCCCCCCACCACTAGGCAGGGGCGGCCTTTCATCTCCAGGAATAGCGGATAATAGCCCATGATCCCTTATGTCGGAATTGCCGCTGTCCAGCCGATGAGAGCGCGGAGGCGCTAGGCCGTCGCCGTCTCCGGCGCCATCTTCAGCTCGGCGTCCGTCAGATAACAAGCCGGGTCCTCGGCCCAGCGGTCGCCGTAGTACGACTCAGCGCGCGCCCGCAGGTTGCCGTTGCAGATCTCGAAATAGCCGCAGCGGCCGCATCTGCCGCCGATGTGTCCCTTGCGGTCTCGCAGGATCGCCAGCGTAGGTTCGCTGGTGTCCGACCAGATCTCGCTGAAGGGTCTCTCCCTGACGTTGCCGAAGCTGTGCTTCCAGCTAAACTGGTCGGCGTGGACGTTCCCCAGGGGGTCGATGTTCCCCACCGCGATGCCCGACTGATTGCCTCCCTGCCAGCGTAGCATCTGATAGACGTCGTCTGCCCGTTCCGGCTGTGTTTCCCGCACCCGCAGGTACAGATAGACTCCGTCGGTGTGATTGTCCACCGTCAGTATGTCTTTCGTGATGCCGCGCTGGTGGAAGTCCAGCGTTCGCCGGAAGATCGTGTCCACGGCGTCGCGCGTCTCCTCGTGCGTCAGGTCGTACTTCACGATGCGGTCGCCGCGTCCGGCGTAGGCCAGATGGTAGAAGCAGATGCGGGGTATGTCCTCCGCGTCCAGCAGGTCGAAGATGTCATCGAGGTAGGGGTAGCTGAACTTTGTCAGCGTCACCCGCAGTCCGACGCGCAGCCCTACCTCCTGGCAGTTGCGCACCCCTTGCAGCGCCTCCTCATAGGCGCCCAGCTTTCCCCGGAAGCGGTCGTGCACCGTCGCCGGCCCGTCGATGCTTATCCCCACGTAGGAGACGCCAAGATCCTTCAACTCCTGAGCGACGGCGTGGATGAGAAGGGTGCCGTTGGTGGAGATGACCACTCGTATGTCGCGGCCCGCAGCCCGATTCACCAGCTCCGGCAGGTCGGGACGGAGCAGCGGCTCGCCGCCGGTGAACAGGATGACCGGCGCTCCGAACGCTGCCAGGTCGTCGATCACCCGCTTCGCATCGTCCGTGGTCAGCTCGCCTTCGTAGTCGCGGTCGAACGAGTCGGTGTAGCAGTGGGCGCAGTGGAGGTTGCAGCGGCGGGTGACGTTCCAGGCGATCACCGGCTTTTTGTCCTCCGAGTAGTGGAGCAGATGCGGTGGCAATTCTCCCGACTGGCGGCCGAAGCGCAGGGCGTCGCCGGGGGTGGCGGTGCCGCAGAGCAGCCGGGTGACTCCTAGCATTCGATTCCTCTACGTATCGTCGAGTCCGATGATACGCTCTCTCCATATATTATGGCATGGAGATCGCCGCCAAGTACACCGCTCGAAGACGTGGGGAAGCGCGAAGGTGATTCGCTCGCCGCTGCCCTGTTGATAATCTCTTCTCAGTCCGCTAAACTAACGGCTCAACAGATGTTCAGCAGGAGGCTGGGAACAGAAGGGAGCAGGGCCATGGCCGAGGTAAAGATAGGCATGGTGAGCGACTACTTCGCTCATGTCAGCGTTGCAGGCATAGCCCTGAGTGGGACCCTGCGCGTTGGAGACAAGATCCACATCAAGGGCCACACCACGGATCTCGAAGAGGTGGTGGAGTCGATGCAGATCGAGCACGAGCAGGTGCAAGAGGCCAAGGCTGGAACCGCGGTGGGGATCAAGGTCAGCGACCGCTGCCGTCACGGCGACGACGTTTTCAAAGTAACCTAGGCGGTGGTTACTCTTCCTCTTCTTCGTCGAAGCTGACGGCGTTCTCGATCTCTTCGGGGGTTAGCTCTTCCAGGATATCGTCCGGCGACTCCCCTCGACGCAGCCGGCGCGTGATCGCCATCCCCGCCAGGAGCACGACGCCTGTAGAGACGATGGCCGCCGGCCCCGCGAATCGACGATAGCGGCGGCGCAGGTCGGGGAACTTGTCTATCGCCTTGTGGGCCAGACTCAGCGCGTCCTTCGTCCAACCGTCCGGCTGGTCCCCCATCACAGGCTCCCAAGCCTCGTCCTCTTCTTCCGGCTCCCCGTCGGCGATGGGCTCCTTCTTATCGTCCGTCACGTCCCTACTCCTCTTCAGCGCGTTCTTCTCGGCCCTCCGCTTTGGGAAGGCACTGCCCTTCTCAGGAGGCGTCGATCTTTTTCATCAGATTGGCCATTTCGATGGCCGTCGTCACGGCGTCGAACCCCTTGTTGCCCGTTCTGCCGCCCGATCTCTCCAGCGCTTGCTCCAGCGTGTCGGCCGTGATGACGCCGAAGATGACCGGCACCCGTGTGTCCAGCGCCACCCGCCCGATACCGTCGGCGGCCCCGGCGGCCACGTAGTCGAAGTGGGGCGTCTCTCCCCGCAGCACGGCGCCCAGACAGACTACCGCCTGATAGCGCCCGCTCTCCGCCAGCCGTTGCGCCGCTACCGGCAGCTCGAACGACCCCGGCACGTAGGCGAAGTCCACACGATTCGCATCGACGCCGTAGTGCGCCAGCGCTTCCCGGGCGCCGGCCTGAAGCCGGTCGGTTATCATGTTGTTGAAGCGGGAAACGACGATGGCAAGGGATATACCCCTGCCGTCTGTGTCTCCCTGGAACTCTCTCGACAAATGGTCCCCCGCGCCTAGTGCTGGCCGTCGCCTTCCATCTTGAGGATGTGGCCCAGCTTCTTCCGCTTCGTCTCCAGATAGCGCAAGTTGTGGGAGTTCGGCTCGACGACTATGGGTATGCGTTCCACCACCTTCAGCCCGTACCCTTCCAGGCCCGCCCGCTTTGCTGGGTTGTTAGTCAGAAGACGCATCTCATGAATGCCCAGGTCGACGAGGATCTGCATGCCGATTCCGTAGTCGCGGCGGTCGGCGGGGAAGCCCAGTGCGTGATTTGCCTCCACCGTGTCCATCCCCTCGTCCTGGAGGGCATAGGCGCGTAGCTTGTTGTGCAGCCCGATCCCTCTTCCCTCCTGTCGCATGTACAGGAGGACGCCGCGGCCCTCCTCGCCGATGCGCTGTAGCGCCTGCTCGATCTGCTCGCCGCAGTCGCAGCGCAGGCTCCCGAAGACGTCGCCGGTAACACATTGACTGTGCACCCGCACCAGCACCGGCTCCGGCGTCTCGACGTCGCCCAAGATAAGGGCCAGGTGTTCGTCGGGGTCGATAAGGCTCCGGTAAGCGACGGCCCGGAACTCGCCGAAACGTGTCGGCATTACCGTCTCCGTTACCCGCTGGATCAGCCGGTCCTTCTGCATCCGGTGGCTGATGAGCTGATTGACACCGATGATCTTCAGTCCGTGGCGCGCGGCGAAGCGCTTAAGCTGGGGAAGACGAGCCATGCTGCCGTCGGCGTTCATGATCTCACAGACAACAGCCGCCGGCGATAGTCCCGCCAGCTTGGCCAGGTCCACCGACGCCTCGGTCTGTCCCGCCCGCACCAGCACACCCCCGTCGCGCGCCCGCAGCGGGAACATATGGCCGGGCATCACCACGTCATCCGGCCTCGTCTCGGGGTCGACCAGCACCTGCACTGTGCGCGCCCGGTCGGCGGCGGAGATTCCCGTCGTGACGCCGTCGCGCGCCTCCACCGATACCGTGAAGCCGGTGCCGAAGTGCGAGTCGTTGCGACCGACCATCATCGGTATTCGCAAATCATCCAGCCGCTCGCCCGTCATCGCGACGCAGATGAGGCCGCGGCCGTGCTGGGCCATGAAGTTAATAGCATCGGGGGTGATGAACTGGGCCGGCAGTGTCAAGTCGCCTTCGTTTTCGCGTTCCTGGTCGTCGATGATGATGACGAAACGACCCCGCTGATACTCTTGCATCGCCTCCTCTACCGAGGCGAGTCCCCCCTGTCTGTCCTGTTTCTCCGTCACGTCCTATCCTCAATTCCCGCTGCCGCGTGCGGCAAGCAACTGCTCGACATAGCGAGCGATGATGTCCGTCTCCAAGTTTACCGCATCTCCGACTTTCCTGCGAGTCAGGTTCGTGTTCTCCTGCGTATAGGTCACGAGCGATACCACAAAGGAGCTTTCGTCGCGCTCCACGACCGTCAGGCTAACCCCATCGACGGCGATCGGCCCCTTAACGACGACGTAGCGCATCAGCTCCGGCGGCGCCGAGTAGCGCGCCAGGACAGCGTCTGCCTCCGGAGTGAACGATATGACCTTCCCCGTGCCCTCGACGACGCCCCGCACCAGGTGACCGCTGATCCGTGTCAGCGGCGTCAGCGAGCGCTCCAGGTTGACTGCGTCGCCCGCCGCGAGTTGTCCCAGGTCGCTCCGGCGGTACGTCTCCGGCATGACGTTGAAGGTGAAGCTCGTCCCGTCCATCTGGGCGACCGTCAGGTCCACGCCGTTGATGGCGATGCTATCGCCCAGATTCGTGCCCTCGACTATCCGCCGCGCCTCGATTACCAGCCGGCCCTCGCCCGCCTCGCTGACCGTCCCGACCTCCTCGATAATGCCAGTGAACATAATTACTCCCCAGATTCCGATTCGACGCCTCTGTTTCCTATGTATCCCGTCACCAGCACGTCGCTGCCCAGCCGCTCGACGGCGACCTCCCGCAGGCGCAGCGCCTCGCTCATGCGCATGACGCCCCGGCCCGCTACGGCCGTCGGTGCCCGCTTGCCGCCGACGATCATCGGCGCCACTATCGCCTCTACCTTATCGACGAGGCTGCGGTCGAAGAACGACCCCAAGAGCTCGCCACCGCCTTCTACCAGCAGGCTGAGGACACCCCGCGATCCCAGGTCGCGCAGCAGCTCCTGGACATCGACCTTTCCTCTATATGAAGGCACCACCGCCACCTCGACTCCTGCACCCGCCATCTTTCGCCGCCACGCTGCCGTTGACTTCGCCGTCGTCGCCAGCAGCGCCTTTCCCGGTCCTGCCAGCACCCGCGCCGTCAGCGGCGTGCGCCCCCGACTGTCCGCCACGACTCGCAGCGGCTGCCGTGCCTCCTCTGCCGTGCTCTGAGGCCGTGCCGTAAGCTCCGGATCATCGACGAGCACCGTCCGCACCCCGACGATGATCGCATCGGTCTTCGTCCGCTGCTGGTGCGCCCACTCCCGCGCCTCCGGGCTGCTCACCCAGCGCGAGTCGCCGCTCGTCGCCGCGATCTTCCCGTCCAGGCTGACCGCGAACTTGGCGATGACGAACGGCAGCCCTGTCGTCCGGTGCTTAATGTACGCCTCGTTGATCCGCCGCGCCTCCGCCTCCCCCTCTCCTACGTATACCGCTACTCCGGCTGTCTCCAGCGCCTCCTTCCCCCGTCCCGACACGTGCGGGTCGGGGTCGAGATGCGCCATGTGCACCTCCCGTATGCCCGCCTCCACCAGTGCGTGCACGCAGGGCGGCGTCCGCCCGCGATGACAGCAGGGCTCCAGCGTCACGTACAGCGTTGCCCCGTTCGCCTCCGAACCCGCCTGCTGGAGGGCGACCACCTCGGCGTGGGGGCCTCCCGTCGGCTGCGTGTACCCCTCCCCGATGATGCGGCCATCCTTCACCACCACCGCTCCCACGGCCGGATTGGGGCTGGTGCTGCCGAGCGCCTGTCGCGCTAGCTCGAGGGCGCGTTCCATGGGGTCCATCGTCTACCCTCCGCCCTCGCCTGCCGTCTTGACGGCACGAATGTGCAGAAACAGCGCCGCGTGCTCCCGCCAGGGTTGCAGCCACGGATGCTCGCGGCAGGCCTCCTCCGATGGGCGTGGCTCGCGCATCTCCCGCAGCGCGAAGCCCGCCGCGATGAGCCCGTTCACGTAGTCGGAGAGGGTGCGCGGGAAGACCGGTATGGCGAACAGGGGCGTCTCCTCCGACGCCGGGTTGAACCGCCATCGTTCCACCCACGTCTTACTGTCAAAGTAGCCCGACACCAGCAACCGCGCCAGCTTGCCCTCATCGTCGCGGAGCCAGTCGAAGCCTTTCGTCATGAAGCACGGGTGCGTGACGCTGAAGAAGAGATCTCCTGCTGGTCTGAGCACCCGGTGAAACTCGCGCAGAGCGCCTTCCAGGTCGGGGCCGTCCATCAGCGCCATCGTCGACACCACGACATCGAACGACCCATCATCAAAGCGGGAGAGGTCGGAGAACGACGCGACGTCATAGCGGATTCCCAGCGGCTCGTGCTCCTCCTCCGCCTGCGCCAGCCCAATCATCCGCGGCGATATGTCCACGCCTGTCAATCGCGCCCCCGCCCGAGCCAGCAGCCGCGTGTTGTAGCCCTCGCCACAGCCGGCGTCGAGCACCGTCTTGCCGCGTAGGTCACCGACAAGCTCGAAGAAGGCGGGATTGTTGAAGTGGTCGCGGAAGGTGTCCCAGCCCTTGCGGACGTGTTCCGTCCACTGGTCGGCGTTGGCGTCCCAGTGGCGGGCGACCTCCTCTTCCGGCATCGAAGATAGCGTCATAGCGGCGTCACTCTCCCGGGGGTCCGTCTCTATTCTACCGGGAATCGTCTTGGAAGTCTTGATAGGCGCGGCTCGGCGTCGGCCCTTGCTGCCCCTGGTACTTGCTCCCCAGCTCCGGCGACCCGTAGGGCCGCTCCGCCGGCGTCGACAGGCGCAGGAAGGAGATCTGGCATATCTTCATGCCGTAGTAGACGGCGATGGGCAGGTGCGTCGCGTTGGAGAGCTCCAGCGTCAGCTTGCCCCGCCAGCCGGGGTCGACGTAGCCCGCCGTCGCGTGGATGAGCAGCCCCAGCCGTCCCAACGAGCTGCGCCCGTCCAGCCGCGCCACCAGGTCGTCGGGCAGCGTGATCGACTCCAGCGTGCTCGCCAGTACGAACTCGCCGGGATGGATGAGGAACGGCTTGTCGTCCTCGATTTCGACCGCTTCCGTGAGATCGTCGCAGGGCTCGCGCACGTCGATGTGGGGAAGGTCCCCCTCGCGGAAGATGCGGAAGACGCGGTCGAGGCGCAGGTCGACGCTTGACGGCTGGATGCTATTGGGCGCCAGCGGCTCGATGACCAGCCGTCCCGCCGCCAGTTCCTCCCGAATCGACCTGTCGCTGAGTACCAAACCTCGCCCCTCCTCGCCGCCTATTCTAACACTGGGGAGAAGGGGCGAGAAGGTTGCGCACCAGCGCCGATGTGGTCTGGTATACTTGTGCGACGAAAAGCGCTGGAAGAGCCGCGAGGCACCCTAGAGCGGTCGCGGAGATGAGGAGGACTCATGGCAGAGATTGATGGTATGTCCCTTATCGACAGCTCTGCGACCGCTGCCTGTGGCGCTGCGTTCACGCTGAGCGCGAGTTCTCCGGCCAGCGCGATAGAGAGAGTGAATGGCGCATGGGAAGTCGAGGTGAGACAGGGAAGCCGATGGGTGGTGGCGCGGGGTGGGTCCGCAAGTACCTATGATATGGCTCGGGACCGAGCTATCGTGATGACAAGTGCCTTGCTGGATTGGCTGTGTGTCAAAGGCGTCGCCGACCTTAGAATCATCGAAGCGACTGACTCCCACATAGTCTGGTGGGCCGCAGTTGACGGGTCTGTGCTGCGGCTCAAGTCCATTGGCACCCTGACCGTAACGTTGGGTGCGCCAACCTTGGTGGTCAAGGACGCCCAAGGAAACGTCGTTCCCCCTGCTCCTCCGCTGCCTCTGATGCGCCACGAGAGCTTCACATATTTCCGTCAAGCACAGCTTACCGATGACCTCTTTGACGCGTTCCGCAATATCTGCCTCGCTATCGAATCCATACTCAGTAGCGTTGTTCCCCCAAACCTCCGCGAAACGGAGCGCGACTGGTTGGAAAGGGCGCTTTGCACAGTGCACCAACAAGGGGTAAAGCTTGATCCTTTTGCTCAACCCGGCGACCCTTATCCGGTGGTCACGGTGAGTTCCGAGCTGCGCGATGCGCGAAATGCGGTCTTCCATGCAAAGAGCAATCGAGATCACTTCATGCCTCAGAAGTGGTCAGACAGAACCTCGGTCTTGGAGAGCCTAAAGAGAATGGCACGACTATACCTGCGGCTGATGGAGGCCCATCTGGGCTTCACGCCTCCTTCAAGCTTTCTCTTCGCCTCAGGCGCTGAGTATTTGACGCGGCGTCTCGACCAAGCCGTCATCCACGTGACGGACGATCCGGCACCTTTTGATCCCGGCCAGGAGAGTATCAACCCGAGCGGCGGAAGAGTAGCACCCCTACTTACACGACGGGCGCCAGAATTCGAGCAGTCGTTTCTGAAGTGCTTCCTCGGCCGGGCACCTGTAACGCAGCTTTCTGCGCTGACGCATGTCGCCCGCGTGGTCGCAACTGCTGAGGATGTTCCGGTTATCGCGTGGATTCCCGACAGCCGCCTGACTCTGGAAGGGTTTGATTGGTTTGAGTGCGAGATGGGTATCCGCATCAAGAACAGACAGCAGCCTCGTCAAGACTACCCTGCATGAGGAGGGGGCCTCGCCTAGCTTGCTGTCAGCGTCGCTGTCAAACGCCGCTGGCGAGGACTTGAGTGGGCGGCGATGAAGTCTATCGGCGATGGGCGCCGGATTGGCGCTGCGGAGACAGTAAACGGCTTGAGGGGGCTGCCTGGCATTCTTACCCGCCTACCGGCAGGCAGGACCACGGCTCCTGCACTGAGAGCCCACCTTCCGGCGCTGAAGCTTGTATATCGTCTTCGGCTACTGTGGTATCGTGAACCGGCTAGAGGTCATGAGCCGGCAGACCAGAGGGTCGAAGCTGACGGGACCTGGTTATGGTCAGGCAACTAATGGCGAGGGATAGCCGAAGCAGACCGGCGAACTGCGTAACCAATCTGCCTGCGGCCTCGTTTACTCTGGTAGGGTCGACGATAAGAAATGGGATCCGCTCTTCAATCGCCTGCCACGCGCTCTCCAGCGGAGACAGCCAACTCCGAGCCGCTCTCTCCTGACGTCTCGCCCGGCAGCGATCGCCGATTCTCCTACCAGCCGGCCCTCGATGGCCTCCGCGCCCTGGCGGTCAGCGCGGTTCTCTTCTTCCATCAGGGGTTCCCCTGGGCCGGCGGCGGCTTTCTCGGCGTCGACATCTTCTTCGTCCTCAGCGGCTACCTGATCACCGGCCTTCTCGTCGAAGAGTGGCGCGCCAACGGCCGTGTAGGCCTGACGGCGTTCTGGGCGCGTCGAGCCCGCAGGCTTCTACCCGCCCTCTATCTGTTCATGCTGGGCATCGTAGTCTATACGATTCTCTTCGTTGCTCCCCAGGACCTGGGCAAGCTGCGCACTGCCGCTTTCACCACGCTCGCCGGCGTCGGCAACTGGCGGACACTGGACCTCAGCGACGTCCCCGACTTCACTCCCCTCAATCACACCTGGTCGCTGGCCATCGAGCAGCAGTGGTATGTCGTTTGGCCGTTCATCGTTATCGGCCTCCTGAGCCTCTGGCGCGGTTCGCTGAAGCTGCTGCTCGGCGCAACGGTTGTCCTTGCCCTTCTGTCTGCCTTACTCATGGCCTGGCTCTACAACCCGGGAAGCGGCGCTGTCCGAATCTACTACGGCACCGACACGCGCGCCCAAGTGCTCCTCGTGGGCGGCGCGCTGGCGGTCCTATTCGCACGGTACGGCGCAATTCGAAATGAGCGCGGCAGGTTTGCGCTCCAGGTAGCTTCCCTCGCCTGCGCTGGCGCCATCGTTTGGGCCTGTGTGCGAGCCCAGCATGGTACGGCTCCCCTCTGCCAGGGTGGTTATCTGCTGTTCGCCCTCGCTGTAGCAGTAGTGATCGCGGCCGTCTCTCAGTCCAAGTCCGGCCCCCTCACACGCTTTCTCTCACTGCCGCCGCTGCGGGGCTTGGGGCTCATCTCCTACGGCGTCTACCTCTGGCACATACCTGTCTACGGGGCGCTGTCGATAGAGCGTACGTCCTTGGACGGCTACGCACTGTTTGCGGCGCGCGCTTATCTTACCCTCATGCTGGCCATCATCTCCTACAACCTGGTTGAGACGCCGCTCCGTCGCGGCGCCCTGCGCAGATGGCGGGCCTCTTGGACGTTGGCTCCCGTCGGCGCGGTGTGCCTTGCCGGCCTGATCTTCGTCGTCACCCTCGGTCCCCTGTGACCTTTCGACGAGTCTTCCATCTCCCCATCGCGCGCCAGCGGCGACGCTAGTCGGCGGCTGAGGGGGAGGTCGGAGTGCTGTTCACGACGGCATGCCCGGCGGCGCCTGCCCGCGAGAGATCGATCAGGGAGCCTGCTGCAGCCGGAAAATGCCGCTGTCGAACGTGAGCGCTACTATCTCCCCATCCGGCAGCTCGGCGAAGGAGGTTATGGTGTGCCCCGACTCCGCGAGCAGTACCGGCTCGCCGTCGGCTGTCGTGTCCAGCGCCCAGATATTGCCGCTGCAGTAGTCGCCGTAGACGTACCAGCCCTCTAGCTCCGGCATCGCCGCACCTCGATAGACGTAGCCGCCGGTTATCGAGCAGCCGGCATCGTGGCCGTAGGCGGCGCGCGGCGGAATCAGCCCCGTCTGGTCGCAGCCCGGCCCCTGGTAGCACTCGAATCCCTCCACGATGCTCCAGCCGTAGTTCCCGCCGGACTCGATACGGTTGACCTCCTCCCACTTGCCCTGCCCGACGTCGCCCGCCCACAGATCGCCGGTGAGCCGGTCGAAGCTGAAGCGCCAGGGGTTGCGCAGCCCGTAGGCGTACTTCTCCGGCTGCGCGCCCGCCACGTCGACGAACGGATTGTCCGGCGGCACCGTGTAGCTGTCGCCGGAAACGTCGAGCCGGAGGATCGAGGCCAGCAGCGTTGATAGCTTCTGCCCATTGCCCTGAGGGTCGCCGGCCCCGCCGCCGTCACCCAGGCCCCAGTACAGGTAGCCATCGGGGCCGAACGCAAGCTGTCCCCCATTGTGATTGGCGAACGGCTGCGCCACCTCCAGTATGACCCGTTCGCTGCCCATCTCCATCGCGCCGTTGCTGACGTTGAAGCGCGCGAGTACGCTGCGCCGGGGGTTGCCAGCGCTGTAGTCGACGAAGACCCGCCCATCCGCCTCGAACCGAGGGGAGAACGCCAGCCCCAGCAGGCCCTCCTCGTTGCCGGGGTTCTCGATCAGCAGGCCCGAGAGATCGCCGAAGACAGCGGGCGAGAAGCTGCTATCGAGGGCGACACGGTAGATGACGCCGCCCTGCGTGAGTACGACCGCCTCGTTGGGATTACCGGGGATCGCCGCCAGGCCGAGCATGCGCTCGAAGCTCGCTTCAGGGAGTGTGGGCTCGAGCCCGTAGCCGTTCTCCCGAGGAGCGCCCGCTGCGGGTGTGGGCGATGGGATGGCCGCTGAGGCAGTCGCCGTAGGGATAGCCGGCGTCGCTGTCCGGGCGGTTGCCGTCGTTTGGCCGCCGTCCTCTCCGCCGCAGGCCACGACGACTAGACAGGCAAACACTATGAGCGGAGCAAGCACAGCTATTGGTCTGTTGCTATTCATCGTTCAGCCCCCTCGGTTGTCCGCAACCGCCGCTCAGGTCGCGGGCTCTGCCACGCAGGCTGCGTCGGCGGAATACTCACGCGTTCGCGCAGGCACGACTATTCCCCTCCCCTGTCTCTCCTCGAGACGATCCTCTGGATCGGATCGTAGACAGCGGGCGTGAAGAGGGCGTGAAATTGCGGTTCGCGCGCATGAAGGAGACGTGATCTAACGCCGGTGCGCTTTGCGGCTTGACGATTGCGAAGAGATCGCGGAATTCGTCGCGTGTTGACTGTTGAGAGCGCTCTCCCTATCCGACAATCACGTCAGGAGGTCTGCAAATCGCTGACCTCCCAAGCTTCATGGCTGAGGGTTAGGAAACACCGGCGATCGCGCAGGCAGGGCCCAGACCCCGCGATCGCAGACAGGCTGCATGATGC
>Ga0315273_10002780_pt1 | contig 20828 bp, 12 predicted proteins | sample YL17G02_0_MG_FD_205753 | JGI IMG/M metagenome (GOLD analysis project Ga0315273, IMG submission 205753) | Sediment microbial communities from Yellowstone Lake, YNP, Wyoming, USA - YL17G02_0 | ecosystem: Environmental > Aquatic > Freshwater > Lake > Sediment | place: USA: Wyoming | collected... | reverse complement strand
GGCCGCGGCGGCGCTGCGGGCGTAGTTCCCGCCCGACCCGATGCCGACGAGCCCGTCGGGCGGCTCGATCACGTCACCCGCGCCGGAGATGATGAGGCTCGCCTCGGCGTCGACGACGACCAGGAGGCTCTCCAGCCGCCGCAGGGCGCGGTCGGTCCGCCACGCCTTCGCCAGCTCCACGGCCGCCTTTCGGATGTTGCCGGCCGAGTCCTTGAGCTTGCCCTCGAACCGTTCCATCAGGGCAAACGCGTCGGCCGCGCCGCCGGCGAACCCGCAGAGGACCAGGCCCTTCTCGCCCAGCCGGCGGATCTTCTTCGCGTCGGCCTTAACGATCGCCTCGCCCATCGTCACCTGGCCGTCGCCGCCCAGGGCCACCTGGTGGCCCCGCCGCACCGACAGGATGGTTGTTGCGTGAATCCGCATGCCGCTCTCCCGCACTTAAGGACTGCTCAGAATCACCAGTCTTGGAGGCGTCTCCCTCTTGTTGTCACCCCGAGCGAGGTCGCCGCGGCGACCGAGTCGAGGGGTCTCGCCGTGCGAATGCCCGAAAGGCAACGGCCACAGCGAGATTCCTCGGCTCACTGTGTTCGCTCGGAACGACAACCGCTGCAATCGCCCGCTATTCCTTCTTCCCATACCGCTCGCGCCACAGGACTTCCTCGAGCGGCTTCTTGTCGGCCTGCGGCGTCTCCTGCGGGGCCTTGCCGATGGGCAGAAGGATGATGAGCCGCTTCGGCGCCGGCACGCCCAGCACCTTCTTGGCGTGATCCTCTTCCTTGAGCAGCGTGCCCTCGACCCACACCGACGAGTAGCCGAGGGCCGTAAGCGCCAGGAGCATGTTCTCGGCCGCGGCCGCGGCGTCCTCGAGCCACCAGCGCGAGGCCGCCGGGTCGGCCACGATGGCGACCGCCGCCGAGGCCGTCGCGAAGCAGGCCTGCACCTTCTCCAAGGCCCGTAGCGTCTCCGCCTGCTGAATGATGATGAAGTTCAGGGGCTGGCGGTTCCCGCCCGACGGCGCCCGACGGCCCGCGTCGGCAATCTTCACAAGGTCCGCCTCCGGCACCTTCACGGGGACGAACGCGCGGACACTCGCGCGCTTGGCGATGACATCAAACAGGTCCATGGCGACTCCTTTCGTGGCGTGTGTGCCACGGCCGGCCTTGCCCGGCCGTGCTTTTCGGCCCATACGGCGCCTTCCTCAAACGATAGGTGCGCAACGGGTCTCCTGCCCCGCCGCGCCGAAGGCCAGTCCCATCCCGCCCAGTACCGGCTTTGAACGCGGTGGGTCAGGGTACCTGTTTAGCGCGTCGCCGTCCATATGCAGGGTGGCCTGCCCACGCCGCTGTTCGCGTGGGCATGCTCCTCGGGGCACGGTCAAATCATGCCCACGGAACGACGCCGTGGGCATGCCACCCTGCATATGGACGGCAACACGCTAAACATGTACGGAGACCCACCGCGCAGGCGCGCTCCGCCGCGCCTACTCCTCGCGCAGGGTTTCGAGAGCCGCGGCCCGCCAGGCGGTGCGCTCGGCCTCCGCCTCCAGGCCGTCCCAGACCATGTGGGCCTGCGCTTCCAGCGAGAGTTTAAGATTCGTGTATGGATTGACCTCGGTGGCGGCATCGAGCTGCGCCAGCCATTCGGGCTGAAGGTCGGTCGGGCCCGACAGCGCCCCCGCCAGCCCGCCCGCGACGGCCGCCAGGCAGTCGGTGTCGCGGCCGAAGTTGACGGCCGTGACGATCGCCTCGCGCGGGCTGCCCTTCACGGCCCGGAAGATCGCCAGGGCCTTCGAGACTATCTCGTTGGCGTGGCTGACCGCGTAGGTTGTGCCGTGGCCCGAGTAGCAGGCGTCGAACTTCTCGCGCATTGCCAGCGGGGCTTTCGCGTGCTCGGCCACTTCGAGCGCGCGGCGGATTTCGCCGAGCAGGGCCGGCCCGCCGGCGTCGCGTGCGGACGCCAAAACCGAGTCGACCGTGGCGTCGGGCAGCAACGCCGCCGCAATTCCCGCCGCCACCACCCCCGCCCACGCGAGGCCGTCGCCCAGCGGCTGCTGGAGCACCCGCCCCACCGCGTGCACGTCGCGAGCCGCCTGCACCGGATCTCCGGCGTTGATCAGGCCGATGGGATGGCACGACCGCGAGAGGCTCACGAGGTCCGTGTACGGGTTGAAGCGGCCGAGTTCGCTCGCCGGCACACCGGCCTTGGCCAGGCGGATGAGCTGCCGGTCGAACGGCTCCATGCACCAGGCGGCCTTTTCGGAATCGACCTCCTCGCGCCACACCGCCGCCACGTCGTCGGCCGTGGGCCGGCCGCGCGCTCGGCGGATCGCCCGCAGGAACACGCGCTGCCGCTCGATGCCATCCTCGGTGGTCCCCGGCGGGCGCTGCCAGCCGTTCTGGTAATGCTCGTAAGGAAGGAGTTCCTCGAGCCGCCCGTACCGCTCGCGGATCGCCTGCCACGCCCAGCCTTCGACCGCCGCCCCCATGGCCGAACCGATCTGGCTGGCGGCCAGACATCCGAGAATCCTGTCAAATGCTTTCGGCATGCGCGCTCTCCCGGTGCAAGGCAACCCAACGCCAAGGCATGATAACGTCAATGATAGAAGACGGCCGCCTGAGGAAGCAAGCTGAATCGCTCTGCACTTGCAGACCGGGCGGCGGAAACCTACCATGCCGGTATCGCGGGTTGCATTGATCCGAGGGTGGCATGGCCGCGCGCCGTTGCGTGGCCATGCTGCTCGCTGTGTGAAAGAACTCATGGCCACGCAGAAGCGCGTGGCCATGCCACCCTCACAACGGTACCGGAGCCGGAACAGACATGGCGCGGCGAACGTCCATCCTCGTGGCGTATTTCATCTTTGGCGCCTACGCCGTCTGCGCCCAGGCGACGCTCTTGCGCGAGGCGCAGGTCCTCCTCTTCGGGTCGGAGCTCTCATGGGGCCTGGTCCTCGCGTTCTGGCTGGCGGGCGTGGGCCTCGGCGCGGCGGTGGCGGGCCGGCTGACCGAGAGGACAAGCAAGCCGTGGCGGATGTTTGTCGTGGCAGGGCTGGCCATGCCTGTGGTGCTGGCCCTTGAGATCGCCTTCCTGCGCGTCGCGCGCTCCCTGGCGGGTGTAGGTCCGGGCGAGTACGTCGGTCCCGGGGCGATGATCGGCATCACGGCCCTGGCCACAGTTCCGGTCAGCGTGTGGGTGGGCGTGACGTTCCCGGCCGCCAGCGCCGTGATTGCCGGAGCCGCCGACCAGGCCGCCGGGAAGGCGCGGGCGGTCGGCTGGGCCTATCTTGTCGAGGCGGCCGGCAGCCTCTTCGGCGGCGTCGTCTTCTCGTTCTATCTCGTTGAGCACGTTGGGGCGATCTCGCTGGCGTTGTTCGGCGGCGCGGCGCTCGCGATAGCGGTTCTCTTCGTCGGCGAGGAGAGGCCGCGTCAGCGATGGATCATGGGCGGGGCGTTTGCCATCGTGCTGTCCCTTCTTCTGGGCCTTCTCGGTGTCAGCCCCGATGCCTACACCGAATCTTTGAGATGGATGACTTTTGCCCCGCGGCTTGAGTTGGTCGAATCGAAGGACACGCGCTACCAGAACGTCGCCCTCGGGAAACTCGACGACCAGTACAGCCTTTACGCCAACGGCCTGGTGGCGGCCACGTGGCCGAACCATGCGGAACTTGCGATCCAGGCCCACTTGGCGGCCTGCCAGACGCCCGCGCCGCGGCGGATCCTCGTCCTTGGCGGCGGCGAGGAAGGAATCCTCAAGGAGCTGCTGCGCCATAAGCCCGAGCGGCTCGACTTCGTGACGCTCGATGAGAAGATGCTGAGGATCGTCGGCCGGCATCTCGATCCGCCGGACGCGCAGGCCTTGGCGGACCTGGGCGCCCACGTCCACTTCGCCGACGCCCGCCGCTTCGTGAAGCAGGCGACGGCGCGCGGCGACCGGTACGACCTCATTTATCTGGCGGCGCCGGAGCCTGCCTCGGCGCTCGAAGCGCGTCTGTACACGGAGGATTTCTTTGCGGAACTTGCAGGCGCGATGAGCAACGAAGGCGTCCTCACGTTCGCTCTGAGCGGCTCCGTCGGCTACTGGAGCGCGGAGTCGGCCGCTTACGTCGGCAGCATCGTCTTTGCCCTGGAGCGAGTGTTCCCCGACGTTCTCCTCACGTTCGGCTATCCCACGCACTGCTTTGCCGCAAGACGCTCGGGCGTTCTTGTGGACACGGGGATGGCGCTCGCGGAGCGCTACCGCTCGCGCGGCATCCGGTCGCCGCACTTCGATCCGCTCTGGTTCGCGGGCGCGAGCGACCTCCTGGATGCGGCGAAGCGGGCGGCGGTCAAGCGGGCCCTCGCGGCCCATCCGCCGGCGTTCCTCAACACCGACGAGCGGCCTGCGGCGGCGCTGTATCACATGTGGTTCTGGCTCCAGACGAGCGAGGCGTCGCACGCCACGCCCAGCGCCCCCGCCGAGCAGCGTTTCGACCTCCTCGGCCTCCTGATGCGCCTGAGGATGGAGCACGTGACGGCGGCCCTGCTGATCGCGACCGTCCTTGCGGCACTGGCCGGGCCCGTGCGCGGCCGCGGGGGCTTGAGTCGCGCGGCCCTGCTCTGGTCCGTCGGCACGACGGGGTTTGCGTCGATGGCCCTGGAGATCGTGCTCCTCTACACGTTCCAGACGCTCTACGGCTACGTCTATAGCATGGTGGGCCTGGTGGTGGGCGTGTTCATGTTCGGCCTCGTGCTCGGCAGCCTGGCGATGAACTGGCGGATCGGCCGGGCCGCAAAGGACCCGAGGCGGCGGCCGGGGCTGCGCACGGTGGTGGCCCTGGACCTGGCGCTCACCGTGTTTGCGGCAGGGATGGTGATCGTGCTCGCACTGCTGAGGAACGCCACGGCCGACTGGGCGGTCGAGATCGTGACGTTTGCCCTCGTGGCCGTCTCGGGGATTCTCGGCGGCCTGATCTTCCCGCTGGCGGCCGCCGTGCGGCTGGAGGAGCAGCCAAACGCCGGGCGCGTGGCCGGATCGGTGGGCGCCGCCGACTACGCCGGCGCGTGCCTCGGCGCCCTCGCCACGGGCACGCTCCTCGTCCCCATCCTCGGCGTCAGCGGCGCGTGCCTGGCGGTGGCGACCCTGAAAGCCCTGAGCGGCCTCGTGGTGGCAGTGGCCTCGATCAGCCGCCGGCCTTCCCTTCCTTCGGCGGCTTCGGCTTGAAGGCGAGGGCGTCGTCCTGCGACCACACGCCGGCGATCTTGTGGCCGCACGAGGCGCACCCGCCGGACCTCAGCATCGACGCATCGACGTTGTACCCTACGCGCTTGATGACCACCTTGCCGCACGACGGGCAGTACGTGCTCTCGCCCTCGCTGAACGGGACGTTGCCGATGTAGACGTACCGCAGCCCCGCGTCCATCGAGATCTTGCGGGCGCGGGTGAGCGTCTCGAGCGGCGTCGGCGGCAGGTTGTTCACGCGGTAGAGCGGGTGGAACCGCGAGAAGTGGAGCGGCACGTCGGGCCCCATGTGCGAGACGAGCCACTTCGCCAGCCCGGCGATCTCCTCGGCGGAATCGTTCAGCGTCGGCACGATGAGTGTGACCACTTCGGTATGGATGCCCGTGTCTTTCAGCACTTCGAGCGTTGCCAGGACCGGCGCGAGCTTGGCGGCGCACTGCTCCTTGTAGAACTTCTCGGAGAACGCCTTGAGGTCAATCTTGACGGCCGTCAGCACCTTGCAGAGGTCGCGCAGGGCCGGCTCGCGGATGTAGCCGTTCGAGATCATGACGCTGCCGACGCCCTCCTTGCGGCCGACGGCGGCCGTATCGTGCACGTATTCCGCGAAGACGACCGGCTCGGTGTACGTGTAGGCGAGGGTGGGCGCGCGGCGGGTCTTGGCGGCGCGGACCAGGTTCTCCGGCGGGATGACGATGCTCTCCACCTGCTCGGGGCGGTACTGGCTGACGCGCCAGTTCTGGCAGAACTTGCACTCCATGTTGCAGCCGGCCGTGGCCACGCTCAGAGCGGTGGTGCCCGGCAGGTAGTGGAAGAGCGGCTTCTTCTCGATCGGGTCGATGTTGATGCTGCACAGGTTGCCGTAGACGAGGGTCTTGTACTCGCCGGCCTGGTTCTCGCGGACGCCGCAGTAGCCGCGCTCGACGTCGGCCACGGTGCACTCGCGCGGGCACAGGCGGCAGCGGACCGCCTTGTCCGCCAGGCGATCGTACCACATCGCCTCGTGGACAGCCGCCTGCGGCTTGGCGCCTTCCGTGGCCGAGTCTCCGGCGGCGTCCTCGGCGCGGGCCCGCGCGGCACAGAGGGCGCAGGCCCCCGCCCCGACCGTCCGCAGAAACTCACGCCGTCCGATTCCGTGCATAACCATCACCCCACGTCAAGCCACGTCTTGCCGATGCTCATCACTTCGATCCGCTCGAGGTTCGCCGTGCCCAGGCCGCGCGCCTCGGCCGACGCGAGGTACCGGACCGGCCGTTTCTCGGCATCCAGGGTTGGCATCCCTGCGGCGGCACGCTTCTTCGAGAGAATCTCCAGTGCAACGCGGTCGACCGCCACCGGGTCTGTGCCGAGGATCAGGCCGCCGTATGGCCACTGCCACTGCGGCCGAAACGACGGCCCGCCCTGGAACTGCGGGCGAGTGGCGTCGCACACCACGAGCCGCAGGCGCTCGCGAATCAGCGGATGGGCGCACGCGTCGGCGATGAACGGGTCGCATCCGTTCTCGTGGTACTTGTTGGGATTGTGGATCGCGCCGAAGAAGTTCTTCAGCGCGCACGTCAGGCCCGCGATGTTGTGGTCCTTGAGGATGCAGGCGCTCGCGAGGGCGGTCGTCTCGTCGGCCACGATGCGGCTGAAGAGGCTGCCGATCTCGCCGCTCGTCAGCACGTCGGCGGTGTAGCCGCCGTTGCCGCGCGAGGCAAGCGCGTCGGTGCCGAAGCACCGTGGCCCGCGTGCGGCACCGCCCACGTCGTACCCGGCCGCCCTGAGCTCGCGGCTGGTCCGGTCCCAGAGGATCGTGCGGTCCGGCGCCAGGCCGATCGCGCCCAGGGCCGTCGCCAGCGCCGAGGCCACGGCCGGGCGGGTGCTGTAGCCCAGGCAGTTGACCTTGACGCCGACGCGGTCGGCGGGCTTGAACCAGCGGGCCCAGGCGTCGGCAGCCTTGGCATCGCCGCCGAGGGCGCGGGCGGCCTCGTCGAGAAGCTCACGCACGCGCGACACGGGCGGCCCCTGCCCCTCGGCCGCCAGCGATTCGTGACGGATCACGACGACGCGGGACTGCGGCAACCGCGCGGCGGTTTCGCCCGCGGGCGCACGGCGCCCTGCGACCGCCGCGCCTGCCACCGCCGCCGAAACGGCCGCCGCGCGGGCCAGAAACTCCCGGCGTTTCATCGTGCCGTGGTCCGTCATTTCTCTTTCGCCTTCTCGTCCTTCGGCTTCTCCTGGCCGAAGACCTGGGCGGTGAAGCGGTAGAATTCCGTCTGCGGGTCCTGCAAGGCGTCGACGGGCAGGCCGGCCTTTCGGCAGAGGTTCTCGAGGTACTGTTGGCGGTCCCATCCCTGCTCGATGGGCACTTGCGGGAGGAACAGGCCGCGCCGCTGGCCGCGCCCCATCACCAGGCCGTCGCGCCCGATCTTGATGCTCTTTAAGTCCGTCAGCCGCCGGATCGGCGAGAGGACCGAGATCTCGATCGAGAGCTTGGGCACTTCCTTCTCTGCAATCGGGTTGTCGGTGAACCTCGGGTCGCGGCAGGCGTGGCACGCGTTCTCGATGACGGACTCGTACAGCGGCGCGATGGCAAAGATGTGGCCGATGCAGCCGCGAAGCTCGCCCCCGTTCTTCAGCGTCACGAAGGCGGCGCCCTGGGCCTTGAGGCCCGGCGTCAGGTCGTACTTGGCCGCGTCGATTTCGGGCGGGCGGCCGGCCTTAAGGAAGCCGGCGACCGTGTCGCGGGCGAGGCGCAGGAGCGTCTCCTGCTCGGCCTTCATGAGGCCCTCGCCCTCGCGCCAGAAGACCAGCGAGGCGTAGGTGACCGAGTTCGTCCAGTCGCCGGACTGCTGGCCGCTCGCATCGAAGGCCACGCGGACGGCCCGCACGTCTTCCCATGGCTCGACGACCTTCAGGAGCAGGCCGATGCCGGCCCGGCCGCAGATCGTGTCCTTCGACTGGTCGAGAAACGCGTCCCAGCCGGCCACGTCGATCTGCATGATCTTCTCGCAGGCCGCGTTGTTGAGCATCTGGAGGCGTTCGGGCACGCGGTCGTTGAACGGTACATAGCCATAGTTAGGTCCGTAGTGCGTGAAGTCGCTGCTCGCGACGAGGAGTGTACCGTCGGTCACGAGGCCGCGGACCGCGTCGGCCAGCGCCGCGCGCTGGGCGCCGGTGAGGTCGCCCACGAGCACCTCGACCATCTTGAAGTCCTTGATGGCCCGCTGGAGCATGGGCAACTGGTTCTCGACCGAGTGCTCGCCCTGGTGGGCCGCCGGCTGCTCGGCGACCACGCTGCACTTCAGGAGCGCGTCTCTCGCCTCGGTGTCCACGGGGATGGCCCCGAGCGGCGTCTCGTAGGCGTCGACGCTGAGGACGCTCGCCCCCCGCATGGGCGCGACGTGGCTCAGGCCCAGGAGGATCACCCGCTTGTAGGAGCGGCCCTTGAGCGTCGCATAGGCTTTGCCGGCCGCGGCGCCGGAGAACTGATAGCCCGCGTGGGGAACGATCAGGGCAACGGGCGGCTTGGCCATGGGAATGGTCATGCCCGAGAGGTACGCGTCGACGAGCCGGCCGAGGCGGTCGCCGTCGCCGGGAAACCAGCGGTCGACGCCGGCGCAGGGGTGCACCTTGCCGGCGGCCTTTGCGGCGGAGGCCTTGGGGTCCTCTGCGGCGCAGGCGCCGCCGGAAAAGACCGTCAGCGCGGCCACCAGCAGCAGCATTCCCAGCAGGAGCGTGCTACGGCGAATCGTCATGGCATGTCTCCGTGTTATCCGTCCGAGAGATGGCGCACGGGCGTAGGATCATAGTGATTATAGAATCGGCGGGGCAGCAAGACAACATGAACTAACCCAGGGCGTGTTGTACCGGCGGCACGGCCGACAAGACCGGCGGTGGCGCACGTCAGGTCAGAATTCCTCCCAGTGAATCACTTCCTCGATCGGGCGCTTCGACGGATTCGGCAACTGCCCCTCCGGCCATCCCAAGGCCACGAGGGCGACCAGACGCACGTCGGCCGGGCCGCCGAGGAGTTGCACGACCTTTGGCGCGTAGGGTTTCTTATCGCCCGCGACCCAGCAGGCGCCCAGGCCGAGGGCATGGGCGGCGACGAGGGCGTTCTGCGTGGCCGCCGAGCCGTCCTCGAGGTAGTACTTGGTGTCCTTGACGAGGACGGCGATGCAGACCGGCGCGTCGGCGATAAACGGGCCGTAGTCGGTCATCCCGGCGATTGTGCGGCGGGCGGCCTTGTCGGTCACCACCACGAATTCCCACGGCTGCTCGTTGCGGGCGCTGGCGGCGAGGCGGGCGGCATCGACCACCTTCTCGACGAGGTCCCGGGCGACCTCCCGGGCGGCGAACTTGCGGCACGAGCGGCGGGTGCGCAGGGCTTCGATGGCGTCCATGTCGGGTCCTCCTTGATATCATCACCTTGGCGCGGCGGGTCGGGAGACCCGCCGCGCAACGCTTCGCCAGTCAATCGTTACTGCTTCGCGGCAGGCCGCGCTTTCGGTGCGGTCTTGGCCGCGGGCTTGGGCTTCGGCGTGACGGTCATCTCCTGCTGGTCCACGACGTCGACGCGGCCGCTGGTCGGCTCGTACGTGATGGTGCGGGCCACGATGTTCTCGTACTCCTGCGTGGCCTCGTTTTCGCGCCAGAGGCGGGCCCAGTCCTCCGCTCCGCGATACAGGCGGATAAGCTCGGGCTCGCGCTGGTAGATAAGGCGCTCGGCGGTTCCCTGCCGGTCGTTCACCCAGAGGTGGACGCCGCCGTCGGCGATGAGCTTCTCGACGCTCATCCGGTCCTCGCGCGGCGTCTCGGCGGACGCCGGCGCCGGCGCCGCGGCGCCGGGCTCGGCCTGCTTCTTCTCGGCAAACACCACCTGGAGATCGTTGCTCTTGATGCGCGTGCCGCCCGGCAGGCGGCGCGAACTGGTGGCCCCCGGGGCGCCCCGTCCGGTGTGAACAACCTCGACGTTGCCCTTGAAATAAGCCCGGTCGGTGCCGCCGTCGTAGGCCATGCTGTCGGCCCAGGTGGCGTCGGTGCGGGCGTAGCCTTCGGGCAGGTCGCCCTGCCAGGCGGCGTCGACCGCGGCCGGCGCGAGGCCCGGCGTGGCCGTCGCCCCGGCCTTCTCCTTCTCCCGCGACAGGATCTTGAGCCGCCCGGGGCCGCGGATGTACGCCTTGCGGTTCTCCTCGAGGTAAGTCAGGTTGTCGCCGTCCATCTCCATCTGGTAACGGAGCGTCTTGTCGTCGGCCAGTTGCTGGTCGACGGCATGGACATCCTTCTCGGCAAGGACGCGGATGAGGCTCTTGCGGCCGAAGAGGTCCTGCATGCCGCCCGCGTCGGGCTTGGCCTTCTCCTTGCCTGCGACGGCTGCGGCCGTCGCCAGGGCGGGAAGGACCGCCACGGTGGCGCGGGCCTTCGTGTCGGCCGGCCTATCCGGACGGTCGGCAAAGTAGATCCAGAGGCGGTCGGAGGCCAGGCGGCTGCCGCCGGTGACGGCGCGGACGGCGCCGTCGAACTGGGCGAAGTTGCGTTTGTCCTCAAAGAGCATGCCGTTGCGCCATCGGACGAGCATCGGCTCGGCCTTGGCCCGGGGGCGTCCACGGAGGTCCGTCGAGGCGGGCATTTCGAGCTCGCCCGCGCCGCGAACGACCGCCCGGCCGTCGGTCTGAGAGAACTCGACGTGCGGCCCGACGATCCGCGTCTGGCCGCGCTTGGCCCGGGCGGGGCGGCCTTCCAGGAGGATCGTCCCGTCCTCGAGGTTTCGCCGCACGTGGTCGCCCTCGGCGTTGAGGTCTTCGCGCTGGATGTTGACCTCGCCGATCGCATCGAGGAACTGAGCCTCGCGGTTGCCCTTCTCATTCGTGCCGAAGGTGACCGTCAGGTCCTGGGCCTGGATTCTCCCCTGCGGGTCGTTGATGACGACCAGCCTTTCTTCAAGCTTCCTGCTGGCCCTGGCCCCGTTGGCCTTGAGCTCCTTGGGCTGCGTGGAGCCCGCGGCGTCGCGGATGAACGCAATATCGAGATTCTGGCATGTGATATCGCCGATGGTCATCTTCGAGGAGGGCTTGGCGCCTTCCGCCGGCGGCGGCTGACCTTCCGCCGGTTGATTCTTCAGGAACACGTCGCCGTGGCCGACGAGGCGCTCGACGGCCTGGCCGCGGCCGGCCTCGGGCTTGAAGAAGTCGATCACGAGGTCGTCGCCCTTGAGGGTCCCGTCCTGCTGCTTGAGGAGGGCGCCGCCGTGGAAGGCGGCCCGGCGGATTTCGCCCGTGCCGCTCCTGTCCTCCGTCGGCAGGCGGTAGAAGTCGAGCCGCATGCCGCGCGTCCACGACGCCTCGAGCGTGCTGGGGGGCTCGGGGGCGGCCCCGGGGATGGGCGTCTTCGATTTCGGCGACCCGGAGAGGCTGGCCGCCTGGACCAGGGCCCGGAGCTGTCCTTCGCCCTGGACCTCGGCCGTCAACTGGCGGCGATCGAAATCGAGGCGGTCGCCCGTCAGCCGAAGGCGGCCGGGCTGTTCGAGGAGCATCGGCGCGCCCTTGCCGACGACGCTCCCCCAGCCGGTATTCCTGTTGTAGCGGACGTCGTTGCCGACGATGTGCGTCTGGGCGTCGTCGACCGTGACGGAATTGCCGATGGCCACGGCCAGGCCCAACTCCTCGTCGTGGGCCTTGCGTTCGGCGGCATCGACGGGGGTGATGATGAGCGGGCCGTCGGCCATGACGACGAGCGGCGGGGGCGCATCGGGCAGAAGGAACTTCGCGTGGTTCCTGGCCCAGCCCTCCGGCCGGGTCTCGGGCTCTTCAGCGGGGGTTTTCTTCGCGGCGTCCGGCTTCTTGCCGGCCTCGGCGGGGGGCGCTTTCTGCCCGCCCCCGGACAAGTTGTAGAAGACGAAGTGGTCGCACGTGAGGCGCAGGGCGGCCTGCCGCGCGTCGACGTCGCCCGCCAGGTCGATCCGCCAGAACTCGCCGCGCTCGGCCTGGGCGGCGGGCGCCGCAGCGCCGGCCGCAGACGAGCCCTTGGCGGCGACCGCGGCCGCCGGCTTTCCTTCCGGCGGGGGCCCCATGAAGCTCGCCAGCTTGTCGCCCGCCTCCAGGGAGGCGAAGATGTCCTCCATGAACGTCATCGTGTTGACGCGGCGAGTCTGGCGGTCGAGCGTCAGCCGCATCTTGCGAGCCGAGAGGCTCATCTCGAGGCCCACCAGGACCACCGGCCCGTCGGTCGAGAGCTCGTACGTCTCGTTGTTGAACTTGACATCCTCTACGCTGATGTAGATATCGTCGGAGTGGTCGTCGGGTGTCCCGCGGTCGTGCACGATGACGACGTGGCCCGTCAGGACGCCGGTCTCGATGTCGGCGATATTCGCCAGGCCGGCCTTCGAGGTCATGGTGCCGCGGTCGGCCATCAGGGTGATGATCTCATTGTTCCGCGTGAAGAACTGGATCTGGGGCCGCTCGATGTCGGTCTTGCTGGCCTCCGGGTGGTCGAGACTGTCGGCCCGGAAAAGCATCTCCATGCGGCCCTGCTTGTCCTTGCGGACGAGGTTGACGTTGATCGATTTCTCGTGCAGGGTGCCCTTCGTGGTCGGCATCTCCACGCGGCCGACGGGAACGGTGAGCGTCTCCTGGCCGGGAATGGTCTGGCGGCGGACGAGGCTCGACTCCCAGTCCATATAGACGTACCGCAGGACCATGAAGACGAACGTCGCCCCGAGGAGCGGAAGCACCACCAGCATGACGCGGCGGAAGGTCACGGGGTGTCCCTCCAGGGGCGGCGCCTGGCCGGAAGGTCCGGCGGGAGGCCATCGCGGTAGCGCGCGGTCGCGTCGGCCCAGCGGCCCTGGTATTCGAGGATCAACTGGATGGTCTCGCGGACGGCCCCTGCCCCGCCGGCCCCTCGGGTGACGTAGTGGGCGATGCGTTTCACCTCGTCGACCGCCCCCGCCGGGGCCACGGCGAAGCCGACCCGCGCCATGACCGGCAGGTCGACAAACTCATCGCCGATGTAGCAGACGCGGTCGGCGGCGCGGCGGAAACGTTTCAGGATCTTCTCGAACACGGGCAACTTGTCCTTGGCGTCCATGTAGACGGCCCGGACGCCGAGCTCCCGGGCGCGGACGCGGATCGGCGGCGAGGCCCGCCCCGACAGGATGGCCGCGTCATGCCCTGCCCGGAGCCAGTACTTGACGGCCTGCCCGTCCAAGACATGGAAGGCTTTGATCTCGGCCCCGCGCGAATCGTAGACGATCCGCCCGTCCGTGAGGACGCCGTCGACGTCGAGGATCAAGAGGTCGATGGAATCGAGCACCGGTTCTCCCCACTCGCTGAAGCGGCTTGTCGCAGCGGGTCAGGAGACCCACCGCGCACACGTCTTGGGCGCATCCACGCGAATTACAGGCCGACCCCCGTGGCCAGGAGGTCCTGAACGTCGACCAGGCCGACCAGTCGCCCGCCGTCATCGACGACGGGCAACTCCTCGATGAAGTGGCGGTTGATAATCTGGAGGGCGTCGGCGGCCGTGTCGCCCACGCGGACGCACTTCGGCCCGCGGGTCATGACTTGGGCGACCGACTGGCCGAGGCACTCCTCGCGCCCGGCCTCGAGGAGCCGCCGCAGGTCCGCGTCGGTGAAGATGCCGGTCAGCTTGCCCTTGGCGTCCACCAGGCAGACGGCGCCGCTGCGGCGGCGCATCGGGCGGAGGATCGCGAGAACCTCGCGGAGCGTCCGGTCGTCGCGCGCCACGGGCAGGTCCCGGCCCTGCCGCATGATCGTCTCGACCATGACGAGTTGGCGTCCGAGGCTTCCGCCCGGGTGGTAGAGGGCAAACTCCTCGCGGGTGAACCGGCCGTCGCTCTGGCGCATCTTGAGGACCGTCAGCGCCAGGGCATCGCCCAGGGCGAGCATCGCCGTAGTTGTGGCGCTGGGGGCGAGGCCCATGGGGCACGCCTCGTCGATCTGGCCCATCCAGAGGAGCACCTCGGCCTTGCGGGCCAGCGTCGAATCGCGGGTGCCGGTCATCGCGACGATCGGGACGGCCATCTTCTCGAGCTGGGCAAGGAGGCGGGTCACCTCGGCCGTCTCGCCGCCGTAGGAAAGGATGAGGACCACGTCCTGGGGACGGACCCGCCCGAGGTCGCCGTGGACCGCGTCGGCGGCGTGAAGAAAGATGCTCGGCGTGCCGGTGCTGGCGAGGGTGGCGCTGATCTTCTGAGCGATGATACCGGCCTTGCCAATGCCGCTGGTGACGACGTTCCCGCGGCACCGATAGAACCTACGGGCCGCGTCGGCGAATTCCTCGGTGACGCGGTCGGCAAGCTGCCGGAGCGCATCGGCCTCCACCGCCAGCACGTGCCGCGCATAGGCCAGGTCCGGCGGATGGCGGCGGCTGGTCTTGCGTTTCGCCATGCTTTTCCTCTGCAATAAAGCCAACGTGCGCCCAGTTTAGTGCATAGAGCGGCAGTCTGCAAGGGCTAGTTCTTTGGGGGTCAGAATGTACTTGCCGACGGGCCGTCTAAATCGTATAGAATAATGGTCCACAGGTCATCGTGCGAAGGAGAACGACCCATGCAGCGCAGGCGGATAACGGACTGTGCCTTGGTGCTTGTTGCCGCCCTGTTCCTCACAACTGCCTCCACGTCATCGGCATGGGGCGCGGACGCTACGCCGCCGGCGGCTCCGGCCGCTGCCCCGGCACCCACCCCTGCGCCCGCCGCGGCTGCACCGGCGGCAACGCCGGGGGCCGCTCAGGCCCAGGGCGACGTGAAATATGGGGACAAGTGGGTGCCGCTCGAAACGCTTTTCAAGGACTACGTGGCCTCGCGGACCGAACTTGAGGACGTCAACGCCAAGCTCGCGGCCGCCCGCGAGAAGCTGATGGCTTGCCAGCGGCGCTTGACCCAGATGAAGAACGACGCCGCGACGGCAGATCGGCCTACCCGTGCCGAGCTCGCCAAGGCCCGGACCAAGCGGAGCGAGTACAAGAAGGCCCTGGACGCCAAGCCGCCCCAGAAGCCTGCCCTTCAGCCCCTGCCGCCGCAGCCCAGGCAGCCCATGGCCCGTTCCCGGTCCTCGGGCCGGTATTCTTCGACTGGCGCCCTCGATACCAACGACGCCGCCGACCAGCAGTACGACCAGGCGATGAGGGTTTGGGAGAACCGATCCGACATCATCAAGCGCCAGAACGATGCGCTCACGAAGCAGTACCAGCAGGACCTGACCGAGTACAAGCAGAACTTGAACGAGGCCAACAAGCAGATGCCCAAGATCGAGGCCGCCATCAAGACCTGCGACGACAAACTCGATGCGTCGGCCAAGGATCTCGATGCCAAGCTGGCCCCCGTCCTCGAAGAAGTGAAGAAGAACAATGAAGAGGTCCTGGGGATACAAGCGCAGGCCGCCGCCGTTGAGACGCGTGTCAAGAACATGGTTGAGGCCATCCGCAGCGCTCCCGAGGCCGTGCGGTTCCAGCACGGCATCGTGGAGTGGGAAGGCCTCTTCTACTCAAGGGCCGAGCTGGAGAAGATCTATGCCGACACCCAGGCGGGCATCGACAGCGTCCGTGAGAAGCTGAAGGCCGAGTCGGCCCAGTCCAGCCAGCCCTTCCCGGCGGCATGGCGGCATCCCCAACAGGATCGCATGGACGCGCTGAAGGCGCTTCTCGACAAGGTCAGGGCGGCGGGGACGCCGGCCAAGATCGCCGCGTAGGCCGTTGGCACGGTGACATCAGCGAACTTCGCAGGGGCACGGCACGCCGTGCCCCTGTTGTGTTCAGATCAGTTGCACGATGTACTGGCCGTCCATGGTGACGAACGGCGCCGACGCCTTCGGCGCCTTCGCACCGTCGCGCGTGTAAGAAACCAGGCTGTGCCCCACGATGCCGAACGCCTGGCCGTTGGTCGTCTCCACGCCCTTCACCGAGATCGTGCCCAGGGCCCAGGCCGCCACGTCGGAATTGAGGAACCCCTTCGCCTGGCCGGCGATGCCCTTGATCGTAAGGCTGCCGATAGAGGTCAGCACGTCATAATCATCCGCGGAAGCCGGCAGACCTGCCACCGACTCCTTGACGCCCGCCAGAATTCGGCTGTTGCGGAGGCCGCCCGCCGCCACCGCCCCGATGGGACCGGCCGAGCGGAGCACGACGCCGTCCAGCCACCCCGCCACGTTCATCGTGCCCAGGTCCAGCTTGGCGGCGGTGCTCGTGAGTTGGAGGTCGCCCTTGAAGTCGCCGGTCAGCGCCGTCACGCCGGGGGCCGCGCGCCGGCCCGCAATCTTCAGGCTGCCCACCCAGGGCGCCGTGATGCCCGACGGCGTCCCGGTCGGGTTGAGCCACTCGGCGGCGATGATCGACTGGATCGGCGTGGCCGAGTCGACGCGCAGGTCGGCCACCTGGTCGAAGGTCATCGTCACGGGCGTCTTGGCGGTTTCCGATCCGCCGATGGTGATCGTGCACGGCCCGGCGATGTCGTCCAGCGCCAGCTTTCCCAGCGTCCCGCCGACCCAGAGGCGCTCGGTGAGGTCGATCGTCGGAGCCGCCAGCGTGCCGAGAGGCGAGTAGCAGGCGATGGTGCCGACCGCCGCGCCGGGGACGGTGCCCTTGGTCGTCGTGATCGTCAGACTGCTCGCGGCGGTGGTGCCCGTCAGGAGAATGGCGGCCGCCGCCAGGTTCGCTCCGGTGATCTTCAGGCCGGCCAGCGTGTTGGTCTGCTGAGGCGTGCCGCCCGACAGCGCCACCGTGGCCACGGCCCCCTTGGGGGTGAGGGTGACGATCGTGCCGTCGGCATCGGTGTAGATGAGCGCCTTGGCATGCCCGGTGCCGACAACGTAGTTCCAGAAGACGCCGACGTCGGCCGTCTCGACGGCGGCACTGAAGGCGAACAGACCGCCATTGAGCGACGTATCGGCAGTGCTCCCGGCCAGGCCGCTCGTCTGGTCCCACGCGCGGAATGTCACGGCGTCGGCAATCGCGCCCGTGAACCCGGCGTCCGGCACAAAGCGGAGCCGCGTGCCGGCGTCCGGCGCCAGCAGCAAGGCCTGGCCGTTGGAGGGCGTGCCGACGTCGGACCAGTCCAAGCCGCCATTCGTCGTGAACTGCCAGTGACCGTGCGTGTTGTCGACGCCCGTGATCGCCAGCCCCCTGGGGTCCCGCAGGTCGGGGTCCGCGATCCCGGTTCCGCCCAGGCGGGCGATGATCGCCGACACAGGCGTCCCGGGACTCTCCGTGTCATCCGGCGTCACCGGGTCGAGGATCGGCACGCCGCCGGGGTCCAGCACCGGGGCGCTGTTGAGGACGGAGAAGACCGATATGGCCTTGTCCTTATATGCCGCCACATATATCCACTTGCCATCGGGGCTGACGGTCACCGCGGAGGCACCGGCCAGCCCGCTAATCGCTTGCACGCCCTCCTGGAGGACCTGCTGAAGCGAGAGCCGCCCGGTCGCGGGGTCGCGCCGGAAGTCTGTCAGGGTGCCCGCCAGCGGGAGTCCGCCCCCCGGGTCGCCCCCCTGTGCCGACACGTACACGTGGCCGCCATCCGGGCTGAGGACCAGGGCCGAGGCGCCCGCCAGTCCGTTGACGCCGCCCGCCAGGTCCTGCATCACCTGGACGAACGTCAGGCCGCCCGTCGCGATGTCGCGCTTGAAGACTGCCACGGCCCCTATGTCGCCCGCAGCCACGTTGCCGGCACCGTTGGTGCTGGCGGCCGTGTAGAGATACTGGCCGTCGGAACTGATGGCCAGCGCCGTGACGCCGCTGATGCCTTGCACGCCGTTGCGGCCGTCCTTGATCCGATCGATGTACGTCAGGGCGCCGGTCTTGAGATCGCGGGCGAAGAAGGGCACTTCGTTTTCTAATGACCCCGCCGCATAGACGAACTTGCCGTCGGGGCTGACGACCACGTCTTCCACGCCGTTCAGACCGTCGACGCCGTTGGTGTTGTCGACGAACTCCTGGAGGAACGTGAGCCCGCCCGTGGTGGAATTGCGGCTGAAGACCGCCAGGGTATCCCTCAGGTGCCCAGCCACGTAAACGCTCTTGCCGTCGGGGCTGACCGTTATGCCTGAGGCCCCGGTCAGGGTGACCACTCCTCCGACACCGTCGCGGATCACCTGGAGGAACGTGAGCATGCCCGTACCGGCGTCGCGCCGGAAGACGGTCACCGTGCCGCTATCATACGCGGCGGCGTAGACATGCCGGCCGTCGGGGCTGACGGTGACTGACGAGACCCCGCTCAGCCCCTCCACGCCGCCCGCGCCCTCCGCCTGGAGCTGGAGAAACGAGAGGCGTCCCGTTCCAGGATCCCGCCCGAAAACGGAGAGGGTGCCCGCGTTGCTCGAGGCCACGTAAAGACTCGTTCCGTCGGGGCTGAGGGCCTCGCCCGCGGCTTTGTCCACGCCGTTGTCGACCAGCATCCCGTAAACGAGGTGAGTATCGGTCACCGTGATCTCGGCGGTTGCCGCGGCGGCGCTGAAGGCCGTCGAGCCGCCGGCCTGCGAGGCGTCGGCCGTCCCGCCGGGGATCCCGGTGCTGCGGTCCCAGGCGCGGAAGGTGATTCCGTCGGCCACGCGGCCGACGAAACCGGCGGCCGGCACGAAGCGGACCGCGGCGTTAACGTCGGTGGGCAGCAGCCGGACCTCCGTCGCCGAGGGCGTGCCGAAGCTCGTCCACGAGGTGCCCCCGTCGACGGTGAACTGCCAGTCGCCGTGGGTGTTGTCGACGGCAGTCACCGCGATGCCATCGGTATCCTGGAGATCGGCGTCGGTGATGCGGCCCGGTCCCCCGCTGGCGATCATGACAGAGACGAGCGTGCCGGCGTTGACGGCGGCGTCGTTCGTGATGGCGATGAGCGCCATGACGCCCGTCGGGTTCAGCACGGGCGCCCGGTTGGGCGTCACCAGGGCGGCCAGCGCGTTGTCGAGGGCGCCGGCGATGTACACGTGCTCGCCATCGGGCGTGGCGGCCACCGAACGAGCGCCAGCCAGGCCGTCGACCTGATCGAGCCCGTCGAACAGCGTCTGCACGGCGGTGAGATTGCCTGTCGCCGGGTCGCGCGTGAAGAGCGTGAAGGCGTTGCTCAAGGCCCCGGTGGCGTAAACGTACCTGCCGTCGGGGCTCAGGGCCAGCGACGAAGCGCCGTCGAGGCCATCGACGCCGCCCACGCCGTTCTTGAGGACCTGCTGGAAGGTGAGTTTTCCCGTGGCCGCAGCGCGGGCGAAGACCGTGACCGCGTCGTCCTGATCCGCGGTGGTGTAGACCTGCTTGCCGTCCGGGCTGACGGCAGCCGCCGACGCGCCGTCGAGGCCATCGACGCCGCCCACGCCGTTCCTGACCACCTGGATCTCGGCGAGTCGGCCCGTGGCGGCGCTTCGGCTGAAGACCGCCACGGCCTTGCCGGTGGCACTGGTGGCATAGACCTGCTTGCCGTCAGGGCTGAGCGTGACCGAGGAGATGCTCCCGATGCCCGTGATGCCCCCCACGCCGTCCCTCAGGATCTGCGAAAAGGCGAGTCCGCCCGTCGTCAGGCTGCGGCTGAACACCGCCACGGCGTTGTCTCGGCTTCCGGCGGCATACACTTGTTTGCCGTCGGGGCTGACCGCCAGCGACACGACGCCCTCAAGGCCATCGACCCCTTTCACGTTGTCCTGAAGCACCTGCTGAAACGCCAGCAGGCCCGTGGCGAGATCCCGGGTGAAAACCACCAGGGAATTGTCGGCATAGCCGGCCGCATAGACGTTCTTGCCGTCGGGGCTGACCGCCAGATGGCGGACGCCCGCCAAGCCCTGCCAGCCGCCGTCGCCCTCTTTGAGCACCTGGAGGAAGCTGAGCGCGCCCCGTCGGAGATTGCGCCGGAAGACCGCCACGGTGTTGTAGTCGCGCCCGGCGGCATAGATCTGAAGGCCGTCGGGGCTGATGGCCACCGCGTCGGCATAGGCCAGGCCGTCGACCCCGGCGAGCCCATCTTTGACCATCGCGTAAAAGCCGACCTGGTCGCCGCTCAGAAGCTGCCGCGGCTCCAGACCCTCCGCGGTCGGCAGAACGCGCGACGCACGCGTGCACTGGCTCATCTTGCTCTCCCTATTCCCCACCCGGACCCGGGGGCCGCTATGGATGGAAAGCCGGCGCTGCCGCCACCTGTCGCAGGTGCTGCGCGGCGGATCTCCCGCCCCGCCGCGCCAACGTGGCTGGTTACGCGCAGACTCCACCCCACCAATCAGTACCATAGCACAGATTTGGCCGAAGGCAAGCGCCGACCGGGGGTTACCAGTAGATATACCGCTGAAAGGCGTTGAGCTCGCGGACGGAAAGCTTGTCGAGATCGGGGACGAGGTACCGGTTTTCGTCGACGTCGATGAGGACCTTGCCGCGGCGCCCGTAGTCGAACGCGCGGTCGTGGCGCCAGGGCATCAGGAAGTCGGCGGGGCCCTTGTCGGTGTCGACTTCCATGTGAACAAATCCATATTTCCACCCCACCTCCCGGATGTGCCGGATGACGTGGACGAAGTAGCGCCGCGTGAGCGCCTGGCGCACCAGGGCGGCATCGTCCTCCGGGAACTCGTTCAGGTTCCGGATGATGCCGATCTCCATCTCCTCGTCGCCGCCCACGTGTATCAGCGAGATGTACTCGTCGGGGTGGG
>Ga0315273_10002779_pt1 | contig 20829 bp, 21 predicted proteins | sample YL17G02_0_MG_FD_205753 | JGI IMG/M metagenome (GOLD analysis project Ga0315273, IMG submission 205753) | Sediment microbial communities from Yellowstone Lake, YNP, Wyoming, USA - YL17G02_0 | ecosystem: Environmental > Aquatic > Freshwater > Lake > Sediment | place: USA: Wyoming | collected... | reverse complement strand
CTTTCCAAACTCGCCTCGACGACATCGGCCGCGGCGACCACAACTGCGCCTGGAATCTCCTTGCTGAAGCTTCTGGCCATGCCCAGGCCGCGCTGGCCAAGTCCGACAATGCCGATCCTGATTGGGTCCACGAGGGTCTCCTTGACGGGGAAACGGCGCGTCTCGCGACGCGCCTATCTCAGAAATTCGGCGGAGCCGAGGCGGGTCCTGCGCGGCGTCGTCCGCCAGCTACCAGCGGAAGTCGAGAGGATCTATCCTTCGCACCTCACGCACGGCGTCGAAGTGCTTGTCGGCAGTGAGGATCTGATCGATCCCCGCTCCCACCATCACTGCGACGTGCACGAGATCGCGGGGCCGGATGAACGGATAGCTGCGGGAGAGCGTCACAAAGCGCTCGGCGTCGTCTCGGGTAACTGGAAGCATGCCATCGCCCATGAGGATCAGCAGATCAGACGCAAGCTTCGTTCCGTCTGCGGGCCGGGCAATAGCATGGTGACGGTATATGATCTCCTGGATCACCTCGGTATCAGTGACCGCGCTGACCTCTTTCCTGGCGATGGCGTGCAGTATCTGATAGCAGGCGTCGCGGTACTTGCTCTCCCTACCTGTGGCGTACATCGGAACGCATGTGTCAAGGAAGTAGGAGCTGTCAGTCATCAAGGGCGCCACGCTCGATCTCTTCCTCCATCTGCTCCCAGTCGGAGACCGGAAGTGACATCGCAGCAATCCGCCGAACCGCCTCCAGGCGGGCCTGGTCGGGCTTCTGGCCGTAGCTCTTGGCGACCGCCTCCCTCACGAGGTGGCCAACCGAGCAGTGCCTGGCCGCGGCGTCGCGCCGTAAACGCCGAAGTTCGTCCTCGGGGAACAGTATCTGGGTCCGCTTCATGCGAGTGGGCATACCATGCTCCAGTATGATGTATACGTCATGATGTATACATCATACCCAACGGGTAGGCGGAAGTCAAGGGTGATTCGCGGCAGCCTGGATCAACCCTATCCGGTGTGGATCGGCCCCGTAGCCACCGCCTCGAAGTCAGAGCCCTTGACCTTGCGGATGGCGCGGATAGCGTCGTCGTTCCAGCGAGGATCGGGGGCCCCGCTGATGAACCAGTCGCCGCCGTTGTCGGCGACGATCAGACCGTACTTCTTGAGCGCGGTGAGGATGACCTGGGCCTCTCTGGGCATGCCGGAGACGTCGAAATCCGCTCTAAGCCGCAATCGCAGTCCCATTGGCGGCAGGTTGGGGTCCTTGCTGCTGCTGGCGAAGTGGGTCGCGGGCAGGACGTAGCCGCGCTGTGAGCGCCGGACGGTGAACCGCAGCGCGTGGTTTATCTCGCCCTTCTCGACCACTTCATCGTAGCGAACCAGCCCCGGGAAGACCGGCAGCCCCGCCGCATCACAGGAGGTCCAGCCGAGGGGGCGGAGCTGGTTGGAGTTGAGGTCGAAGATCGCTCCCGAGCCGGCGTGCCAGCCATTCCCGGTCTTGAAGGCATGAAATAGCTCGTAGAGCCTGCAGTCGTCCACATCCACAACCAGCACATGCCGGTCGCCTTCGGCCTCAGGACCGCCCTCAATCGGGGCATTGTCTGGGATCGGGTAGGGCCCGGGATCACTCTCGTCCGCGTAATCGAACGTCACCGGCGCCTTGGGCTGGCCCTTGTGGACGATGACGTAAGGGATTCCAGACGGAATGCCCTGGTACATGGTGCCGAAATCCTCGTGCAGCGGCTCATTCGCGCCGATGCTGGCGATGAAATTCGCGGAGTTCGGATGCACGGGATACCCGGAGATATCCGTGTTCCACGCACTATCAGCCGGAAAGACCTGGCAGTTCCCGATCATGGGGACGACCGCCTTTGGCTTCTGCTTCGAGACCGACGCGGTGGAACTCGTGCCGCAGCCGAAGACCGCGACGAGCAGGGCCGCGACGGCGCTCGTGATGACTGCAACTCCGACGATGTTGTTGGATCGTTCTCCGAACACAGAACAGACTCCCTATCGTGAAATGGCTCCAAGGAGGTACCTCAAAGCCACCGATGTGTCTATCGGTTCGGTCGCGACTGCCAGGAATGCCTGTGCTTCCGCCGAATCCTGAGGGTGGAGGGCGTGATGCGGCTTTTCGAGACGACTGAGCAGGGCAGCGTCGAGATCGTGATCGACGAGGACATCCAGGCGCGCCAGGACGAACTGGCCGGCATCAACCGGCAGTGGTTCCGAGATCGGGGCATCCGCGCCTTCGATATCGCCGGCTCGGTGGGTGCGGGGAAGACCTCGCTGATCGCCGGGCTGGTAGGGAGACTGAGCGCCAAGCACGTCGTGGGGGTGATCGCTGGCGATGTCGCCACCACCTACGACGCCGAGCGCGTGACCGGCAGAGGGGCGCGGCAGGTGCTCCAGATCAACACGGGTGGGATGTGCCACCTCGATGCGAGGGTGGTGCACCAGGCGCTCCAGAAGCTGCAAGAGGGCATCGAGGTGCTGCTCATCGAGAACGTCGGGAACCTGATCTGCCCCGCGCATTTCGCACTCGGCGTGGAAGCGCGAATCGTGGTCGCGTCGGCCAGTGAGGGCTCCCATGTGATCGAGAAGCACCCCGCGATGTTCAAGTCGGCCGACCTCGTCGTGCTCAACAAGACCGATATCGCGGAGGCGGTGAAGGTGGACCTCTCGCGGCCGATCGCCGATCTCGAGGTGATGCGACCGGGGCTCCGCGTGGTGAAGACGAACGGCCTCACAGGCGAAGGGGTTGATGAGGTGATGGCAGCGCTGGGGCTGGTGTAGGGCGGGGTGCGAAGCGTGCCCGCCGAGGTGCTCCGCCGTGCATGAGCTTTCCATCGCCTCCGATATCTGGTCGAGCGTGAAGAAGGCGGCGGCCCAGCACGGCGCCGGCCGCGTGAAGTCGATCAAGCTCGAGATCGGCGCCCTCCAGATGATCGAAGAGGACCAGCTCACCTTCTGGATTCAGGCGCTGGCGGAGCGGGACGGCTCGCCCGCGGTGACAGTGAAGATCGCCACGCCGCCGGAGGGGGCGCAGATTCGGGTGGTGAGCGCGGAGGTGGAGCCGCCGACGGACCGAGCGAACAGTCACGAAGGGATAGGCTGATGAGTATCGATTTCACCCCCGACTTCAATCGCGTTCGCACCGCCCTGCTGCTTCAGGGGGAGCCGGATCGCGTGCCGTTGGCCGAAGGCGGCATCGATGGCGAGGTGAAGGCGGCGTTTCTGGGCCGGCCCATCGCCGGTCTGAAAGACGAGGTCGAGTTCTGGTACAAGGCCGGCTATGACTTCGTGCCGCTGCCCTGCGGCATTCGCCTGATGTTCTCGATGGGGTTCAGCTCCGACGAGGATCGCCAGCTCGGGGAGCGCGTCTCGTCCTCAATCCACTTGCAGCGCAGCCAGTACTCGGTCTATGGCGATGGCTCGAAGGAGCGCGCCTGGGCGGAGGAGCACACGGGGATCATTGCCTCTCGCGCCGACTTCGAGCGGTTCCAGTGGCCCGAGCCGGAGGATTTCGACTACACCCCGTTCGAGACCATCGGCGCGTTGCTTCCGCCGGGCATGAAGGTGATCGCCTACCAGGGGTGGATCTTCACGCCCGCCTGGATCATGATGGGATTCGAGGGATTCTCCTACGCTCTCCACGAGGACCCCGGCCTGGTGGAGGCGATGTTCGAGCGTATCGGCGACCTTCAGTATCGCATCTTCCAGCGCCTGATCCAGTATGACTGCGTCGCCGGGGTGTGGATGCCGGATGATATCGCCTACTCGACCGGGCTCATGGTCAACCCGCAGGTGTTCCGCCAGAATCTGTTCCCGTGGTTCAAGCGGATGGCGGCGGACTGCGCCCGGCGCGACTTGCCGCTGATCTATCACTCCGATGGCGATCTGACGGACATGCTTCCGGATATCGTCGACTGCGGCTTCAACGCGCTGCACCCGATCGAGCCGAAGGCGATGGATATCGTGACGCTCAAGCGGGAGTACGGCACGCGCCTCTGCCTGATGGGCAACCTCGACCTCGGCTACACCCTCACCCGCGGTACGCCCGCAGAGGTCGAGGCAGAGGTGAAAGAGCGGATTCGAACCATTGCGCCGGGGGGTGGCTACTGCCTTGGCTCGTCGAACTCGGTGACCGAGTACGTGCCGATGGCCAACTACAACGCGATGCGAGAGGCCGCGTTCAAGTACGGAAAGTACCCGATTCGAATCTGAGGAGGGAGCCCGCAGGCGGCCCCGCTCAGCCGCGGCGGGGTCTGTGCCCAGGCCTCAGTGCGACAAGCGAGCAAGGCGGTCTACCCGTCCGTGGCGCTCTCCTCTGGAGAGATCTTGTAGACGTAGCGAATGTGCTCCAGATACCACTTGTCGCCGTCGTGCTCGCGAACCTGGAAGCTCTCCTTCGCCACCCATTCCGGGGCAGCGCCTGTCCAGCTATATGACCAGGCGTTGCCGATGGCCAGCGGCAGGTAGTCCCGGCTCTTCTCCTCGATCGAGTACTCACACAGTTGGATGAGTGCCGAGCTGCCATCGCCGCGCTCAACGTGGAGTTGCACCAGCCCGACTCCCGGCGCCCACCAGGCCCGTCGCGTGCCGCACAACACCTCCCGGTTCCGCTTCCTCTTTCCCTCCGGCGCCTCATCAAGCAGCCCGCTCTCCCTCGTCACCTGTTCTGTAAGCAGGCACTCACTGAATGAGCCGGCGGGGACGGTGACATGCTCGCTTCCGTTCTTCACAGTAACGACGGCCTTCAGCGGCTGCCAGCTATAGGAGAAGGCGTCACCCGACCAGCTCCCGCCGACGGGGACCGACGCGTCCAGGATGGTCCCCAGGTGTGAGATCTGCCAGAAGGGGTGCTCTATCGAGAGCGCCGCTGGTCTATCGGAGTGGTCTCCCCAGCCAGAGTCTCCCGCGGTTGAGATCTTGGTGCCGGCCGCGATGAGGATCTGGCAGGTGGCAGCGCAATCGGACAGGCTCGCGAATCGCTCGTCGCCAACCTCGATCAGCAGGTCTAGAGCACTACGGCAGAAGATACGAAGGGTCGAGTCTTCCGAGCGTTCAAGCAGGGGTAGGGCCTCCTCCAGGTATGCCCGCGCGGCCGCGGCCTCCTTCGCCTCCATCTGCTGGCTCGCCAACCAGAGGAGACATCGGCCCTGTCCGCCAGCGTCACCCAACTCTCGATAGATCCCGAGTGCTCCGTCATAGTATTGCCGGGCATCCTCCTCGCGCCGGGCGTTGCTACAGGTGACTCCAAGATGGACCATCATGTTCGCCTGCTCCGCCCGGTCCCCCAGCTCCCTTCCTATCGCCAGGGCCTGCTCGTAGAGAACGATCGCTTCCGCACAACCCCGTGGGAACTCCGCGGCCCTGCCTTTCCCCCACAGCGCAGCCATCTTCAGCCGAAGCTGCTCCTCGCCCGGTTCCAATTGCTCCGCCGCGGCCAGCGCTTCGTCGTAGCGCTCCAGCGCCTCCACCGCCGCGTGACCCAGGTAGGCCTCCTGTCCGCGGCGCATGCTCTCTTCAATGACGCGCTTGGTGAACTCCGGATCGGGGCGATCCTCGTGCAGGACATCGCTGACCATGCCGATCATCTCCTCTCGCAGACGACGTTTGGCGCGATGGAGGCGCGAACGGACGGTGTTGACCGGTTCTCCGAGGAAGTGCGCGATCTCGCCGTGAGAGTAGCCATTCACATAGTAGAGCGTCACCGCAAGACGCGCGGGGGCCGAAAGCCGGGAGAGCGCCTCCCGCACCACCATCCGGGCCGCTACCCTCTCGGCAGTGTCGTCGGCCGCGGCGCATGAGTCTGACGGGGAGGTCGCGTCCAATGAGACTGCCTGGTCACCGCGTCGGCGGAGCAGGTCCAGGCATACCCGAGAGGTGATCTGCCGCAGCCAGGGCCCGAACTTACCCGGCTCGCGCAGCTGCTGTAGCTTCAGAAAGGCGTGCACGAATGCCTCTTGAGCCGCATCCTGCGCGTCCTCTGGGTCTCCCAAATGGTGGTAGGCGACCCCGTAGACCGCGTCACGGTACCGGCTCACCAGCTCAGAGAAGGAGGCCCAGTTGCTAGCGAGCGTCTCTCTGACCAGCTCTCCATCTTCAGTCCGCACTGCTTTGTCTCCATGCGCTCTACTGCAATGACGCTATGGCGGGGCGAATCTGGTGCACCCTCGTGGTAAAGGGTTAGCTCGCACTGTATCACACTTGAAGAGGGCCATCGAGCGCATGAGTACAGAAGTGGCCAGACTGCCTCCTCGCGGCAGGCCAGGCGCGTCGCGGGCCCCGCTCAGCCGCGGCGGGGCCCTACCTTGCGCGCCCCTCTTGCCCGCCGTCAGAGGAGCGCTGCCATCCAGGGCGAGCCCGGCTTCTGTGTATCTTGGTGAGCCCGGCCTGCCGCCGAAACAGTCGCCTCTCGGCGCCCTCGACGAGCTTCTGCTTACGCCCTACCACTCCCGTGAGGTAGTATCTGAACACGGCCACCCACTGCGGAAAGGAGAGATCAACGACTCGCGCCGACACCGAGAAGCCGCTGTCGCGAGCCAGTCGCGTGATCTGCCGACTCGTGAGGATTCGCCCGAGTCGAGCGGCGACGTCCGGGCCCTGCTCCGAGAAGGCGAAGCACAGGAGGTCTCTGTACTTCCGATCCTCCTCAGCAGCCAGGATGGGCCGACACCGCTTCCGCAGGCGCAAGAGGACAACGTCCGCCTTGGGGGTGGGCCAGAAGTCCGTTCTCCGGAACGCGTGCAGTATCGCCAACTCGAACCTGGCCTTGATCAGGAGGGACCTCAAGCTCTCGCGGTCGTATGGGTGGCCGGCGAATCTCCTCGCCGCTTCCATCTGCATGATCAGGTAAGCCTCAGTAGGCAAACGGCTGCCCGTGATCTTGGTCATTATGTCTGATGTGATCTCGAACGGTATGCTTGCGAACACCTTGTACTCACGGCCCGGCAGGTCATAGCGCCGGAAGTCGGCGCAGACCAGGTCGAGATTCTCAGTCTTGCCGAGGGATCTTTTCAAGTAGTGGTACAGCGATCTGTCGTACTCGACGGCGATCAGGTAGCGACACACCTTGGAAAGCTCCTTTGTGATGATCCCTCGGCCAGGGCCTACCTCGACAACGAGATCATTGCCGGTCAGGTGAGCGAGTCGGACGATCCTTCTTGCCACCGAGACGCTGCGAATGAAGTTCTGCGAATGCCAGATGGTGCTGTCGGCCGCGAGAGGCACGGGTCACCTCGGTTCCGCGCGCGGACCCGATCGAAGACACTGCGCTCACGCCAGAAGCGCAGCACGTCTTCCTCCAACCCATCCTGTCTAGCAGACCGGAGATTCCCTCACACGTCAGTTGCTGTCCGGCGCGCCACAGACGCGAAAACCCACCGCCGAATGCCGGCGGTGGGCTGGAGTCTTCTGGCGCTATCTGTGTACTGTTAGTTCCTGAACGCGCAGCATCGCTCCCGGTTCACCGCCGGGGTGGTTAGGATGATGCTGGTGATCAGGAAGAAGCGCACGTTCATTTTCCGGCAGGCTACCATGCCCCGCGGTGGCATGTCAAGCGCCTTTCGCCGAGACGGTCGCCGAGGCGGGCTCCCCCACGTCAGGCATCTACACGTCGGACGGCATCCAGTGGGGGTCTTTCCCCCACCACTTGACGGTGCAGCCGACCGGGTTTGTCTTCGGCACGCTCACGGGCTTGCCGGCGAGCACCTCGTCCAGCGCCACTCTCAGGTCGTGTCGCTTCACCTTCGTCGCATCGTCCGGGCTGTCGTCGATGCGGCCGTGATAGGCAAGCTTCCGATCCGGGCCGAGCAGGAAGACCTCGGGCGTCCGGGTGGCCCCGTAGGCGCGAACGATGTCCTGGGAGTCGTCGCGGAGATAGGGGAAGTTGTACCCTTTTTCCGCGGCATGGCTGACCATGTGATCAAAGCCATCCGTCGGGTGGCCGTCGGTCTCGTTGCCGTTGATGACGACCAACTGAACACCCTTGCCCGCGTAGTCCTTCTGAATCTCGACCATGCGGCCCTCGCACTGGATGACTGTGGGGCAGTGATTGCAGCTCACGATGACGACGACGGCTTTCTTGTCGGCGTAGTCGTCGAGGCTGTGCATCTTCCCGTCCACTCCTTTGAGGGTGAATAGAGGGCCTTTCGCGCCGATCTCCAAGGTGAATCCCATCACGTCTCCTCCTTCGTCCTATCTTCCGGTATGCCGTGCGCGGCCGCGTAGGCCGCGCTCACGAAAATGCCGCACTCGCATACCCCATCCCTGGCTATGTCCGCCACATGCTGAGGGCAGGGGCAGATATTCCGGCGGTCCTTCGCTGGGTCCCCTGATACCTCGCGACAGGGGCAGTATGGCTTGCCGTGGTTGGTGACACTGCGCGCGAGTCCGGCGAGCACGTGCTCGACCGTCACCGGATCCGGGTTAAGGCAGCACGACCCACGCGCAACGTGGCGGCTCACCAGCCGTTCGGCGCGCTCCCGCGCCTGTTCGTGATCGCAACTCAGGGGTCTGTCCAATGGGGACACATTCCTACTCTACCAGCGGACACACTCGACCGTCAATCCGAATCCAGGGATAGGAGGTGCGGTCTTGTCAGGCTAACGAGCGACGACGGGGATGGGATTCGCGGCACTCTCGTGTCACTCCAGCCACTCCTCGGTCGGCTCCCCTGTGGAGTGGCCCAGAGACATTACCACCGCGTTCTCATCGGTGTCCCCATAGTAACGGGGGATGAACCCCCTGCACTTGAAGCCGAAGCTCTCGTAGAGCGCCCGGGCGGCAGCGTTGGCCTCGCGGACTTCAAGCGTTATCTCGGTGGCGCCGCGCTCATGGGCGGCATCGATCAGGTGAGAAAGCAATCGCCGCCCCAGTCCGCACCTTCTGCGATCGGAGCGCACGGCAAGCGTACTGATGTGGGCTTCGTCCACGATCACCCACATGCCCGCGTAGCCGACGACTCCGTCACCGAAGCGGGCCGCGATGTAGTAAGAGTTCGGATTGCGCAGGTCGCGCAGGTAGGACTCGGCGCTCCACGACGAGGGGAAGGAGACGCGGTCGATCTCTCGGACTGCATCAACATCCTCCTTCCGCATCCGGTCAATCACCACCGAGGCGGCCCAGTTCCTATCAGCGCAGCCCGAGGTCAAGTCGGCGGCTCTCCTCCGCGTAGGACATTCGCACGTAGATCGGCCGCAGCGGGCCGATCTCATCGCCGCCGCCGGCGCCAAACCGCTTGACGGCGAGGTCGGCGACGGCCGCCGCGTCCGGCCAGGCCGCCTCGGGGCGGATCCTGTCGCCCAGGAGGGTGACGTCGGCGGCCGGGAGCTGGCCGGGATCACCGATCACCGCGACGGCCTCGCCGAGCGCATCCAGTCGCGCGGCCAGGTCGGCGGCCGTCGTCACCCATTCCTCGGCCGCTCGCGCGGGCAGCTCCGCGCCGATCCGGTAGAGCCCGGCGTAAAGCTCGCCGCGCTTCGCGTCGATGATCGGGCAGACCAGACCTGGGAGACGATCGCGCATCTGCCAGGCCATCGCCGCCATCGATGGCACACCGGCTAGCGGCAGGTCACGGGCGAGCGCGAACCCCTTCGCGGTTGCCAGTCCCACCCGTACGGAGGTGAACGAGCCCGGGCCGAGCCCGGCGGCAATCAGCCCCACCTCGCCGAAGCTGCGGCCTGCCCTCTCTAGGGCCGACCTGGCCTCGTGAGCCAGACGCTGGCAAAGGTCCTGGTGGGTCGCCTCCCGCCAGGCCGCCAGCTCGCGGCCGTCTTCGACTACCGCGACGCTGGCATGACTCGTGGCGGTCTCAATGGCTAGGGTTATCACCGATCGTCCCGCCTATCTGCTTCAGCAGGCGCCGCCCGCGCCGCCCCTTCGCCCGCATCGTGAGCCGCCGGAGGCTGCGGTGGGAGTCGTCGAAGTCGAAGCTGATCTCCAGGGACTCACCCCAGAGCTTCTCCGGAAGCTTACCGGCCCATTCCACGGCGACCGCAGCTTCGCCCCCCAGAATGTCGTCCAGGCCGATCTCTGTCAGGTCACCCGCCAGCCGGTAGAGGTCGAGGTGGTACAGCAGGAGGCGCCCCTGATACTCGTGAACCAGCGTGAAGCTGGGGCTGGTGGCGCGCTCGGGCGCCCCCAAGCCCTGGCACAGGCCTTGCACGAAGGTGGTCTTGCCGGCCCCCAGGTCGCCGACCAGGCAGAGCAAGTCACCCGGCTCCAGGTGAACGGAGACGGCTCGGCCGAGCGAACGCGTCTCGGAGGCCGAACGAGAGACCAGCGTAAGGCGATGCGGTGGTCGCGAGGACAATGACAGAGCTCCGTACAACATGCGGCCCGGATATGGTATAAACTCACTCGGAACAGGGACCGGCTCACGGCCGGGGTGCGCGTATGCCTCAGCCCGGATGATTGCGCGGGATTATACTTTCCGCAGGCCTCTTCTGTCAAAAAGAGCGGCCAGCAAGCGGAGAGAGCCGGCCCGCTGAGGAGGACACCATGGGGACGAAGACGCGAGGGATCATCCTGCTGGCGGTCGCCGTCTGTCTTGGCCTGGGAGCACTGGCCTCGGCGGCGCCACCGACCGTTGATCTCGCACCCCCGACAGTAGCCGTCCAGAACGACGCGGGGGCGACGGGCGAGGCGCTCGTCGGAGTCGTGACCGAAACCCTCACTGCTCGAGCCCAGGCCATGCCACAGCTTCGCGCATCAGTCGCGCAGCCGTGGGCGCTGGAAGCGACCATTGAGAGCGCGTCGACCAGCAAGGACAGGGCTCAGGTGAGTCTGTCCGCCGAGCTGGCAGCGCCGACGGCAGGCCTGCGGTACCTGGCGAAAGCGGAGTGCGAGGGGAAGTCCGACGCGGAGGCCGCGGGTAAGGCCTGCGAGGAAGTGATGGAAGAGCTGGGTCTGATCGTGAACGCCAAGGGCAGCGTCTACTACTATGGCGATAGGGCGCTCGAAGCCTGGATCACGATTGGCAGCAGCCAGGGCCTCCGGCCGGAGGCGAAAGTCGCCTTCCTGGTCAATGGCGAGAAGGTCGGTACGGGTTGTGTCATCACGGTCAAGGATGCCGACTCCATCGTGCGCGTCAACAAGAGCGTTCCGGCCGGGAACGTGACGACAGGCGTGGATGTGAGAGTGATCGAGAACGGGTCCCGCTCCGCGGTGCGCGCGGTCATTGCTCACGAGGACCGCAAGAGTGGCGTGTCCGCATTCCTGGCGTTCGCCCTGCTAGGCGGGCTGATCGTCGCCGCCAGGTAGCCGAAAGCGCCTATTCCGAACTATCATCTGCCGGGCGGGCACGAGCCCGCCCGGTTTGCTTTTCCCGGTCGAGCCGGCTCCGCAACTGTCCACACGCGCCCAGCACCTCGGCGCCCCGCGATCTGCGAACCGCGACCGCCACTCGCATCTTCTCCAGCAGAGCGGCGAATCGAGGGGCCGAGTGTTTGTCCGTTGGCGGCGAGCCCTCGACGGGGTTGCGCGGAATCAGATTGACCATAGACGGGAAGCCCTTCATCAGCGCCGCCAGCCGCCGCGCCTGCTCGTCGCTATCATTCACCCCTGGCAGGACGACGTACTGGAATGTCACCTTTCGCCCCGTGCGCTCCGTGAACTCTCTCGCCGCCGCGATTACGCTCGCAATGGGGTGCTTCCGGTTGACGGGGACGAACTGGCTCCTGACCTGGTCGGTGGACGCGTGGAGGGAGATGGCGAGCGCTACCGGCAGGCCCTCGCCGGCGAGCCGCCTGATCTCTCCCGGCAGGCCGCAGGTAGAAATGGCGATGTGACGCGCCCCGATGCCGAGCCCCCCGGGCTGGTTCATCACACGCACCGCCTTGACCACCGCGGCATAGTTGGCGAGGGGCTCTCCCATCCCCATGAAGACAACGTTGGAGACGCGCCGCGGGCGGATTTCGCGCTGCACGCACACCACCTGGTGAACGATCTCACCCGCGGTCAGGCTGCGCGTTAACCCCTGCTGCCCGGTGGCGCAGAACTGGCACCCATAGGCGCAGCCGATCTGACTGGAGACGCAGACGGTAGTGCGATCGCGATGGGGGATGAGAACAGCCTCGATGATCTCGCCGTCGGCGGTCCGGAATCCGAACTTGGTGGAGCCATCAGCCGCGGTCTCCCTGCTAGCTGTCTCCAGTGTCCCCGCCTGCGCCAGCGCGCCGAGTTTGTCGCGCAGTTCCTTGGGGAGGTCGGTCATCTCCCCAAAGGAGATTCCGCGGTGCAGCCAGGCGAAGACCTGGCGCGCGCGGTAGGACGGCTGGCCGATCCCGCTCAGGAACGTTGCCAGCTCGTCGATCAGGAGCCCTAACAGATCCACTTTTCGTATCACGCTAGACCTACTCTCACCGACAGAAAGGCGGGGCCCGCTGACGCGAGCCCCGCCTGACGACGCGACTGCTGCTACTGCGCTTCGCCGCTCCCCTCTACCACGATGCAGGTCAGAGTCCGAGCGACGCTGGTGATCGCCTGAATCTTCGCTACCACCAGTTGCGCGACGGTCTTGAAGTCAGGCGCCTCGGCATGCACGATCACGTCGAACGGCCCCGTGACGGCATAGCTTGCGCGCACCCCAGGGATCTTGGCGATCTGCCGACTGACCCCAAGGGCCTTTCCCGGCTTGGCCTCCAACAAGATGAAGGCCTGGACACGCTTCCCTTCCTCAGGCATGATGCCTCCCTTCGGGCGGGAGCGGATCGCTCGCCGCCTAGGCCGCCTTTACCTCCGCCGTCGATCCCGCGATCTCGGCCTCGCCCTTGCGCTTGCTGAAGGCGACGGCCGTTACCAGACAGGCCAGACAGATCACCACGATGATGGTCCGGGTGGTGACCGAGATCTCGGTGAGAGCGACCACCGGGACGGCCAGGATCGCCACCAGGTTCATAACCTTGATCAGCGGGTTCAGCGCCGGTCCCGCGGTGTCCTTCAGCGGATCGCCGACAGTGTCACCAATCACCGCAGACTTGTGGAACTCGGTGCCCTTGCCGCCGAGCATGCCGTCCTCGATCTTCTTCTTGGCATTGTCCCACGCGCCGCCGGTGTTGGCCTGGAAAACCGCCATCAGTTGCCCGGTGAGGATAGCGCCGGCGAGGAAGCCTCCCAATGCGGCGGCGCCGTCAGCGCGGTTGGCGAACCCGAGCCCAAAGCCGACGAGCAGTGGGGTGGCGATCGCCAACAGTCCGGGGCCGATCAGCTCTTTCTGAGCGGCCGCGGTGCTGATTGCGACGCAGCGCGCGTAGTCCGGCTTCGCGGTCCCTTCCATGATGCCGGGGATCTCGCGGAACTGGCGGCGGACTTCCTCCACCAGCAGCCCGGCGGCGCGGCTCACCGCGCGGATGGCGAACGAGGAGAAGAGGAACGGGACGGAGCCGCCGATGAGCAGTCCGACGAACACCACCGGCATGTTAAGCTGGATGCCGACCTTCCCCAACCCGGCGTCGGCGACGAACGAGCCGAAGAGAGAGGTGGCGGCGATCACCGCGGAGGCGATAGCGAACCCCTTGGTCAGCGCCTTGGTGGTGTTGCCAACCGCGTCGAGGCGGGAGACGATGCGATGCGCGCGCTCATTCGTCTTGCCGCCTTCGCCCTTCAGCGCGCCGGACATCTCGAAGATGCCGTTGGCGTTGTCGGTGATGGGCCCGAAGGTGTCCATCGCCAGCAGGTAGGCGGTGGTGGTCAGCAGGCCGAGGCCGGAGAGGGCGATCCCGTAGAACGCGAACACCGGGTCGAGGCCGGCGAAGATGGTGAAGGAGCCGAAGATGGTGGCAGCGATGGCCACGATCGCCCACACGCTGGACTCCATCCCCTCCGCCAACCCGGTCAAGATCATGGTCGCGGTCCCGGTGCGGGTGGCCAAAGCGATCTCGGTAACCGGGGGCTTCTCGGTCGAAGTGAAGTACTCCGTCAGCCGCCCGATGATGAGCACCAGCACGATGCCCATGAAGGTGGCGAGGAAGTACTTCCACCAATCCGCGCCCAGGTAGAAGAAGGAGACCACTCCGAAGCCGACGGTGGCGAGAAGCGCCGAGGCCCAGAAGCCCACATTGATAGGTTGCATGGGGTCCATAGACTCGTCATCGCGGCCGCGCACGAACCAGGTGCCGATGATGGAGGCGTAGACGCCGACGGCACGGACGAGCAGCGGGTAGATGATGAGCTTGACGCCGAGCTGGGGCATGGCCATGGAAGCGAAAACGCCCAGGATGATGGCGGCCACCAGCGTGACCTCGTAGGACTCGAAGACGTCGGCTGCCATTCCGGCGCAGTCGCCGACGTTGTCGCCCACGTTGTCGGCGATGGTGGCGGCATTCCGCGGATCATCCTCAGGGATACCCGCCTCCACCTTGCCGACCAGGTCGGCGCCCACATCAGCGGCCTTGGTGAAGATGCCGCCGCCGATTCTCATGAAGAGAGCGGCGAGACATCCGCCGAAGCCGAACCCGATCAGCACCTTCATCGTGTCCTGTTTGAACATGATCATGATGAGGGTGGCGCCCAGGAGGCCGAGGCCGGTGGTGAACATGCCCGAAACGGTGCCGGCCTGGAAAGCAATCTCGAGCGCGCTCTTGAAGCTGGTCAGGGCGGCATTCGCTACCCGGGTGTTAGCCCGGACCGCCAGCCCCATGCCGACGAAGCCGGCGCCGTAGGAGGCGGCGACTCCCATCAGGAAGGCGAGGGAGATACCGCCGGCGAGGCTGGCGCCGATGGTGTTTCGGTACAGGAAGAACAGCCCGATGGCGATGATGATGACGAACCAGATCATGGTTCGCACCTGCTGCTTCAGGTAGGCCATCGCGCCCTGCTGAATGGCGGCGCTGACCTCCTGCATCGCCTGAGAACCGGGATCGTGCTTGGTGGTCTTACGGGCCAGGTAGCCGCCGTAGAAGAGCGCCACGAAGGCCGACACCAGCACGATGTAGATCAGCGTCCAATCGGAGGCCGTGAACTTGGGCAGCACGACGTTCTGCTCTGCCGCGCAGGCCAGACCTGGCAGCGCGGCGAGCGCTGCCAGCCAGTACCAGATGAACCTAAATCGCAACGCAGTTACCTCCAACGCTCGGGGTGAATGGTATGGTTACTCGGCGTGCTGAACAGAGCTGGCCTCGATGGCGGAAGATCCGCCGGCCTTCCCAGCAGAGCCGAAGAGTCGAATGTATCCGCGCACCAGCTCCTTGGCCGCCTGCAGGCCGGGGAGCAGAATCTTGCGCAGGTCCTTCTCCATGGGCTTCTTGGCGAACGCGTCCTTCGCGCCGCTGAGGAAAGCCATGCTTACGGCGGTAGCGACGTTGACCTTGCAGATGCCGATCTTGACGGCTTCCTCCAACGTGCACTCATTCGACGCCAGCTTGATGCCCTTGGCTGCCGCATCCGCCCGGCTGCGAACGACCCCGCTGCTGCCGTGGCAGACCAGGGGCACCTTGGTAGCATCGCGCAGCGCCTCAATCCGGTCTCGGCGCAGGGGCCATATGTCGTCCCACATGCCATGGATGGATCCGACCGCGGCGGCGAGGGAGTCGATGCCGCTCCGCTCGACGAACGCTTTCGCCTGCGCGGGATCGGCCATCAACGACTCGACCTTGGCGCCGGCTTTGCTGCGAAGCGCCTCGACCTGTTCGGCCGAGGTGCGAGCCCGCAGCGCGTTCGCCTCCTCCGCAGTCACGAAGTCCTCGATCAGCGGAATCTTCCCCAGCTCGGCCTCAACCGGCAGGCCGCAGCAGTGGGCGATCTCGGAGATGCGAGCGGAGGTGGCGATATTCTCCTCCATGGGCTGGGAGGACCCGTCATACATGAGGGAGGTGAAGCCCACGTGCAGGCATTGCACGTTCTGCAGGAAGCTGGTGCCGTGGTCCAGATGAAGCACCACGGGGACGCTTGCCTCCTCCGCGGCCGTCTTCACCATGGTGGTCGCCATTTGCAGACCGGCGTACTTGATCGCGCCCTGGCTGACCTGAAGGATGACCGGAGCGCGCTCCTCTTCCGCCGCCTCAATCACCGCCCGGACGCACTCCATGTTGTTCGCGTTGAAGGCGCCAATGGCGTAACCGCCCGCCTGGGCCTCCAGCAGCAGCTCCTTCGATGTCACCAACGGCATAAGCTCCTCCTAATCTGGCTTGGCCGCCTGTCGCGTTTGGGCGGCCGGCTTCGCCTCCCGGCCGCCCAGACTGGCGCGCCGTAAACAGGCTATTTGCTGAAGAGAGTCTTCACCTCTTCGTACAGCGCTAAGGGTACGGTCTTCAGTTCGCCGACGGCCGCCTTCAGCGGCACGCCCACGATCTGGTTGCCCTGCATGGCCGCCATGTGATCGAACTTGCCTTCATGCGCCAGCTCGACTGCCTTGATGCCGACGCGGGTTCCCAGCCAGCGGTCGAAGGGCGTCGGCGCGCCGCCGCGGACGACGTGACCCAGTACCACTTCGCGAGTGTCGATGTTGGCATGATCCTTGATCTGGGCGGCTAGGTAGGCCCCCACGCCCTTGAGCAGGTCGTGCTGGTAATCGTCCTTCTCGTGCTTGGTCGACGCCGCCGGGGCGGCCGCGGGTTTCGGCAGCTTGACACCCTCAGACGCCACCACCAGGCCCCAGTGCTTGCCCCGCTTCTGCAGCTTCTTGAAGTGATCGACCATCTCCCCAAGGTCGAGCGGCACCTCTGGGATCAGGATCCAATCGGCCCCTGCGGACACGCCGGTGTGTAGAGCTACCCAACCCGCGTGCCGCCCCATTACTTCGAGCACCAGGACGCGGCGGTGAGAACGAGCGGTGTCCTTCAGGCGATCGGCGGCGTCCGTCGCCACCGATACCGCGCTGTCGAAGCCGAAGGTGTAATCGGTGGCGCTGAGATCGTTGTCCATCGTCTTGGGCACGCCCACGCAGGACAGACCGTGCTGACCCATCTTGTGGGCGGCGCCCAGTGTGTCCTCGCCGCCGAGGGCGATGAGCGCGTCCAGCCCCAGCTTCTTGGCGTTCTGGAGGCAGATGTTGATCCGCTCGTCGTCCGTCGTCGGGTTAGTGCGGGAGGACTCGAGGATGGTACCTCCCTGGTTGATGATGGGCTCGACGGTCTCGAGGGTGAGCGGCCCGGCGTCCGCCTCCAGCAGGCCCTTCCAGCCCTGGCGCAGCCCGACAAGCTCGTCGCCATAGTCAAGCGCGCGCATCACGATAGCGCGTATGGCTGGGTTGAGGCCGGGGCAATCGCCTCCGCCGGTCAGGACTCCAAGCTTCATGAGTCTCTCTCCTCCATACATGTCACGGGCTGCTCAGCCAGGAGCCACCACGCCGGCCGGAGCGCTCACTTCGGCGTTCGCGTGGCCTGCGGTGATCCCACCAGAGCCTCCCTCAGAACTTGCTGGTCCTGCGGGCTGGACACCGCAATTACGGTATCCCCCGCTTCGAGCACGGTGGTGCCGCTGGGCAGCAGGATGTGGTCGTCGCGGATGATAGCTGCCAGCACACACTCGCCTCGAAGGTGGACGTCCTTGACCATGCGGTGCGCCCCGGGCGATCCTGGGCCAAGGTTGACGGCCACGATCTCGATCTTCCCCATCTTCAGCGCCGTCAGCAGCAGCGATTCCCCGCTCTCCACTTCCTGCTCAATAAGGCTTTGGATGATGCGGGTGCTTGCGACCGTCTCGGTGACGCCCAACAGGTGGAAGATGGGTTCGTTCTTCGGGTTGTTCACCCGAGCGATCTGGCGGGGTACGCCAAACTGGCGCTGCGCCATCTGGCAGATCACCAGATTGTCCTCGTCATGCCCGGTCAGGGCCACCACAACGTCGGCGCGGCCCATGCCCACGTCCTGCATGACGCGCACCTCGCAGCCGTCACCGGTGACGATCGCCTCGCCGAAATCCGAAGCCAGCTCGGCAACGTGGCTGGCATCCTTCTCGATCAACGTCACCTCGTGGCCCTCTGACAGCAGAGTCCGCGTGAGGTGGTATCCGACTTTGCCTGCGCCCACAACAATCACATACATCGCACCTGCTCCCAGCCGCCGCTAACCCGCGTGGCGGTCCCGCTGACCGCCTGTCGGCCCTGCCCCGGCCGTCTCATTGGCCGTCAGCCGGCCTACTCCTGCCGGGTGATATGCGGCCCCACGTCGTCGATATACTCCTGAAGGCTTCGCAGCGGGCGGCCTAGCAGCATGTCGTGGAACATGCCGGCGCCAATGGTGGTGGTGCAGACGGTCTCGATCCCGGCTTCGCGATAGGCCTGGGCGCGGATCGGGTCATACACCCTTGCCAGCACCTTTGGGACCTGGAACTTGTGCTGGGCAACCTGAGCGGCGACGATGTTGGTGTTGTCGCCGCTGGTGACACTGACGAAGACATCTGCTTCTTCGATGCCCGCCTGACGCAACGTCCCTTCGTCGATCCCCACTCCCCGGATCGTCTCCCTGGTGAAATCGGGGCCCAGTCGCTGCACCGCCTTGTCGAAGGCAGACTGGTCTCTGTCGATTACGGAGACGTGGTGCCCCTCCTTGGTCAACATGGCGGCCAGTGTGGAGCCGACGCGCCCGCAGCCTAAGATAACGATACGCACTCTCTCACTCCCCATGAGGTGGCACACTCAGCCAGCCTCACACACACGGGCGTCCGCCGTCGGCGGACGCTTGCGCTCAGCGAACTGGAGGCAAACCGCGCCCCCCGCGCGACCCCAGGCCGCGGGTGACTTCACCCCCGGCAGGCCTCAGTATAGCAGCCTGCCCAGGGCAGTGCAACTGCGGCTGCCGCCCGGGCGTCAACTCTGAGGTCTCAGGGTCGGAGATGTCGAACAGCGCGTGTCCTGTCCCACGCGCTAGCCCCGCCGGGGCCAGGCGTTGATGGCGTTGCCGGCGGCAATCAGGGCAGCGCCTTGCCAGAAGCCGGGGCCGAAAGGCTCGTGCAGCACGAGCCAGCCGAGGGTGACGCCGACGACGGGGGTGAGGTAGGTGAGGGGCGGGAGCTTGTGGGCTTCGCCGAGGCGGCTGCCTCGCTCCAGCGCGTAGAGCCAGAGGGTGTAGCTCCCACAGTAGACGGCAACCCCCATGACGACGATCAGCCACCAGGCGCCCGTGTGGGCCGGCCCCCATGGACCGAAGTAGAGGGGCACGGTGAACCCAGAGATCGAGCTCAGCTCGGAGGTGTCGAGGGCCACCACTGCCAGCATCAGCAGGCCGAAGGTCATAGACAGGAAGGTGTAGATGTCGGCGAGCCCGGCGGGCGCGTCTTTTCGGGTGGGTATGAAGCGGTCGAGGTTGGAGTAGACACCCCAGGCGAAGGCGGCGAAGAGCGCGGAGAGCGCGCCCCAGGCGGAGGTGATGCGGCCGAGGTGCGCGAGGCGGCCCTCGGTGGCGATCAGGGCGACGCCAAGGAGACAGACGAGAAACCCGAGGCCGAGATGGGCCGGACCCGGCCGGTGGGCGCGATTGCCCTCCAGCTCCCAGCGCGTCAGCGGGCGCACCACGGCGCTGAAGCCGGCGCCCTGGAAGAGCACCACGAACGCGGGGTGGAGGTAGTTGATCATGATGGCGTCGGGGAGGGGGAGCCGGACGAAGGCGAAGTTTAGCGCCACCCGGTATCCGGCCCAGCCGAAGAACCCCATGGCGACCAGCACCAGCCAGCCGCGGAACGAGATGCTCCCGATGAGATGGAGCCGGCGGCGAACGGCGAGCACGGCAAACAGCGAGACCCACCCCGGCCCCATGGCGTAGAAGGCGACCTGGAGGGGGGTGAGGGTGACTCCGCCGCGGGCAGCCAGCAGCAGCGCCTTGGTGAGGACAAGGGAAACGCCCCAGACCACGACTATGATGAGGGTATAGGCGTATGCGCGCCGCACGCGGCAGCCTCCATCACCTGGCAAACGGGGGCTGACCCAGTGGACCAGCCCCTGGATTCGATACGGGATTCGGCGGCGAAGGTGGCGCTACTTCCGAGCCACCTTCCTCTTGGCCGCCTTCTTCGCGCCGCCGGACGGGCTCGCCTCGGCCTGGGCGATGATGTCCCGGAGCTTCTTCTCAATCTTCGGGTCGATGGGTTGGGGTTCGAAGCGCTCGATGATGTCCTTGACCTTCCGGCGCACGCGCTGCCCCAGGGTCAGCGATCCCGTCGCCTCCCAGTTCGACCAGCGGCTGCGGTCGAGCAGCGCGGGGAACCAGAATTCGCTCCGGAAGTGCTTGAGGGTGTGATCCTCGGCGAGGAAATGACCGCCGGGACCGACGGCTTCGATAACGCCCGTCGCCAGGTGCTCGTCGTCCACGGTGATGCCGCGCATGAGGCGCTTCACCATACTGATGATTTCGTCGGACATGACGAGCATATCGAAGGAGCCGCTGAGACCGGCCTCGAGGTAGCCGACATCGTGGATCAGGTTGGCGCCGGAAAGAGCGGCCATCAATACCGAGATGGAGGATTCGATGGCGGCCTGCTGGTCCAGAGACTTGGCGTCGGAGCAACCCGCGGTGGAGAACATCGGCAGGCGAAGCCACTTGGCGATGTCGGTGGAGGCGGCGCTGAGCAACGACATCTCGGGCGCACCGTAGGAGAGGATAGTGCTCCTCATGTCGACGATGGAGACGACGCCGCCGACGATGACGGCGGCGCCCGGCCGCTTGAGTTGAGCCAGCACCACACCAGTCAGGCACTCGGCATAGCACTGGGCGAGCAGCCCGGCGAGAGTGGCGGGCGCGGTGCCTCCGGCCATGGGGCAGGGGGTGTAGATGGCGGGGATACCGACCTCGGCCGAGTAGAGGAGCTTGCCCACGGCGGTCTCGGAGTTGTTGAGGGGGGAGGAGGGCTCGATGTAGACCACGAACAGCGGGGCCTTCGCGAATTCGTCCTCGCCGCCGATAGCCG
>Ga0315273_10002778_pt1 | contig 20830 bp, 19 predicted proteins | sample YL17G02_0_MG_FD_205753 | JGI IMG/M metagenome (GOLD analysis project Ga0315273, IMG submission 205753) | Sediment microbial communities from Yellowstone Lake, YNP, Wyoming, USA - YL17G02_0 | ecosystem: Environmental > Aquatic > Freshwater > Lake > Sediment | place: USA: Wyoming | collected... | reverse complement strand
CCTTCGGGGCTCACCGCCGGGCTGACGGTGGCCCTGGAAGATGTCGTCGCCCCGCGCTTCGCGGGGCCAGCCAACAAGGCTCCCAGCGAAGCGGAGCGAACCGCCGTCGTGCTTGGGCGGTTTGAGGCCACGCTTCGCTGCGAGCCCTTCCGAGTAACCCTGGACGGGCTCCTAGTAATCGCGCTTCGCGCAAGATTTCCTGAGGATTCTACGGTCCCTGCCGGCGCAGCCGGCAATGCTGGGAGCGTGTCGGGCACTACTCGAACACGCGCCCGGCACCGAGCCGGGGGGCAAACGAGAGAGAACACCGGGCGGGAAACGTGACGCTTGCCACAACGGCCAACGCTTGCCGCAGCTTACAAAACTGACTCACTGCTGTCAAACGACCGGATCGCACTTTGAGTACAATCCCGGAACGATGGACTTGCTGCTCGATGCCACCCATCGCGTCGAGGCCAGGCACTTCTGGTTCCGCGCCCTCCGACGCTTCCTGACGCCGCTACTCGAGCGGGCGGCCGGCGACCGGCCGGACGCCCGGCTGCTGGACTGCGGCTGCGGCACGGGCGTCAACCTGCCGCTGCTCGCCCGCTACGGCTCGGCGTGGGCGGTGGATCTCAATCGCTACGGCCTGGGCCTCGCCCGCCAGGCTGGCTTCACGCGATGCGCGCGCGCCACGGTCGCATCGCTGCCGTTCCCCGACGCCTGCTTCGACGTCGTCACGTCGATCGACGTGCTGTACTCCGTCTCCGACGACGACGAGCGGCGGGCCGTGAACGAGATGTTCCGCGTGCTGAAGCCGGGCGGGTTCGCGATCCTGAACCTCGCGGCGATGCGGATCCTGCGCGGCAACCACTCCGTGCTCGCCGAGGAGGTCCGGCGCTATGAACGTCCGGACGTGCGGGCGCTGCTCTGGCGCGCGGGGTTCACCATCGAGCGCCTCACCTACACGAACGCCATCCTCTTCCCGCTCGTCCTCGGCCAGCGTCTCCTCGAGCGCACGCTCGGACTGGCGTCACCAGACGAGGCCGCCGTCCAGCTTCGGGTGCCGGCGGCGCCGGTCAACGGCGTGCTGAGCGGCCTGCTGGCCGTCGAGAGCCTCTTGCTGCGAGTGATGCCGGCGCCGTTCGGCAGTTCGTTGTTGTGCCTGGCGAGGAAACCGCCGCGCTAGCAGGCCGTGGTGAAAGTCTGCACGGCCTGCTAGGAAGACGAAACAACGGAAAGAGCAGATCCCTGGAATGGTTTTCCTCAGGAATTCTGCACTTTCCGATTCTGGATCCGTTGTTTCGTCCCTACTAGCAGCCCGTGCGCGACTTCCACCACGGGCTGCTAGGAGCGTGTCCGAGTAGTCCCCGACACGCTCCTGGTAGTACCGACTTCGTCGGCGGGCAAGCAGGAAACGTCACGAATACCCGCGCGAAGGGCGGTTGCTGGGAGCCCGTCAGGGACTACTCGGACGGGCTCCCAGCGAAGCGGTGCCTCAAACCGCCCAGCAGGACGGCGGTTCACCACGCTTGGCTGGGAGCCTTGTTGGTTTGGCCCCGAGACGCGCGGGGCGACGACATCTTCCAGGGCCACCGTCCGTCCAGCGGCAAGCCCCGAAGGGGCCTAAGACGGATTCCAGGGCGGTCGCGTGAAACTTACTTCAATCGTCACGCTCTCGGCCCTGGAAGACGTCTAGACGGGCCGCAGCGTCAGCCCTTCGTTCAGGCTGCCCGTGCGATACCCCTGCAGATCCAGCGCGACGTATCGGAACCCGAGCGCGCGCAGGCCGCTGACGATGGCCGTGCGCGTCGCGGGATCGATGGCGCGCGGCATGTCGGCGGCGTCGATCTCCAGCCGCGCGGTGTCGCCATGGTGGCGCACGCGGCAGAGCCGGAACCCGAGGTCGCGCAGGAGCGCTTCGGCTTGCTCGATGGCGCGCAGCTTCTCCTCGGTCACCTCGACGTTGTACGGAATGCGCGAGGACAGGCACGCCGAGGCCGGCTCATTCCACGTCGGCAGGCCGGCCCGGCGGGAAAGTTCGCGGATCTCAGCCTTGGTGAGGCCCGCTTCGTCGAGGGGACTGCGCACGCCCGCTTCGCGGGCGGCGTCGCGTCCCGGCCGGTAGTCCCCCCGGTCGTCGGCGTTGTTGCCGTCAACGATGGCGGCGATGCCCCGCTCGCGGGCGATCCGCGTGAGCTGGCCGTAGAGTTCCTGCTTGCAGTAGTAGCAGCGATTGGCGGGATTGGCCCGGTACTCTGGCCGGTCCATCTCGAGCGTGGTGATGAACTCGTGCCGGAGGCCGCGGGCGGCCACCAGGCGAAGCGCCGCCGCGCGATGGTGCCTGGGATAGCTGGCGCTCTCGGCGGTGACGCACAGCGCCTGGCCGCCCAGCGCCCGCGTGGCCGCGCAGGCGAGGTACGCGCTGTCCGACCCGCCGCTGAAGGCGACAATCACCGACCCGAGACGCGTCAGGATGTCGCCAAGCGCCTGGTCCTTGCGCGCCAGCGACACGTCGGTCTCATCCACCTGCCCTGGGGCTCCCTGGTTCACTCGTCTCAGTCCTCTTCGTCGTCCTCTTCGTCGTCTTCCTCGTCCTCGTCCTCGTCGTCCAGATCGTCGTCGTCGTCGTCCTCTTCCGACGCCACTTCCAGCTCGATCGGCGACGTCCTGACGACTTCGAGGCTCGAACCGCAATCCGGACAACTGATCAGATCGCCCTTGTCGACGTCGTACTCGTCCACGTCGATGTCGAAATCACACTCGGGGCAACTGGCCATACCCCCCTCCTGGCGAAACGGGCACCGGGACCGAACGCGAGATCCTACTTTCCACAACTTGGCGGGTTTTTGCAAGCTGCGGTCGGGAGGGACCGGATTATAGGGGAAGGGGACGCCATCTGCAATCGGCCCCAACGCCGGCCCTAACGTCGGGCGCCTCACCGGCCGATACGCCTACGAGATGACGGCTCCTGCTCCCCGCGTGAAGACCGTACTGATCGCAGACGACACGGCGTTCGTCCGCGACCGGTTCAAGGCCGCCCTCCAGACGGCGGGGCACCGCGCCGTGGCGGTGAAGAGCGTCGCGGAGCTGCTGGCGAGGGTCAGGGCCGATCTGACGTCCATCGACCTCGTGGTGGTGAACCTGCGGCTGCCGCACGCAGCCGGTGTCGAGTTGGTGCGGGGCATCCGGAAGCTGGACGGCGGCAAGCTGCCGATCGTCATCTTCAGCGGCACCATCACCAACGCGGACGAAGTCCGCGAACTGGCCACGCTGGGCATCGCCGGCTACGTCAACGAGTACAGCGCGGCGCCCCACATCCTGCCATCGCTCGCGCCCCACCTGTTCCCCGACAACTTCAACCGGCGGTCAAGCCCGCGCGTCGTCGTCACCATCCCGGTCGCGTACCGGTTCGGCGACACGATCGCCACCGCCCTCAGCCTCAACATCAGCAAGGGCGGCGCCGGTGTGCGGACGATGAGCCCGCTCGACGCGGCGTCCCGGGTGCGCATCAGGTTCCGGCTCCCGGGCACGAAACACGACATCGACGCGGATTCGCGGGTGCTGTGGAGCGACCGCCGCGTCGGCATGGGGCTGCAATTCGAGAAGGTCGATCCGGCGGACCAGGCGGCCCTCGACGATTTCGTCGATTCGCAGTTCTTCGCCGACAAGAAGCGGTAGACCGCGCACGGAGGCCGTCATGCCGCAATTGACGCCGCTCGATCTGGGTATGCGCCTGCTCGTCGTTCTCGCCCTGGTCCTCGCCAACGGGTTCTTCGTTGCCGCGGAGTTCGCGCTGGTCACGGTCCGCAAGACCCGCATCGATCAGCTTGTGGCCGAAGGGCACCGGCGCGCCAGGATCGTCCGCCGGGCGACCTCCGATCCCGACGGCTACATCGCCGCCACCCAGCTCGGCATCACCATGGCCAGCATCGGACTCGGCTGGGTGGGCGAACCGGCCGTCGCCTCGGCCATCCAGCCGATGCTGGCGTTCCTCCCGTTGAACCTCGCCGCCGTCACCGCCCACACCGTCGCCACGGTGCTCGCCTTCGCCTTGATCACCGCCCTCCACATCGTGCTGGGCGAGCTCGCGCCGAAGACCATCGCCCTCCAGAACGCCGAGGCCACCTCGCTCATCGTCGCCGGGCCGACGGAGGTGTTCATGAAGGTGTTCTGGCCGTTCATCGCCGCGCTGAACGCGATGGGCCGCGGCGTGGTGCGCGGGCTGGGGCTGAAGCCGCCAAGCCGCCACGCGCTCGTGCACTCGGAGGAAGAACTGAAGATGCTGGTGACGGCGAGCCAGGAGGCGGGCGTGCTCGAAGAGCAGGAGGAGCAGATGCTCCACCGGGTCTTCGGGTTCGCTGACCTCATGGCGGCGCAGGTGATGGTGCCGCGGACGGAGATGGTGGCCGTGCGCGCGGACGCCACGCTGGCGCAGGTGGCCGAGGCCGTGCGCCACCTGCCGGATCCGTGGCTGCCCGTCTACCGCGAGAGCCTGGACGACATCGCCGGCGCGGTGAGCGTCACCGACCTGTTTGGCAGCGTGGCCGGCGCGGGCCCGTTCGCCCTCGCCGCGCTCGTGCGCGACGTGCTCGTCGTCCCGGAGACGATGAAAGCGGACGACCTGCTGGACGACATGCGCCTTCAGCGGATGCAGTTGGCCATCGTCATCGACGAGTACGGAAGCACCGCCGGCATGGTGACGTTCCAGGGACTGATGGAACGGATCGTGGGCGAGGTGGTGAGCGAGGCCAACCCGGCGGGGGCGCGCATCCGCATCCTGCCGGACGGCTCGGCGCTGGTGGACGGCCTGGTGCTGGTGGCCGACGTGAACGAGCGGTTCGGCCTGCACATCGACGAGACGACCTACAACACCGTCGGCGGCTACGTCCTGGGCCGGCTGGGCGGACCCGCGCAGGTCGGCGATCGCATTAACGTGGAACACCGCGTGGTGCGGGTGGAGGACATGGACGGCCTGCGCGTCGCGCGCGTGCTGATCGCGCCGCCGAAGGCGTGACGGTTGACCGGCGGGACGCCGGTCCCACAGACGCCCCGCGGTCGCGGAGCAGGACTTCAGTCCTGCTTGAAGGGCGCTCGGCAACCCTGAAGGGTCGCCCTACCACCGCCCGCATCCCCGGCGCTCGGCAACTCCGGTAGGGCGAGGCTTTCCGCCTCCGCGCGGCGGTACCACGAGCCGCGCTACGGCGAGACCTCGCCGTAGTCTTTGAGATCCGGGAACGAAGGCGGTCAGCCTTGCCGGGCGGCGCTACGTCGTCCGCAGCAGGCGCAGCCCGTTGGCGATGACCAGCAGCGAGGCGCCCATGTCGGCGACGACGGCCATCCACAACGTGGCGAGACCGAGGACGCCGAGGACGAGGAAGGCGGCCTTGAGGCCGATCGAGACGACGATGTTCGTCTTGATGTTGAACAGCGTGCGACGGCTGAGGCGGAACGCGAACGGCAGCTTCAGCAGGTCGTCGGCCATCAACGCGACGTCGGCGGTCTCGAGCGCCGCGTCGGTGCCGGCCACCCCCATCGCGATCCCCACATCCGCCGCCGCGAGCGCCGGCGCGTCGTTCACGCCGTCACCCACCATCGCCACCCTCGCGTAGCGGCGCTTCAGCGCCTGGACCGCCGCGACCTTGTCCTGGGGCAGCAACTCCGCCTGCACGTCGTCCAAGCCGAGCGCTTCCGCGATGGCGCGCGCGGCCGCCGCGTTGTCGCCCGTGAGCATCACGACGCGCTCCACGCCCTGGCGCCGCAGCAAAGCGATGGCGTCGCGTCCCGCTTCGCGCACGGCGTCGCCGACGCCGAGAATGCCGATGAGCCGCTCGCCCACGGCCAGCAGGACCGCGGTCCGGCCTGCGGCGGCGAGACGATCCAGTTCCGCGTCGATCGCCGGCGTGCACAGCCGCCGCTCCTCGAAGAGCCGGTGGTTGCCGATGAGCGCGGGCTCGCCGTCCACCAGTGCCCGGGCGCCCCGCCCCGGCAGCGCTTCGAAGCGGGAGCTCGCCGATACGTGAATGCGCTCCGACCGGGCGCGGCGGACGATGGCTTCGCCGATGGGGTGCTCCGAGCGGGACTCCAGCGAGGCGGCGATGCGCAGGACGTCCGCCGGATCGGCGCCGTTCAAGGCAATCAGGTCCACGACGTCTGGCCGGCCGCTGGTGAGAGTGCCCGTCTTGTCGAACGCGACGCAGCGCACCCGCGCGATGCGCTCGAGGTGGACGCCGCCCTTCACCAGCACACCCTGGCGCGCCGCCGCCGCCAGCGCCGAGACGATCGACACCGGCGTCGAGATGACCAGCGCGCACGGGCACGAGATGACGAGCAGGACCAGCGCCCGGTAGACCCACGCGGCCCACGGCTCCCCGGTCACGAGGGGCGGGATGGTCGCGACCACCGCGGCGAGGAGGATCACGGCCGGCGTGTAGTAGCGGGCGAAGCGCTCGACGAAGGACTGCGAGGGCGCCCGCTGCGCCTGCGCGACCTCGACGAGGTTGATGATGCGCGCCATGGTGGTGTCACGGCGCAGGCGCGTCACGTGAACCTCCAGCGCCGCCCGCCCGTTGATCGTCCCGGCGAAGACCTCGTCGCCAGGCCGCTTCAGCACCGGGACCGATTCGCCGGTGATCGGCGCCTGGTTGACGGCGCTCTCCCCCGCCGTCACCCTCCCGTCGAGCGGCACCTTCTCGCCCGGCCGGATGATGATCGTCTCGCCGACGGCGATCGCGTCCACCTTGACGCGCGCCTCGCGGCCGTCTCGCCGCACCAGCCCCTCGGTGGGCGCCAGGTCCATCAGCGCGCGAATGGCGTGCCGCGCCCGCTCCATGCTGTGCGTCTCGAGGAACTGCGCGAGAGCGAAGAGGAAGATCACGGTCCCGGCCTCGGCCCACTCGCCGAGGACCATGGCGCCGCCAACGGCGATGAGCATGAGGACGTTGATGTCGAGCGAGAAGGCGCGCGCCGCGGAGAACGCGCGGCGGGCGGTGTAGACGCCGCCCGCGGCCACCGACGCGACGAACCACGGCAGGACGGCGGCGGGCGGCACGTCGAGCCAGCGGGCGACGACGCCCAGGAGCAGGGACATCCCTGACACGACGACCAGCGCCTGGCGACGCGCCGTCGCCCCGGCGCCCGCGCCGGCGGGCTCCTCGTGCTCGAGCCACGCGCGCATGCCGGTCGCGGCCACGGCCTCCACGATGGCCGAGGTGTCGAGCCGCGCGGCGTCGTACTTGACGCGGAGGCGCTGGCCGAGCACGTCGGCCGAGCACTGCTCGAGCCCCGGCAGCGGCTTCAGCCGTCGCTCGAGGATCGCCACTTCCTCGTGGCAGTCCATGCCCTCGATGCGGAACACCGACTCCGCGTGCCGTTCGCACACGGGGCACGCCGCGGCGGCCGCTCGCCCGGCCGTCATGGCCGCACCGGCCTGGCCGCCGTTCGGGAGCCGGCGGACGCGCGGGCGGGGGCCCTGGGCCTCGGCGCCTCGCGGCGCGCCGCGACGCCGGGCACGCCCTCCTCGACGTGCCGCAACCCCTGCTCCAGGAGGCCGACGACGTGCTGGTCGTCGAGCGCGTAGAAGACCATGCGGCCGTCGCGCCGGGCGCGCACCACGCGCGAGCCGCGCAGCAGCCGCAGCTGGTGCGACACGGCGGACTCGGTCAGGCCGAGCAGCGTCGCCAGGTCGCAGACGCACAGTTCGGCCTGGGCCAGCGCGTCGAGGATGCGCACGCGCGTCAGGTCGCCGAGGACCTTGAAGGTCTCGGCCAGCGCGGCACCAGCCTCTTCGCGAAGCAGCCGCCGGCGGACGTGGGCGATCGTCGCGGGGTTCGCGTGGAAGACGTCACAACCGGGCTGAAGGTCCATGGGGCGCGCTCCCGGGAGAACGGATATATGAGCGAATGCTCATATGTTCATTCTAGCGACAACGGATCGGCCCGGCAAGCGGCGTGTCCGCCGCCCGGGCGGCCGCCGGCACGGCCCTCCGGCGACGACGCTGACGCCCGGTCCCCCCTTGCCCTGCCTCCGCGCGTTCGGCTAGTATCCAGAGAGACGTGATCGACGTCCTGCCTGAACCAATACCGCACGCCGTGACCGCCCGCGCGCGCCACCGGATCCCCCGGCCCCGGCCCCGGCCGAACGCGCGTCGGGCGCGGCAACGCGTGCAACCACCGGAGCCATCACCGTGATCGAGGTCCAGCACCTGACCAAGCGGTACGGTCGTGTGACCGCCGTGGACGACGTGAGTTTCCGCGTCGAGCGCGGCGAGATCCTCGGCTTTCTCGGCCCCAACGGCGCCGGCAAGACGACGACCATGCGCGTGCTGACGGGCTACATGCCGCCCAGCGGCGGCAAGGCCCTCGTCGCCGGCTTCGACGTCTTCGACCAGCCCCTCGAGGCCAAGCGCCGCACCGGCTACCTGCCCGAGACGCCACCGCTCTACCCCGACATGACCGTGCGCGAGTACCTGACCTTCGTCGCCCGCATCAAGCAGGTGATGTCGGCCGACCGCACGAAACGCGTCGGCGCGGTCATGGATCGCACGCGCATCAGCGACGTCGCCGACCGCCACTGCAGCAAGCTCTCCAAGGGCTACCGGCAGCGCGTCGGCCTCGCCCAGGCGCTCATCCACAACCCCGACGTGCTCATCCTCGACGAGCCCACCGCCAGCCTCGACCCGAAGCAGATCATCGAGACCCGCGAACTGATCAAGGGGCTGGCCGGCGATCACACGATCATCCTGAGCACCCACATCCTGCCCGAGGTCTCGCAGACCTGCCAGCGCGTGGTCATCATCAACAAGGGCCGGGTGGTGGCGGTGGACACGCCCGACAACCTGACGGCGCGCCTGCGCGGCTCCGAGACGATGTACCTCCAGGTGGATGGCGGGGGCATAGCGGTGGAGTCCACGCTGGCGGCCGTGCCGGGCGTGACCAGGGTCGCCGTCGCCGATCGCCATGACGCCGTGGTCGGCTACGAGATCGACAGCCTGCGGGACCGTGACGTGCGGCGGGACCTGGCCCGCGCGGTGGTCGGCGAGGGCTGGGGCCTGCTGGAACTGCGGCCGATCCGCATGAGCCTCGAAGAGATCTTCCTGCACCTCACGACCGAGGAGCAGCCGGCGGCGGAGGCCACCCATGAGTAACGTGTTCGCCATCGCGCACAAGGAACTCCGCTCCTACTTCGCCTCGCCCATCGCCTACGTGGTGACTGGCGTCTTCGGCCTGACGTTCGGGTTCTTCTATACCGCCTACCTGTACGGCTTCGTCGAGATGAGCATGGGGAACCCGGGGACGGGCGGCGGCGGTCCTGCCAACGTCAACCAGCAGATGATCCGGCCCGTGCTGCAGAACGCGGCGGTGGTGCTGCTGTTCGTCCTGCCGATGCTCACCATGCGGACCTATGCCGAAGAGAGACGCTCGGGCACGATCGAACTGCTGCTGACCTCGCCGTTGACCGACGTGCAGATCATCCTCGGCAAGTTCCTCGGCGCGCTCGCGCTCTACGCGGTCATGCTCGCGGCCAGCGCGACCAACGTGCTGTGGCTGTTTGCATTCGGCAGGCCGGAATGGGGTCCGATCCTCAGCGGCTACCTCGGGCTGCTGCTCTTTGGCGGCGCCTTCATCGCCATCGGCCTGCTCATCTCGAGCTTGACGTCCAACCAGATCGTTGCCGGGGCGGTGTCGTTCACCCTGTTCCTCCTGCTGTGGATCGTCGACTGGGTGTCGAGTTTCACCGGTCCCGACGTCGGCAACGTCCTGAGCTATCTGTCGATCACGTCACACCTGGACGAGTTCCTGGGCGGCGTGCTCGAGACGAAGAACATCATCTACTACCTGAGCTTCATCACGTTCGGGCTGTTCCTCACCGCCAAGGCGGTGGACAGCCAGCGGTGGCGGGGATAGCACGATGTTGAAACGGATTACCGGGATCATCGGCTGGGTCGGCACCGGCATCGTGTTCGCCGCTGTCGCTGTCCGCATTTTGGCGTACTTCGGGATGCTCGTCGTGAGTCCCGAGCGCGAGCGTTGGCTGACGTGGATGCCGTGGGCGGGGCTCGTCTGCATCCTGCTCTACGTCGTGGGGCAGTGGCGCGAGATCGCGCAGTTCTTCCGCCAGCGGCAGTGGCGCGAGATCGCGCAGTTCTTCCGCCAGCGGCAGTGGCGCGACATCGTGCAGTTCTTCCGCCATCGCCAGGCGCGCCTCGGCACGGCCGCCACCCTGAGCGTGCTCATCGTGCTCGGCATCCTGGTCGCCATCAACTACATCGCGTCGCGGGAGAACAAGCGGTGGGACCTGACGGCCGGCGCGACCTACTCGCTCACCGGCGAAACGGCGACCCTGCTCTCGCGCCTCGACGCCCCGCTGCGGATGCTCGTCTTCACCCGGCAGTCGGAGTTCGCCCGCTACCGCCCGCGGCTGTCGAAGTACGAGGACGCCTCGAAGAAGATCTCGGTACGCTACGTCGACCCCGAGAAGAACCCGACCGTCGCGAGGGAGAAAGAGATCAAAGCCTTCCCGGTCATCGTGCTCGAGTACAAGGGCCGCACGGAACAGATCGTGTCCGACGCCGAGCGGGACGTCGCCAATGGCCTCATCAAGGTGATGACCGGCCAACAGAAGAAGGTCTATTTCGTCGAGGGCCATGGCGAACACGACCCGACCCAGACCGATCTGACGGGGTACGCCGGCATCGCCTCGGTGCTCACCCAGGAGAACTACTCGTCCGACAAGCTGACGCTGACGCAGACCGGCGTGCCCGCGGACGCGGCCGTGGTCGTCGTCGCCGGTCCGACCATCGACTACCTCCCGAACGAAGTCGATGCCCTTCGGAGCTACCTCAGGAAGGGCGGCAAGCTCTTGTTGCTGGTGGACCCGCCGAAGAAGGTCGACAGCGCGCCGCTCACGACCCTGCTCGCGCTGGCGCGCGAATGGGACATCGCAGTCGGCAGCGACGTCGTCATCGACGAAAGCGCGTACCTCATGAGCGCGCTGTTCCCGGTCGTCCAGCCGCCCTACCCGCCGTCTCCCATCACCGACGGCTTCCGGTACCAGACGGCGTTCCCGTTCGTCTCGTCGGTGGCGCCGATCGCCGGCGGCGTCGACGGCCGCAACGCGCAAACGTTCGTCCAGACCGGCCCGGCGAGCCGCACGGTCGGCGATGTCAGGCAGATGCTCGCGGCCAAGGAGACGGCGTTGCCGCGGTTCGATGAGAAACGGGGTGACAAGAAGGGCCCGATCTCCATCGCCGCGGCCGTCTCGGCGGCGCCGGCCGAGATGCCCGCCACACCGGCCGCCACGGACCAGGAGCCCGCCGCGAAGCCTGAATCGCGCCTGGCGGTCATCGGAAACTCCGACTTCGTCGCGAACAGCCGCGTCGGTCTCGGCGGGAACAGGGACTTGTTCCTGAATGCGGTCAGCTGGCTGGCGCAGCGCGAGTACCTCATCTCGCTCCGGCCGCGGGAACCGGAAGACCGCCGGATCACGATGACCACGTCCCAGCAGTTCGTGGTCGCGATGCTGGCCCTGCTCTTCGTGCCGGTCCTGTGCATCGCGTCGGGCATCTACACCTGGTGGCGGAGGCGGTAATGCGCGGTTTTCGATCGACGCTCATCCTGCTCGCGGTGCTCGCCGGGCTGCTCGCCTACATCTACTTCGTCGAGTCGAAGAAGACGCCTGGAGGCGAGCCCCCCAAAGAGAAGGTGTTTGCCGGGGTGACCGCTGACAAGATCGGTGAGCTGTCGGTGAAGACCGCGGGCCAGCCGGCGACCCTCCTGAGGAAGGCGGACGGCGCGTGGCAGGTCGTCGAGCCGGTGCAGGCGGGCGCCGACGACGCCGCCGTGGCGGAGATGACGAGCAGCCTCGCCACCGTCGAGATCCAGCGCGTCGTCGAGGAGAAGCCCGGCGATCTGAAACAGTACGGCCTGGCCGAGCCTCGCATCGAGGTGGGCTTCAAGGCGGCAGGCGACAAGAACTCCAGGCGACTGTTCATCGGCGACAAGACCGCCACCGGCGGGGACCTGTACGCGAAGCTGCCCGGGCAGTCGCGCGTCTTCCTCGTCTCGGCCTACAACGACGCCACGTTCAACCGCTCGACGTTCGACCTGCGCGACAAGGCCGTGCTGAAGTTCGACCGGAACAAGGTGGACGCGGTGGAGGTGGCCACCGCCGAGCGGGCCGTGGCGCTTTCGAAGGCCGGCGAGGAGTGGAAGCTGACCAGGCCGGTCGAGGCCCGCGCGGACTACGGGACGGTGGAAGGGCTGGTGGGCCGGCTGCAGACGGCGCAGATGAAGGCGCTGGTCACGAGCGAGGCGAAGGACCTCAAGGAATACGGCCTCGACAAACCGGAGGCCACGGTGACGCTCTCGTCGGGCAGCGCGCGCGCCGTGCTGCTCGTCGGGAAGAAGTCGGCCGAGGGCACGCTCTACGCGAAGGACGCCTCGCGGCCGATGATCTTCACCCTCGAAACCGCCCTGCTCGACGAGCTGAAGAAGCCGGCCGACGACTACCGGCGCAAGGACGTGTTCGAGGCCCGGCCGTACAACGCCGGCCGCATCGAGATCTCGCGCGGCAAGGACACGCTGGTGTTCGAGAAGGTGAAGGGCACCGGCAAGGACGCGACCGAGAAATGGCGCCAGGCGGCGCCGGTGGCGCGCGAGGTCGAGTCGGACAAGATGGACGAGTTCCTGACGAAGCTGACGAACCTGCGCGTGCAGTCGTGGGCCGCACCCTCGGCGAAGACGGGCACGGACTCGCCGGTGATGACCGTCGTCGTGTCCTTCGACGACGGCAAGAAGCAGGAACGCGTGGTGTTCGGCCAGGTGGGCGCCGACACGTACGCCGGGCGAGCGGGCGAATCGGGCGCCGCAAAGCTCGACGCGGCCGAGCACGAGGCGGCGATCAAGGCGCTCGACGCCCTGAAATGACCCTTCTTTCGTCCCGCTGCCACGGGCCGACATGATGCGACGATCGCCTCCCTGCGCGGCAGCCAGGCTCCTCGCTGCCTGGCTGCTGGCGCTCGTCATCGCCGGCTGCGCGCCGAAGGCGCCGCCCAGGGTGCCCGCCCTGCCGCCGCCGGCACCTGCGCCTGCCCCTGTTGCGCCGCCAGTCGCGCACACGCCGCCTGCCCCGGTTCCTCCCGCCGCGCCTCCCGCGGCCACTGTTCCGGCGACGACCGAGGCGGTCGAACACCTGCGCGCGGAACTCGACCGGATCTTCCTCGCGCCCGCCCTCGACCGGATGCTGTGGAGCATCCAGGTGCAGTCGCTCGCGACCGGCGAGGTGCTCTACCGGCTCAATCCCTTGAAACTGGTGATGCCAGCGTCGAACATGAAAATCGTGACGCTGGCGGCGGCCGCCGAGCGGCTCGGTTGGGATTTCACCTACGAGACGAAGCTGCTTGCGAGCGGCCCCATCGAGGGCGGCGTCCTGCGGGGCGACCTCGTCGTCGTCGGCAGCGGCGATCCGACCGTCAACGCTCGCGGCGGCAGCGCGACGGCCGTCTTCGAAAGCTGGGCCGTCACGCTTCGCGAAGCGGGCATCACGGCCATCGAAGGGCGCATCATCGCCGATGATCACGCGTTCAGCGACGAGACGCTCGGCGCCGGGTGGGCGTGGGACTACCTCGTCTACGGCTATGCGGCGCCGGTGACCGCGCTCCAGTATCGCGAGAACATCGCCGAGGTGGTTGTCCGGCCCGGCAGCGCGGCCGGCCTGCCGGCCGTCGTGTTCGTGCGGCCCGACGAAACGGGCCTCGCGATCGAGAACCACGCGGTGACGCTGCTCGCCGGCGGAACGACGACCGTCGAAGTCCATCGCATGGCCGGAAGCGATCGGCTGCAGGTGACAGGAGCCATTCCGCTCGGCGCGGCGGAAGCGGTGCGGTCTGTCGCGGTGGACAACCCGGCGCGGTTCTTCGCGCGGGCGCTCCGCTCGACGCTGATGACGAGCGGCATCTCCGTTGGCGGACAGGCGATCGCGATCCGGAACCTGGCGACGGCGCCGGACCTCACGCGCGGAGCGCTGCTGGTGTCGCACCGGTCGGCGCCGTTGTCGGAGATCGCCAAAGTGCTGATGAAGGTCAGCCAGAACCTGTACGCGGAGACGCTCGTCAAGACGCTCGGCCTGCAGACAGGCGCCGGCACGACGGAAGCCGGGCAGAAGGTGGTGCAGGAGGTGATCGAGGGCTGGGGCGTGGCGCCGGGCAGCTACGTGCTGGCGGACGGCTCGGGGCTCTCGCGCTACAACTTCGTGTGCGCCGAGACGATCGTGCAGATCCTCCGCCACGTCTCCGCCGACGCGCGGCTGCGCGGACCGTACCTGGACGCCCTCCCGGTCGGGGGCCAGGCTGCGCCCGAGGGCGGAACGCTGAGCCGCCGCTTCAGGGGCACGCGCGCGGCGGGGAACGTGCGCGCCAAGACAGGATCGATTGCCAACGCGCGGGCGCTCTCGGGGTTCGTGCAGACTGTCGATGGCGAGACACTGGTGTTCTCAATCATCGGCAACAACTTCACGCAGCCGCAGGCGGCGATCGATGCGGCGGCGGACCTCGCCGTCGAGCGGCTCGCGAACTTCACGCGAAACGGGGTCGGGAGTAATTAGCCCGGATTACAGAATCGTCATACGGATCTGTAATCCGGCTAATTACTCCCGACCCCTTTTCAGGCTTCGCTGGCTGCCAGTAGCCGCCTTGCTTCTTCCAGGATCTCTTCCTTCTTCCCGTTCAGGCCGCCGCCCTGCGCCATGTCTCCGCGGCCGCCGCCCTTGCCGCCGAAGCGCTCCACCAGTTTCCGCAGCACGGTCGCCGCGTCCAGCGCGCCGCCCGGCGATCGCACGACGACGGCCAGGAACGGAGCCTCGGCCGAGAACAGGGCGCCGTCGTAGCCCGGGCGCGCGGCGATGGCGACGGCGATGGCCTTGAGGGTTCCCGCGTCCCAGCCGGCCAGCGCGTCCACGACGACGTGGCGGTCGCCGATCTGGATGGCGCCATCGGCCAGCGTGATCGCCTCGTATCGGGCCAGTTGCTCCTGGCTGCCCTTCAGCGCCTTGCGCAGGTCTTTGTTCTCGGCCTGCACGCGCTCGATGGCCGCCGGCAGTTCCTCCGGCAGCACCGAGAGCGATCGGATGCACCCCACGACAACGTCGCGCGACCGGCGGAATGCGCGCATGGCGCGCGCGCCGCACGCGAACTCGAGGCGGAGGCCGCCGCGGAAGCGCTCCCACGACAGCACCTGGATGGCGCCGATCTCGCCCGTGCGCGCCACGTGCGTGCCGCCGCACGCCGACAGGTCGAACCCCTCGACGTCGATCAGGCGCAGCAGGCCGCCGCGTTCCGGCTCCTTCCGCAGCGGCATCGCTGCGGCTTCCTGCTCGGTCGCGAAGCGCACGGCCACCGGGCGGTCCTCCCACACGATCCGATTCGCGTCCTCCTCGGCGCGCGCGATCGCCTCGGCGCTCAGCTCGCGCGACAAGTCGATGGTGGAGACGTCCGCGCCCAGGTGAAAGCCGACGGTGCGAGCCTGGAACAGGTGATCGAACGACGCGGACAGCACGTGCTGGCCGGTGTGCTGCTGCATGTGGTCGAAGCGACGGGACCAGTCGAGGACGCCGTGGACCGTGGCTCCCGCGTCGAGCGGCCGCTCGAGCACGTGCGCAACCGTCTCGTCCTCCCGGTCGACGACATCCAGCACGCGCACGTCGTTGAGGATGCCGACGTCGAACGACTGGCCGCCGGACGTCGGGTAGAACGCGGTGCGATCGAGCACGGCTACCGGGTGGCCCTGGTGCTCGCCGACGGCGACGACGGTCGCGTCGAACTCGCGCGGCGACGGTTGCGTATAGTAGAGCCGCTCGGTCACGTTGCTCCCTCCCACCTTCGCGACTTCGCAGGTGTCGCGAGACCGCTCGCCGCTTCGGCGGGCAAGCCGCCACCTGCCCCACCCGCCTTCGCTACTGCGCCGTTCGTGTCGGGCCGGCTGGCGGCTACGGCGGGGCAGGCCAGCCCTGCTTGCCCCGGCACAGCGCCGGATCCGGCGCCACCGCTTCCGCGAATCCCTTCGCGCGCAGCACGCAGCTGTCGCACCGCCCGCACGGCGCCCCGTCGGGCCCGGGGTCGTAGCAGCTGTGCGTCAGCCCGTAGTCGAGGCCAAGCGCCAGGCCGCGCCGGATGATGTCGGCCTTGGTCAGGTGAAGCAGCGGCGCGTGGACCCGGAAGCGCGTGCCCTCGACGCCGGCCTTGGTGGCCACGCCGGCCAGGCGTTCGAACGCGTCGAGAAACGCCGACCGGCAGTCGGGATATCCCGAGTAGTCGATGGCGTTGGCCCCGATGACGAGATCCGAGGCGCCGATGGCTTCCGCCCACGCCAGCGCGAGGGAGAGAAAAACGGTGTTGCGGGCGGGCACGTACGTGACGGGAATCACATCCGCGTCCGCGATCGGCCGGTCCTTCGGCACGGGCATCCAGGAGGTCAGTGCGGAGCCGCCGAACGCCGACAGGTCCACGTCGATCTCGACGTGCCTGGCGACACCCACCGCGCGCGCCACGGCGCGGGCCGACTCCAGTTCGCGCGCGTGCCGCTGCCCGTAGCGCACGGTGAGCGCGTACAGGTCGAATCCCTCATCCCGCGCGATGGCCGCCGCCGTATAGGAATCGAGCCCGCCCGACAACAGGACAACCGCCTTCATCGCCCCTCCAGAAATGGGGTCTGGCACATTTTCTCAGGTCAGTCGCATTTTCCGCCTCGAAAACCGGGCGGCTGTCTGCGTCTGCGAAATGGTGCGAAATGAAGCCTGGCACATCTTCACGGGTGGTCTCATTCTCCGCCAACCGGGGGCGATCGTGTGACTGGGATGAGAAAATGTGCCAGACCCCATTTGCGGATGCGAGCTAGACGCCGCGGGTGGTTGGGCCCCAGATGCACTTGTGCACCTGCAGCTGCAGGCGCACCGGCAGGCGGTCGTCGAGCACCCAGCGGGCCAGGTCTTTCGGGTCGAGCGCGCCGTGCACGGGCGAGAAGAGGACCGCGGCGACACGGGTGGCCAAGTCGTGACGGGCCAGCACGTCGCAAGCGAACTGGTAGTCGGCCCGGTCGCCGATCACAAACTTCACCTGGTCGTGCGGCCGCAGGCGCGACAGGTTCTCCCAATCCACCTTCGCGGACTCGCCGCTGCCGGGACACTTCACGTCGAGAATCGTCGTGACGCCGGCAGGCACGCGCGCGGTGCTGCGGTGGCCGCCCGTCTCCAGCAGGACGCGCGCCCCATCCGCCTCGAGCCGCTCCATCAGAGCGTACACGTCGTCCTGCAGCAGCGGCTCGCCGCCGGTGATCTCGACCAGAGGGCAGCCGCAGGCGCGCACCCTCGCCGCCACCTCGTCCACCGACAGGCGGTCGCCGCCCGAGAAGGCGTACGGCGTGTCGCACCAAGCGCACCTGAGGTCGCAGGCCGTGAGGCGCACGAACACGCACGGCGCCCCGGCATAGGTGGATTCGCCCTGGATGGAAAAGAAGATCTCGTTGACCGTCAGCATGTCCGCCCCGAACCACTTCATTGTAGTGGATTACAATGCCTGGACATCTTCCAGGGCCGGAGTCGTGACGATTGAAGCAAGTTTCACGCGACCGCCCTGGAATCTGTCCTAGCGCTGGAGATGCAGGTGGACGGCGAGGTGCGCATCGGCACGTCCGGGTGGAGCTACCCGTCCGGGCCCGGCACGTGGAACGGGTTGTTCTATCCGCCATCCGCGTCGCGCGGATCCCGCCGGTTCGACGAGCTGGCGTACTACGCGGATCACTTCGACACGGTCGAGGTGAACTCGACCTTCTACCGACTGCCGACCATTTCGACCACGCGAAGCTGGGCAGCGCGCACGCCGCCCGGTTTCGAGTTCGCGATCAAGCTGTACCAGGGATTCACGCACCCGGCCATGGCGCAGCGCCTGCCGCCGGCCGCGCGGGGAGGCGTTGAGCCCGTTCCCTCGGTCACCGACGCGGATGCGCGCGCGTTCCTGGAAAGCGTCGATCCGATTGCCCAGGCCGGAAAGCTGGGGCCGCTCCTCGTCCAGTTTCCCCCCAGCTTCAAGCAGACGCCGCGGTCGCTCGAATACCTCGAGTGGCTGCTGTCGGCGTTCTCCGGCTACTCGCCGGCCGTCGAACTGCGCGATCGTACGTGGAGCGACGCGCTGGCCTCGACGCTGTCGCTGCTGAGCGATCGCGGCGCCGTGTGGGTCCAGATCGACGAACCGAAGTTCCGCTTCTCGGTGAGGCAGAACCGGCTGCCCAACGTGACCGGGTTCTACTACCTGCGGCTGCACGGCCGGAACGCCCGGCAGTGGTGGGCGCACGACCAGTCGGAGGACCGGTACAACTACCTGTACTCGCCGGAGGAACTGGAACCGTGCGCCGAAACCGTGGCGGCGGTGCGGAAGATTGTCCGCAAGGCGTACGTCTATCTCAACAATCACTTCGCGGCGAAATCAGTGGCGGACGCCGTGGAGCTGAAGCATCAGCTGAACGAGCCGATCGCCGGCGAGTACCGCGCGGAACTCCTCGAGGCCTATCCGTTCCTCAAGGCCATTCCTCGCTGTCGTCAAGAGGCGGCGCTGTTCCCACCGCCGTAGACATCTTCCAGGGCCGAAGCGAGTTTCACGCGACCGCCCTGGAATCTGTCTTACTGGCTCGCGAGGGATGCGCCGTGCCGCCGCGCAACACTCGCCGGTTTGAGGCGACGCTTCGCCGGTCACTCCCGACCCCGAATGCGGACGCCAACGCGCGGGCACCGGGCGGCGAGCACGCACGCCCGGCAGCGCGGACCGATGGGACGGCACACGTGCTGGCCCCACGTCACCAGGTACAGGTTCACGTCCGGCCACCAGCGCTTCGGCACGGTGCGGTACAGCGCCTGCTCGGTCTTCTCCGGCGTCCGGGTCGACACCCAGCCCAGCCGATTCGAGATGCGGTGAACGTGCGTGTCCACGCAGATGTTGCGGCGGCTGCGATAGGCGAGAATCATCACGAGATTCGCGGTCTTGCGCCCGACGCCCGGCAACGTGGTCAGCTCTTCCATCGTGTCGGGCACGATTCCTCCGTAGCGCTCGAGGAGCCGCACGCACGTGGCCTTCACGTGGATCGCCTTGTTGCGGTAGAAGCTCACCGGGTAGATGAGGCGCTCGATCTGCCGGACGGTGAGATGCGCCATCGCCTGCGGAGTGTTCACCTTCCCGAACAGCCGCTGGGAGGCCGCAAGCGTGGTGGCGTCCTGCGTCCTGGCCGACAACAGCGTGCTGATGAGCACGTGAAACGGATCGTGGTGCTCCTTTTCGGCGATCTTCTCGACGGCCGGCTCGTCGTGATCCGGCAACGCGTGGCGCAGCTTGCGCATGACCCACGCGATGTCGGCGGTCGGCGGCGCCGCCGCGGCGCGCGCCTTCTTCATGCCCCGTCACGCCGCCGAACCAGCGGCGGCCCCGGGATCGGCGTCAACGCCGGCTGACCGGAGAGCACGGCCAGCACGTTTCTCACCGCCAGTTCGGCCATCGCCGTTCGCGTCTCGGTGGTCGCGCTGCCGATGTGCGGCGCCAGGACCACGTTCTCCAGCGACAGCAGGTCCGGGTGCACGGCCGGCTCCCGCTCGTACACGTCGAGCGCCGCGCCGGCGATCAGGCGTTCGCGCAGCGCCCAGGCCAGCGCCGCCTCGTCGATCACCGGTCCGCGCGACGTGTTCACCAGGAACGCGTTTCGCCTCATGCGGGCCAGCGCCCGCCCGTCGATCAGGTGACGCGTCCTGTCGGTGAGGGGCACGTGGAGTGAGACGACGTGCGACGTGGCAAGCAACCGGTCGAGCGACATCTCCTCCATCGGCGGCACCGGCAGCAGTCCGCCGCCGGCCGGCACGGCGTCGGCGGTTGCGTACGCGACGCGCATGCCGAACGCCGGCGCGCGCACGGCCACCGCGAGCCCGATGCGACCAAGGCCGACGATGCCGAGCTGCTTGCCGCGCAGCTCGGATCCCAGCATGAAATCCAGCGCCCAGCCCTTCCAGGCGCCCGCGCGAAGCAACCGCTCCCCTTCCGCCACGCGCCGGGTGATCGCGAGGATCAGCGCCCAGGTGCACTCGGCGGTCGCTTCGGTGAGCACGTCCGGCGTGTTGGTCACCTCGATTCCGCGCGCGCGCGCGCCGGCCACGTCGAGGTTGTCGTACCCGACGGCGATGTTGGCGACAATGCGGAGATCCGCGCCGGCCTCGAGCACCTCACGGTCCACGAGATCGGTGAGCAGGCAGATGAGCGCCCGCTTGCCGCGCACGCGCCGCAACAACTCCTCGCGGGCGATGCGCTCCTCGCCCACGTAGAGATCGACGTCACACGACGCGTCGAGCGTGGCGAGCACCGAGGAGGGGATGCGACGGGTGACGAGGACGGCCGGGCGCGCGCTCATCGCCCGGCCGGGCGGCGCGCCTTCCCGAGGAACGCGTCGCGGCACGTGTCGGAGCAGAAACAGTGCAGGCCGTCCCGGTCGCGAACGGCCAGGGAATTGCCGGGAATGACGTGGGTCCCGCAGATGGGATCGCGGACCATCCGGACGCCCCGGTCAACCGCGCGGGGCGGCCGGCTTCCCTGTTCCACGCCCATGCCCTGCATCACGCTCCGGAAGAGCTGGCGCAACGAGCGCAGGACCAGCGTGAACAGGATCGACAGCAACAGGAACCGGATCAGCCAGGTCATGGCTCACACGCCGTCCTTGGCCGGAGGCTGGGCGGTCCCTGCCAGTTCGGGGTGCGCCGACTTGAGGCTGTCGAGCTTCTGGCGGGCCGCCTGCGCGTCCCCACTGCCGGGCGCGACTTCAATGACCTTCTG
>Ga0315273_10002777_pt1 | contig 20831 bp, 20 predicted proteins | sample YL17G02_0_MG_FD_205753 | JGI IMG/M metagenome (GOLD analysis project Ga0315273, IMG submission 205753) | Sediment microbial communities from Yellowstone Lake, YNP, Wyoming, USA - YL17G02_0 | ecosystem: Environmental > Aquatic > Freshwater > Lake > Sediment | place: USA: Wyoming | collected... | reverse complement strand
TCCTGATCATGCTGGGGATGATTCTGAGTGTCACGCTCATGTCGCCTACGCCCCGCGCGCAAGCGCAGGCGCAAGCAACCGTGGTGAAGCTCGCCACGCTCGTGCCGGACGGGTCGGTGTGGCACAAAGTGCTGCGTGACATGGGCGACGAATGGACGCGCGGCACGTCGAGCCGCGTCGGACTACGCATCTATCCGGGCGGCGTCGCCGGTGACGAGCCCGACATGGTTCGCAAGATGCGCATTGGGCAGATCCAAGCCGCGGCACTCACGATCACCGGGCTTGCGGACATCGACGACGCGTTCAACGTGTTCGCGACGCCGATGCTGTTCGACTCCTACGCCGAGCTGTTCTACGTGCTCGACAAGATGGAGCCCATGCTTCGGCAGCGTCTCGAGGCCAAGGGCTTCGTGCTCATGAACTGGGGGCATGGCGGCTGGGTGTATTTCTTCAGCAAGCAGCCGATCGCCACACTCGCGGAGCTCAAGAAGGCGAAGATGTTCGCGTGGGCCGGCGACGACCGCATGGTGCAATCGTGGAAGTCCTCGGGCTTCCATCCGGTGGCGCTCGCGGCAACCGACATCCTGCCCGGCCTCAACACGGGCATGATCGACCTGCTGCCGACCACGCCGCTCGCGGCGAACTCGCTGCAGTGGTTTCGCCAGGTGCCCTATATGGCCGATGCCGGCCTTGGACCGCTGGTCGGCGGGCTCGTGATCACGAAATCCGCATGGAACAAGATCTCCGCCACCGACCGCGTCCTGGTGGAGAATGCGTGTCGGAAAGCCGAGACACGCCTGATGAAGGATGTGCCGGCCCAGGATTCGACGTCGGTGCGCGAGATGCAGAGCCGCGGGCTCAAGGTGATCAATATCAAGCCCGCCGAACTCCAGGTGTGGCGCAAGGTTGCCGACGAGTTCACGACGATGATGCGCGGCAACATCGTGCCGCCCGACATCGCCGATCTCGCGCTGCGCGAGCGCAACGCCTATCGTGCCCTGCGCAGCGCGGGAGCCAGCCGCTGAAATTTCTTGGCCGCATCGAGCCCGCCGCGGCCGGATTCGCCCTCGCAGCGATGGTGATCCTGCCGCTCGCCGAAATTGCCTGGCGGCTGGTATACCGGATCGGCATCCCGGGCTCGGGGCCGTTCGTCCAGCATCTGACGTTGTGGGTCGGTTTCCTTGGCGCGGCACTCGCCGCGCGCGAAGGCCGGCTGCTCACCCTCGCCACCTCCGAATTTCTGCCCGAAGGCCGCGCGCGGCGCATCGCTGCGATCGTGTCGGCGCTGATCGCTGCGGCGGTCACCGTGCTGCTGTTGCGCGCCTCGCTCCAAATGGTGCTGATCGAGCGTGAGTCGCACACGATGGTCGCGAGCGTGCCGACCTGGATCACACAGCTCGTGCTACCGCTTTCGTTCCTGCTCATCGCGTTGCGGCTCGTGTGGCGCGCCGACTCACGCTGGCCGGGTCGCGCGATCGCTGCGACCGGGCTCTTGATCGGTGCCTGGATCGGCCAGTACCCGCAGTTCTTCGAGGCGAAACCGGCGTGGCCCGCCATGATCGCGGTGCTGATCGGCACCGTGCTCGGCGGCCCGATCTTCACCACACTCGGCGGCATCGCGGTGTTCCTGTTCATGCGAAACGGCGTCCCGATCGCCGCGATGCCGGTCGAGACCTACCGACTCGCCGTCTCCCCCACGCTCGCGGCCGTGCCGCTGTTCACGCTCACCGGCTATCTCTTGTCGGAAGGCCGCGCTTCGGAGCGGCTGGTCGGTGTGTTTCGGGCGTTCTTCGGCTGGATTCCGGGCGGCACCGCGGTCGTGGTCGCGATCGTGTGTGCGTTCTTCACTGCGTTCACTGGCGGCTCCGGGGTAACAATCCTCGCGCTCGGCGCACTGCTCTATCAGGCGCTCCAGCAAGACCGCTACCGCGACCGCTTCTCGCTCGGACTCCTGACTGCGTGCGGCTCACTCGGGCTCCTGTTTCCACCCTCGCTGCCGCTCATCCTCTACGGCGTGGTTGCCCAGATTCCAATCGAGCACCTGTTCATCGGCGGCATCCTGCCGGGCGTGCTGCTGCTCGGCATGGTCGCGGCATGGGGCGCGCGCGAAGGTTTGATCACTGGCGCCGGCCGGCATCCGTTCCGCTTCGACGCGGCAGCGCAGGCGCTCAAGGATGCGGCGTTCGAACTCATGCTGCCGGTGATCGTGATGCTTGCGATCTTCGGCGGCTTCGCGACGATCGTCGAAGCCTCCGCACTCACCGCACTCTATGCGTTCGTGGTCCAGGTGTTCGTGAAGAAGGACCTGTCGCTCACGCGCGACATCCCGCGCGTCCTGCACCATTCGGTGGTGCTGATCGGCGGCGTGCTCGTGATCCTCGGCGTGGCGATGGGACTGTCGAGCTACATGGTGGACGCCGAAGTCCCGGCACGGCTCGTCCAATGGACGCGGCAGCACGTGCACTCGCCGCTCGTGTTCCTGCTCGCGCTCAACGTGTTTCTGCTCGTCGTCGGGTGCCTGCTCGACATCTATTCGGCGATCGTCGTGGTCGTGCCGCTGATCGTGCCGCTCGGCCTGGCGTTCGGCATCCACCCCGTCCATCTCGGGATCATCTTCATCGCGAACCTCGAGCTCGGCTACCTGACGCCGCCGGTCGGGCTCAACCTGTTCCTGTCGTCCTATCGCTTCAACAAGCCCGTGCTCGAAGTCGCGCGCGCGTCGTTGCCGATGCTGCTGATCCTTCTGATCGGCGTACTCGTCATCACGTATGTGCCGTGGCTCACCACCGGGCTGCTGAAGTTCACCGCAAAATAGTTTCCCGCATGTCCACCGAGCGAACGCCTTTGGGAAACGTCCCGTTCATCCGTGCCCGGCTCGCGGAACTGGACGAGGACGTTGTCGCCAACGCGTGCGCGCGCGCGGCGACCTTGGTGATGCGCGACGTGCACGACGAGATCCTGGCACTGACACGGGCGAAATCTCTCAAGATCAGACTCGCCGCCGTGCGGGCGCTGCGCCGCCTGTGGGTCGACACCGATTTCGAGACCGTGTTCGGTGTCTATCGCCGTGATCCGGATGAAACCATGCGCCACGAAGCCGCGTGGGTGCTGCGCGAAACCGCCTCGACCCGCACGTGGAGCAGACTGTTCGACCTGTGGTGCCGCGATGCCCACCCGCGCCATCGCGTGTGGGCGTGCGAGATCGCGCAACGGTTCGCCAGCACCGACGAACTGCCGGCATTGCGCAGGCTGCTCGATGATCGTGACGGACTGGTGCGCGCCGCGGCGGTGCCGGCGGTGCGGCGATTCGAAGGACGCTGAGGCGGGAATACGAGCGTTCGGAGCCGGAACCCTGGTTCCCGTCGCTCTGGCCCCACTCGAAGCCGAGCAAAGCCATGCGCTCGATCCGTTCGCGCAGGCTTCATGTCCCGGCCGATCAACCCATGGTCGACGCTCGAGCCGGCGCGGCACAGCCCGCGTCGGAGTGCGCGGGTTTCGGGGTGGAAGAGTCTAGAAGGAGGAGCGCGAGGGCGAACAGCAGGGCGATGTAGGTGGCACGACGCATGTCAGAATCCTCTTCGGGCGGTGTCGGCGGGCGCTTCACTTTTTGGGCCCGCAACGGACGCAACGCGGTGCATAGCGCAAATATCGAGCCTGACGGACGTGGCCCGTGCGTTTTCAGGTGCCTTACGCCGGAACGCCCCATCTCCCGGCCACTTGACTCCCGCACGGCCCCGGCGGAAGCTTGTTACGACATCCTGCTCCCTCACCGCCCCAACCCAAGGCCGATCGCTTGCTCAGGTCCATGATCCGATCCCTCCTGCGTCGTGTCGCCCAGATCGTCACTCTTGTTGTGCTCCCGTTTTCGATCCTGTCCTGCACGGCTGGGTCCCTGGTTGCCGAGCGCGAGTCGATGTCCGCCGCGCGTGCCTCGCTGCTGCCCGAATACCGCATTTTCTACGACTCGCTCGGCGAGTACGGCGACTGGGTGCTGATCGAGCCGTTCGGCTACGTGTTTCGCCCACGCGTGAATCCCGTGGCGTGGCGTCCGTTCGAGGACGGCTTCTGGACGCCGACCGATGTCTACGGCTGGACGTGGATTTCCTCGGAACCGTTCGGGTGGGCGACCTATCACTACGGCACGTGGCTGAGCGACCGCTTCCAGGGCTGGGTGTGGGTGCCGGGCACGGATTGGGGGCCGGCGTGGGTCACATGGGAGACGACCGACCAGTACGTGGGCTGGGCACCGCAGTATCCGCGCGGCGGCTCGTATTCGAATCTCACGACCAGCGCGTTCCAATACGTTCCGGTGAGCGCGATGGGCTCACCCGCGATCAGCTCCAAGATCCTCGACCCTGACACCGCAGCTTCGAAGATCCAGGACGCCCGGCGTATCGACAACACCGCCGACATCCAGGGCGTGCGCATCAACCGCGGCCCGGATATTCGCTGGGTGGAACAGAGCACCGGTCCGCTGCAGCGCTCGCTGGTTGAGGATCTCGTGCTTCCGGGTGACGCGGCGGCGTTGCGCCAGCGCGAAGCGGCGAATCGTACTCGGCTCGGGGGCGCCCCCGCAGCGCCGAGCACGACCGGCGCGCTGCGCCACGTCACATCGCCCGATTCGACACGGGACGCCGCCGCGCAGGCGGCGCGCGACGCGCGTGCGATGCAGGATCGCGGCTTCGTCGGTCCGCGCGTGCAAGTCGTGCGCCCAATCGGTGTGCCCGAGCGGCGCGGTTCGGCGGCACCGGGAACACGATCGCAGACCCCGGGCGGAAGCGGTCGCGACACCACGCGCGTGCGGTGAACTCGCGCGGCCTGACGGCGCTCACTGCGCTATCGGGCGTAGCGTCGGCCGGCATCGTGAGCGACAGCTCGATCCATATCCCATGACGGCCGAAACCACGACGGTCTCAGAGCAACTGAAGGCGCGCGCACTCGAGCTCGGGTTCTCCGCGGCCGGGATCGCACGTGTCGAGCCGCTCGAAGCCCGCAAGCACTACGAAGCGTGGCTCGCCGCCGGCTACCACGGCGGCATGGGCTGGCTCGCGAACGAAAAACATCGCGCGCGGCGCGCCGACATCCGACGCATCCACCCCATGATCGAGAGCGTCGTGAGCGTCGCGCTGTCGCACGAACCGCACGCCGCCCCCGAGCGTGATGCGCGTCTCGGGCGCATCGCCCGCTACGCGCGTGGCGGCGACTATCATCGCGTGATGCGGGATCTGCTGCGCGCGTTCGAAGCGACGCTGTGCGAGCTGCTGCCCGGCGCCAGGCCGCTGTGGTACGCCGACACCGGAGCGATCCTCGAGCGCGGCTGGGCCGAACGCGCGGGACTCGGATGGATCGGCAAGCACTCGGGACTCCTGTCGAGCGCGATCGGCTCGTGGTTCGTGCTCGGTGAAGTGCTCGTCGATCGGGTACTCGATCCCGATTCGCCACTCGCGCGCGAGCATTGCGGCACGTGTCGCCGTTGCATCGACGCCTGCCCGACGCAGGCCATCGTCGCGCCCTACCAGGTCGATGCGCGTCGCTGTATCTCGTACCTCACGATCGAGCTGCGCGGTCCGATTCCGCGGGAGCTGCGCGCGCTCATGGGCGACTGGATCTTCGGCTGCGATATCTGCCAGGACGTGTGCCCGTGGAACCGCTTCGCCCCGCCCGCGCGCGAAGCGCGTCTCCATGCGCGCGCACTCGCGGGCTGGACGTTGGCGCGCTTCCTCCACCTCGATGAAGTGACGTTCTTCGAGCTGTTCGCGGGAAGTCCGATTCGCCGCACCGGCCGCGCCGCCTTCCTCCGCAACGTGTGCGTGGCGCTCGGGAACCGCGGCGCTGCGGGAGCGGTTGCGGACCTGACCCACATCCTCACGCACGAGCGCGAAGCGCTGGTGCGTGGGCACGCGGCGTGGGCGCTGGGCGAAATCGCGCGACGCACGCCCGCCAACGATGCGCGCCACGGCGTGGCGCTCGCGGCACTCGAGCGCGCGCACGACGACGCCGATTCGTTCGTGCGCGACGAGGCGAATGTGGCACGTTCTGCGTTCCATGAGATGCTGCGATGAGGACGCGCGCCGGAGATCCGCTTCGTCGCATGCATGCGGGTGGCCGAGTGCGATGGATCTGATTGCATTGAACCGCCTGCTTGGCGTTGGACGCCTTGAACAGAGCTGCGGCTGATGTCACCTTTCAAGGTCAATCGGCAGCATCTGAGGCGACCCGCCGCTATTGGCGATCCTGATAGGCATAGGAATGATCGCTCTGACGCAATCAGCGATTACCAAGGGCTGGCTGCGGTAGGAATCGTGTGAGGTTCGAGTGATGCTGTTCATGGTGATCGAGCACTACGGTCCGGGACAGGCTGCTGAGGTGTATCGCCGCTTTCGCGATCGCGGGCGCATGGCACCCGACGGTGTGCGCTATATCGCAAGCTGGGTCGACCTTGAGTTTCGGCGCTGCTTCCAGGTCATGGAGGCGGGAAGCGCAGCCCAGTTGAAGCAATGGACGGACAATTGGGACGATCTGGTCGAGTTCGAGATCGTTCCAGTCCGTACCTCGGATCAAGCCGCAAGCGTGATTGCTCCACAGCTATGACTCATGCGATTCCGGGTGAGCGGCCCGCCAGCCGCCGCAGCGGCTCGCGACGCGCTACGAGGTCCGCGGTTTGACCGCAAGCGGGGTGCCTTCGACCCACGCAGAGTCGCCGTCTTCGAAGATCTCGCGCTTCCAGATCGGCACCGTCCGCTTGAGCTCATCCATCGCCCAGCGGCATGCATCGAACGCCGCCGCGCGATGGGGGGATGCGACGATCACTGCCACGCTCGTTTCGGTGAGCGGCACCGCCCCGAGACGATGAACGATGCGGCACGTCGCAATCTCGAAACGTGCGACCGCCGCGGCCTCGATCGCCTCGAGTGCGACGAGCGCCATCGGCTCGTAGGCTTCGTAGGCCAGGCTCGTCACGCGGCGGCCCGCGAGATGATCGCGCGTTGTGCCGAGAAACTGTGCGATTGCCCCGCAATCGGGACGCGCCGCCTCGCGCGCAAGACGGCCGGAATCGATCGGCGCGTGAACCAGCTCAGCCACGGGCGGACTTCGTGGGCACGCGTCTGCGTCCGAGCGCGCGTCGCATCAGGGGGCGCGTCGGCGACGGCCGCGCGACTTCCGTGAAACCCGCCGCGACGAACGTCGAGGCGAGCCCGGTCCATACGAACGCGTCGGCGACGCGGCGCGCTCCGGAATCGACCGGATAGCCCTCGAGCAGCTTCGCACCGCGCTGCCTGGCAAAGGCGGCCGCGGCATCGAGCAGCCGCACCGTGAGTCGCTGGCCGCGAAACGGCCGCGCGACGAAGAAGCACACCACCGACCAGGTGCCGGCGGCCGGCGCATTATCAGCGAACAGGCGCGAGCGCGTGATGCGGGGATAGGTTTCACGTGGGGCGAGCGCGCACCACGCGGCCGGCGCACCATCAACGTAGGCGATGATGCCCGGCTCCGCGCCATCCGCAACCTGCCGCCGCAGCGCGCGCCGGTTGGCCTCGCCCTTGCCGCGACTGAATTCGGCTCCGCGCAGCCGCGGCCACTGACACCAGCATCCAGCGCAGGCGCCACGCGGTCCGAACAGGCTTTCGATATCGATCCAGCGCCCGGGTGTGGCGGGATGAAACGCGACGTGCGCAACGGCGGGACGCCGCGCGGCGGCCGTTGACCGCGCCGCGTTCTTCGCCTTCGCCATCCCTTTCTCTTGCGCGGGGCCCGAGCGTTTCGCTGCCACGTTCAGCCTCCGCTCACCGGCGGGAGCAGTGCGAGCTCGGCGCCATCGACCAGGGGAACGTCGGGCGCCGCAAGCTCGCCGTTTACCGCCACCGCGAGGTGTGGCCACAACGGCTCGAGCTCGGGATGTTCGCGCGCGACCGCCCTGAGCACGTCGGCCACGCGACTGCCCGGCGCCATGTTCAGATCGACTCGCCCGCGGCCCGCGCGCTCTCGAGCCTGCGCGAACAACAACACCGTCACGTTCATTGGACGCTCCTCGCACCAGATCCTATGCTTCCACGATGCACGATCACAATCCGCCGCCGTCGCCCGACGCCCCCTCGTCCTTCCCCGCGCCGGGTGCGCAGGCATCGGGTGAGTCCTCTGAATTCGATGGCGTTCGCTGGGCGCGCACGACGCGCGGGCTCACGATCTGGTTCGTCCTCCTCGCAACAACTGGCCTGCTGGGCGTGCTGTTCCATTTCGATGAGCTCGCCGCGCTCGCTGCGATCGCGGGCCTGTTCGCCGCGGCGCAGGCAGCGGATCTCGACCAGCAGTGGCGCATGCTGTATTTCATGCTGTCGTGGGTTGTTCCGCTCGCCGGGGTGGCGGGATTCATCTCGCTCGCCCAGATGCTCGGATCCGCGCCGCTCGCCGCACCGTGGGGATCGCTGTTGGTCGGAACATGCGTGGGTGGCGCGATTGCCAGCGGCCTCACGCTGTTCCGCCCGTTCGCGAACGCGCTCGCCGAAGCGATGTTTCGCACCAACCACCCCTCGCACACCCTGCGGCTTGCGGCGCGTATGGTGTTCCTCACGCTCCTGTTCGCGATTCCGGGTTGGTTCGCGATCCGCACGCTGTTCGAATCCCTCGGCGCCCAGATCGACTCGATGATCGAAGGCGCGTCGCTCGGCACCGGCCTGATCGGCTACGTCATGCTCGCGTTCGCATCGGTCGGGTTCATGCTGCGCCGCGACGCCCGCGAGACGTTCGAGCGCCTCGGCATCCGACGCATCACGGCGTCGCACGGGCTTGCGATCGTGATCGGCGTGCTCGGGCTGTTCGGGCTCAACAACGGAGCCGACTGGCTGCAGCGAACGTTCTTCAACACACTGTGGCTCGAGGATCAGAGCGTCAACGCGGCGATCGGTAGCCATCTCACGCTCGTCGGAACGATCGTGCTCGGGTTGAGTGCCGGGATCGGCGAGGAGCTCACGATGCGCGGCGCGCTGCAGCCCAAGCTCGGGCTCGCCGCCACGGCACTGCTGTTCGCGTCACTGCACGTGCAGTACTCCTGGTTCGGTATCACCGTGATCTTCCTGCTCGGCCTCGTGCTCGGACTGCTGCGCAAGCACACCAACACTTCGGTGGCGATGGCAGTCCACGCCCTCTACGACATGGCAGCGGTGCTCTCGATTCCGCGCACGTAGCCACCGCGCTGAAACGGACGTTCGCGCGTTCGCTACGACAGCACTTCGCCAGGCCGCATCGCGATCACTTCGCTCCCAACCCCGAGCTTCTTCAATTCCTCACGCAGCGCTTCCGGCGTTCCAGTGAGCGCCGGGAACGTGCCGTAGTGCATCGGCACGATGTATTTGGGCTTCAGCATGCGCGCGGCGACCGCCGCTTCGCGCGGTGACATGGTGTAGAGGTCGCCAATCGGCAGCAGCGCGATCTCGGGCGCATACAACTCACCAATCAGCGCCATGTCGGAGTGCACGCACGTGTCGCCGGCATGATAGATGCGCGTGCCGTCTTCGAGCGTGATCACAAAGCCGCAGGCCTCGCCGCCATAGACGATCTGGCCGCCGTCTTCGATTCCGCTCGAATGCAGCGCGTGGACCATCGTGAACTTGATGCCTGCGACCTCCTGCGTGCCGCCCTTATTCATCGCCGACGTGGTCGTCACGCCCTTCTTCTGCAGCCACAGATGGATCTCGTAGTTGCACACCACGGTCGGCTTGAGCTTCTTGCCGAGCGTGACCGCGTCGCCCATGTGATCGCTGTGCCCGTGCGAGATCGTCATGACGTCGAGCTTGTCGAGTATCTTGTGTTCTCGTGGGCACGCCGGATTGCCTTCGACGAGCGGATCCATCAGCACGGTCTTCATGCCGCGCGTGACCAGTTTGAACGTGCTGTGGCCGAGCCAGGTGAGCGCGAAACCGCGGTTGATCTGCGTTGCCATGTTCCATCCTTGTCGTCGGCCCTACCGCGCCGCCGTGTGGTCCCACTGCATCGTGGCGCAGCCATAAGCTCCGGCGCGCCGCGCAATCACATCCGTCAGATACGCGGCACAGTTACCGCAGTGTCATCACTCAATTCTTCCAGCCGTGCCGTGAAGTGACGGAGCGCCGGCGCTTCGTACGTGAGGCGCAGGCCCCGCAACTGTTCCCGGCGCTGATGGAGTTCGATCACGGACTCGGCGACATAGCGCATGTGCTCGGTGGTGTAGACGCGCCGCGGCACTGCGAGACGCGCCAACTCGAGCTGTGGATACGACACGACTCCTGTCGCAGGATTCGTGTGCGCGAACATCAGGGTGCCGACTTCGACGGCGCGGATGCCGAACTCGCGGTAGAGCGCGACCACCAGCGACTGGCCGGGGAACTGGGACTGCGGAATGTGCGGCAGGAATCGTTTCGCGTCGATGTACACCGCGTGGCCCCCAACCGGCTTTACGATCGGCACGCCGGCGTTGTCGAGCATCTCGCCGAGATGTGCGACCTGGCCGATGCGAAACGCGAGATAGTCCTCGTCGAGCACTTCGTTGAGACCGATCGAGATGGCTTCGAGGTCGCGCCCGGCGAGGCCGCCGTAGGTGGGGAACCCTTCCACCAGGATCAGCAGGTTCGTGATGCGCTCAGCCCAGTCGGCGCTGTTCATCGCGAGGAACCCGCCGATGTTGACGAGCCCGTCCTTCTTGGCGCTCATGGTGCAGCCGGCGGCGTAGGAGAACAGCTCCTTCGCGATCTCCTTGACCGATCGATTCTCGTAGCCTGATTCGCGTTGTTTGATGAACCAGGCGTTCTCGGCGAACCGGCACGCGTCGATGAACAGCGGCACATTCCAGCGTCGGCACACTGCGCTCACCGCCCGCACGTTCGCGATCGAAACCGGCTGGCCGCCGCCCGAGTTGTTCGTGACCGTGATCATCACGAGCGGAATACGCTCGCGGCCGTGCTGCTGGAACACGCGCTCGAGCTTGGCTGGATCAAGATTGCCCTTGAACGGATGGTAGAGCGTCGGGTCCATGCCTTCGTCGATCACCAGGTCGAGCGCGACCGCCTGCTGCGCTTCGACATTCGCGCGCGTGGTGTCGAAATGGATGTTGTTTGGAACGATGTCGCCGGCCTTGAGAACCGTCGAGAACAGGAGGTTCTCGGCCATTCGCCCCTGATGCGTCGGAATCACATGCTCGAAACCGAAGATGTCGCGAACCGTGTCGCGAAAATGGAAGAAGTTCCGGCTCCCTGCATAGGACTCGTCGCCCATCATGAGCCCCGCCCACTGCCGGTCGCTCATCGCCGAGGTGCCGCTGTCGGTCAGCAGGTCGATGTAGATGCTGTCCGCGGGCACCGCGAAGATGTTGAGGCCGGCCTCCCGAATCAGCCGGTCGCGGTCCTCCCGCGAAACCCGGCGTAGCGGCTCGACGACCTTGATGCGGAATGGCTCGGCAGGAAGTCTCATGGGCCCATCGAAGATCCGCGACGGCGCGCGGCGTAGGGGTGCTCGAATCCGGACCGGGCGAGTCTATCCGCGACGCGACGGGGTCACAAGATGGACCGGCGCATCCACAGCGGGTGAACGACGCGCGGGGCCGCGATTGGCTGCACCTTCGGTGAAACACCTGTAACTACAGGCACCGTAATCGGATCCCGGAGACAGAGTCGTCCGCTGCGTCAGTTGCACTCGCCGCCCTCATCCGGCGCCAGCCTGGATTCCCTGCGCGGCAGCGACCCGCTGCGCAGCCGTTGCTCGGTCAGCTCCCGAATGCGTGTGCCACGCTCGACCACGCTGTCGATCGCGAGCAACTCGAGCCTGGTATCCGTCGAGAGGTCCGCGCCCGCGCACAGCGCGTTGACGAGCGCGCCGTACGGCGCCGAGCGATCGACGTGTGCCTGGAGCGGATCGACCCCGAGTGCGGCGAGCAACCGTTCGAACACACCAGCGAGCGCATTCTTCTCGAGCTGGATGAGCGGATCATCCTCGGGGTACGGGTGCTGGGGCAGCACCTCGACGCGCGCCGCGCGATACGGATACTCCGACACGATGCGCGTGAAGTTCACGCGCGCCAGCCCGACAACCCGCAGGTTGTAGCAATCGTTGGGAAGCCACTCGACTTCCTCGATGCGCCCGAGACAGCCGAGCGCATGAAACTCGGGGCTGCCGTAGTAGTCAGCCTCCCAGCCTGGCTTGAGTGTGGCGAGCGTGAGCAGTCGGCCGCGCGACAGAGCGTCGCGGATCATGGTGCGATAGCGCAGCTCGAAGATATGCAGCGGCATTCCGATGTGCGGGAACAGCACGGCACCAGGCAACGGGAATACGGGGACGGGATGCTGTGGTGCGCTCTGCAGGCGATCTCCTGCGCGCTGTGGCGGTGCGCACCGGCGCAATCCGCCGGTGCCGCCCGCACGTCCGGTCAGTCTTCGCGCACGAACTCGATCAGATCCTGAATATGTCCCTCGACCTTCACCTTGGGGTAGATCTGCGCGATGCGTCCGGTCTTGTCGATGATGAACGTCGTGCGCTCGATTCCCAGGTACTTCTTGCCGTACAGATTCTTCATCTTGTACACGCCGAACAACTTGGACACCGCCGCGTCCTCGTCGGTCAGCAACGGGAACGACAGATGATGCTTGTCGCGGAACTTGACGTGCGTCTCGATCGGATCCGTCGACACGCCCAGGATCACCGCGTTGTGCTGCTCGAATTCCGCCGAATGGTCGCGAAACTCGCACGCCTGTTTGGTGCACCCCGGAGTCTCATCCTTCGGATAGAAGTACAGGATTACGGTCTTCTTGCCCTTGAACTGCCTGAGCGTAATGGTTTCGCCCGTGCTGGACGGCAGCGTAAAATCGGGGGCCATCTTCCCGATCACGGGAAGGAGTGCGGTGGCCATGGAATCCTCCAACGTCGGGCGGGCGTCCCGCGCTCGCCCCGAAGCGATGCCGGGCTCCGCGAGGAGCCCGGCGCGATCGTGTCTGGCGGCCGCAAGGCCACCGGAGCATCTGCTATTTGTGGACGGCCGTCATGGCGAGTGCGCGGTCCAGGTTCTGCTCGACCACGTTCCAATCGAGATTGCTGAAGAACGCCTCGATGTACTTCGCGCGCGCCCGTCCGTAATCGATCCAGTACGCATGCTCGTAGACATCGAGCGCGAGGATTGGCGTCGCGTTCCACAGCGGGAAGGTGTTCTGCGCGTCACCGACCACGGTCGTGAGCGTGTTCCAGTCGTGGTCGTAGGCGAGCCACACCCAGCCGCGCGCCGCGATGCCCGACGCCTTGAAGTCGGCAAGCCACGCGTCGTACGACGGGAAGTCGCGCTTGATGAGATCGGTGAGCTTGGCACTCGGATTGCCGCCCTTGCCGCCGAGGTGCGCGAAGTAGATTTCGTGGTTCTTGACGCCACCGGTCGCGAACGACAGATCGACGCGCAGCGAACGCAGGTCGCTGAAGATCTGATTCGCGCTCGCGCGATCGACGGTGGCGAGCTTCTCCTGGATCTCGTTCGTCTTGCCAATGTAGCCCTTGTAGAGCTCGTAGTGCTCTTCCATCGTGCGGGCTGAAATGCCGTTGAGTTCGCGAATGCTGGCGAACGTCTTCGCGGTCAGCTTCGGAAATGGCATGGGGTCCTCCTGTATGGGGCGTTCGGCGGGAGCACTGCCGTCAGCGGGTAATCGGGCGGGAATGTGACCCGCGGAGGCTATCCCCCGCCCGCATGCACGTCAACCGGCATGCGGCTCGCGGCCGAACGCTCATCCCGGCCCGGCTCCGGCCGGCCGCGCTCGCAACGCCGGGTCGCGCACCTGGCCCGCGCGCACCGAATCGATCAGGGCTTCGACGTACCCGCCACTTACGGGGCAGGTCGTGTCGTATGCGCGGCACGTGGCGAGCGTGAATCCGCATCCGCACGTGCAGCGCCGGGTGTTGGCCGCACGCACAAACAGGTCACGCTGGCGGGCGGTGAGCCCGGAAACATCCGCAAAGCGCACCTCGTCGAGCCAGCGGTTGCGCAGTTCGGTTGAATCGACCGGCACCTGGCCGAGCGCCTGCTCGATCACGGCATCGCTCGTATCGTCCGCAACCGGTAGCACGGTCACGGCCGGCGCAGCGGCAGGTCGGGGTGGGCGGGATTGGAGGATCCACACCCCGAGCCCACCCGTGAGCGCTGCGACGACGACCAGCATCACCCACGGCACCCGGCCACGCTCGGACCCGAATGTCGATCCGCCGCGAGACGCAGGCAATCGGCCGCACGAACCTTCGACTCGCGGTGGTGGCCCAAACACGTGTCGCATCATGGAAGAATGCGGTCGAGAGCGCGGACGTCAGTAGCTGCATCCATTTCCGTATCATAGTCGCGCCGTGCTGGGGTGGTGCAACGGAGCCGTCAGGTTTGACCCTGTTCGAATCGGCTTCTAGTGTTCGGCGGCACTGCCGTGAACGGCTGCGCCAACCTCGAAAGGACTCGCATGAGCTGGACCCGCCCCGTCGCCCTCGCAGCCCCAGACGCTCCCGCAATCTACGAGCGCATCCGCTCGGAATCATCACGCGGCGCGGTGTCGAACCTGTGGCTGACGCTCGGCGCGGACCCGGCGGGGCTCGCAGCCGCCTACTCCCACTACCGTGCGCTCATGGCGGATCCCGCACCACTCACGGTCGCGCAGGCCGAGCTCGTGGCGCTCGTGGTGTCGGCGACCAACGGCTGCGGGTACTGCGTGGCCCATCACGGTCCACGGCTGTCGAAGGCACTCGGCGACGAGGCGTTCGCGCGTGCGGTGGCCCGCGATTATCGTGAGGCGAATCTCAAAGCTCGAGATCGCGTGCTGCTCGACTACGCGGTCGCGCTCACGTGCGAGCCGTCGGAGCGCAAACTCGAGGACGTCGAGCGGATTCGCGAGTACGGCTTCGATGATCTCGCGATCGTGCGCGCGACCGCGATCGTCGGCTACTACAACCACATCAATCGTATGGTGAGCGCGCTCGGGGTCGAGCTGGAAGCCGGCATCCCGCCGTGGGAGTACGGTTCGCAGAAGTGACGGCGCGTTACTCGTGCTCCCGCGGCACGTCGCCCGACTCCGGCAGCTCGTCGCCCGGCTCCGGCGCACCCGGCGGCGGTGCGCCCGGCACCGCGAACGCCATCAGCGCAGCACCCATGCCCGAGCCAGCCTCGTAACAACGCAGGTCACCGGTCACATCGGCGCCAAGGAATCCGCGCAGGATCTCGAGATGGCGCAGCTCGCCTTCGACCAGCACCGCGTCGCCCGTCGTGCGCCGGCCGGCGGCAGCGAGTGCCCGGCGTTCGTCGGCAAGTGCCGTCCATTGGCCTTCGCTGAGCGCGGCGAGCACGCGTTCGTCGAACTCCGCCTGCGCCGGAACGTCACGCGAGAGCTGCCACGCGTGCGGGTCCAACGACAACAGGCCGCCGACCACGAACAGCACCGGGTCCGGCCAGTTATCGATTGCGCGCCCCATCGCGGCACCCCACGCGCGGCACTCCTCGATCGGTCGATCGGCCACCGACACCGGCACGACCGGCACGCTTCGATCGGGGATCAGGAAACTCATCGGCACCGCGACCCCGCTGTCCACACCTCGCGTCGATGCCTCGGTGCGCACGCCCGCCCGGGCGCCCGCCTCGATGAGCGCCCTGGCGAGCGCGGGCTGGCCCTTGCAGTCGTAACGCGCCTCGACGCCGAATCCCGAGTAATCGGTGAGCGTGCGGTGGTGCTTGCCGGTATCCACCATGAACGGTCCGTTCGTCTGCCACCGCGCGCTCACCACCACCACCGCACTTGGACGGTCCTCGAACAACAGGTGCGAGAGGTCCTCGAGTGCGGCCAGCATCGGCGTGCGATGGCCGCGAATCGAGTCCACGAGCAGCGTCGGGACGTGCGGAACGAGCCAGGCGAACGGGGTCAGCATGATCAGTCGTGCTCCGATGCGAATGGGTGCAGCTGCGATGCGGCGGTGCGGGTGCAGCCAGGTTGTGGGCTCTAATGGTGGCGGATGCGGAACTGCTCCTGTTCCGCTCGCGCCGCCGCCCGCTCGTTGCCCGGGCCGACCGGAACACCTTCGCGCCTGGCGGCGACCAGCAACTCGCCCGGAAGCGGGAACATCACGCGCTCCTCAGTGAGCCGGAACTCTTCGACGCGGTAGTTACCGATTTCAAGCACGCGCGCGACACAGTCCTGCACTACCGGTTCGGGCGTTGAAGCACCGGCCGTGATGCCGACATCTCCCGTGATCCACTCGGGCCGGATATCGCGCGCGGACTCGATCAGGTAGGCATTCACTCCCAGCTGCTGTGCGACCTCGACCAGGCGGTTCGCATTGCTGCTCGCGGGCGCGCCGACCACGAGGATCACGCCGCAGCGCCGGGCGAGCTCCTTCACCGCGTTCTGGCGGTTGGTCGTCGCGTAACAGATGTCGTCCTTCGCGGGCTCGTGGATCTCGGGAAAGCGCCGCTTGAGGACCGCGACGATCGCGCGGACGTCATCCAGCGACAGTGTGGTCTGCGTGATGTAAGCGATGCGCGCGGGATCGGCTACTTCGAGGCGTTCGGCATCTTCGAGCGTCTCGACCAGCACGATCGCGTCGGGCGCCTCGCCCATCGTGCCCTGGACCTCGACGTGGTCGCGATGCCCGATCAAGACGATGGTGTAGCCGTCGCGCGCGTACTTGAGCGCCTCGAGATGCACCTTGGTGACGAGCGGGCACGTGGCGTCGAGGGTGCGCAGTCCGCGCTCCTGCGCCTCGCGGCGCACCGCGGGTGACACACCGTGCGCGGAGAAGATGACGACCGCTCCCGCGGGCACGTCCGCCAGGTCCTCGACGAAGATCGCGCCCTTGTCGCGCAGATCCTGAACGACGTGGCGGTTGTGCACGATCTCGTGCCTCACGTAGATCGGCTTCCCGTACACCTGCAGCGCGAGGTCGACGATGTCGATTGCCCGGTCGACGCCCGCGCAGAACCCGCGGGGCGCGGCGAGGAACAGGGTGTGCTGGGGTTCGTTCATGGCGCTCGAAAGATCGAAGGAGAAGCTGGAGTTCCCAGAGCGGTATGCCGGACCGGCGAATCTACCTGAGTGCGGTTGACCTGCGCAAAGCGCGGGCGCGGCTCATTTGCCCCGCTCGCGCTGGCGCTCCGCGTTGCGCTGCTCTTCGGCCACCGAATCCTGCCGCGCGACCACCCGAATCGACTCGGGAGCGGCCGCCATCGTCCCGCGCAGCAGGTTGATCGCCTGGCCGCGATTGATCGGGTCGCGGAACAGGCGCGTCGCTGCGCGCAGCTCACGCAGCGCCTCGCGCGTCTTCCCCTGCGCATCGTAGATCGAACTGAGCACGATGCGCGCATCGCCCGATCCGGGGGCCCGCGCCACACCCGCGCGTGCGACCGCGAGCGCGTCCGCGGTGCGGCCGATGCGCTGGAGCCGACCGGCGGCTTCGAGCCGCGCTTTGTGATCGTCGGGCCGCCGGCGGAGCCAGCGACGCGCGGTCTGGGCCGCGGCCTCGAACTGGTCCGTGGCATCGAGTACCGTGACCTGGCCCTGTAGCGCCAAGGCGTAGGACGAATCGCGCGCCTCGGCGGTGCGGTAGGCGGCGAGTGCTTCGTTCCAGCGCGCGGCGCGCGCCTCGAGGTTGCCGAGATTCACCCACGTCGCAGGATCGTCGTCGTCGATCGCGAGCGCCGCCCGGTATTCCGCGCGTGCATCGGCCTCGCGGCCGAGCGTGGCGAGCACGACACCGAGGTCGCGATGCTCGCTTGCGCGCTCGGGCGGGTAGCTGATCGCACGTCGCAATGCGCGCTCCGCCTCGGGCTGCCGACCCGCGATCGAGTAGGCGTAGCCGAGCGCCTGCCACGCCTGATCGTCCTCAGGATGGCGCTGGGTCAGCGTCTCGAGCTCCACGAGACCTTTCCGGTCGCTCTGGCGCACCATCACAAGGCCCAACTCGCGTTGGGCGGCGGCGTGCCCTTCGTGGAATCGCAACTCCGAGCGATAGGCACGCTCGGCCTCGGACAGGCGATCGAGCCCCGCCAGCAGCCGGCCCATGCGGAAGTTCGCTTCGGGATAAGTCGAATCCTGAAGCACGACCTCGCGATAGGCGCCAATTGCGGTGCGCAGCTTGCCCTGCTGTTCGAGCGACACTGCGTCCGAGAACGCCTTGTGCGCCGCCCGGGCGCGGTACGCGCTCACGCTATCGATGGTGGCAGCCGGTTGCGCACGGGGTGCGGCGGCGTGAGTGGTCGCGTGTGTCGCGGCGGTGGCGTAGGCGGCTGTGGGAGTCGCAGACTCCGCCGGGGCAAGCGGTAGTGCGAACGTCGCGGTCGCGACCGGCGTGAGCAACCTCACGGCCACGAAGGTCACGAGCAGCACCTCATTCAGGTTGTTTCGCACGCCGGCAATCCTACCCGGGATCGCGGACCCGGACGAAACAGCACGCGTGAGGGCCCTGTAAAGATTGATCCAACTTCCCGGACGCGTTCGGCGTATTGTGCGGGCATCGAGCGACGCGGGTTCGCTCCCGGAGCGCAGGGCGCCCGGGAGAAAGTCGCAGGTGCGGTGCCGGCGTCCGCCGGAGCAGTTCGCGCGTGATTGCATGGGGCGCACGGACTCAACAGTCAGGACGGGCGCCGGCGACTATCGCCGGCTTGAACGAAGAACCAGGATTCCCGGGGGCCGCACCCCGGGCCGCACGCGAAAGCCCCGCCGTGGAATCTCACGACGGGGCTCGCGCGTTTTCGGCTGCGGCGTCTCGGTCACGTCCCACGCTTGGGATTCGCCCGAGGCGGCCGGCTGGGGCTACTTGCCGCTGAAGCTCGCCTTGCGTTTCTCGACGTAGGCGGCGAGCCCTTCCTTCGCATCCTCGCTCTGGAACAGTTGCTGTTGCAGTTCGCGCTCTACGGCGAGCGCGGACTCGAACGGAATCTCGGCACCCGATTGCACCGAGCGCTTGATGCGCCCGACGGCCTTCGAGGCGCGGTGCGGCGGGCAGAAGCTCTCGGCGTACTTCTGGATCTTTTCGATGAACTCGTCGTTCGTCGCCGTCTCCCAGATCTGGTTTACCAGGCCGAGCTTCTCGGCCTTTTCGAAGTCGAACGTGTCCCCGGTGATCATCAACTCGATCGCCAGGCTCTTGTTGACGAGCCGCGCGAGGCGCTGGGTGCCGCCGGTGCCGGGAAGCACACCCAGCGACACTTCGGGGAGCCCGACCTTGCCCGCGCCCTTGCGCGCGATGCGCAGATCGGCTGCCATCGCAATCTCGAGTCCACCGCCCACGGTATGGCCGTTGAGGGCGGCGATCACGAGCTTCGGTGTCTGCTCGAGCCGGTTGAGCGTCTCGTTGGCATGCAGGCAGAAGTAGTACTTGAACGTCGGGTTCACCGTCTTCAGCATGTTGATGTTGGCGCCCGCACAGAAGAACTTCTCGCCCGTTCCGCGCAGCACGATCACGTGCACGGTCTCGTCAAAGCGCGCCTGAAGAATGGCGTCGTCGAGATCGCGCATCATCTCGTGGGTGTAGGTATTCGCAGGCGGATCGGTCAACTCGAGCCATGCGACGCTGTTCTTCACCGAGTAGTGGACGAGCTTGGTCTTGGTGGCTTCCATCGAATTCTCCTGTTCGGTCGTTGCGTGTTGTCGCTCGGGGGCAAGAGCGCTGGCCACGAAAGGTTTGACTCGTGAAGTGCGGCGGATTATAGGAGGGCAGCTGACGAACTACCAGCGTCCGCGGCCTCTCCGATCAGTGGGCTGCGAGCGGCGCGGACCGCGTCCATGCTCGGGTCCTGCGGGCTGCGACGACGATTGACCAGCGCGCGAGGTCGCGGTCGGACGATCCTCGGAACGGGCGTGCGAAGGAGCACCGGAGGCTGCGCCGTTGCGCGGACGCGATTCGCTCGCGGGGGCATGTCCACCGCTGGCGCCGCTGCGCCCACGCGGCTCCGCTCGTCCGTGAACCGACGTGCGCCCGTGTGGCTCACGGTGCCGCTCGGGAGCCTCGCCCCGCATCGACTGGCCGATCTCGGCCGGCCGCATCTTGTAGTCGAAATCCGGGAGCATGACACGCGGCAGCGTCCGCCCCAGAGCGCGCTCGATCGCCGCGAGCTCGTCCCGCTCCTCGGGCGCCATCAGCGTGAACGCGTCACCGACGGCATCGACGCGCCCGGTGCGTCCGATGCGGTGGATGTAATCGTCCGGCGTGTGCGGCACGTCGTAGTTGATGACGTGCGAAATGCCACGCACGTCGATTCCACGCGAAGCGATGTCGGTGGCGACCAGAATCCTCACGCGTCCGCGCTTGAGATCGAGCAGCGCCCGCTCGCGCTGACCCTGCGTGCGATCGCCGTGCAAGGCGGCGGTCGGATGGCCGCGCTTCTGCAGAAGGCGCGACAGGCGCTCGGCGCCGCGCTTGGTGCGGGTGAACACGAGCACGCAGTTGAGTTCGATGCGGCTCAGCAGCTCGTCGAGTAGATCGACTTTGAGGTTGCGCGGCACCGGATAGATCGCCTGAGTGATACCCGCGGCCGGCCGCGACGGCGGCGCGAGGTCGATGCGGACCGGATCAATCATCGCTTCGCGCGCAACGGCGTTGAGTTCCTTGGGCATCGTCGCCGAGAACAGCAGCGTCTGGCGGTCGCGCGGCGGCGGCAGGAGCTTGAGGATGCGTCTGAGATCGGGTGCGAAACCCATGTCCACCATGCGGTCGGCTTCGTCGAGCACCAGCACTTCGACGTCATCGAGGCTCACCGACTGGCGGGTATTGAGGTCGAGCAGACGGCCCGGCGTCGCCACCAGCAGATCGACGCCCTCGTGGCGCAGCATGCGCTCCTGCGGCCCGATCGGAACCCCGCCGTACAC
>Ga0315273_10002776_pt1 | contig 20837 bp, 11 predicted proteins | sample YL17G02_0_MG_FD_205753 | JGI IMG/M metagenome (GOLD analysis project Ga0315273, IMG submission 205753) | Sediment microbial communities from Yellowstone Lake, YNP, Wyoming, USA - YL17G02_0 | ecosystem: Environmental > Aquatic > Freshwater > Lake > Sediment | place: USA: Wyoming | collected... | reverse complement strand
CATGCACAAGTTCCGAAAGACGGCGCAACCCCAACCGCGCCAGATGCCGCAACCAGGACTCTCCTTGCGGGGGCCGGTACGGCCGCTGACTGCGGCGGTGCAGATGCTGGACCAGACGCCCCTGAACATGGCGCTCGATCTCACAGTAGGCACTCGTGGGGTACCCAAAGGAAAAGTAGTTCGCCCACCCTCTCAGATGCCGATTCAGCTCTCCAATCAGAACCGGGATCGGCTTGAAACACTGATGACTATCCGTCATTTCGTGCAGCTTCTCCCGCTCCCGCTGGACCGCCTTCTTCGACGGAAACACATTCAGGTATTTCCGATCCCGTCCTTTCAGATCGCGATCGTACCGAAACGTGTACCCCAGAAAGTTCAGGCTTGCCCCTGGTTCCCGCAGGTCCACCACTTGCGTCTTTTCCCGGTTGATCTCCAACTGGAATTTCCCTTCCAGCCGTGATTCGATGAACTCGATAGTCTCCGATCCCATCTGTTTCGCCATTGCCACAAAATCGTCGGCGTAACGCACCAGTTTGACATCGGCCTTCCGAGCTGGCCCTTGCGGACCATGAAACAAAGCGTCGAACCAGTGCAAATACAGGTTTGCCAGCAAAGGCGAGATTACCCCGCCCTGTGGCGTCCCCTTCTCCGGCCGGCTCCATTTACTGCCTCCGCCCTGCCCCTCACTCCGCTCCACTACTGGCGCCTCCAGCCACATCCGGATCAACTTCAGAACCGACCGGTCCACGACCCGCATGCGCACGCACGCCAGAAGTTGGGAGTGCGGAATCGAATCAAAGTAGCCTTTCAGGTCCGCGTCATACACCGCTTGATACCCGGCCTGCAAATGACCGCGTATCTCCTTCAGCGCTCCCCAGAGGGGACCCCTGCGCTGAGCGCCCCGGTCGGAACCCGTACGAACAATCCAGGAAATCCGCCTCAAAGATCGGCTCCAGGATCAGCAGGGTCGCCATTTGTACTACCCGGTCGCGCACCGTCGGAATTCCCAACGGCCTCAGCTTCCCATTCGCCTTCGGAATGTAGACGCGTTGTACCGCCTGCGGCTGGTAGGTCTTCGTGCGCAGTGACTCCTGAATGACTTCCAGAAATCCCGCCACGCCTTGATCCGTCCCCACGATCTGTTCGATCGTGACGCCGTCCACCCCGGGCGCTCCCTTGTTGCGTCGCACCCGTTCCCAAGCCGCCTCCAGCACATCCATCCGATAGATCCGGTCGTACAACACGTAAAACCGGAACTTCGGTTCCTGCTTGGCCTTTTGGCCCAGCTTCTGTCTCAGTTGAGAAACTTTCTCTGGCAGTCCCGGCTCTTTCGCCGTTTCCGGCATCGTCTTTCCCGCGGCTGCCCGAGTCTCCGTAGTGGGATTTTCATCCAAGCGGCTTTCTCCTCCTCTTACAGAAACATGCTTTCAGTAAGGCCCCTTTGCTCCACGGGCGTTACCCCGCTTCCTCGCTCGTATGGGCCTCTCCGACTCCCGCAGGGCCGCCGCGTCGGTTATGTCTTCCCGCCGCCCGTTGGTCGCTTGCGCTTCCACCCTGTAGGGCCTCCCAGGCTCCTCGACTGATCTGTCCACGCGCGCTGCCCCCAACCACCCCGGAAGGCCCGGCGGGTGCTTGCCTGTTGCTTCCCCACCGGTATCAGGCTTCATCCTAGTCGGCGGACTGGCCACCTTCGTCTTCCTAACGAGGCCGAATCGGGTTCACTTGCGTTGCGGCTCGCGTGTTCGCCCATGCCATCTCGCCAGATCGATTCCTCCATCCCGCGCTTGCTGGGCTACATGTCCGAACAGGCAATTTACATGGTGAACTCCTTCCAGTTCACAAGATCAGCCAGGCTTATCCTGGCACACCGACCGTGAGGGAGCGGTTGCAGACGAATTTTGCAACTACCTCGGGAGTCATGTCCCACGGCGCGGCGCGATTGGATACGTGACCCCGCGGGACATGCCGCCAAGCCGAGAGCCGCGCCGGCAGCCTTGACACCGGGCTGCTTATGGTAAAATCGATCCGCAATTCCGCCGTGGGCATTAGGGTGGTTACGCGGGAGCGGTTGTCCGGTCGGAGGCGCGGCTCGACAACCAAAGAGTTGTTCTCTGGGTTTATGAATCGGCACTGGCGACAGACGGCCCTGAGGATCGGAACAAGTGGAGACGGACCGGGTCGTAACGTTGGAGCCGACCCTCTGGGCGGCGAATCCATTCCGGCTGGCGTTGTCCTGGCGGAGGTGGACGGGATCGTGGGAAGCGGTCCTTTTGCTCACTCGGACCGCCTGCGCCGCTTTCTCCGGTTCGTCGTTGAACGGGCGCTTCAAGGTCGGGCAGTCGAACTGAAAGAATCCGTCCTGGCGGTCGAGGTTTTCGACCGGCAACCGACCTACAACTCTCACGTCGATTCGATCGTCAGAGTCGAAGCGCGCAGGCTCCGCGATAAGCTTCAGAAGTATTACGAGACTGAGGGCCAGGCATCCGGCATCAGAATCGAACTGCCGAAAGGCAGTTATGTTCCGGTCTTTCGAAAGCTGGACGTCCAGCCACTCTGGCGATCCGTGGCCGCCTGGCTGGGTGGTAAACGACAGGCGCGCCGGATGCCGGCCGACCTTGCGCGGACTGGCCTCACAGTGCCGATCCTGATCGCCGCCCTGGTCGTCCTGGCGACGGCAGCGGCGACCTGGTGGCTGACAGCATCCCGCGGAACGATGATTGAGCCTACCCTGAGGAGACTCACCTCAGACACCGGACTGACGTACCAGCCAGCCCTCTGCCTCCGAACGAAACTCCTGGCTTATGCCTCCGATCGTGCCGGAGACGGGGGACTTGACATCTGGGTCCAGCCGATCGAAGGTGGCCAGCCCATCCGGTTGACCGACGATCCGGCGAATGATCTGGAACCGGAGTTTTCCCCGGACGGCCGCACCATTGCGTACCGCTCGGAGCGGGCCGGGGGTGGCGTGTACCTGGTACCCGCGTCGGGCGGCAAATCCACCAAGCTCGCAGCGGGAGGTATCCGGCCCCGCTTCTCGCCCGATGGCCGCCTGATCGCTTACTGGATGGGCGAGAAGCACTTCCGGAAAGCGCAGATCTTTCTGGTGAACGCGACCGGGGGAGCGCCAGTGCCCTTCGTGCCCGAATTCCGCTATGCGGCCTATCCCATCTGGTCTCCCAAGGGAGACAAGTTGCTGTTTGTGGGTGACAGCGGCAGGGAAGGCGAGGGCAGGGACTGGTGGCTGGCGCCCCTGAGCGGTGGCCAAGCTGTAAAAACCGGTGCGCGCCAGGTCTTCCAAAACCAGGGGATTTCGGCCCCCGAGAGGTTCTGGGGCGCCCGTAGCATCGCTCCTTCGGTATGGATGCGCGGCGATTATGTCGTGTTCTCGGCTTTCTCCGGCGACCGCACCAACATCTGGCGGGTGCGCATCTCGGCCGGGAACGCTGAGATCGTTGGACCAGCCGAGCGGCTGACGTTCGGAGCCGGACGCGAGGACTACGTTTCGGGCGCTGGCGAGGAGCGGCTTGCATTCTCCGTGATGGCTGAAAAGTCCGACATCTGGCGCCTGCCGCTCGACGCGGACGGAGGCACGGCGCTCGGCAGCCCAGTCCCCCTGACCAACGATGCCGCAAACAACATCTGGCCGCAGGTTTCAAGTGACGGGAAACTGTTCGTTTATCTTGCGAACCGGGCTGGCAATTACGACCTCATTGCGAGAGAGACGCGCGGCTCTCGGGAACGTATGCTCACGGCCACGAAAGAGGATGAGTTCTGGCCGGTGATCTCCGCCGATGGCTCTCGGGTGGCGTTCGGGCGTAGATCGGGGAGCAAACGGTCGATTTTTGTCACGCAGACCGCCGGCGGCGACCCGGTCCTGCTCTGCGACGACTGCGGAGAGCCGCGAAGCTGGTCCGGCGACGGGCACAGCCTTCTGTACCAACAAGATCGCCTGGGCTTCATGAGCATTGGTCTGGTGGACCCATCCGGCATACGGCCCGATCTCATCCGCTCACCCGGGGGGAGTCTGTATTCGCCCCGCTTCGCCCCGGCGGGCGACTGGATTGCTTTCGTCTCAAGGACCCCGCCGGACGTGCATCGGGTATTCCTCGTGCCGTTCCGGAACGGGCGTGCGGCCGCGCGAGACGAATGGATCGCCGTTACCGAAACGGGCCAATGGGTGGACAAGCCGCGGTGGTCTCCCAACGGAAACATCCTCTACTTCCTCTCCGACCGGGATGGTTTCACGTGCATCTGGGCGCAGCGTCTGAGCCCGGCCGGCAAACGGCCGAACGGGGATGCGGCGCCGATCTGGCACTTCCACGACCGCCGCCAGTCGCTGGGTAACAGTTCCAGCATGGAGTTGTCGATCGCGCGGAATGGCGCTCTTTTGACCCTCAACGAATCCACTGGTAACGTCTGGATCGTGGAACGCCGCGGCGGCCACTGACCGGTCTCTATCTCTTCTCCGGCGTTAACCTACGAAGTCTCGCCGCTCCAGCGGATTCGTGGTGGCCAAGCGCCGTTGCGCGGTAACGCCAAGTAGCGGCCGATCTTGCGCCCGATCGCCCGGCGGCGGCCAGTGCCCGGCGCCGAACGTGGCCGCGGCCGGGCACGCAGCGTTCGTCGGTCCGCTGGCTGCGCGGTAGCGCCAGGTAACGCCAAGTAACGCCTCGGATCACGGTTTTTCCTTGACAGCGGGAGCCAGTTAGGCGTAACGTTAGCAGGAGACGATCCAATTCGGGCTCGGCGTTCAGGTATTGGTGCGAACCCTGGAGCCGGAAAGTCGATCAGGAGCTGAAATCATGAATCGAAGATACTTCCTCGTGGGGTCGGTCGCGGCCCCGGGCACCTTCATGCGGACAAGCGCAGCGGCTAGCCCGAATGAAACGATTCGAGTGGCCTGCGTGGGGCTTCGCGGGCGCGGCACCGCTCATATTCGCGCGTATCCGCGCATCCCGAACGTCGAGATCGCCGCGCTCTGCGATGTAGACGAATCGGTGCTCCAGCAGCGCCTGAACGACGTCGAAAAAATCACCAAAAAACGCCCGGCGGCGTACACGGACCTGCGGAAGCTGCTGGAAGACAAGTCCATCGACGCGATTTCCCTGGCCACGCCCAACCACTGGCACACCTTGCAGACGATCTGGGGCTGCCAGGCGGGCAAGGACGTCTATGTCGAGAAACCCTGCTCATACAACATTTTCGAGGCGCGGCAGATCGTCGCGGCCGCCCGAAAATACAACCGGATTGTGCAGCACGGAACCGGCGCGCGGTCTTCGGAAACGGTTCGGGAGGCTGCGGAGAAACTGAAGGAAGGCGTCATTGGGGACGTCTACATGGGGCGCGGCCTGTGCTTCAAGTGGCGGGACACGATCGGCCGTAAGGCGGTCGAACCGGTGCCCGCGGGAGTGCATTACGACCTCTGGCTCGGCCCGGCGCCGAAACGCGAGTTCACGCGAAACCGCTTCCACTACAACTTCCACTGGTTCTGGGATTACGGCAACGGCGATATCGGGAACCAGGGTGCGCACCAGATGGACACTGCGCGCTGGCTGCTGGGCGTGAAATACCCGACCAAGGTCAGCGCCATGGGCGGCCACTTCATGTTCGACGACGACCAGGAGACGCCGAACACGATGACGGCGACGCTCGAATTCGACCAGGCCGGGAAGAAGAAGCTGCTGGTCTTCGAGGTGCGCCACTGGATGAGCAATCACGAGGGCGGAATTGGCGAACGGCGGCCCGGCGAACGCGAGTCTCCGCAAGTAGACGAACGCGGTCTGCCCACCACGCAGGTGGACCCGAACACTGTAGGCAACGTCTTCTACGGCTCGAAAGGATACATGGTATTGGGTGGCGGCTATAGGACCTTCCTCGGCAAGGAGCAGGCGCCGGGGCCCGCGAGTTCGCGGGGCGGCGGGGACAATTTCGCCAACTTCATTCAGGCAATGCGTAGCCGCAAGCTATCCGACGCGAATGCCGAAGTCGAGGAGGGCGCCACTTCAACCGTCCTGATGCACCTGGCCAACATCTCGTTTCGGCTGGGCCGGACGCTCAACTTCGATCCCGCCACGCTGACCTGTAAGAGCGACGCCGAGGCGAACCGGATGTTCACCCGGGACTACCGGCCGCCCTTCGTGGTGCCCAAACTGGTGTAACGTCGCAGAATCCGTCAGGAGGATCATTCGATGAACCGATCAATTCCCAATCGCGCGGGACGCGGGCCGATTCTCGGTGCTTTCGCGCTGATTCTAATGGGCTTGGTGGCAGCGGCGCTCGCCAGCGCCCAGGTCCAGCTCACGACCTCGGCGGACCGCGTCGCCATCAGCATCGACGGCAAGCCGTTCGGTGACTTCTATCTCGCGCCGGGCGGCAATAAACCTTATCTGTGGCCGCTGCGCACGGCATCCGGCATTATCGTCACGCGCCACTTCCCGATGGAGAAGGTGGATGGCGAGACCCAGGACCATCCGCACCATCGCGGCATGTTCTTCTCGCACGGCGACGTGAACGGCGTCAACTTCTGGGCCACCGAACCGCAGACGAAAAGCTCGAAGCAGGGCCGGATGGTGTTGAAGGGGGCGGTCGAAACCAAGAGCGGTAAGAAATCCGGAACGATCAAGGCCGTTTTCGACGGACTGGACCCGCAAGGCAAGCCGATCATGCGGGAGACCCGGACCATCACGTTCTACTCCGACCCGAAGCTGCGCACCATCGACTATCAAAACGCGATCGAACCCCTCGATAAACTCACGTTCAGAGACACCAAAGAGGGCACCTTCGGCATCCGCCTGGCAACCCCGTTGTCCGAGGCCCGGACCGGCAAGCTGGTGAACGCCGAGGGCCAGGAAACGGAGAAGAACGTCTGGGGTAAGCGCTCACCCTGGGTGGACTACTTCGGGCAGGTCGAGGGCCAGACCGTCGGTGTCGTCATCATGGACCACCCCTCCAATCCCAGACATCCCACCTACTGGCATTCACGAGCGTACGGGTTGCATGCCGCCAACATCTTCGGCGTCAGGGACTTCACCGGAGACAAGACCAAGGACGGCAGTCTGACCGTCGAGCCGGGCCAGGCGCTGCGATTCCGCTACCGCATTGTCATTCATCCCGGCGATGCGAAGGCGGCCGGCATTGCGGGGCTGTATAAGCGGTATGCGGCGATCAAGTAAAGGTGTTTCTTACGGTAAGGAGAAATGGCTTATGCGAAAAAGTAAATCGAGACTTATTTTCCCGGCGGTTGCGTGCGGGATCGCGGCTCTTATCGCGGCCTGCTCCCAGAAGCAGCCGGCCGCGGCCCAGGCCGCGGCGCCGGCCAAGGAAGCCGCCCAGGACGCCGAATGGATCAAGGCCAGGTATGGGGCCTGGGGCGGCCCCGGCGTTCGAGCGGCGCCTGGCCCGATGGACGCGGTTGCGCTCAACCGGTATGCGCCCAAGCCCTCTATCGTCGTTTCCGAGACCTCCGTCCCGAAGGCGCGGTATCCGGCTGTTGACGTCCACGCACACGTGCTTGCCAAGACTCCGGAAGAGGTCGCCGAATGGGTGCGCACCATGGACCAGGTCGGCATCGAAACCTCGGTCGTGCTGACCGGCGCCACTGGCGCGGAGTTCGATAAGCTGGTCGATCTCTATCTGAAATCGCACCCCACGCGGTTCCAGCTCTATTGCGGCCTCGAAAGGCGGGATTTCGACAAGCCCGGCTACTCCGAACGGGCGGTCACCGAACTGGTCCGGTGCTACAAAAAGGGCGCGCGCGGCGTCGGGGAGCTGTCCGACAAAGGTTTCGGGCTGACCAGGGCCACCGATCTTGCGCGAGATAAGCGCCTTCACCCGGACGATGCTCGCCTGGATGCTTTCTGGGAAAAGTGCGCGGAGCTGAAGTTGCCGATTAACCTCCACGTGGCCGATCACCCCTCCTGCTGGAAACCGCTGGACGCCTATCAGGAGCGCACCCCGGATTACCAGCATTTCAATCAGTACGGCAAGGACGTGCCTTCCTGGGAAGAGCTGATCGCGATCCGGGACCGCACCCTGGAAAAACACCGGAAGACTTCCTTCATCGCCTGCCATCTGGGCAACCAGGGGCACGACCTCGCCACGCTGGCCAAGGAGCTGGACCGCTATCCGAACCTGCAACTGGATATTTCGGCGCGGGATTACGAGGTCGGACGGACGCCCAAGGCGGCCGTGAAGTTCCTCAGCAAGTACAAGGACCGGGTCATGTTCGGCACCGACATGGGACGGGAGAAGCAGATGTACACCGCCTGGTGGCGGCTGTTCGAGAGCGGAGACGAATTCATGCCTGGCCGGGTCTGGTGGCGCTACTACGGGCTGGAATTGCCGCAGCCCGTGCTGCAAAGCCTCTACCGGGGCACTGCCAAGCGGCTGTTGAACTGGGAAAAGCTGTAACTGCCAGGTTTCTGGAAAGGAGCGACCATGCACCGCAGATATTTCCTTATGGGCTCGGCGGCGGCGTCGGCGGGAATTCGTGCCAGCGCGCTGCCCAGCCCGAACGACACGGTTCGAGTGGCATGTGTGGGTTTTAACGGTCAAGGGAGAGCCCACATACAGGCCTATCTGAAAATGCCGAACGTCGAGATCGCGGCGATGTGCGATGTCGACGAGTCGGTGCTCGAGAAGGGATGCAAGATGGCGGAAGCCGCGGGAAAGAAGAGACCCGCCGCCTACCCGGATCTTCGCAAGCTGCTCGAGGACAAGTCCATCGACGCGATTTCGATCGCCACCCCCAACCACGGGCACACCCTGCAGACCATCTGGGGCTGCCAGGCGGGCAAGGATGTGTATGTCGAGAAGCCCTGCTCGTATAACGTCTTCGAATGCCGGCAGATCGTCGCGGCCGCGCGGAAGTACAACCGCATCGTCCAGCACGGGACCGGCGCATCGGCGTCGCTGCACGAAGCCCGGCAGGCGATGCGCGATGGCGTGATCGGCGAAGTCTACATGGCGCGCGGGCTGTGCTACAAGTGGCGCGACACCATCGGCCGCGCGCCGGTCTCGCCGGTGCCCGCCGGGGTGCACTATGACTTGTGGCTCGGGCCGGCGCCCAAGCGCGAGTTCACAAAAAACCGGTTCCACTACAACTTCCACTGGTTCTGGGATTACGGCAACGGCGACTTCGGCAACCAGGGCAGCCATCAAATGCACGCCGCGCGCTTTGCGCTGGGAGTCGGATATCCGACGAAAATCAGCGCCATGGGCGGCCATTTCCTCTTCGACGACGACCAGGAGACGCCCAACGTGATGGTGGCGACGCTCGAGTACGACCAGCAAGGCAAGAAGAAGATGCTGGTCTTCGAGGTCCGCCACTGGATGACGAACACCGAAGCCGGCATGGCCGGCAAGTCGGACCCGATGGCCGGCGCTTCGGTCGGCGCGCCTCAGACCGTCGGCAACATCTACTACGGAAGCAAGGGATACCTGGTGACAAACCGGGGATTCCAGGTATTCCTCGGCAAGGAACAGGCGCCCGGCCCCAAGGCGACGCAGTCGGGCGGCAACGGCTTCGCGAACTTCGTCGATGTGGTCCGCAGCCGCAAGCGCGAGGATCAGAGGGCGGAGATCGAGGAAGGTTCTATCTCGATGGTCTCCCTGCACCTGGCAAACATCTCGTACCGGCTCGGCCGGACGCTGCGCTTCGATCCGAAAACCATGCGTTGCATTGGCGATGACGAAGCCAACGCGATGTTCACCCGGAAACAGTACAGGGCCCCGTTCGTCGTCCCTGCACTCGCTTAACCTGGCCAATGTTGTTTAGGAGCCCGTGGTGAAAGTCGTTCCAACTCGGGGGACGCAGGCGAAACCGCCAGGGCCACGACGTAGGCGAAAACGCCAGGGCCACGACGCAGGCGAAAGCGCCTGCGCTACGGGCTGTTAGAGGCCGGGGAGGGCGGGAGCGCCTCTCGCCCTCCCCGGAACGGATGAGTGATCGCCAGCTCTTGCCTCGTGGTTTGGGGTGGGCCTGGCGGAAGAGTGGTTTTCGACTGGAGAACCGTCAAGGGGGGCGGTTATCATGAAACGGAATCGAATCGCCGGAATGTGGCTAATGTGGCTCGCGCTCATATCATTAACTTTGGTGGTGTGCACTGTGCCTCTGAACTCGCAATCCACGACTGCAAGCCTTGGGGGAACCGCACTGGACGGCAGCGGCGCCGCAATACCGGGGGCCAAGGTCACTGTGCGAAACGTCGATACGGGTCTGACCCAAACGGCTTCGACGGACGTATCCGGAGCTTTTCTGTTCCCTCGTCTGCCCATCGGCAATTATGAACTTCGGGTCGAAAAAGAGGGCTTTGCGACCTACATACGATCCGGAATTACGCTGACCGTGGATCAGGCTGCCAATCTGACCGTCGCGATGCAGCTCGGCCAGCTCAGCGAGCGTGTCACGGTCGAGGCGAACGCCGAGCTGGTGGACACCCGAACCGCGACCGGCGGCCAGCTCGTGGATCAGAGACGGGTCGTGGACCTGCCGCTGGAAGGGCGGGCTGCACAGACCCTGGTCTTTCTCGCGGCTGGAACCGTCGATCTGAGCAGGACCCGCAGTCTCATGAGCCATGGAGGCGTCTACCCGGGATCCCAGGTGGCGGGCGTCAACGGGATGAGCACCGGCCAGGTGAATTACCAGCTCGATGGCGCCGGTCACAACGATGTGTACCTGCGCTCGAACCTTCCCTTCCCCAATCCCGACTCGGTACAGGAATTCAACCTTCAAAGCAGTAATTTCAGCGCCGATTACGGAAATGCCGCGGGCGGGATCGTGAACATCGTTACCCGGTCTGGTACGAATGAGATTCACGGCACCGCGTTCGAATTCCTTCGTAACGGCGCGGTGAATGCGCGCAACTTTTTTGCCCCTAAGCATGACGGACTCAAGCGCAACCAGTTCGGCGGCAGCGCCGGCGGCCCGATCGTCAAGAACAAGCTCTTCTTCTTCGGCACCTATCAGGGCACGCGCGTCCGCAACCTCCCGGAGGGAAGGCAATCCTTCGTTCCCACCGCGCAGGAGCGTGCGGGAGATTTTTCGTCGATGTCAAAGAGGCTGACCGACCCGGTGACACGTCAGCCGTTTCCCAACAATCAAATACCGGCCAGCCGGCTCAACTCCGTGGCGCGATACGTCCTCAAGTGGGTGCCCCTGCCGAACGGCTCGGGAAGAGAGCTGACGTTTCCCATGAAAACCGTCACCGAGAGAGACGACCAGTTCATGACCAAGTTTGACCTCAACCGTGGAGGACACCAGCTCAGCGGACGATATTTCTTCTCTCAGTACACCCAGCCTCCGCTCATACCCGCGGACAACGTTCTCTCGGCGAGCAGCAGCGCCAATCATGTGAGAGTACAGAACATCGCCGGCGTCTACACCTTCAGCGTTTCGCCGACTCTCTTGCTGAACAGCACCTTCGGCTTGAGCCGGCAGCGGGGCGGTTCCTGGACCACCGCGCCATGGGGCTGGCCCGACGCGGGTTCGAAAATCGCGGCGCCGAGCCCTCCCGAGCTGTCGATGAGCATCACCGGCGGCTTCAGCCTAAACACCAATCACGACGGCCAGTTCGATCGGAGCAGTTGGACGGTCCGGGAAGTCGTCACCAAGATAGTCGGCCCTCACGAGCTCCGATTCGGGGGAGATGTGTTCCGCGTTTACAACCACACCGTCAACGTGTATCAGCAGGCGGGAAGTTTCACTTTCAGCGGACAGTTGTCGGGTGACGGCATGGCGGACTTCTTGGTAGGGCGCGCCTCCGCCTTCAACCAGGGCGGCGGCGAGTTCAAGTACCTCAAGGGAACTCAGTGGGCCTTCTTTGTTCAAGACGATTGGCGACTCGGCCAGAGACTAACCGTCAACCTGGGCGTGCGATGGGATCCTTACCTCCCCTATTACGACCGGGAGGGCCGCGTCATCTGCTTCCAGCCCGGGGTGCAATCCACGCGTTATCCGAAAGCTCCGGCGGGACTGACTTATGGCGGCGCCAACCACGATTCCGGGTGCCCGGTGGGTGGGGCGGAAAACAACTGGGGCAACATCGCCCCGCGGATCGGTTTTGCCTATCGGCTGACCCGGGACGCCAAGACCAGCCTCCGGGGCGGCTCAGGTTACTTCTACACGCCGCCGCCGCTGATGGGTTTCTTCAATCAGTTCACCAACACCGCGCCCTTCGCGCCCACCTTCTCCTTCAACGATGTGGCTTTCGAAGATCCTTTTGGCAGCGTGGGCGTTAGAAACCCCTTTCCCCAGGAATACGGACCCAGGGTGCCGGGGCCGGAAGTCGCCTTTACAGTGCCCACCAGGATCCAGGGAAGTATCGACAGAAGTTACCGCATCATGCAGTACGGCTCGTGGAATCTGATGCTCGAACGGCAGCTTCGGGCCTCCTGGCTCTTGCGGGCCACCTATCAGGGCAACAAGGGCACTTTCCTGTCCGGCGGCCGTGAGATGAATCCGGCTGTTTACGTGCCTGGAGCGTCGACTGTCGGGAACACTCAGGCGCGTCGCCCGTTTCAGAATTTCAGCCAGGTGTCTAAGACGGAGTCGGGCATCAACTCCCATCACCACGGGCTGCTGTTGAATGTCGAGAAGCGCTTCGGACACGGGTTGACGGTGCTGGCGAATCATTCCTGGCAGAAGACAATCATGGATAGCTACACAAACCCGTTCAGCCGGAGATGGGGCCGCGGCATTTCCCAGGACGATATTGCCCACACCTTCAAGTTCTCGAATGTCTACCAGGCGCCCGGCACGAAACTGCGCGGAATCGCCGGGCACATGGTGAACGGCTGGTCGTTGAACTCGATCCTCGTTTGGCGGGGCGGATTCCCGCTGACAGTCGCAAGCGGAGTGGATAACGCCTTCACCGGAACCGGCAGCCAGAGGGCCGATTACCTGGGCGGCAGTGCCACGCTGCCTTCCGGCCGGCCGCGCCAGGATCAGCTTCGACAATGGTTTGACACTTCCCGGTTCACAGTCAACGCCATTGGCACCTTCGGCAATTCCGGAAGTGGCATTTTGCGCGGGCCGAAGTCGTTCAATACAAACCTGGGCGTCCTGAAGAACTTCCGGGTTACCGAGCGGACCAAACTGCAGTTTCGCGCCGAGTTTTTCAACGTGCTCAACCACCCGAATTTCTTTGAACCGAACACGACCGTGAACTCTGCCCAGTTCGGCCGAATCAGCTCGGCGGATTCTCCCCGGATTATGCAGTTTGGGTTGAAAGTGCTGTTCTGATGGTTCGGACCGTATGAGACTGACCCTTGCAGTCGCCAGCTTGGCCGTTGTCGCCTTCGCGCAGATACCGGATCGGGACTCCCGCAACGTGGACGTCCCAACCGGGAAAACCCAGTTTCGTATGCCGGTCTACAGCTCGCTTACGGACTGGGAGCGTCGCGCGGACCATTTGCGGAAGCAGATCCTTTCGGCCGCCGGTCTGCTTCCCTTGCCTGAGCGGACTCCGTTGCGCCCTCGGATCTTCGGCCGTCTGGAGAGGGAGGGCTACTCCGTTGAGAAGGTCCTCCTGGAGACCTGGCCGGGTTTTTACCTGGGCGGCAATCTTTACCGGCCCCTCGGCAAGCCGGGAAAATTCCCGGCTGTCGCGTCGCCGCATGGCCACTGGGGCTACGGCCGTCTCGAGCACACGCCGACGGTGTCTGTTCCGGGCCGATGCATCAGCCTGGCCCGGCAGGGATACGTGGCCTTCTCCTACGACATGCTGGGCTACAACGACACCGTCCAAACACCTCATCACTTTGAGGGGTCGCGGGAACAGCTCTGGTCTTTCGGGCCCATGGGCCTCCAACTCTGGAACTCGATGCGGGCGATCGATTTCCTTCAGTCCCTCCCGGAGGTGGATGCCGGGCGCATTGCCGTGACAGGCGCCTCGGGCGGCGGCACGCAGACGTTTCTGATCGGCGCCGTTGACCCGCGCGTCAAAGTCGCGGCTCCCGTCAACATGATCTCGGCGTCCATGCAGGGCGGCGTATGCGAGAGCGCTCCCGGATTGCGGCTGGGCACCTTTAACGTCGAGATCGGCGCGCTCATGGCGCCCCGTCCCCTGCTGCTTGTTTCGGCTACCGGAGACTGGACGCGCAATACCCCGCGTGACGAGTTCCCCGCCATTCAGTCGATCTACAAGCTCTACGGGAAGGCGGAAAACGTCGAAACCGTCCAGTTCGACGCCCAGCACAACTATAACCAGGACAGCCGGGAGGCCGTGTACCGCTTCTTCGGAAAACACGCACTGGGCGAAACCGATTCCGGCGGGTTCAAGGAAACCAGATTTCAGGTCGAGAAATTGCAGGACCTGCTGGCCCTGCATAACCGCAGCCTGCCGGACAACGCCCTGAATTACGACCAACTGCTGGACCAATGGGTTAGAGCCGCAAGCAAGCAAACCGAGATGTCGGACCGCGAGGCTCTGCGCGAGAGACTCACTCTCACTCTGGCAGCCGAGTGGCCGGCCAAAGTCCTGAGTGAGGTGCAAGGCGAGCGCATTGTGCTCAGCCGCCCCGGCCGGGGCGACCGCGTGCCCGGAATCTGGCTGCCCTCCAAAGCGCCGGTGACCCTGGTCGTGCATCCCGATGGATCGGAAGCCGCCCGGGGCGCTCCCGTGGTGAGGGAACTCATCCGTTCCGGCAGGTCCGTTTTGATGATCGATGCATTTCAGACGGGCAGCGCCACGACGCCCCGGGATCCGCCCGCCCGCCAGCACCTGGTCTTCAATAAGAGCGATTCCGCAAACCGGGTGCAGGACATCCTGACCGCGCTCGCATTTCTGCGGCAGCACTCGGGAGGTTCCCCAATCAAGTTGAGCGGCCTGGGGGAGGCAGGGGTCTGGTGCCTGTTCGGCGCGGCTGTCGCAAGGGCGGATGTGACCCTTCAATCCGATCTCAATGGCTTCGGCGGGGAGGATCGCGAATTCATCGAGCGCTTCTTCGTCCCCGGCATCCAGCGCGCCGGGGGCGTTAAAGCCGCCGCGCTTTTGACCAAGCGCGAATAGAGCCGGAGCCGGGTGGCTCATCCATGAAAGGCGAGTAATCGTGCAAACAAGAAACTTTCTGATCGCCCCAGTTCTAACAGCTCTGTTGTTGTCGGGGATTCTCGTCCCGTCCGCCGCGGCCCAGACCCTCTACGGCTCGCTGGTGGGCAACATTGCCGATCCCAGCGGCGCCGCTATTCCGGGAGTCAAGGTCGTCGCCGTCAATACCGCCAACGGCCTCACCCGGGAGGGAATAACCGATGAGCGCGGGGCTTACATTTTCACCGATTTGCAGCCCGGCGCCTACGACGTGAAGATCACGGCGGCCTCATTCGCCGCCGTGACGCGGACCGGTGTGCCTGTTTCCGCCAATGCGGTGGTCCGCATCGATGTCCAACTGAACCTGGCGACCTCCGCCGAGACCATCACCGTGGCCGCCTCGGCGGCGATGCTGCAAACCGACCGGGCCGAGGTGCGTTCGGAGATGAACAGCCGGCAGTACCGCGACCTGCCGATCTCCGGCGTCCGCAACTATACCGCTCTCTACAAGCTGGTTCCGGGCTTCACGCCGCCCACATTGGGTCACTCGATTGTCACCAATCCGCAAGAGACCCTCATCGTGAACGTCAACGGCGCCAACGACGAGGTGAACAGCAGCCGGTTGGACGGCGCCAGCAACACCCACATCTGGATGCCGCGCCTCCAGGCCTATGCCCCACCCCTGGAGTCCATCGAAGCGGTCAACATCGTAACCAATAGCATGGACGCCGAGCAGGGTACCAGCGGCGGCGCGGCCACCAGCGTGACGACCAAATCGGGCACCAACCAGTTCCACGCGGTGGCCTTCGAATATCTCACCAACAGCGCCCTGAGAGCCAAGAACGTCTTCAGTACTCAAGTACAAAAGACGCCAAAATACCTCCAGAATCAGTACGGCGGGACCGTCGGGGGACCGATCGTGAAGAACAAGCTGTTCTTCTTCATCAGCGAGGAGCAGACCAGCCGGCGCTGGAACGCTTCCCGCTGGTTCGACCTCCCCAACGCCGCGCAGCGGGCCGGAGACTTCAGCTCCTTTGGCACCACGATCTACGATCCCCTGACGGGCACCGCGGATGGTTCCGCCCGGATCCCGATACCGAACAACATCGTTCCCCTCGCCCGGCAGAGCCGGGCGGCCCGGCAGATGAACGAATGGCTGCCCGAGCCGACCATCGCGGCAACCACTGCCAACTACTTCGCCTCTGGGTCTTCCCGGTACGACCGGAACAGCTCGGACGCAAAAGTGAACTGGAATAAGTCGGACAAATTCACCATGTTCGGCCGGTTCAGCATCCTGAACTTCACCGTCTGGTCTCCCACCCCGTTCGACAAAGCGTCCGGCGGAGCGATCGATTCGGGACAGCAGGCGGGATACGGTGAGGGCCGCGTGATCAGCACCTCGATGGGCCTTACCTACATCTTCAAGCCGACCTTTCTGATGGACGGCAACATCGGCTACGGCCGCATGGCGCCCGGTACCTATCCCATTCAGTACGGACAGAACATCGGCCTGGATGTGCTGAAGTTGCCCGGCACCAACGGTCCGGAGAAGTTTTACAGTGGTATTCCGGAGTTCGCCGTGAGCGGCTACACGTCGGTGGGCAACCCCGGCCAGGCGACACCATACTTCTGGCACGACAACCAGTACCAGTACAACGCCAACGCTACCTGGATGAAGGGCCGGCACAACTTCCGCTTCGGGCTCGATATGTCCCGTGAGCACTTGAACCACATGACTGCCGAGTCGGGCAGCGGTCCGCGTGGCGCCTTCCAGTTCACCGGTGGCGTGACGGCCATCCGGGGGGGAGTCGCTCCCAACCAGTTCAACAACTTCGCGGCCTACATGCTGGGCCTGCCCTCCACCATTGGAAAAACCGTGGCCACCGAGTTGCCTACCACCGCCCGAGCCTGGAGAGAGGGCTTCTTCGCGCGCGATCACTGGCAGGTCGCCCGGAACCTGACCCTCACCCTGGGTCTGCGGTATGAGCTGTATCCCTTAATGACCCGGGCGCATCGGGGCATCGAGCGCTACGACCCGAAGACCAACAAGGTGTTGCTGGGCGGGATCGGCTCGGTGCCGCAAGACACCGGAGTGAAGGTCAGCCATAAGCTCTTCGCACCCCGCCTGGGCGTGGTGTATCGGCTGGGTCCGAAGTGGGTGATTCGATCCGGGTATGGCATCAACATCGACCCCTATTCCTTGTCCCGGCCCTATCGGATCAATTACCCGATCGTAGTGGCTATGCAAATCGTGGCCCCCAATTCATTCGCGTTCATCGGTAAGACCGAAGACGGGATCCCGCCCGTCCCTGTGCCCAACGTGAGTACCGGCGTCGTGGACATCCCGGGGACCGTAAGCGCAAACTCGCTGCCGGACTTCTACGACCGGGGGTATTCGCACACCTACAATCTCGCGGTGCAACACGAGCTGCCCTGGGGCTTTGCCGGTCAGGCCGGCTACGTGGGCACATACGGCATCAGCCCCACCGGTATGCAAATCAACTACGCCGAGCTGGGCCAGGGGAATAACGGGCGAGCGCTATACAAGCCGTTCGGCCGGACCGCCAGCACGTCGCTGCGGACCCGGCCGCCCAGTTGGAACCTCTACAACTCACTACAGACCAGCCTGACCCGGCGTTTCACGGGTTGTTGCCAGATGCAGGCGGCTTACACCTTCTCCAAGTCGCTCTCCTATACCGGCGATTTTGAGCTTCCTGCCCTGCTCGCCACTCGAAACCGTAACGTGAGCGCCTATGACCGGACCCACAACCTGCATATGGGGTGGGTGGTCGAGGCGCCTTTCGGTCCCCGGAAACAGTGGGCCAGGCAGGGGTTTGCGCGGCTTGTGCTGAGCGGCTGGCAGCTCAACGGAATCTTTAGCCGCTATGGCGGCACGCCGTTTACCGTGACCACCTCGGGAACCTCGCTGAACACGCCGGGCAACACGCAGACGGCCGACCAGGTGAAACCGGATGTCCAGATTCTGGGAGGCACGGGCCGCGGGCAATCGTACTTCGATCCTTTCGCGTTTGCCCCCGTTACGGCCGTCCGGTTCGGAACCAGCGGCATCAACATTCTGCGCGGCCCGGGAGTCGTCAACCTGGACCTGGGCCTGTTCCGCGACTTCAAACCCTCCGAGAAGTGGAGTATCCAGTTCCGGGCGGAAGCCTTCAACGCCACCAACACACCCCACTTCAACAATCCGGGAACGAGTGTCTCCAGCATGCAGTTGAACACCGATGGGACGATCCGGAACTTGGGCGGCTACACCGAGATCACCGGCGCCGCCACCGACGAGCGCCAGATCCGGTTTGGACTGCGAATCAGCTTCTAAGGGAGATAACAGATCATGAGGAGATTCCACTTCGAGCGCCGTCTGCTGTTTGCGCTGCTGGCTGTTGCCTGCTTTTCCGCCACATGGGCTCAGCGGGCGGGCCGGTCCGGCGCCGGCGCCCAGCAACTCGGCCCCATGGATTCCATTCTGCTCAAGGATTACAAACCGGCCTCGTCGCTCATCGTGCCGGAGCATCCTGTACCCAAGGCGCTTTTCCCGGCAATCGACGTGCACTCGCACACCTACGTCAGAACGCCGGCGGAGATCGCCGCATGGGTCCGCACCATGGATGAGGTGGGGGTTGAGCTCACAGTCGTCTTTACCGGCGCCACGGGGACGGAGTTTGACCGCCTGGTTGACTTGTTCCTGAAGCCTTATCCCACGCGCTTCCAGCTTTACTGTGGGCTCGATACCGCCGGTTTTGAAACGCCGGGCTACCCGGAACGCGCGGCTGCCGAACTGGCGCGCTGCTACGGCAAAGGAGCGCGCGGTGTGGGCGAGATCGTTGACAAAGGATCGGGCCTGTCGCGCGGAGAAGCGCTGCTGCCGCGCGACCGGCGACTGCACCCCGACGATGCCCGGCTGGACCATTTCTGGAAGAAGTGCGCCGAGCTGAAGCTGCCGATTAACCTGCACATGGCCGATCACCCCTCCTGCTGGCTGCCCCCCGATGCGCGCCAGGAGCGCTCACCCGCCTTTCAACGCTTTAACCAGTACGGCAAGGACGTGCCCTCTTTTCAAGAGTTGCTGGCCATCCGCGACCGCTTGCTGGCCAGGCATCCGAAGACCGTTTTCGTGGCCTGCCATCTGGGGAACCAGGGTAACGACCTGGCTTCGTTGGCCAAGGTGCTTGACCGGTATCCGAACCTTTACGTCGATATCTCGGCTCGGGCTTATGAAGTTGGACGACAGCCCAGGACCGCGGCCAGGTTCCTGGCACGCTACAAGGATCGAGTTCTCTTTGGGACCGATCAGGGCATCCAGAAGAGCATGTATCACGCCTGGTGGCGGTTGTTTGAAACCGCCGATGAATACATGCCCGGCCCCAATCCGTGGCGCCACTACGGCCTGGAACTCCCCAAACCGGTATTGGAGCTTCTATATAGAGGGAACGCCAGGAAGATTATGAATTGGTCGAAACTAACTCCTTCTTCTTAGCGGAATACGATCCAACCGGCATACCCTTTCACGCTCCAAAGCGAACTATAAAGCCTTTATTATCAGTGTCTTCGCATTTCCGGCTCCCCGCCCCCATGCTACACTCTAACCGGTATGAACACTCCCGCACGCATCCAAGCCAATCGCCGCAACGCCCTCAAAAGCACCGGACCGCGCACCCCCAGCGGCAAAGCCAAGGCCAGCCTCAACGCTCTGCGCCACGGCTTCCGCTCCCGCGACGCCCTCCTCCCCGGCGAAAACTCCCGCGATTTCTTCGACCTCCTCCACCAGCTCTGCGCCGAATTCTCCCCCGCCACCGCCTCCCAGGAAATCCTCCTCGATCAAATGGCCGTCGCCTACTGGAAACTCGCCCGCCTCCAGCGCATCGAGAACTACGTCTACCGCGTCGGCTGTGAAAAGGACAGCTTCGTCAGTACTCTCCGCGAGTACCTCTCCTCCGACGACGAGCCCGACGACGAGCCCGAGCCCGAGCCCGAGCCTCCCCCTCCCACCCCCGACGACCTCCTCGGTACTGCCTACCTCCGCGACGCCAATTCCACCCGGGCCTTCGTCAGCCTCTCCAACTAGAGCCTGTCCCATTTGCTCCGAACGCCTAATTGAAAAGGCGCGCAGGCCAAATGTAGAACCATTGTGGCAACACGCAATGACCTGTTTTTGGCAAAAAGTGTGATTATAATTCTTCCCATCACCGGTAGAGCTTGAAAAGTGACGTTCGCTGCCCGGTTTGTCAAGCGGACTGACATGCAACTCTCTCAGAATCAGTGAGCAAACGCCCATGGTGTCCACGGTGTCGCGATAGCCAAAATCCCGGCAAATGGGACGGGCTCCAACTACGAGGCGCGCCTCGAACGCTCCTTCCTCCGCGCCCTCCGCGAATTGACCAGACGAACCCAATCGTCTCCGCAATCGGAATTGACCAGACGAACTCAATCGTCTCCGCAATCGGAATTGACCAGACGAACCCAATCCTCTCCGCAATCGGAATTGACCAAACGAACCCAATCCTCTCCGCAATCGGAATTGACCAGACGAACCCAACCATCTCCTTAGTTTTCAATCTCGTTCGCGAATCTTGCTACGGTCAAAACTCGTTGCGGGGGTCGAAGTGAAGAAACCGATCGAGAACCTTGTCTCGCACGGAACCCGCCCCGCTCCCCGCGCCTGGCATTCCTTACCGCGCGCTCTCCGCCAGGTCGCGCGCCAGCAGCAGGGCGCGGCGGGACAGCGCGACCGCCGTGCCGATATCGGAGTCCTTCCTTTCCAGCGCCTGCTCGATGAATGCGCGCGCGCGGGCAGCC
>Ga0315273_10002774_pt1 | contig 20842 bp, 14 predicted proteins | sample YL17G02_0_MG_FD_205753 | JGI IMG/M metagenome (GOLD analysis project Ga0315273, IMG submission 205753) | Sediment microbial communities from Yellowstone Lake, YNP, Wyoming, USA - YL17G02_0 | ecosystem: Environmental > Aquatic > Freshwater > Lake > Sediment | place: USA: Wyoming | collected... | reverse complement strand
GCACGCTGATCGCGTACCACAAGCCATCCGTGCTCAAGCCCGTTGCGACAGCAGTAACCCCGCCTAGAAAAGCACCATAAACCACATAGTTCGTGCCAGGGCCACCAAAGATTACCGTATTGATCGCGGCTTCCACCATAGGTTGACCAGGTACTCCGGCTGGAACAACCGCAACCGGCTCGCCTTCATAGTACGCTGGATCAGGTGCTGGAGTCGGTGGAACTGCAGTCGGTGGGACTGCGGTTGGCGGGACAGCGGTCGGTGGGACTGCCGTGGGTGGGACTGCTGTGGGTGGGACTGCTGTGGGTGCTACTGTAGTAGCCGCTGGACCGCAGGCAGTCAGGATTGCAACAACCAGAAGAGCCACAATGGCTGCACGGATCCCAATCATTTCTTTCTTTTTCATTTCATTTTTCTCCTTGTCTATATATATCTTATATTAAACGAACTAACCTTTTATAATGTTCCGCGTTTAACAAACGCTGATTATATATCACAAAATGGCTATAAAGGGGAGGACATTTTGAGCAAATAGAAGGGAAGCCGCCAGTTTTTTTGAAACCGCTTTGCTGGATGCTTTACCCCCCCTCAGCAGATTTTGCAATTATCTCGTACGCTTTATAGCCTGTTCTATTTCCTGACTCGAGTCATCTACTCTTTAAGCTGCTTCTCCTCACTCTTCTCTTTCATGGTGGCTGCCATCTCATCCATGGCAATGGCTGCACCTACAACTGCCGATCCGCTGGATATTTCTGCAGCGCCTTCATACGCTTCATCTCTAGCAGCCTGCGAAACATCTCCAGCAAAGGCCATCTCTTCAATTCCCTGGACTGCCAGATTCTCACTGGCTTTCGCCAACACTGCGCTCTGCGCTGAAGCAGCTTCCGAAATCGTCAGGCGTGCCATTCCTTCCTCAACCTCGTTCTCACCCAGTGAGCTGATCCGCTTTCCGGTGGCTGCCAAGACCTGGGATATGCCGTCAGTGCTGATGGCACGGCGGATTTGCTCAACAGACATCTCATGTAAACGGGCAGCCCGCTCGGATAAGAGGTTTGAGAGGACTGGCATCTTGAGTGCCTCCAACATTTCGCTGGCTGTTTGCAGCTCACCGGATAGACGTGCAAGTTCTAGGCCATGTTCGATATCTTCTGCGCTCATCATACCCACGAGGGCGCTCATCACTCCCACATCTTCCGATCCAGCCAGTATTTCGGCTCCTTCGGCGATATCCGCAATCCCTGCGACGGCTACAGCATCGCTAAGAAGTGCCATTCGGGCTGACATTACCTCTACATCCGCAGCCTGGGTGATATCGCTGGCTCCCTTCGCAAGCAGCACAGCTCCAGTTTCCGCCATATCTCCGGCTGTTTTCAGGCGTTCTGCGCCATGGACGGTTTCTTGCATGCCAATTGTGGCTGCTACGACCGCAGCTTCTTCCATCTCACCAGCAGTATTAGCCAGCTTGCGCTTGCTGATAGAGACGCGTTGTGATTTAGTGGGCTTTTTTTCAGCCATTTGTTTTTTCCTTTCGTATCTATAGAAATTATCCGGCAATATAGCCGGTTTGGATTAATTATAGCCAGGGATTCGATCGCGGTTTCCGTAAGCGCTGCCTGCGTATGATGCGATGTCTGCAAAGACAGCCATCCCCATGAAAACCCATTCAAAACCGGTCAAACCCCCAGTGTATACAAGCATATACATCAGGGTGGTCCAGGGCAGGAAGATCAGGCCAAGCAAAGGCCAGATCCAGGAACTAAAAGCCGTCTGCCATAATACTGGCCTAAAGAGCCACCAAAGTGCGCCTACGAAACGTGGACCAATCAGAACCAAAGATGCAAAAATGCAGCACATAGTAATTCTCCTTCTCTTGTTTATCTCTCTAAGGTATCCTGGATATTATAATCGATACTCATTATTCAGATTATCCTCACCATAACAACAAGTCTGTAGCTTCCATCCGTTAGCTGACCGTACTGACCTATACAATAACAATAAATTGATGCTCGATCGCCAGTAACCCGTGGATTTATCTGCTAGCAAATTCAGCACCAGAGTTGACTTTCTCCCAGAAGTTGAGGGTGTCCCTGAACAATACGCAGATACAAGTCCACGGAAATTGTCTCCAGGGACCTTCAGGTCTGGTGCGTCAAAACCACTAATTGAGGTAAAACAAGAGGGATCTCAAGTTACGCAAATAACATCAGTTCAGGGATACCCTTCCTGTCTGTCATTCCAAGGTATGTTCTTTATCCCGGAGTAATCCCAATATTCAATTTGCAGGTTGCGTCACCAGGATAACCAATTTGCTTCACTGCGAATGCCAGGGAGCATCTACTCGTAATGAAGACCTCTTATCCCAGCCTGGCGCTAATAAGTCATGATAGGTTCCGATTCCTTGGCTTCCCCTACCCAGCTTTCTACCTCAGACAGATTAGGCAGTCTTCTGACCAGCTTGTGGGTTTCATTGGCCTGAACCATCGCTGCAAGCAGATTTTTCGGGTTGCGGGTGCGCAGCTCTTTCACTGTATCTACACCAGCTTTCTCAAGCAGCTCACTGTACTCCTCTCCAACCCCGCGGATACGCATCAAATCCGCCATGTTCACCCACTCCAGCACAAGTAATGAAGAAATCCCAGTCTTTTCAACAAGCTCTTCCCGACCTTTCCGGCTTTTACCTTGCTCTAGCAGCTCCTCCGTGGTCTTTATTCCAACCTGTAGCAGCTTCTGAGCATAAACGGGGCCGATGCCTTCGATCTTCTCGATCTGGATCAGGCGTTTTCGGATCTGAATGACCGGGGAGGTAGCCTCTGGTTCTTCCTCCGGCTCTATGGCTGAAACCAAGGGCTCGGTTGTTTCTTCGGGGGGTTGCGCTACATTGGCCAGAGCGATATTCTTATAACGAACCAAATCTGAAACATCGTGATATAAACCCAGCGAGCCAACTTGCTTACCGCCCAGGATTACTGGAATCCCATACACCTCCACATCCAGCAATGAACCATCTTTACGTTTGCGTTGTGTAATGGTTTGAAATTTCCCACCTTTACGGACAGTTTCGGTCATTCCGTGGGCATCTTCAACCAGGTCTGGTGGGGATATTAACGAATCAGCATTCAGGCCAATGGCTTCTCTCTTACTGTAAAGGAACAGGCTCTCAAATGCCGGGTTGCAGTCGACGATCCGGTCCTCCAGGTCAAGGGTTACGATGGCTAGCGGGCTATTATTCACCAGAAGTTCATAATACTGGGTCAAGCGCTGCTGGTCTCGGAAAGCCTGCTTTTGCGGAGTAATATTCCGAAATATGTAGACCCACCCTTCCTGGTGTCCATCAACCAGGAGATGGTTCTTGGAGATCTCATACCAAAGCTCCTGGTTAGGTAATTTCATTTCTTTTTTCTCGCCGGGCATTGTCGCCAGCAGACTTCCCGAATCATTCGGGAATAATTCATCGATACTGCGGCCAATGATCTGGCTGAATCCAAGCTGAAAAACCTCGCCGGTAGCCCGATTGCAACGCAAGATAGTCCCCGTCTCATCTGTTAAGATGATTAAATCATATACCGCATCAAAAGTTGCCTGCCACTGTTGCTTGCCGCGCCGGATGATGGACTCAAGATCTTGGAAATTACTACCCTCTTTGGTTAGCTTATCATTGAGTTGAGTGATTTCCTCTTGATGCTGTTTATCGAGTACGATCTGGCCTTCTTGCACCTGCAGGAGTTCTTGCTGTTGATTTTTGGCAAGCCATTCTGCATAACGACGAGAATCTTCTGCCTTGTCTTTCTGATAACCAACAAATCCCCATATCAAAGTACTATATACGGCAATGATGTCGATATACCAGAATAACAGGCTCGAAGTATGTAGACTGATCAGGTTCTCAAGAGTAATTGGCTGTTTCTGGAAAATGAGGAAAAGGATTGATAAAATTCCGACCAGTACGAGGGCGATAAGTAATCCCAATAACATATATGGAAACGCAAGTCTTCTTCTTTTTTTGGGTTGTGGTTCCATTTCAGACGCTCCTTTCAACATACTTGCTTATAAAGGATCAGGGAATCAACCTTCAGTGATGACGCTCGTATCCGGTTCATCTACAGCTGGTTGCGGTCCTTCAACGGATTGATCTTCCGGTTGCTTGCGTGAATTTGACACCATCCATAGTGCACCCAGACCTAAGAATGTAACAATGACAGCTATCAACCAGCCCAGGTATGGAATGGAAGCTAATAGGGCGTAGAGGACAACTCCGGTCAGGAACGGCAAGATCCGGTTGTGTGCATATTTGGGTAAAAAGCGCTTGAAAAGCAGGGAGCCAAAAAAGAATGCAACTATGATTTTGCTGAAATAGACGATCGAAAGCCAGAATATTGATAATACCAATCCAAGGCTGGTGAGGCCGAGAGCTCCGGTGAAAAAGCCAAGGGTGGGGAGAGACACCCAATAGAGGAAGAAGGCAAGAGCCAGGATCAGTAATAATGCCAGGAGGGCTGCGAACCAACCGATGACAAAAACAAGCAGGCCAGTTAAAAGTGTCCGCCAGGGCTTTATGCGAGCCTGCTCACCTGCATAGATCAGTTGAGCGGGCATCAGCCAAAGCACCAACAGACCCAGGATGAGAAGAGCAGCCAGATTTCTAAGCGTTGGCCCTACCCAACTCATTAAGCGCTCAACGTCGATTGCTTGAGCCTGCTTAGGAGACTGAAGACCTTGATCCGCATTCAAAGCCGGTCCACTCGCAGAGGTGGACGAAATAAACATGAAGTTTTGGATGGATGGCAGGCCAAAAGCCGTTACCGGCGCAGCCTGCTTTTCAAATCCGCGTTGGAACCACGGAAAATTAAGTTTAAAAGGTTGGGATAGCCAACCCTTATCAAGCATGAAATTGTAAGCGGTCTTAATCAGGTTCACAGGTCCAACCAGGGCATTCACCTCCCCGGTAACCGTGCCAGACAGGTTTGCATCTAAACTGATGGCTTTGAGGTCCCGGTTGATCGAAGATCCCGCCTGCGTTTCAAGGCTGGTTCCGATAAAATATACATCCCGCCCAATATTTGCCTGTGGACCCAGGTTACAGTTCAGGGCAGCGACATAGGCACTACCTGCGACCGGTCCGTTCAGGCTCACATTCTGGCCAATAATTATCAGGCTGCCGTCAACCTGTCCGTTGATCGTGACATCCTTCCCAATGGCAAGCAAATCCCCATGGATCACTCCATCCATCACCACCTGTGGACCATATAAAACCAGGCTCTGATCCAGGACTTCGCCTTTTCCAACCGTGCCCTCGACGGCGATCCCTTGCGCCAGGGCGGAGGTCGGGAGCATAAAAGTGACGGACAGGAGCAGGCAGAGCATAAAAATAGATAAATTCAGGTTTTTATTCGTTTTCATCCGATACCTCAGTTCCTTTGGTTTTAATCTCATATTAATGATACCCCTATACATGCTACTTGTCTACAATTACAGGTTGATTTTATATATAACTGATATTCCTCGAGAGCGATCCCAATAATTATCAATTTTACCTCAACAAATATCCTATGGATGGTCAAAATTGTACAACCCTTTCACGATTTGTTATAATGTTTTCTGGTATTATTGATTTAGGCTGCAGTTTGATCAGTCCAATTACTCCGGGTAATTGACCGAGAATGTTATCGTTTAGGGCCTCGGTCCTAGGTCCTCGGCCCTAGGTTATCAGATATTGGATAAACAATCTGAGAATGTTAATTTTAATCAATGGAGGCAAGCATGTCACATATTTTGGTCATCACATTTGAAGATGAGAACCAGGCACTGGCTGTGCTTAGATCGCTAAAAAATCTTGAGCAACAGGAGATGCTAAACCTCGAAGATGCCGCAGTTATCGTGAAGGATGAAGAGGGGAAGGTTCAGGTCAAAAATATTACCGAGACTAAAGTGAAAGCTGGTGCAGCCGCCGGGGGTTTCTTAGGCTTGGTGATCGGAGGTCTCCTATTTCCTGTGGCAGGGCTCGCCCTCGGTGCAGCTATTGGTGCCAAGGCGGGGAAACACTTTGGGAATGGGGTCGACAAAAAATTTGTCAATGAAGTCCGCGAGTCATTAACCCCAGGTAGCTCAGCGATCCTTTTCGTGGTTAACCATGAGAACACCAATATTTTAATCACTGCCCTAAAACCTTTCAGCGGTAAGATCTACCAATCTTCTTTTGATAGCGCAGCAGAAGAAGAAATGCGGAAGGCACTGCTGTAAACCCAGGTCCTCCTGGACGGGGAGTAGATTGAAAAAAACTAGAAAACCAGCTCTATTTCACCCTGGCTGGTTAAACTTTGCATTCCTGGCGAAATGCCTCGGACACTACTCTTAACAGTCTCGGTCCAATAGACTCCCCTGGTTCAGCCTTCACCTGGCAGTGGTAAAAGGGTCAGACTGGTTTATTGCGCACGCCTGTGGGGTAAAGGTGCCTTTTTATTATGGGGTGGTTGCGAATTACCTGCGCTCGCAGGTGACTTTCTCCCCACACACTTTGATCTAATTATAGCGGTCATCTCCCGATGCTGCTTGCCATGTCGAGTAAATCTTGCTGGCTGACGGTTCCATCGACAGTCATCAACGCTAAGTAAATCTCTCCCGCCTGCCAGTAAAGATTTTTTACTGGCAAATCATTCCGCCAACTTGACACCATTTTTCCGCCATTTGGCTCGGCGGCATCTTTGACAAATTGGGTATCCCACCCGCCCACGGTATAGGCTGCTGGCAGACCGTTCACCTGAATATCCGTTACATTCGTACTGGGCGCAATTTGCATTGGAACAAAATCATTCTTCTGGCTTTCCAGCAAGGTGATGGTCTCGCTTGAGGTGAGTGAAGGATCGGTGGCACCAGGCAAAGGTCGGGTAACGAGATAGGTCAAGATCAGCATTTTATCATTGGTATCAAAAAATGCGCTCTGATATTGATAACCTTCAGGGAGCTGGCTGGGTGTCAGAACATCCCATCCTGCCAGGGCAGATAACTGGCTGAGCTCAGCCAGTAGCCCGGTAGAGACCATCGCTTGACCAGGGGTCGAAGAGGGGGTTTCAGTTGCGTTTCCACTTGTTTCGGGGCGAGATGTGTTTGTAGTAGCCTCAGGTGTTGTAACCACAGATGTCGGGGGAGTGACTGCAACTAAAGTAACTGCAGTGGCGGGCATCTGGTTTGATGAGGCGACAGATAGTCCTAGCCAGGTGCTCAGGGTAGCGCGAACCTGAGGGATGCTGAAGCTGAGCAGGATCAAAACCAGAATGATAGCAATCCCAATTTGCCATCTAAAACGAGTGGGGGGTGTTGAACGATCGGCCATGTTGTCCCTAGTTGGTTTGGGTTAACCCTTTAAGGTTTTGTGCCTGTTCGCGCCAACCTCGCAACAAGTGATGGACAGATTCTGCGCCAATAATGGGTGAGCCGTCATAAGGTAATATAACTGGACGCAGAAGGAAGGGATGGTTTTGCGGGCCTCCCAACCCCCCATGATGGCTAACCTGGTTTTCGAACCCAGCCAGCTCTTGTGTTGCTGGATCATAGCGCGTATTAACCACAATATCCGGGCAGTTTGAAAAACTGCTTTCACGCCGGAGGTGCATTGCGGCATTTGGTCCAAAGTCTGCCAATGGATCAATCCCTTCGACCTTGTCATCCCTCAGGTAATGAACCCCGGCCTTTCCCACCACGATGTCTCCTTGGGTTTCCGACCTGACCAATAGGAAACCGATCCCTGGATGGTCTTTCAATCCAAGCACCAGATCTGGGTGGGTGGTTTGAATCTGCTCGAAAGTCATCCTCTGGGGCGAGTCAGTAAAATAAATCAGCCCCGTACTGCCCGATCCCATCACGACGACCTTGGCCTTTTCAGCTTCGGCATCCACTTTGTCTGATGTTGTACCTTTTGGAGCAACTTCGATCGTATCATCATGAGCCCGGCTGGCAAGCATTTTCCGGATCAAGCCGGCTGTGCGCGTATTGGCGTTAGTCGACTCACTCAGCACGGCATTGAGGTTATCCCAGCTGTCATTATGGGCATCCGAATAGAATATTTCTTGATCGCTTTTTATAAGTTCTTTTACCAATTGCTCCAGTGTTTTTCCATGGGCTGCCTCAAACGTCGGCCCTAAACTTTGCCCATGATCGGCCAGGATGACGATATGATACGGCCGGGGCGCAATTTTTACAGCATTCTCAAGGCGTGCAAAATAGCGGTCAACTTCATGCAGTGCTTCAAATGCTTCAGGTGCAGTCATCCCGGCAAAATGGGCCAGGTCATCATACCCGGCATAAAGCGCATACACCGCAGGTAATCCCCGCAGGATATCGCTGATCACTGTATAAGTCACCAGGTCCTGTAGAACCGGGCTCATAAATCCGCGCAGGAAGCCATACGCTAAACCACGGGCTTTTATTCTATATTTGTCTTTCCTGCGTCTCTGTTGAGAGGCTTGCCACCATTCTTTGATCACCTCGACGATGAAGCGTGTGATCAGTCGGGCGATCACGTAAGGGTTGAAGAGGTAAAAATAGAAGCCGGGACCCCGGCCGCGGTCCCTATTGCGGATAGTGCTGAAGGTCAACATGCTTTCGGTTGCGTCGCCTGAGAACATATTACCGCGCGAGGCACCACCGTCGGAGCACAGACCGTTTCCCCTGCTCAGGCGTGCTTCGATCGCCTGGGCATCTTTGGGCATCCCGGACATAACCATCCGGTTTTGCGTGCGATCCCACCAGCGATAGGCGGGGACGTCGGTATTGTTCCCCAGCAGAATACCGGTTTGCATCGCCCCGGTCTGGGAAGAGAAATCGGTCTCCCAACCCAAAATTTGGTGGCTGCCTTGATCGACCCAGCGCTTCATATTGGGCGTGTGACCCTCATCCATCGCCCGGCGCAGGAGCGCTTCACTCAGCCCATCAATTTCGAGGAATAGAAAACCCGGGACATCGGTATGGACGGGCTTACCACGGCGGGAGACCATCCGTTGCGTGAAGTTCCGGTCAAACCGGGCGTCTTCGTCAAGCGATAAGAGTTGTTCGAGGATTGCATCGACTACTGTCAGCCAAATTGCAATCCAGATCCCCGAGCCAAGTTCGATTGTGATTCCTCTTACCAGATTACCAATAAAATAGATTAATATTCCGTTCAAGAGAAAGGTAAGGACAGGGTAAAGCCAGGCTGGCAACCAGGCTAAGAAATTGGTAAATACCCACCAGAAAGCGGATTGGGCGAGACCAAATGCAATTGTGGCAACTACCAGAGAACGCAGGCTATCCGCCTGGAACCCAGACATAACCCTCTGCAATAAGAACAGGGTTATCACATGGACAACGAAGACCGATATAACCTGAATTAATCGAGCGCGCGTGATTTTCATAAAAACTCTCCGCAAACCTAAGTTCTTTCTATGTGAGGTATAAATTATACTCTCATACTCCCCGGATATGACAAAATCGGTAAGCCTGGTGTGGTTCTGCCTGATGCGATGATTTGTCAATTATTAACGAGTGATATTGATAATGAAAGAATATCACCGTATGTTCAGGATCAGTGCGTGGTGGTCGGTCAGGAAGCGCTGGAAAGGCCTCTTTGCGACAGAGTTTACCACCGGGAGAATGTCTGCAGTTACATGTGCGGTTTCGCCGGCTGGTGCCCGGTAATAAATATAATCCAGGCTCGTCCGCCATTTCGCTGAGACCAGGGGGAAGGGTTGATAAGTAGAACGGGGGTCATCAGCGAGTGCATCAGTCAGACCGCTGTATGAGAACATGTGTTGATAAGCCGGTGCCTGGCGTGGAAAATTAAAGTCGCCGCACACGATCAACCAGGCATCTTTCGGTTGAGTATGGATGAGCTCAACCAGGTACGTCACTTGATCAAGTTGAATTTTAGTCTGCCTGTTCGATGAGCGCCAGTCGCCCAGGTAGTTTGCCTGAAGGTGGGTGTTCATTATAATGAAACAACGCTCATGAACCTCCAGGCTTACCAGCAGGACGCCTTTATTCAAAGCCCAATCCGAAAATCCAATACTTAACGGCCGACCCTGGTTCGGAAATGGGAAGAAATCACTCTTCTTCACTTTGCAATCGGAAACCGAAGCGGTAAATAACCCACCTTTCGGTGCGAAGCGATTACGAAAAAAGGTGAGCTGTGAATAGGATGTCAGCCCTTGCTGCAGCAGTGGGAGATAGGCATTCTGCTGGATCTCTTGCAGGCACATGATGGATGGAGCGAGCCGGTTTAATTCAGCAGACAGGTGTTTGATACGCCCTGTGCTTAGATAGAACGGCACACCGAAGGTGTTGAGGGATAGCAATGAAAACAAAGCCATTGATTGCACCGGCCTCCTAAGGATAAATATAACAGGGATTTGTCGATCCATCAATTGCATTCAAAAGAATCGGCAACTGTCAAAATAGTTACAACAAACTTCTGCGTTTTGTTCGAGAGTCATCATCAACCACAGGATGACAATTCCACGAATGATAGCGTTTCATATTCTTGAAAATAGTATTTATTTACCAAGTATAATGTGCATGTGTGCACAATTATAATAAATCATCATACAAAATAAGGGAAAGAGGAAGAAATGTCAAGCATATCCAGTAATTCCAAGAATAACAAATGGGTACTATTTTCAGTACTAGGATTGCTGCTCATAGTCGTGATTATATTTGCAGCCTGTTCTGGCAATACACCCACACCGGTGGTTCCGACTGTGGCACCTCCGGTCAACACCAACACCCCACCTCCGGCACCAATCCAGGTTGATGTAAACCAACTCAACGCAAATCCCTGGGTGCTGTTGGGCTATGGGGACCCAGCAAACCCCACTGTGATTGCGAAGGGTGTAGCAATCACCCTCGAGTTCACCGCTGATGGACTTCTAAGCGGCTTTAGCGGGTGTAATAATTATTCTGGAACTTATCAGGCAGCGACAGATGGGACGATGACAGTTTCTGCTCTGGCAACGACCATGATGGCGTGTGCACAAGGTATGGATCTAGAAACCGCATATCTATCCGCGTTGCAAAGCGCGCGAAGTTTTAGCTTTAATAGCCAGGGACGCCTGAGCATTGTATATAGTGATCCTTCTCAACCGGACCAGGTATTGATCTTTGGCATTAGCGCCAAGCCTCTTACGAACACGAACTGGGTTTTAGTTTCGTATGGTGATCCTGCTGCCCCCACAGCAGTACCTGTGGGTACGGTGATTACGGCTGTCTTCACCCCTGATGGTTTTGTCGGGGGCTTTAGCGGCTGCAATCAATACAGTGCCAGCTATACGCTATCGGATCAACAGATCACGATCGGGACGGTAGCTATGACCCAGATGGCATGCGAAACCGGGATGGATATTGAGCAGAGTTACCTAACATCCCTGGGCACGGCGCAAGAATATGAAATCTCTGGCCAGAAACTCTCCATCACCTTCAACCAGAATGCCGGAGTACTTACCTATACTGCCGCTAGTGTGCCACTTGAGTATTCATTGTGGACCTTAACCACGTTAAATGGGCAGCCAGTCCCTGATGAGACGAGTATTACGGCAACATTTACACCAGGAGAAGACCCAAATACCGGTATTATCGGTGGTTCTTCAGGGTGCAATACATACAACGCTGGTTACACCCTGGACGGGAGTAAAATCACCATAGAAACGCCTGCCATAACCATGATGGCTTGTGAAACCGGTATGGATACTGAGCAGGCATACCTGCAAGCGCTCCAGGACTCACAATCCTATCAAATCTTTGGTGACAGGCTGGTTCTAACAAATTCCTCCGGCAACCTGACATTTACGGCTAATAGAACACCACTGGCAGGTGCCCTGTGGGTTTTAGTATCACTCGGTGATGTGAATAACCCACAGACACCGGTAGCAGGGAGCAACTTTGCAGCTCAATTTAGCCGTATTCCAGGCTCACCTTCAGGTGTCCTCACCGGAACGACCGGTTGTAATGAATACACTGCGGCTTTTGCAGCCTCTGCCGAAGAGATTAAGATCAACCTACCGGCCAGCACGACGAACACGAGTTGTGTGCCTGGGTTATCCGACCAGGAACAACTCTACTACCTGGGGTTAAATAATGCCACAACCTACAGGATATCTGGGAATACGTTGGTCATCCCCTATGACAGCGGAAAACAGGAATTAGTATTCGAGGGTACTCAGCTTGAATCAGCGAAGAGACCACTGCTTAGCGATCTGAATGGTACCACCTGGTTCCTTTGGTATATGAACAATACACCTGTCGTGCCGGGAACATCTATCTACGGACAATTCACGGTCAATGAGGATGGAGCATCTGGAACTCTGAGTGGTTCTGCAGGCTGTAACAGCTATGTGGCTACCTTCGGTGAGAACCTGGGTGTTCAGGCTACGCTGAATGCCAACCAGGTGTGCAGCCAGCCAGCAGGTATCATGGAGCAGGAAGGTTCTTACATCAATATGCTTTCGCGTGCCTTTGGCTATTGGCAGACTGGTGACCAATTGATCCTTAATACCGGGCAGGGTGTGCTAACTTATCACAGCTCAGAACCTGCTGCAAGCGCCGACCAGACACACTTGCTGGTTGGAAAAACCTGGTATTTAGTGTCTTATAACAACACTTACAGCTCAGCCGGGACTCAGGAGCCTTTTACCCTTTTCCAGACCGACGGTACTCTGTCGGGTTTTAGTGGATGCAACAGCTTCTCTGGTACTTACACTACCAATACCCAGGCAATTACGATCAGTAATATAAACTCGACCCTATCTGCATGCCCAACTTCAGCCCTGACGGCTCAGGAACAGGCAATGTATGCTATCCTCGGCTCGGCAAAGAGCTACCAGGTGGCAGATACAGCCATGCAATTGGTGGGAGACCAGGGCGTGTTGAATTACTCGCTCACGCCCATCAATAGACCCGAGGAGATCCTTCCACCTCAGGCAGTGATCAAGGCGCCTGCGGAAGCTCAGACAGGTCAGGTCGTCAGGTTCGATGGATCCACTTCGAACGGACAGGTTCCTATCGTGTCATGGAAATGGGACTTCGGAGATGGCTGGACGGGTACGGGAGCTGTGGTCGATCATGTGTATACCAGCCCTGCCACGCATAATGTTGTATTGACTGTCACGGACCAACGTGGTTACCAGAATACTGCGACCCAGAAGATAACCATCAACGCTCCCGTGGCGCCTACACCGACTCCTACACAGGCACCCCAACCCACAGCAACAACAGCACCAACCCAACCACCGGCACCCACGGCAACATTAGTGCCGACCCAACCGTCACAACCCACTCCAACAGTAGGGCCGACGCAACCACCACAGCCCACCCCGACAGAAGAGCCGACCCAACCACCACAGGTTCCTCCACAAGCCGCGATCACAGGCTCTGGCCAGGGATATGTGGGTGAGCCGATCACATTCGACGCTAGTGCCTCCATCAGCGGGAGCAGCCCGATCGTCAGCTACAGCTGGAACTTTGGAGATGGTACCTCCATCGGACCTTCTCCAAATCCTTCCCAAGCCACGATCTACAACCAGGCGGGAAGCTTCCAGGTGTCGGTTGTGGTGACGGATGAAAGTGGACAGAGCAGCAGCGCAACGATGGGTGTGACCATCTCTACCCGCTTAAATACCCCGGTTGTCTGGGTCCTGGATTCTTACGCAAATCTGGGAATCCTGCCAGGCACGGCGATCACCTTGCAATTCCAGGCAGGGCAGATTGCAGGATTTTCCGGATGTAATACCTACACCGGTGCCTACACAGCTACTGATAATGGAGATGGCACATATAGTGTGACGATCACCGGTCTCGTTGGCACAGGCATGATGTGTCCGGCAGAAATAATGGATCAGGAACAAACCTACCTGGGAATTCTGTCCCAAATAACAATAGCCCAAAGCCAGGGAAATGTCCTTACCCTTTCCTCCCCGCAGAGTAGCTTGATATATCATCAATCTGGAAACTAAGCACCTTAATAATTTAACCAGGAAAGGCCGCCAGAGGGCAGGAAGGATTACTATCCTCGGCGGCCCTGGCCCTCTCCAGGGCTAAAGCAATTTTTCCTTGTCACAGATCTGAGTATCTGGTAGGAAGAAAACCGTTTGTGAGATCGGAGTATTATTTGACTTTCAAGAGTTTAATAACATAACACTTCTGGAGGTAGATTATCCAACCTTGGTTGAATAGCTACCTCTAAAAAATATAAACCAGGAGGATGATATGTGCTGCTCAGTTTTAGTAATCTATTTTTTAGGTCCACGGTTGGGTTTATTGATTTTTTGGCTGTTACCCAGTGGACGAAATCTATTTAACTTAGCATTCCAAAACTTGGTCGTACCGATCTTGGGTATAGTTTTCCTGCCCTGGACAACCATTATGTGGACCATTTTTCACGGTACCAACGGAGTTGTAGGAATTGATTGGATGTGGATTGCTATCGGATTGGTCGCCGATATCGTTGCCTATACCAGTGGCGCCGCTAAGCGCAAATCTGTACCTGGTTATCCGAGTTCTATGCCTTAGAATAAAGGAGAACGACCGCAAGGATTTTCCAATCTTTTGGTTGAATATTAACCAGTTTTGTAGATGATTCCATTTTTATATGCAATCAACCTTTACCGCGATAATTATTTGGTGGGTTGAGAAAAGGAGTGCACTATGATCACTAGTATTTCGATTGGCTCGAAAGTAATCTGTACCGATGGTTCTGATGGCACTTTAACAGCTGTGATTGTTGATCGTACATCTCACAGAATTACCCATATTGCCATTGTAGAAAAGTCCCTCTTCCATGGAGAAGAACGGCTTATTCCGATTGACCGGGTGACCAAAACCACACGGGACGCAGTCTACCTCGATTGCACAGCCGAGGATCTCACAAAAATGGATCCCTTTACGCGTACGCACTATCTAGAGGTTGACCAGGGTGCAGCCGGTTACGCTTACAGTCCTCCGTATATGACGACGTATTCCGATATGACGATGTCGCCCGACATGGGTTATCTCACCGTACAGGATCAGCTTGTCCCTGAGGGAGAGGTGGCTGTCAATCGTGGGATGACTGTGGAAGCTCTGGACGGATATGTGGGTCAGGTGGGAGAGCTGGTCATCGATGCTTCTTCAGGACAAATTACACACTTTACCCTGATGAAAGGCCATGGCTGGGGAAAAAAGGAAGTTGCCATTCAGCTCTCTATGATTGATCGTGTAGAGCAAGAGACTATCCACCTGAAAATTGATAAGGCAAAGATTAGCCAGCTTCCTTCTCTTCCCGTGAAACGGACCTGGGATGAGGTAGGTGCAACCGATCTGGAGCTGATGGTGTGGGTATATGAAGGAAAAGACCTGGCTCAACACACTTTCAAGAAAGTCCAAGAATTAAGCAAACAGTATGCAATGGAAGTGTTGAATGCCACGATTATTGAGAAAGACAAGAATGGTGATACCCGGGCGCATGAAGTGAAAAAGGTACCTTCCAAACGAAAGGTTGCGCTTGGGATCGCCCTGGGAAGCCTGGCAGGATTGGTGATTGGACCGGTTGCACTCGTGGCTGGCGCAATTGCAGGAGGAGCGGCCGGGAAGAAATCGGCGAATAAAATCGAAGTGGGCTTTTCAATAGATAAACTACACAAGCTCAATGAATGCCTGATCCCCGACGGGTCGGCGCTGGTATTGCTCGTCGAACACCGCTGGTTCAATACACTCCAAGTAGGGCTGACGGAAAGCGGTGGTCAGTTGATTTACGAGCGACTTTCCGACGTCACTTACGACGGATTGGTGGATAAATTGTCGGCTGCCGGGTAAAACGCATAAGGATGCAGGATCGTCATAATTATTTTTATCCAGGGTAGCTTTAATCCAGGTCCTGGCAAGCTAGCTGCAGGCTGACATTATGGATTAATGAATATCAATATTGTAAATTTTGAGTTCACTGGAGTGCGACAATCGCCTGCCAACTATTGATCGGAAAGGGTTATACCACAAATATCACCATAAGGTTGGATAAGCTAAAAAACGCAGAAACCAAATCGGCTGCTGGCGTCATCCTGATATGGATTAAAAAGTGTTAATAATGTTGGACCGTTATGCGGGTAACTGCACGGCGGTATGATTGCTTTCCTGTTTACCTATGAACACCAAGATTAGGCTCGAAGTTCTTGCCCTCACTACCTTCAGCTTGCTCATCCTGTTAGTATATACTACAACCCGAGCTGCTGGATTCTCTCAAACCATGCCCATGAAGCTAGATACATCAGCTATGGCGCAGAACAGCTCCCCTGCCACAGCGAAGCCCCTCATCCTGACTGACGCACAGGGACAATACCCGCTTGGGTTGCATCTGGAGATCCTCGAAGATCCAGGTGGAGAGCTGTCCATCGAGGATGTATCTTCTCCAACATTCGACTCACTGTTTACACCCAGCCTGGTTGCAGTGCCGAACTATGGCTACACGGATAGCGCTTATTGGGTTCGTATGCGTCTGGATAATGAAACCAACCAGACGGATAAATGGCTGTTGGAGCTGGGTTTTGCCCATATGCATTATGTTGACCTCTACACTCCCTTGCAGGATGGCGAGGGATTTGAGGTTAAACAAACCGGAATCCTGAGACCTGTCTCCACGCGCGATGTTCTCCACCCAAACATTGTTTTTAACCTGAGTGTACCAACCCACAGCCAGCCCACATTCTACCTGCGCTTCCAAAACGGCGCATCGATGACCCTGCCACTCACCTTGTGGGCGAAAGAGGCTTTCTTTATCGAGTCGGGAAAGGTACAAATGCTGCACTGGTTATTCTTGGGTGGGATACTGGCTTTACTGGTCTATCACTTGTTTTTACTTATTACATTAAAAGAGGCCAACTACCTGTATTTTGTCGTCTTACTTGCTAGTTTGCTCATTATGGTGTTTGATTATACAGGTTATATGGGGGTTTATTTATTCCCCGACTGGTTCACGTTTAAGCTTTATTATTTCCCACTATCTTTGATATTACTATTTGCTTCAATCATTTTATTTTCCGATGCATTTTTGGAATTAAAAGCCCGAATTCCAAAACTACATTGGGTGAATATGCTCTTGTTGGCAGTGTGGGGAGTGTTGGCGCTCCTGATACCGTTCATCAGCTACTATAACCTGGCTAGGCTAGTGATTCCATGGGGATTGGTTTCTATGGCAGTGTCCTGGGTTACTGGGATCGTTGCTTGGAGAAAGGGTTTCCAGCCCGTCCTTTTATTTATGCTTGCCTGGTTGGGTATGAGTGCGAGCTTTTTCCTAATACTACTGGTACGGCTGGGGATTGCCTCCAGTACAGTTTTCAATGAGAATATTTTCCTACTAGGATTTATGTTGATGGCGGTGTGCTGGTCGTTTGCCCTTGCCGATCGAATCAACCTGCTGAAAGCTAAAGCAGAAAGTGCAAACCTCAATTTACAAAAAAGCGAGTATCGGCTGTCTCAAATCCTGGAGGGTATACCACTCGGTGTAGTTGTTTACGGAAAGGATCAAAAACTCAAATACCTCAACCAGCGGACGGTTGAGATCCTTAGCAACCCAGCGAAGGGTATCCGACCAGACCCTGCTGCCGGGCGTACCCTGGCGCAGGCAACAGAGGTTTTCTCTTTTCTGGTTGCCGGGACCAGTGAAAAATACCCCTTAGAAAACTTACCGGTGTACAGCGCGTTGCAAGGCCGGCCAGCCTCGGTGGATAACATCGAGGCGAACCTTGGAGATAGGCGCGTCCCACTGGAGATCTGGGCAGCCCCGGTCCGGGATGATGCAGGGAATGTCGAATCTGCCATTGCTGTCTTACAGGATATCACCCAACGTAAGCAGGTTGAAGCCGAGTTGAATGAGTATCGCAAGCAGCTCGAGTCGCTTGCAGATAAGAGAACTATGCAGCTAAACGCTATAAATAGGGAGTTAAGGCTGCGCCTTGAATGGTTTGCTGCGATCAATTTCGTCAGTCAGACAGTGGCTCAATCGACTGACTTTATTAAAATCTATGAAAAGATCCTTGAAATCATCAAAAATCTCTTCTCTACGCAGGATTGCTTCATTGCTGAGCTGGATGAGCATAGTAAGCAGTTGAAAATCCTGGCACACACCTGCCACAGCGATATTCACCCTGATATGACCGATTCATTCACGCTGCTGCCCGAGGGTATTCTGCCAGGTTCAAAGCTGGAACAAGGAGCACTATTCTCTATCTCAGGAGACCAGATGACCTCGATGGATGGACCAATTCACATGCACATTCGGTATTCAAGGGTGCAAAGCATGGTCTTTGTACCTTTAATACTGCGGGAGCAGGTCTTTGGATTCTTAGGATTGGAGATGAGCGAGGCAGATAGGACCATCAAGGATGAAGAGACCAACCTGCTACGCATTTTTTCCACCGATATTGCCCAGCTAATTGAAAGCTCCCGTCTATTCGAGCGGACTAAGCTGATGATCGCACAGGAAGAACGTGACCGACTGGCGCGCGAGCTGCACGACTCGGTTACACAGGCACTCTTCTCTGCTACTCTGGTGGCGGAAGTGTTACCGCAGATCTGGCGCCGCGATCCCGATAGGGCGATGCAGAGCCTGGAAAAACTTCAACGCTTGACGCGAGGTGCTCTGGCAGAGATGCGCACGGTGTTGCTCGAGCTACGTCCTTCTGCGGTTATCAAGACCCCGCTGGGTGAAATCGTGGCGCAGCTGACTGAGGCTGTTACCAGCCGGAGTGGGTTACCGTTTCAGCTATTTATCGAAAAGATCCCCCTCTTGCCTGAAGAGGTACAATTAAGTTTCTACCGCATCGCCCAAGAATCTTTGAACAACGTTGTCAAACATGCCCAGGCGAGGCATGTTAGCGTGAGTTTGAGTGAAACACAACTCCTTCCAGATGTAAACTGCCTGGTAGGGCGCGAAGTCAAGCTGATCATCCAGGACGATGGGGTTGGCTTCTCCTCTGCGAGTGCACAATCAAGCCACCTGGGGATTAGCATCATGCGCGAACGTGCCGCATCGATTAGGGCAGTTTTATCAATAGAAAGCGAACCCGGATATGGGACTCTGGTGTCTTTAATCTGGTGCAATGAATCAAAATCGGAAAGTCATGATGAATGAATCCAATGCCATACGTGTTTTAATTGTCGATGACCACCCCATGGTACGCAGTGGGTTAAATGATTTTATCCTCACGAACGATGGGATGGAGCTGGTCGGTGAAGCCCAGAATGGGGTTGAAGCCGTGGATTTTTGCGCCAATCATGATGTAGATGTGGTTTTGATGGATTTGGTCATGCCGTTGATGGATGGCAGCGAAGCCACCCGACGCATCCTGGCGCTTGGCAAACCGATAAGGGTCATTGTCTTAACTAGTTTCCATGAACAGAATCTTGTCGAGAAGGCCATGAAAGCCGGCGCGACGAGCTACCTGCTGAAGAATGTAACTTCCAGAGAACTTGCTGAAGCGATCAGGGCTGCCAGTGGTGGGTTCTCAATGCTTGCGCCTGAAGCCACCAATGCATTGATCCATTCAAGCCGACAGAATTCTGACCTAGGATTCGAACTGACTGATAGGGAGCGTGAGGTATTGGTATTTATTGTTAAAGGTCTATCCAATATTGAGATTTCCAACCAGCTTCATATCAGTACAGCAACCGTGAAGTATCACCTGGCAAATATATTCACGAAACTGGGAGTGAGAAATCGGGTCGAGGCAGCCACAATTGCTTTGGAACACAACCTGGTAGTGAAGGGAAAATGATTTTTTATATGACCCATCATACCTAACCATACGGCTAATCATTTGGACCAAAAAAACTAGACCCCCGAACTCCCCTTAAAGTTGTTGTATACGCACGGTAAATTTGCTATATTGGATTTGTTATTTTTCAAGGCTTATACTATTTAGCGCGCTTGTTGCTTGAACTTTTCTAAAAAAGCTGGTCGTCTATATCTGAAATCACCACAATCGACCGATTACACATATTTCCTGCAGGTCATCCTGAGCATCCTTAGAAATAATGGTATTGCTTGATGAGCAACCAGAATGTGAGCTCAGTGTTATCATAAGCAGCGATTTCAAATAATGCCAAGACCTGCTATAAGCTGGTTCATTCGTAATCCATCCGGAGTCGCAAAAGTGGACACAGGTACACTGGATAAGTATGCTAGACAAATCAAAATAAAGGAGGATGCGAATCATAACAATATTTCTTGAACTGCAAGTCATCTCGGGCGCAGACAACGGCATGGTTCACCGTATAGCTTTACCTCCCGAGGCGAAAACATTTTAAGTAAGTCAAAATTCATCAATAATAGAAGGAGAATTGTAATCATGAAGACGATCAAATCAGTCAATGTCGGCTCATTTGCTTTGTATGGTGCTGTCCTGGCCGCGTTCTGGACATTAATCTTCGGTTTGTACTATTGGATCCTGGGCTGGATCTTTGGCGCTCAATCAGTGTATATCGATATGAACCTGGGCAACTGGACTGTCTATTCCTTTTACACCTTTGGCCTGGTATTTTTAAAGGCTCTCCTCGCAGCTCTTGGTGGTGCTTTATCAGGAGCAGTCGTGGCGTGGGTGTACAACATCGTGGCCGGTGCGATGGGTGGGCTCAAGATTAACGTCGAATAGCCTTTTTAATTTGTTACTGTCACGCATAAAATTCAAACATATCTAATTTAATTTTGAGGAGAATACAAAATGCCTTGTCTATTTGTACTGTTTGCGGGAATGTTCCCACGTTTTGCGGACATTTTAATCTGGATCGCTCGTCCAGCCCAATTCAACGCCGCTTTCAAAGGAAGCTGGTTGTGGCCCCTTCTGGGGATCATCTTCCT
>Ga0315273_10002773_pt1 | contig 20853 bp, 14 predicted proteins | sample YL17G02_0_MG_FD_205753 | JGI IMG/M metagenome (GOLD analysis project Ga0315273, IMG submission 205753) | Sediment microbial communities from Yellowstone Lake, YNP, Wyoming, USA - YL17G02_0 | ecosystem: Environmental > Aquatic > Freshwater > Lake > Sediment | place: USA: Wyoming | collected... | reverse complement strand
TGGATAAAACGGATCATCAGACCACCTGCCACCGGTTTTGGTTGACCACCTTATACTATTCTCAATCAATTAAATGAGATGGTCAGGCTGTGCCGGAGAAGGCTGGTCAATGTGGGCGTTTTTTCCACTAATGACCCTATTTTCATATGGAAGTCGGCATGCATAAGCCAGCCATAATGATCTCAATGCTTTACCTTCATATATTAGGTCTCGTGAACCAACCAACCGGATAATAAAATCTCTTTTGTTTTTAAGAAGAGCCTCATATAAATCATCCCTGTCAGCTCCACGATCTATAACCCATATACCCCTGTTTTGGACTGCTTTCCCAACCTGATCAAAAGCTTTTATTATCTCTCTGTTCTCGCTTTCAAAATCCGGTGATTTCTGTGAGTAAAGTGAATAATATAAGGGCGTTATTTCATTACTGTTTACTTCTGTGGCAATAATCTGGTTGGTCCAGTACCCATCAACAATCTCACCACCGTCACTGCCATCTCTTACCTGTGCCAGATATTCCATCTTTTCTGCATATGGCTTTTTCAGGTCACTTAAACCGAGTATTAATAAGGTCTCTTCTTTTACTCTCTCACTTGCCATTGACAATATGCTTTTCTGTAAGCAGCTCCATATGTCAGCCTTGATTAGCTGTCTGCTAAATCTTTCTTCGGTCTTCTTTAACGACACCCGGCTTTCCATCTGCCTGCCGATTTCCGTAAGCATAACAGATTCAGAAGCAATAATTCCATAAATGGCTTCCTGTACAGACCTTTTTGCAGTTTTATCAAGTCCTTGGGAGAGTATCCCCGAAAATTTTGTTACTTTGTACCGTAACTTATTAGCTAAATGGCTAAAGTTCATTTTGTATCCTCCTGTTTTTGTGTGTGGTAATACAAATTTATACAGGAGGATACTTTTATCCTAATCATAGAGAAAGTATCCCCAATTTTCTTAATTATCACATTCTATTTGCTTGATAATATGATTATTTGGACGTTTCAGTAATGGAGTAAATGAATTTTGGGGTATGTCCAATAAAATAAACTTGACTTGTGTTATTAAAAAGAGTAACTTTGTTCTGTTATACTGATCAGAACGCTATCATCTCAGAACTTTGTTGGAAAAGTTCTTACAGGCAAAAGCCCGCCTGGTAAAATGTCTTTCAAGGGACTTTAGTAAACCTTGGTTCTAAAGTACTTCTCATAAAGGTCTCATTAAGTTAATAGCAACAGGTTTTACAGGTTGCATTATTTCATTAGTCTGGTTTTACAGAGTATTAATACATAAACTAATATTCATAAGAATGAAAACAGGAAATTTGATACTGGTATTTTTATTAAGTTGCTGGTTGGGAATCGTAGAAGCACAGGATTATTTAATAAACTTTATCGCAACCGGAGATGGAGGGACAACAGAAGTATCCTGGGTGAAAATAGAAAATCTAACTAAGGGAACCAGTCTTGAAATGGATGGAAAATATGTACTTCATTTAGTAAATTCTACCACCGGAATTGAGCCGGTAAGTCAATATCAAACAGGAAAGATTTATTTTTTGCCGAATCCGATGACAGATTACTCCAGGATGCAGTTTGATTTGCCTGTTGCTGGTATGACAGTGATCGAACTTTTTGATATTTCAGGACGACATTTGCTTCAGAAAAAGGATTGGCTTTCCACTGGAAGACACATTTATAAATTACAGGGTATTCCACAAGGGACATTTGTTGCAAGAATTAAATCAGGGAAATACGCATTTGCCGGTAAAATTGTTTCTACCAGTTCTCTCGTCAGCCATGCACAAATTGATTATGAAAATACTGCTTCCATAATTAATAATGTAGAAGATAATATTGCCCCAAATGCAAAAATCCAAGGCTTTTCAAAAAGCATAAATGAAGAGGTCAGGATGGAATACAGTCCCGGTGACAGGTTAAAGCTGACTGGCGAGATTAATTCTCACCTTACAATAGTCACAGATGTGCCTACATCAAGCAAAACGATCACTTTTAACTTCCTTGACTGCGCTGATGGGGATTGGAACTATTATCCTATAGTTCAGATAGGTACTCAGACCTGGATGGCGGAGAACCTTAGGACGACCAGATACAGGGATAAACTAAACTTTAGCTACGTCAGTGATAATACTGCTTGGAGCGGTCTTGCCAGCAGTGCATATTGCTGGCTGGATAATGATGAAACCACAAATAAAAATAAGTATGGTGGTCTGTATAATTGGTATGCTGTGACTACAAGAAGACTTTGCCCCGTAAAATGGCATATACCTTCAGATGCGGAATGGACAACACTGACGACAGTCCTTGGTGGCCAGGATATTGCCGGCGGAAAACTTAAAGAAACCAGAACTTCTCATTGGATCAGTCCCAATACAGGCGCAACGAATGAAACTGGTTTTACTTCGCTGCCAGGAGGGTACCGCCCCGGAGATTTCCAAAAGGCAGGCGAAGCCGGTTATTGGTGGACGGCAACAGAGACTTCCCCTTCAATGGCATATTACAGGTCGATGGAGAACATCGGCTCAGGTGTTAGCCGGTCTGACGCCGCGAAAACATGCGGTTATTCTGTACGCTGCCTGAGAGATAATAACATTCCCCCTCCCGGAGACTGGACTTTCAACACAGATTTTGGTACTCTTGTCTTTACGGTTGATCCTTCAAGTACATCAATCACAAAAATGGCCTACAATTTTTCGAACTTTCAGTGCGGCCCAATTATTTTCAGCGGAACAGTAACAATTACTTCAACCCCGGCGTGGCAAATAACAGATGGATATTTCTTAATTGTTAACAAAATAGACATAAGTGGAAACCAGGTAATGACCGTAGCCGGAACATATGATTCAACAACCAATAAATTTTCCGGAACCTGGTCAGAAAATTCATACGGAAGTATTTGTTCCGGGGTTTGGGAAGCATCTGCTCCTTAATAGTAAATTGGATGCTCTCTTAAATGAGTATAATTTATTTCACCCATTTTGTTTAATTCGGCACAAATAGTTTTACTTTAAATTTCAGATATTTTATATACGAGTAATAGGTGTTAAGGTATGCTCTCTTTATGTTGCATTGCAGAATACATAGTTCTAAGGTATGCAACATAAATCGCAACCCTCACTATTGATAAGTGCTCGCCTGCTGCAGCCTATTTTTATCGGCAATCGTGGGTTTGCATAAAGCAACATTTCATAACACCAATGACCACACTTCATCTGCCGAAAATTGTCTGCAATCCGCGACGGCTCGCGCCAGACTGAATTTGATTGAGGTTATTTGGGAGGTGGATCTAAAACAAAAGATATATTGCCTTTAAAGCAAGGTATTGAATTTTAGGCTTAAAGTGAAGTAAGAAATCAAAATAAAATTGACTTTGGTATATTGATAACATAACTTTTACAAAACTTTACATTTCTGTGACAATTATTAAGATATTGCGGATTAATTTTGCTCTCTAACCTTTTATTGGAGAATCCGGTGTTAGGGAGCATCATATTCCGGTTTAACTTGAGCAGTCCATAGATAAATAAATTGTATAATAGGTTTGCACTGATATTGTGCTGTTTACATTCCGGTTTATGGTGCTCAATCTTTTCCGGAATAGTTAGTTCAGGTGATCCGGAATGAAGCGCTCTGAGCGACTGGATTTTCCAGTAGTACAAATATAATGAAAATCATGAGATATTACTGAAACATTACTGAAACATTTTTGACTTTTTAATGCCGAGTATTGCTTTCAAGTTACTAATAAAAATTGTATAGTATTGTTTTTCAGACTATTTAGAAGCTGATGAGCGCAGCAGAAAGAAGATATTCGAGACCTAGCGGGACAACTTAAAAAGCCGCACTCGCAGCTTTTTGTCTTGCAGTCCTGCAGTCTGAGTGTCATGCGGTCCAATCGCTGAAATAGCTTTTCGACCTCAAGACTGCACAACTGCATGACATTTTTTTTGTTGCCAGGTTCTTGCCAGGTTTTGATTGAATTTTTCAGATTACTATTTATAATGATAAAGGTGTGGTGGAACTTGACCCCGATCTAAATTAACTAGAAATACCTGAGGTCAAGAACAGAAACATTTCATGGTGGATGTAATAATTACAGGTTGGATAATTCGGTCGCCCATAGCCACAATTGGCCGGATTAAATTGACCATCTCATGCCAATGTTAAGACAATCAAAACTTACACATCAAACCGTGTAGATGGTTTTTATTATGAGCTAGGCTTAATATTAATTGAATTAATCAGATTCTTGAATTATCGGCAGGAGCTCTCCTTATTATTTTCTTGAATTCTGGCATCTCCCTCAATGGTTTCCATACCGGATCGAGCTGAAGCATTTTTACCGACATTGGCCCGGGATGAGAAAGTAAAAATTTAATCTGTTCAAGAGCCTTATCATAGTCTCCAACCATTACATAGATCCTTGCCAGATCTTCAATCCTGTAAACACCAAAATAGGCATCTTTATTCATTGGCAATAAATCCACGGCTTTCGTTCCCTCCTCAATAGCTTTCCCTTTTTGCCCCAGACCCGCATATGCAATACCCAGTGCGCTGTGTAATCTGTGATTCTCAGGAGTTTTAGCGATTCTTAATTCCAATGCAATCCGGGCTGAATCGAAGTAGGCATTGGCCTTTACCGGATCGTCCATCAGATTATAAATTCTTGCATATAATAATGATTTAAGGTTGATGTACATCGGATACATCGGATCAAGGATGACATCAACTTTTTTTGATGATAGGTACGATAGTGCACTTTCGTAATTGCCATCATATATATCCATAAGGATTTTTGATTCAATCAGCCTCGGATCATTAACAGATCTTTCAAACTGAAAAGCCTCCGAAAGTGTTTCCCTTCCTTTTATAGTATTTCCATACCACTTCATACTCATCCAGATGCTTTGCCAGTAGGGGTCAACAAAGGTTGGATTAATTTTGATAGCCGAATTGAAATGCTTTTCGGCCTCCTGATACTCACCCACTAAATAAAGTGTCTGGCCTGCATAAAAAGCACCTGATGCATAACTGGGCAACAGTTCAAAGGTCTTCATATAGTTTTCTTTAGCCAATTTCCATTCTCCAAGCCGACGGGAGATAGCAGCCTTTAATTCGGGATTGATTAATCTATTATCAGATAACTTTTCTGCAATATAAATTTCCTCCCTTGCTTTTGGAATATTCTGAAAACCGGTATAGTAATACATTGCAAGTGCATTGTGATATGAAGGCATTTTTTCAACTTCAGGGTCACATTTTAATGCAGAATCAATGGCTTCCTTGCTTTTTTCAAGTCTTTCCGAGTTCTGATCAAAATTGTACAACATCAGATAACTCCTGCTCAGATTCATATATGCCATACAGAATTTAGGATCTATTTCAAGTGCCTCTTCATAATATTTCATGGCTGCAATTGTTTCCTCCGGACTGACCGATCGCATCATATTTGAAATTCCCGTGGCATATAACTGGTAAGCTTTTGGCTCCTCGGTCATCTTCCTGTTAATACGTCTTATTTCCACCGGAGTCAGCACTTTATTTAATTTATCAGCTATCTTTTTGGTAAGCTCGGCCTGTGCATTTTGATAATCCTTCCAGGAACATTCAAAGGGCTCGATCACAAGCTGAGTATTGGTTGCTGTATTATTCACACTGATGTTTACACGGATATTATCACTGTCTCTCTGAACACTTCCCTCGATCCAATAATCTACATTGAGCTCCTTTCCGATCTGGGCTATTGTTTTTTTGGTTCCCTTGTATTGAAAATTAGCAGGACCCATTCGTACGACAATGCCATTTATGTTATACAGTTGCATCATAAGATCCTGAGTGATTCCATCTGATAACCAGTTATTATCTTTTTCATAACCGGTATTTTCGAAAGGCAAAAGAGAAATTTTTTCTAAATCATTGTCAGAGAATCCTGATATTCCGGGTATCAGAAAATACCCGAACACAATTAATAACATTACTAACAAAGAACCTGCAATAGTTTTTGTTTTCAGATCTTTTTTGCGTTTGGGTTTTATCTCGAAATCTTCATTTGAAATTGCAACCTCATGCTGATCATATTTCTTTAATGCAGTAACGATCTCTTTAACAGCGTTTGCTACCTTGTTGATCTGATCGCGATAGTATGTTTTATTAAGATTGTCCTGGGGGTGGTCCTCATTTGTCCTTAAAGGACGGTTAACTCCTGGTGACTTATAAATAAATTCTATGCACCGGAGCACTCCTCCCAGTTCATTTTCAAGAAGGGCTTGATCTTCGTTATCGAGATCATGAATTTTAACAGGTAAAATTCTGCTAGCTACATTTCCGCGGGTAAGCTTGATATCTCTTCCGAACTTGTCCTCCTTTGCCATATTATTGAATGCAGCAAACTCATATTGCCAGGCAAAGCTCCTTGAGTCACAATAGGTTTGAGAGATGACCGGAATGAAAACCAGGCACTTTAGCTTTTCTTTCAGAGAGGCACCAACATCATGTGTCTCTAAAAGGCCATCGTGAGGATTAATATCGAAATAGACACTAATCTCATCTTTAAAAGTAGATTCGAGTTCAGTCTTCAGAGCATCAACAAACTCGCTCACCCACTTGTCGCCTTTGTTGTCTTTCTGGCGGTAGCTGATAAAGATGTCGTATTCGTAACCGGAAATCAGGCTTGACATGATAGTTATTCATTGCATTTCTTGAAGTCGAAATATATACTAAATAGTTGAGTATAAATATTAATTTGATTGTTAAATATTTAACAGTCAAATTTCATCACCAAAATAAGGTAATTGTAGTTACAACTGGAAAATCCAGCGACCTACCCATATTTTGGCCGGTATAAACTGACCATTATTACAGGAGTTAAAGCCTTGTTGTTTTTTTATGTATGTTAAGTGTTATCTGACCGAATTTTGAAGTGGTCAAAGAAGGATGGATTTTACACTAGTGTCTTGTTTTATAAAATATTATATCTATATTTGTGAACTATATATACGAATATTTGTAATGTTCAGTTCACCAAAATCAAAAACAGATATTGTTCTGGCAATATACAGAGAGAGCCGAACTGTATTCAGATTAAAGGATATTGCAATTCTGGTGGGAGAAGAAAGCTTTCAATCACTCAACAAAAAACTGAACTATTATGTACGAACCAGAAAATTAGAAAATCCTCGCAAAGGAATATATGCAAAACCGGGCTACAATCTCGAAGAATTGGCATGCACAATATTTACTCCTTCCTATATTTCTCTTGAATCCGTTTTACAGAAAGCTGGCATAGTTTTTCAGTATGACTCTCGGATTACATCTGTCAGCTACCTCAGCAGAAACATTGAAGTAGAAAATCAGCAATTCGTGTTCCGTAAAATAAAAGGAAGTGCGCTTGTAAATACATTGGGAATCATCAGGCAGACAAACCAAATAAATATTGCATCCCCCGAGAGGGCATTTTTGGATCTTCTTTACCTTGAGAAAGATTACTATTTTGATAATCTGAATCCGTTGAACAAAGACCTCATTCGTAAACTGCTGCCTATTTATCAATCAAAAGGATTATCCCAGACTGTCACAAAACTGATAAAAAATGATTGATATTAATAAACATAAATTTTTTATGGTTCAAATTCTGAAAGACATCTATTCAGATATTGAGCTTGCAAATTGTCTCGGTTTTAAAGGCGGCACTGCCCTGATGTTTTTTTATGACTTGCCCCGATTTTCAGTTGATCTCGATTTTAATCTGATAAAAGAAGAAAAAGAGAAAATTGTTTCTGAAAAAATCCGTGAGATACTTTTAAAGTACGGGACAATTCATGATGAAGCCCCTAAATTTTTTGGTCCTCTTGTTGTGCTAGACTATGGAATTGGAGAGCGCAAATTGAAGGTAGAAATCTCAAATCGTAAGTTTGAAGACAAATACGAAATAAGGAATTTATTGGGAATAAACATGAAAGTGATGATTGGGCCTGATATGTTCGCACATAAACTATGTGCTCTCATCGACAGAAGTTCAATAACCGGACGTGACATATTCGATTGCTGGTTCTTTATGAAAAACCATACTCCTTTAAACAAAGATATTGTTGAAAAGAGAATGAATATCCCATTTGCTGATTATATCCAGAAATGTATCAGTTTGGTCGAATCAGTAAATGACAGATCTTTGTTGCACGGCGTGGGTGAACTGATGAATGACGATATAAAAAAATTTGTGCGTAAAAATCTAAAAAATGAAACTATAGTATTGTTGAAGTTCTACAAAGATTTCCCTATACTGGCTTAAATAATACCAACTTCTCTGTTGATTGTTAATCCTTGTATGGATCTTGCTAGGTTTCTTGCTAGGTTTTGGGGATAACAGGTATTAAATAATGGAAATATAACGATTTTGTCTTTACAACTCACCATTGATATTCAATGTGTTAAGTTAAGAATATTATATTCTCGTATTCTTCTGGATCAGAAGAGTTCAAGTTCGAGACCTGCTTTGCCCTGCAAAACGAAGTGAAGCAGGGACGGGACAACAACCAAGCCGGCTTCTTTAGCCGGTTTTTTCATACACTACCACAAGCCTTTGCATCAGCCTGGCTCCTTCGCTAAAAATGCCCACCGGGCATTTTCCTTACGCTCGGCCCTATTTGTTGCCAGGTTCTTGCCAGGTTTTGAAAGATTTTAAGACATTTGGGGCAGAATTGTACGGAGGTCGGTGGAAGTCAACCCCATTCTCTACTATTTTAAGAAACCAATGAGTCCTGTTCTAGATCCCAAACAGATGAAAGTTGTAACCCGTTGACCGAACTTCTGATATAAACAAAAATTGAGTTTAAATCCCTAGATACAGACCATAATAATCTTTCTTTCTTAGTTATAATTAATCGAAATGTCGACCCATTTATTATGATTGCATCATAGAAGCTTACTTCTCACCATAAATTACAAACGCATTAGAATCTATTGTCAGCGCTCCATTTGGGTATTTCTGTTTAATCAAATTAAAAACTTCACTCCTGATTTTTACCTTCATCTCACAATCTGCATTACTCAGTGCTGCTACAACAGGAGCTACAACTTCAGTCATGAAATTCCAGTAAATTTTTCTATTTCCGGGATTCAGTTTTCCTCTGACTTCTGTCTCCGAAATATTCTTTAATCCGGCTTGTTTAAATAAATCTGGGATCAAGCCGCTTTTAGCGCAACGAAATAATCCAGGTGCTCCCTGAGGTGGAGGTGCCATTTTCATGTTTTTATTAACAATACTTAGAATAGAAGCAGCCCATAAATTCTTTTCGGGCTCATTCCATACTGTCACAGCAATCCTTCCCCCGGGTTTCAATACCCGTACCATTTCTTTTGCAGCAAGTAACATATCAGGGAAAAACATAAAACCAAACCTGCAACTGATAGCATCAAAACTATTGTCAGGGAATGGCAGTTCGCAAACATCACAGGGAATAGTTTCAAAATTTTTTATTCCGCGTCTGTTTGCATTTTCAAGAGCTATCTCTAGCATTCCTTCAGCAAGATCAATAGCTACAACCTTTCCACCTCCTAGCATGGTTGCAATGGTAAGTCCTGGTTCTCCCGTTCCTGATGCTACATCCAGCACCATATCTGTACCCTTTGGCCTTATCCGGTGAATTATAGCATCAGCCATTGGTTTTAGGAAGTCCATCGTCAGGTCGTCCCATTTTTTCCACCCCGGAGAAAACCTGTTCCAAACTTCCTTTTGCTGTTCCCTGATTTGTACAAGTTGTGCTTCCATCTTTTCTTGTCAGTGATTATAGTGCTGACTCCGCACCTTTTAACTGCATACATTTATTTTTAATCATTATTGTCAACATGCACATAATGTAAATTATTAAACAAATGAGGCATACATTAGGTTCAATTCTTCCAGCTTTTGAGAGGCATAAGGCTGTAGGTTTGTATCAATTATTACCACAGTGCGATTTCATTTTCAGTTGCCTTAGACCAAAATTGTCCAAACAAAAGTTGACCACCTAAATCCGGAGTTAAGTCTTTGTTGTTTAGTTATGTATGTTAATTGTTTTCAGACCATCTTTTGAAGTGGTCAAAGAAGGCCGGATTTTACACTTCGTTTCAGGTTACAGGAGGTTTGTATTCAACGACTGATAATCCTTCTTTAGTGGAAAAGCCAGTGTCCTTCGCCACAATCGGCCGGATTAATTTGACCAACTCGGTCCGGTGTTAAGTGCTTGTTTTTTAATTTAATACGATAATATCAATTTAACTGGCCAAATGTGGTCAAGCCGTCCGGCTTTTATAACTATAAAACAGAATTAATTTCTTTGCCAATTCGGTGAATGCCTGCAACAATCTTTTTGCGTTGTTCCGGACGTGGTTTTCGGTGCCCGGTAATATAATGTCCCAATTGACGCTCATTGATGCCTGTTACACGGGATAGAGCTGAGCGAGTAAGTACCCCCTCAAAATAATGAAGTAAAGCCCTGACATTAAGAACAAAATCAAGTCTGTATTTGCCTCGCATTACTGCCGGAATTTCATCACCATCTGTATGCAATCCCTCCAAATGGAATTCGAGGGCTTCAATATAGGCTTGTTTTACACCTTCCAAAGTTTTATGAGTTGCCACGCAGCCCTGTACTTCTTCGCTGTATGCCCCGTAGTTGTTTTCCCAATCAATATTTACTGTAATTGTCTGCATAACTTTAAATTTTATCCGAGGATCATTTCCACCCGGCTTGTTTAAAAATATTGTTCAATAAAAACTGTGACAATGTTTCGCTTAGTTTACCATTTATTGTGACCTTTCCATGCTTAACACTATGCTTAAACTGTCGATGACTTCCTTTTTGTGCTACCAGATACCAGTTGTCATCTTTAAGCATCTTAATAACCTCACTTACCTTGTAGCTTTTCAATTCGAATAGTGTTATTGTTTGACATTTCAAAGATAGTAAAAATACTACCATTATAAAAACAAGAACAAGAAATTCCAGAGAAGTTACCTCCACTTTTTAAAATCTGGTGCCTTTTACCACTAGAAGTCAAGTTAAAGTAAATCAACTATAATCTTGTTGAAAAAACTTGCTAGGTTTTGGGGATAACATGTATTAAATAATGGAAATATAACGATTTTGTCTTTACAATTCACCATTGATAATCAATGTGTTAAGATAATTTCTTGATATACTATTCTTTTTCTGGATCAGAAGGCCACCCCTGCAATCGGGCTCCTCCCTAATCCCGCTTTGCGGGATCTTAACGGTCGGTCCGGTTCGAGACCTGCTTTGCCCTGCGAAACGAAGTGAAGCAGGGACGGGACAACCAGAAACATGCTCCGAAACCGGTTTTGCTATTTTGTAACGGAAGGTTGGGAAAAAGAGGGATGAGGGATGAGGGATGAGGAGTAAAACCTCACACCTCACTGCTCACACCTCACTCCTTTATAAACAGGTGATTTTTTGTTTCTTGCCAGGTTCTTGCTAGGTTTTGGATGGATTTTTTGACACTCTGTTTAAAATTCAACAATGGTTGGGGGTAATTACTACCAACCACTGATAATCTTAAATAACAAATAATTTCCTTTTCGCCAAATGACGATTTACAATGTGCCTTTTTTTTAGATATAGTTTTATTCTTTTTAATTAGGGTCTTTTGACCTCAAATGTTTTTCAAGAAACTTTTCCATGGCGCCATAAAAATCAAATTGATTTTCCTGGTTTAGAAATCCATGTCCTTCATTTTCTTTAACCATATATTCAACTTCGATTCTTCTGCTTTTAAGTGCATTTACTATCTGGTCACTTTCTGCTTTATTTACTCTTGGATCATTGGCTCCGGCAGCTACAAATAAAGGTACTTTTATCTTATCCACATGGAGTACAGGTGATGCCTCTGCCATTAACAAACTATCTTTCTTGGGGTCTCCAACCATTTCATAAATTTGGTCCAGATATGGTTTCCAATAAGGTGGAACCGTTTTCATCCAGGTGAATAGATTAGCAACACCAACATAATCTACTGCACAGGCATATAAATCCGGAGTAAAGGTGACACCTGCCAAAGTAGCATAACCACCATAACTACCTCCATAAATCGCTATTCGCTTAGGATCAGCAATGCCTTCTTTCTTTAGATATTCTACTCCGTCAGTAATGTCATCCTGCATTTTTTTGCCCCATTCTTTGAAAGATGCTTCCCAAAACTTTTTACCATATCCGGTGCTTCCCCTGAAATTCATCTGCAATACGGCATAGCCTCTATTGGCCAGGAACTGCACTTCCTGATTAAAATACCAGCCATCTCTTGCCCATGGGCCTCCATGCGGATTTACAACCACCGGTAAATTTTTTGCATCAATCCCTTTTGGCAATGTAAGATACCCATGAATAGTTAGTCCATCTCTTGAGGTATAGGCAATCGGCTTCATGTTAGCCATATCTTTTTCATTAATCCAGGAATATGGATTTGCGACTTCTACTGCTTCCTTTGTGGAGAAATCGTAGACATAATATTTAGCAGGTTGCCTGTCACTATACATATATGAAATTCCTCTCTTCATGTCATCATTCCATTCAACAAAACCTACCTCATACCCTTCAAATTGCTGCTGTAATTTAGTGTGTCTTGATTCCCATTCCTTATCAATAAAATATTCTTCTTGTTTTTCACCAGTCCAGGAGACACTGGCAAGTACTTTATTCTTTTTATCATAAAACGTACTTGTCAAATCATAATCAGGATTTGCATAAATTTCTTTCACTTCTTTGTTAACTATCGGATCATATTCTACCAGAGCCACTTTATCTCTTCCAATATTTGATAAAACATAAACATTCTTATTACCAGCATCGAATGATTGAGGATAAAATGTTTCTTTGAACGAGGTAGTAAGCATTATATTAAAAGTATCCTTATCGGAATTGCGATACAGGTAGGAAATGTTAACTCCATCTGTTTTGGTAGCCATTCTTATCAAACCATTATTATCAGTATACCAGCTATCGAAATTTTGTTTGTTTTCGTACATTAGGGCAAGTTGACCTGTTTCTATGTTAATAAGATAAGGATCAAAATATTGTTTATCTCTTTTATTAATCTGTACTAACAATTCTTTTTCTTTTCCAGGAATATATCGTAAAAGATCCAATGGAAGGGTTCGATAACCAGGAAATGGAGTAAGAGCCCTAAGATCCTTCCCTGTGACAGTTACTGAGAAAAGTTGAAAATTCTCATCTCCGCCAACATCCTGTAAAAAAACAATACGATCTCCCTTCCAGAAATAATTATAAATACTTCGCAATGTATCGCTTGTAACACGAACTGCATTTTCATCCCCGACTTTCTGAACATGTACATTGAACATATCCTTATAATTGGCAATATAGGAGTAGTAATTGCCATCAGGGGAGATTTGGAAATTATTTTTATCAGCATTTTTAAAAAACAATTTCATGTCAATTAAAGGAGCTGTTGTTTCCTTTTCTTTTGAGGAAGAAGTACATCCTGCAACAAATAATAATGCAGTTACCGAAATTAAAAGCAGTAGATTTTTCTTCATAATTTTAATTTTTGTAATACCAAATTTAAACAATTCCATAGCCAAAGTCAATTTTTTTAAATTATATCTTCGACTGATTGGGAAATAAAAATGTGGCTGAAAAGATATGTAACGATTTAAAAGAAAAAAATATTTCTTTCTATTGGATCGCTTTTGCCTATGCATATGGAGATGAACCGGAGAAAGTCTATGAAGACCTCGAAAGATCTTATGCTTTAAGAGAGAAGCAACTTACCTACCTGGGAGTAGAACCGGCCTTTAAAAAACTCAGAAACGAACCCAGAATGAAAATTTTATTACTAAAGATGAAATTCCCGGTTTAGATAACTCATATGCTTAATAAATCACCACACTTAAAATAACTTAAAACCTTTAAAACTGCAGAGCTAAATCCGTTTACCTTGTTTTTCAACATAGTGATTTTGGCGATAGTTTAAGATTTATTTGACTTAGGCTTTTTCTTCTAGTAACTTTCATCATATAACTGACTTACAATAATTTTAGTCCTATTATTAACTAAAACGCAATATTATGAAAAAAACAATTTCATTTTATCTCTTCTGTTATTCATTGTTGCCAGTTGCACTTCCCCAAAATCCGAACAGTTGACAGAACTGCAAAAGAACCAAATCAAGAGCAAAGTCAAGGCAGTAGGCGACAGTATCATGGCAAAAGTTGAGAGGCTGGATGCGAGTTGGGTAGACTACTACCTGGATTCTCCTGACTGGGGTATGGTAAATGCAGATGGTTCACGATGGGATTATCAAACCTTCAAGAATATCCAACCTGATTTCTTTAATTCAATATTCTCTTGGAAATGGACAACCACCCACCAGGATTTTATTTTCATTACCCCGGAAATCGTCATTGGCGCTTGGGATGGCAAGGATGTGACCATCTTGAAGTCTGGAGACAAGATAGCAACTGATAGTCTCTTAAAAAGCCTATATGTTAAGGATGAGAGCATCCTGAGTTCGGGAGACAGAATAACATACGATCCTCATGCCTATACCATGGTCTTCAAGAAGGTAGCTGGCCAATGCAAAGTAATTTACCAACATGATTCGGGTGTTCCTATAACAGAGAAGGCTGATAAGAAATAAACCCAGCTACCAAGCCATAAAATAATACTTCGAAACAATACCTCTTACAGTTTTAAAGAGGTGGAAAATTTTGTCAAGACTATAGGTCTTACCAAAAAAACTTGCTAGGTTTCTTGCTAGGTTTTGGGGATAACAGGTATTAAATAATGCAAATATAACGATTTTGTCTTTACAACTCACCATTGATATTCAATGTGTTAAGATAAAATTATTATGTTCTGTTATGATTCTGGATCAGAAGGCCACCCCTGCAATCGGGCTCCTCCCTAATCCCGCTTTGCGGGATATTAACGGTCGGTCCGGTTCGAGACCTGCTTTGCCCTGCGAAACGAAGTGAAGCAGGGACGGGACAACCACCAAGCCGGCTTCTTTAGCCGGTTTTGCTATTTTGGACCGGAAGGTAGGGAAGATTAGGGATGAGGAATTATGGATGAGGAGTAAAACCTCACACCTCACTACTCACCCCTCACTCCTTTATAAGCAGGTGATTTTTATTTTCTTGCCAGGTTCTTGCCAGGTTTCTTAGGATTTTATGATATTCTGTTAAGAATTATATAAGGGTTGGTGGTGGATAACACCATTCTCTTAATATATATAGTGAAACCAGGATTACTAACCAAATGTGTAAGTTTTTTCTAGGACGAGACACTTTTATTGGGAAAGCCAGTGCCCTTGACCGCAATCGGCCGGATCAACTTGACCATCTCAGCCCGGTGTTAAGTGCTTGTTTTAAAATTTAATACGATAATCTCAATATAACTGGCCAAATGTGGTCAAGCCGTCCGGCTTTTGCACTGATGGGAAAAAAGTTTATCTTTGTGATAACATGGAACGCCAGGCAATAAATAGCGCGATCATAAATTATCTAAGTCCATATAGGCCTGAGAGAATTGGAGTCTTTGGTTCATTTGCCAGACATGAAGAAAATATGGATAGCGATATTGACATTTTAGTCAAATTCAAAGAAACAATATCACTACTGGAACTTGTACGTATCCATCGTGAGCTTTCAGCACTACTTGGAATAAAAGTGGATCTAATTACAGAGCAAGCGTTAAAGAATAAAAGGATCAAAAAGTATATCTATGACGACCTTCAAATCATTTTTGAATGAAAGATGACCTTTTTTATATCGAAAACATCTTACAAAGCATAAATAGAATTCAGTCATATATTTCAGGTAAAAATCAAGGAACCTTTGTCAATGATTTCATTACTCAAGATGCAGTGGTAAGGCAGCTGGAAATCATTGGTGAGGCAACAAAACGAGTTTCTAAAGATTTCCGAAATAATAACCCGGATATACCTTGGGCTGACATGGCTGGTATGAGAGATATACTAATCCACGATTATATTGATGTTGATCTGGAAATTGTCTGGAAAACCGCTTCAGAAAGCATTCCCATACTAAAAGCACTTTTGGAAAAGCTTGTTTAAGCAAATTAGCATAACCGAATCAAGAATAATTACAAAAACTTGCCAGGTTTCCTGCTAGTTTTGGAGATAAGATGTATTAAATAATGGAAATGTAATATTTTTGTCTTTATACAATAGATTTAATAATCAATGTGTTAAGACAAGAATATTATATTCTCGTATTCTTCTGGATCAGAAGGCCACCGCGGCAGTCTGTCCCCTTCGCTAAAATTGCCCACCGGGCAATTTTATAACGCTCGGTCCGGTTCGAAACCTGCTTTGCCCAACGAAACGAAGTGAAGTAGGGACGGGACAACAAAAAGAGTGAGTGTGGGAGCGAGAGCGAGCGACTCACTCTTTTTGTTCTCACTCACACTCTCACACTCACATTTTCTTGCCAGGTTCTTGCCAGGTTTTCGACAGATTTTATGATAATAAATTTAAAACTAAACAATGGTAGGCGGCGGTTAACACCACTCCTTTATTAACTTCAAGTATGTTATTACATGAGCTTTTTTGATCTTAGTTTGTGATTCCAACTGGATTTTCTATGAAGTATATAGGTGAAGATTATTATCGAAATTTGCATAAACCCGGGACTGAACTTTTTATAGCACTGCCCGTGTTAGGCAACACTGCTTTACTAATCAAAACTCTTTTTTATAATTCAATATCGGAAGAATTACTACAATTTTTAAATTTTCAATTGTAGATGTTTCATAATACTAATCATATCCGCTATACATTGGGGAACCTAAAACATTTTTAATTTGTAATGCCCATACACTAGTGTCTTATTTTTATTCGTCAGATATGTAATAGTTATATCAAGATTATATGTAGCGGGCATTTGATCCTGGCAGGCTTTGGTCTCACCATAAATTACCAATTTTGCCTGTAAAGATTCATCTGTCATCATCCAGAATACATCTTTGTTGGAGGATAAAATAAATTTGCAATTGATGAGTATAGTTCATAAATTTGATTACTAGCTTGGAAATATAGCTAAACTATTGTCAAGCAGTCATGGTAATTTTTATAATTTTTTTGCGAATTATACTCAAATCTTAAACAATGAAAAAACTCTCTTTTCTTCTGATCCTTTTGCTTATTGCTATTTCTGTCAATAATTGTAGCAAAACAAAGTTCCAAACTAAGAAACAGACAGATCCTAACGGTTATTTTTACGAAACTATCACTAATGATCCAATGGGTGTCAGATTATACACCCTGGGAAATGGATTAAAAGTGTACTTTTCAGTGATAAAAGATGCTCCCCGGATTCAGACATTAATTTCTGTCAAGGCTGGATCACTGATTGAACCGGAACAGACAACCGGTTTAGCTCATTATTTTGAGCACATGCTGTTCAAGGGAACAAGTAAATTCGGGACTACAGATTGGGAAAAGGAAAATGCCCTGCTCATTCAGATTTCCGATTTATTTGAGCAAAGGCGAAATTTGACCGATTCGGTTGGCAAGACCAAAATTTTTGCAAAAATAGATAGCCTTTCCATTCTTGCATCCTCGTACGCGATTCCTAATGAGTATGATAAACTTATGAATACGATAGGCGGACAGGGAACAAATGCGTTTACCAGTTATCAGGGAACATCTTATATAGAGGATATACCTTCAAATGAAATTGACCGGTGGCTGAAAATTCAGCAGGAGCGTTTCAGTAACATAGCACTCAGGTTATTTCATACTGAGCTCGAAACGGTTTATGAGGAGTTTAATATGGCTCAGGACAGGGATGCTTTTAAGGCTTACCGGACATTAATGTCCGGCCTTTTCCCGAAACACCCTCTTGGCAGATTTGTATTGGGATATCCCGAACATCTTAAAAATCCTTCAATGGTTAATATCCAAACCTTTTTCAATAAGTACTATGTTCCAAATAACATGGCAGTTATAATGAGTGGCGATTTCGATATGGATAAAACCATTCAAATGGTCGATAAAACATTTGGCCAGTTTAAAGGAAAGCAATTTGAAAAACCAGTTTCTCCCAAAGAAGAGCCTATTACTCAGCCTAAAGCCTTTAATGTTTTTGGCCCTGATGCTGAATCTGTAAGCTTTGCGTACAGATTTAAAGGAGATAGTACTGAAGATAAGAAATATATTACTTTAATTGATATGATTCTGAACAACTCGGCCGCCGGATTGATTGACCTCAACCTTGTTCAGCAGCAAAAAATTCTTTATGGAGGATCCTCTCCACAGTTTTATATTGATTATGGAGTTCACAGGTTTTATGGAAACCCTCGGGAAGGGCAGACCCTTGAAAATGTAAAAGATCTGTTGTTAGGGGAAATTGAAAAAGTAAAAAAAGGTGATTTTGATGACTGGTTAATAAAAGCAGTTATTAATGATTTGCGTCTGCAATCAATAAGGAGTCAGGAATATTATCAGAATCGCACATACATGTTGAACGATGCTTTTCAAAATCAGGAGGACTGGTTAGCAGAGGTTAAATTTCTTGATGATCTCGATTTAATAACAAAAGATCAGCTGGTAAAATTTGCCAACGAAAACTATGTCGAAAACTATGTTGTTGTATATAAACGAAAAGGGATTGATAAAAATATAGTGAAGGTTCCTAAACCCAAAATAACTCCGGTTAATATCAACAGGACCGATCAGTCGGGATTCTTTACAGAACTCTCAAAAAACAAACCTGAATCTATAAAACCAGTTTATATTGACTTTAATAAAGAGATTCAGAAGAAAGAGCTTAAACCAGGGATTGATTTTTTCTATATCCCAAACAAAACAAACGATTTGTTTGAGCTGAGTTATATAATTGATATGGGAAAATCAAATGACAAAAATCTGGAGCAAGCTGTTAACTACCTGCCATTTGTGGGCACGGACAAATATACTCCGGCACAAATTCAGCAGGAATTTTACAAACTAGGAGTACGTTTTAGTGTATATACGTCCGATGAGAGAAGCTATGTAAATATATCGGGGCTCGATAAATCTCTTGATCAGGCTGCCGGATTGCTTGAGCATTTACTTACCCATGCAAAAGCAGACACCTCCTCGTACCGAAAATATATTGACGGTGTTTTAAAGGAGCGATCAAATAATAAGATGAACAAGGATTATATTCTCCAGGTAGCTTTAGTCAATTATGGTCAGTACGGTAAGACCTCATCATTTACAGATATTTTGCAGGAAAAGGATTTGCGTTTTTTAAATCCCGATAATCTTGCCGATCTGGTAAAGGAACTTGGAACTTACAAGCAACAAATACTGTACTACGGAAAATCAACAATGGAGAATGCAATTGCTACCGTTTCAAAGCAGCATCCCATGCCGGAACAGCCTAAAGAATATTCTGTTCCAACGAAATACCCGGAAGTCGATTTCTCTTCAAAAAAGGTATTTTTTGCAGATTATGATATGGTTCAGACTAATTTCCTTTGGGTCGATAAGATAGGTATGTTCGATTCTCAGCTGCTGCCGCAGGTTTCACTTTACAACAGCTATTATTCTAATATAGTATTTCAGGAAATCAGAGAGGCGAGGGGATTGGCTTATTCAGCAGGATCGTGGATTCAGACACCTCCTAAAAAAGACCGTTCATTCTTTATCAATTCTTATGTCGCTACACAAGCCGACAAGCTATATGAAGCGACCTCTACAATTAATTCACTTATGGCAAATCTGAAAGAAGATGAGCGGCAATTCGATCTTGCAAAAGAGGCAATTGCGAATCGTATTGAGACTGAACGGATTATAAAAACAAATATTTTCTGGACCTATCTTGACAATCTTGATAAGGGAATTACTTATGATAACCGGAAGGAGATTTACGAAAAAGTCAAAGGAATGAGTATGGCAGATTTGAAGAGTTTCCTTGAAAAGAAACCAACAGGTAACTACACTCTACTTGTGATTGGTAAAAAAGGCTCTATTGATGAGAAAATTCTGAAGAGTCTTGGAAATTTTAAAGAACTAACTCTGCAGGAAGTCTTTAACTATTAGAAAACCACAGAGGTTGTCTTAAAACAAAAAAGACAACCTCCCTTTTTTCATATATCTTATCTTATTGAAAATGTCAGTGACCTTGACTACTTTTCGCCGAAAAAAATTGACCACCCAAATCTGGAGTTAAATCATTGTTGTTTATTAATGTATGTTTCGTGTCATCAGACCGGATATTGAAGTGGTCAAAGAAAGACGGATTTATTAACTTGTGCAGATATCTGCAGAGGAACTAAGTGCAATTACCATTTTACAATGTTTTAAGGTCGCCTCTGATAGATCATCTTCAGCCAACCGCTTTCCCTTAAAATCCCCATATACTCTCACAGAATTAACCGGGATCAACCTGGTGAGGTATAGTGTTATATTGAAGGTCGGTGGTAATTCCCACCGTAATTCTTTATACAAATTAAATTGATATCTCCAATATTAAGTCTTTTCCATCAATGTGGTCAAGCCATTCGGATTTTGCAGTTATACCAAATTCTATTATTGAAATAGCTGTATATAGCTCTCAAAAACATAAACTCGGCCCCTTTGTCCACCAGTTATCTCTTTAAGAATCTCAAGCTTCTCAAGATCTGCAATTAATTTATATGCTGAGGGTAAAGATATTTTTGCAGCTTCACTTACCTTCTCGGCATTTATTGAAGGTCTTTGATATAGGCAATTTGTGATTTTTTGCGCGTTTGCAGCTCTACTACCAAGGGCCTGGAGTTTAATTTCAACCTGTTTCTGTAATAGTAGTATGCTATCAAATGTTGCGATTCCCTTT
>Ga0315273_10002772_pt1 | contig 20853 bp, 18 predicted proteins | sample YL17G02_0_MG_FD_205753 | JGI IMG/M metagenome (GOLD analysis project Ga0315273, IMG submission 205753) | Sediment microbial communities from Yellowstone Lake, YNP, Wyoming, USA - YL17G02_0 | ecosystem: Environmental > Aquatic > Freshwater > Lake > Sediment | place: USA: Wyoming | collected... | reverse complement strand
TTAACCTGGTTAAGCAGCACAAAGCGCTTTTGTCAGCTGACTTTGAAGCTAACAAGAAGATAGTGTCGCAGCTGCTTACAGAGCCGGGAAAGAAGATAAGGAACACAGTCGCAGGTTATGTTACAAGAATAATGCAGCGCAAGGAAGACTGAGAGAAAACTTCCCAGTGGGGGTGCAGTGATGGAGGAAAACTCCATATTCGTCGGAAACAAGCCTTTTATGAACTACGTTACAGGCGTGGTTATGCAGTTTACAACCAAAGGCGCTCCTGAAGTTGTGATTAAGGCGCGAGGCAAGTTTATTTCTCGGGCTGTTGATATTGCCGAGGTTTCTGCTAAAAGGTTCTTGCAGAACGGAGTTGCGATAAAGGACATAAAGGTTGATTCTGAAGAGTTCAAGAACACAGAAGGAAAGACTATACGCGTCAGCACGATTGAGATAACTCTGGGAAAGACCGGACTACCGCCAACACCGCTGTGATTACGACTACAAATAACGGCTCCAACGATTGCATTGAATAACTACGACAAATAACGGGCGCTTACAGCGCCAGAGACAGAACGATTCCTGGAAGTTCTTTCACTATGGTTGGTCTCTGTGGCAGAGCTGTTGAGGAAGCGAAGCTTCTCAACATGCTCGGCAATCCGTAGATTGCCGACACACCCATTTTGGAGTTTATTATTTTTAACGAATCCCTTGACCAAAGTTTAAATACCCCCTTCTAATGATGGTGTATGGGCCTGTAGTTTAGCTTGGATAGAATTCGGGGCTTCGGACCCCGAGACTTGGGTTCAAATCCCGACGGGCCCGTATACTTTAAAAACAAAAGCCAAAAATAACAGTTTATCAGGGGCTATATGTTAACCTGGCTAGACTGCTTGGTTTGGGCAACGCGCCCGCAAGAGCCGTTAAAAAAACCAAGCGATCCCGGTTCGAATCCGGGTAGCCCCATAAATGGCGAGACAAAGTCAAACGGAGGTCAACTGCTAGGATTCGAACCGGCCAGCCAACGAGCATCAGCGAAGTTGGCCGCTGCCTTCGAATCCGGGTAGCCCCATATGGATGTTCCGGAAGGTTCTATTGCGAAAAAACCAAAATTAGATATTGTTATTCCCGTTTTCAATAATGGATACATTTTGCGGAAGAGTATTACTAAGCAAGTTGAATTTTTCCGAAAACACCTTCAACAGTATACCTGGCGCATCATAATAATGGATAATTCTTCTACTGATAATACAAAAAGTCTCGGTAAACAACTGGCGCAGCAATATCCTGAAGTTAATTACTCGTTTATTCGTAAACAGGGAAGAGGAATTGCACTCAGGACTGCATGGTCAAAGAGCAATGCTGATTTTTTAAGTTATATGGACGTAGATCTTTCCACGAATCTTGCTGATTTCCCTAAGCTGATCGCGCAACTTTCAAGAGAAAGTGACCTTGCGGCAGGGTCTAAGTATTTGCCCGGTTCAAACTTTAAACGTAGTTGGTTAAGATTATTTCTTTCGAGAGCGTATAATAAACTTACAAAAATAGTCCTCGGGATCAATTTTACTGATGCACAGTGTGGTTTTAAAGCGCTAACACAAAAAACTTGTAAAAGAGTGCTCCCTTTAGTTAAAGACAACTTTTGGTTTTTCGATACAGAACTTCTATATTTTTGTGAAAAATCAGGTATGCAAATTGCTGAAATTCCGGTGACTTGGCATGAAAATAAAAAAAGCGGAGTTAATCTTTTAAGAACATCAATTGCATTTTTTTTAAAGCTAATCGAACTTCGATTTAGGACTAAAAATTTGCGAAGGTAATAAATACCTATTTCTAGTTTGTGGTGAACGATAATATTCGACCGTTCTGCGAATACCTTCTTCAAGAGAAAATGAAGGATTCCAACCGGTGTGTTTTTGTATCTTGCCAATATCGCTGATATAATCACCAGTTTCTACGTTTATGTACTCAGCAGGCCATTTTACGTGTTTCAGTTTTCCTTTTCCAACTATGCTTACAATTTTAGATGCCATTTCTGCAAAACTGATGCCAACGCCACTACCTACGTTGTAAACTTCACCATTTGTCTGATTTGGTATTGCGGCGAATAGGAACGCCTTGGTCAAATCGTCGATATACAGATAATCTCTAATTTGCCTGCCGTCACCAAATATTCTGATTTCATTCCCTTCCAATGCTTGCTTAATGAAAAAGTTAACAATTCCGTACTTATTATGCTTAATCTGACATCGCGGACCGTATGGATTTGCTATTCTAAATACGACTGTTTTAAGTCCAAATCTTTTATGACAATAATTCGAATAATCTTCAGCCGCATTTTTATTCGTCGCATACGGTGTTAATGGATTGCGAGGGTGATTCTCATCAACAGGTATGCGCTGCGTATTCCCATATTGTAATCTGCTACCCGCATAAAATATCTTGGCAGACCTGTTATTCTTTAGACACGCCTCCAAAACAGTCACGTGCCCGCGATAATTAATATCTAAATCTAAAAGTGGATTTTCAAGGCTATCATTATGGCTTACCTGACCTGCCAAATTAAAAATGATGTCTTTATGCTTGACAGAATCTTCTATGGCCAATTTATCACGAATATCTGCGATTATTACTTGGAGATTTGGCGAATTTTTAATTTTTTCGATGTTGTAAAAATTTGCCCCATACTGTTCAATAAGTGCATCAAGCAAAGTGACCTTCGCACCCCATCTTATCAAATCTATTGCAAGTGAGCTGCCCATCATACCTAGTCCTCCAGTAATAAGAACACGTTTATCTCTAAAATACACTTTTGGATTATCAGTCTTTTCCATCTTTTTGTGATACTTCACTTACGTCGAAGAAGTCCGTCTTTAAAAAAGTACGCACATATTAAGAAATAAATCATTAACCAAGCAACAAGTTGCCTTTCCAAGGTGCTATCTTAATTTATACACTGAGAGGATTTTTGAACCGTAAGCAGTAATGTTATAAACCTCGTTATACGGATAATCTTCTTTGTGCCCCCTGAAATTAGTCAATAAATACTCTGCCTCTGCTTCGGATGTATGCCGTAATCTACTTCGTTCAATAGGATCAAGAATCTCTAAATTAAACTGACCGGGCCAATTGGTTGCTGTGAAATTAATTACTCCTTTTGGTTCTTTTTCTAGAATATGTTCTAATGCCTGTCTATAAGACAGACCCCAATAATCCAGTTCAAAGTTATTTCTTGCATTTTTTTCAACGAGAAAATTAAAATAAACATTTTGGTGAGGATGATTTGTTACCATTCCGTATGCTGTGGAAGCTAAGCTTAATGTAACAATTAATACAAAAATTGCCAGCGAAATAGTGTGTCTTTTCTTTTGAAGAGCATTCCAAATAGTCACAAGTCCGTTCAATGCAATAACTAAGAATGCAGGATAAATAAAGAACATGTGTCGCCAACCATCATATAGTACTGACTTAAATACTATTATAGTTATCAAAGGCAAAAAGAACCATAATAAAAATATCAAATCCTTCTTTTTAAGACTTAAATAATTACTTGGATTTCTGAATATTGCATTCAAGGAAGAAAATAATCCTGCGAAAAAAGCAAGAATGTATAAAATGGGTGTCGTAATTATTATCCACACAGGGATATAATGCCCAGGAAGCGATCTTGCGCTCACATATTTCCCAAAGTATAATACTGCCCCATTCCAGGGGTAATGACTCATTTGAATAAAAGCTTGCAAAAAATGATGTAATGGGTTTTTCCACAAAACGGGCCAGAGCACAATCATAAAAATAGCCAGCAAAGAAAAATAAACCACTAAATTAAGAGCATTTTTTTTAACCTTATGGGTGTGATATGAATTAGTTATGGTGAAAAGTAAAGTGAAGAATGGCAACAGTACACCCATTATGCGAATATCAATCAGTATGGCGCTCGTAAGGGAATGAAGCAAGACCCACAACCAATTTTTATTTTCAGTATATTTAACAAATAAATAAATACTTATTATGAAAATAGACATAAAGGGAATGTCCTTGCAGTTATAGAAAGAATCAGAAAATATTCTTGGACTTAAAATGAGAAGTAAACAGCCAAGTATTGCTATTTTCCAATTTCTAAAATAATGTTTACATAATAAATAGAAGAAAATGACGCCTAAATAAAACGTTAGAAAATTCGCTAAATGTCTTCCGAGGTAGATCGATTTTGTGTCTTCTAAATGGAAAATCTTTTCAATAGATATCAAGATAATCTCAAAAAATGCGCCATGATACCTATCCTGAGAATCTAATAAAGCATTACTATTGTTAAGTACATAATCTATGTTCATTAGTCCAATATTTCGTTGAAGACCTTCATCCCACGAGAGACCATAGTCAGAAAAAATAAATGTGCCAAGAACAAGAAAAAATATGAAGAATAGAACGACAAGTAGGTGCACTTTATTATCTGGTTTAAGCATATTGAAAAATTTCACGAAACGTCTTTTCACAATTATCTTTATAAACTTGTTTATTTAATATAATTAAATACTATGCAAGCAGTATGCCCTCACAAATCAATACTGCTACATTGTTAGAAGTCTTTGGCGTATACTGATCAAATTAAATTAAAGATATTTATCGAAGTTTCCTACCTTTTCCGGTTACTTCAATCAATTCAATTTTATGGAATTGAATTACATTTGTGTACGTACCAACGCCAAGTGTATTTTCGTCTCGTAGCTTCCAGGATGAGTTTAAGTCCATATCAGAATAGTCTGTCTTCCATTCAGCAATCAATTTTCCGTCTAGATACGCTTTTACTCCATTTTTTCGAACTTGCATAAGCGATGTGTATGTTCTCCCATTCTCGATACTGGATTTTACAGTTGTCTGATTATCACTGGAATTTCGTCCTTTGATAACCTCAAAACCAGATATTGTATTGTTCCAACCACTCATAACCCAACTAAATGAATGCCCAGACTTATTTAAAATTTGCATTATTGTTTCTTTCCCCTCCAAACGCGTAAAGGTCATTCGATAGTCGTATTCTTCTGGGGGTTGATACGACATCTGAATACGTGCACATGGTGTATTATCGCAAATCAGTTTGTTGTTCTTAATCTCCCACTTTCCCGCAACCGCATCCTTCTGCGGATCAATAAGCGCAAGCAAATTAACCAGACCATTCTGTGCTCCTGCCTTCCCTTTCAACTCATCCAATCTCTTCTCAAGCTTTGCTTTTGCAATAGGATTGGTCATTTCTGATAGTGCATTCTGGTACCATTCAACAGCTCGGCCGTTGAATCTTTCAGAATCAACTTTATTTGCCTTTTTCGCAACCTTTTCCCAGGCTTCTCCCAGTTTAACATATGCGTCAGGATTGCCGCTAGAGAACGTTTTAACAGACATTTCCTGTGTTGCAGCGTCTTTCAAGTCTGTATCTGATCCTTTTGAGAAGTATTCGATTGCTTTTTCCCAGTCTCCTTTTCCGCAAAGGAATTTGCCGTAGGTAAGATTGGCCGTAGGATCAGCAGGGTTCTTACTGAGTGTTTCCAATGCCTTTGCTGTAGTAGTGTATTCTGCTTTTAGCAAAGGTATTTTCTTCTCGTAATCAGTTGCTTTTTGAGTTAAATCTTGGTTTTTCAGGGTCTGAGCCACAGTCTTGAACTGCTTAACCATTGCTGTTGCAGGATCATATTTGTTGTCAGTAATTGATTCATCTATAACAGTAACATACTTGTTTGCAAGTGACTCCAAATCTTCTGGTGTTTTTGATGCTTTTCTTGCTGTTTCCAATGCAGTTGATTTCAGGTCTATTGAATCAACACCCTCATAGGACTTGGCAAGCACATCTGCAGCCTTAAATGCGCTATCCAGTGTTTTTGCCTGTTGTGAGAACATCAAATATGACTCACGAAGCAGAACACACTTTGTTGGAAGATCAGAACCATTCTTAATCTGGCCTGCCTGTTCAAGCAGTTTGTTAGCAAATTCCTGCTTCTTGGTAGGGTCCTTTAACTGGTATTCGGCCTTGTAAACATCACGAATATCTGTTTCTGCCTTCTTCAAATCAGCATCAGAAGGAAGAGGGTATTTCTGTTGAGTCTGCTGAGGCGCAGGAGGCGCCTGAAGTTCTGTAGGCGCAGGTGTAGCTGGCTGAGCAGCAACATAAGGACTGCCAAATATGCCTAAAGCTGCAATACCGGTCAATGCCAATTCAGCAAGCGTCTTCCCCATTTTAACCACTTGACAATGGCTATGATTTACTAGTATATAAATGTATCGGTTTTGGGTTATTTGATATGAAAAGACAGTTATAGACCGAAGCGAAAAACCCGCTTATGCAAAATCAGGTTCTTTCAGTAATAATACCGGTGTATAATGAGGTCAATACGATTCTTAAAATAGTCGACCAAGTTAAAAATGTAAAACTGCCCATTAAAAAAGAGATAATTATCGTGGATGATTTCTCAACAGATGGAACAAGGCGCCTGCTTAAAGAAATCAAGAATGTTAAAATTTACTATCATTCAAAGAATTGCGGCAAGGGGGCAGCAATCAGGACAGGTCTTTCGCATGCTACAGGTGAAATATTCATAATTCAGGATGCAGACTTGGAGTATAATCCTCGAGAGTATAACAAACTTCTCAAGCCAATTTTGACAGGTAATGCTGAAGTTGTATACGGCTCACGATTTAAAGGCAGTGCATTTAGTTATCAAGCTCTTGCGATTCCATCTCATTATGTGGGAAATAGGTTTCTTTCTATCATTACTGCAATCTTATATCGCCAGTGGATCAGCGATATGGAAACTTGTTATAAGATGTTTACACGTGGTGTTTATGATTCTTTAAAATTAACAGCAAATAGATTTGAATTTGAACCGGAAATAACTGCAAAAATAATAAAAAATGGCTTTAAAATCACTGAACTTCCTATTGTTTACAATCCGCGAAAATGGAAAGACGGTAAAAAGATAACGTTGGTAGATGGTTTGAAAGCATTGGTGTGTCTGATTAAATGCCGATTTAAAGATTAGAAACTAAAAGCAATATTCTTGAATTTCTGAAACTTAATAACCACTTGTGCCAGCAATTGCCTAAGAACCGGCAATGCCAAATAAACAAATACTAGAAGACCATAGCATGTTATTATTATACCATTAAAATTCGGCTGTTGGAAAACAACAAATGGCCGCCATAAAACACTAAATTCAGGAACATACCAACATAAAGATTCTAATGCATAATTGTTTGCAGTGCAAATATCCAGATTACTCTGATCAAATACTGAGCCGTTTATACCTACCCAAAAAGACAATGCAAGAATAAACAAGGCGAATAATGTCGTGGTAAATGATTTAAGGTGTGAAGAAACAAAGGTAACCCAGTGGATTATATTGGAACAAATAAGTCTATTTTGAAAAACAAATGTTACGCGGATCAGTGTCATATTCGAGTCTGATTTTCCAAACTGATTGTGATGTTATTACACTACAATCTTTGAGAACAAAATTGTTTTCTATCAGATTGTGATCAGAAGACATAACTTTTGAATTATAAATAAATAAAATCTTTCTATTATGCTTTTTAGATAATTCTTTTAGTGCGTTGACTTGCCAGGCGTCCCTTAATGGTTCCATATATAGAACACTCTGTGATTTATCTCCGTATAGTGCTTGATAATAATACATCCCCCAATCTGTAACAACATAAAAATAATTGTTGGCAAGATACTCATTTTTTAGCAACCCGTTCATTTTAATGCGTGAGAAATCCGTTTGGCTTGGAAATTCTTTGTGATAAAATGTAAAAAAGAAATAGCAATTCATAAGAATAAAAATGATAAATCCAAAAACTATCACTTTTCTTCCAATTTTAGTTTCTTTCAACAAATCAATTATTGCAAGATAACTCAATATGAGAAAAGGAAATGCAAGTACAATATGGTGCATGGCCCACGTATTTTCTGTTTTTAGAATTAAAAATAGAGTGAGGACAAATGCAAAATAAAATATTAAGGAGGTAGTGGCTAGAGTTTGGTGCTGTTTGTTCTTGTGTCTTACAATAATCCAGAAAATAAACGGTGTTAAATACACTAAGAAATCATAAAAATAAACAAAAAGATTTGGAGGTTTGACAGAGCCTGAGTGTGTATAAGTCGTCACATCCGAATAAATGCGTTGCGTTGCTTCAAAGGGATTTAATAATGTTTTAAATAGACGAGATTGTAATATTTTGATATTGATAATCTCCCCTAAATCCTGTGATTTGCTGTTCATTATTTGATTTAAATAAGGTCTTTCATGAGAGTTACTCGGAGATGTTGACAAAAATAATAAACTCAATAATCCCAAAAGTAAAATTGTAGCAATAATAATTCCGTAAAGTGCGCTTTTGACAACTCTTTTCTTAAGAAATTGTTTCTTATTCTGGAGAATTTGCATTAAGACAATTGAACCAACACCTGGTAAAACAAAAAAGAAAGTCAACTTTGTCCAAACTCCTAAAAAAATTACGAAGCTGATAAGCGCAGCATATTTCGTTTTGTAAGTCATAAACCATTTCTTAAACAGAAGCAAAACAAGAAAAACCCCGCAACATTGCAAACCCACATCGCCTGTGTCTACAACGTGCTGAAAAAAATAAGGAAAAAATGATATCAATCCCAAAAAAACATATTCAATTCGGGATTTAAACAGTTTAGACAATATTATTGCTTGGAGAAAAAGAAGGATTATTCCCAAAAATCTGGCGGAATCAGGATTTTTCCAAATCAAGAATAATGGATAATAGATCAGTGACGTGAGACTCCCCATATAAGCATATTCTCGTAATGGTAAGACCAGCCCAGTATTAAGAAGATTGAGGTCATATCCCTGGCAGTTTTCTCTGAATACATTTAGGGAATTATTAGGGTAATAATGACACATAAGCGTGTGGTACAATGAATATTCATCCATATTTGGGGGGATATATTTGGAAAAGGTGAGTATGATAGAAAAACCAAAGAGCAGTAGAAATAATATTTTTAAAAATAACTGTTTTTTATTGGTTGATGACACGGGGTATTTTATAAATGAGGGGTATATAAAATTGTTGGTTACGCGTTTGTATTATTGCTTCTTTATTAAACCAAAATTGAAATAAAAAATGGGAAATCAAATTAGATCGTAAAATAAATGCCCTGAGGATTGTTGATTAAACTTATGTTTTGTACTTTTTGTCAGTTTATTCAAACCACGCCAAAGAATTAAATTGGGGCAGTGCGGTGTTAATGGCGCTAAGTATTATTGAAAGAATCGTGGATACGCCCATATTGAATGATCTGCGTCTTTATTGCCCAGGTCATCAATCTTTAATTGAATCTCATTGGATTGAAGAGGAATTCTAATTTTAATTGAAACTTCGTGATTGGGGTATGACGAAAGAGGCTTAGATTCATAGACTTTATTTCCATCAATCAAGATAATATATTTGAAGCTTCCTTCAATGGGCTTGCCACTCTCTTCTGTTTCATAAGAAGCTCCAATTGCCGAAAATAATCTTGTCTTGGGCGGGATTTTATATGTTATCGTGCTGGGTGCATGTATCAATAGATAATTATTACATGGTGTGCCATTGACTCGTAAAGTTCTTTTAGTGTTTTTGCTGATAAGATCTTCGTTGATGAACAGTTTTCCCCAACCGGCAATTACTGATTGCGGAGTTATCGTGGTAATATCAATTTCACTACTGACTTTCTTCTCCAGTTCGCTTATTCTCTTGTCGATTTTGTCTTTTGTGAGGCCTGTTGCTTTTGGCTGTGCCTGTTGGTAAAGCTCGAATGCGTGTGTTGCAAAGCGCTTTTTATCAAGGACATTTGTGATTTTGTTTGACTGTTCATACCAGAGGTCTGCAACCTGTGCGATGGATTCAGGATTGTCAGAACCGCCGCTGCGCAGTGTGATTTCCTGTTCTGCTGCCTTGCTAACACCATTACTGCCTTTTGAAAGAAGCTTAAGGGCAGCATCCCAGTCATTATCAACAAAAGCAAGGTATTTTCCAACAATTGTATTCGCTTCAGGATCATTAGGATTCAGTTTAAGTGTATCCTCTGCTTTCTTAACTATTGAGTATTCTTTCTCTATCTCAGGAATCGCTTTTATCAAATCGCCTGCTTTATCCACAAGCGAAGCATCGCCTGCTTTCTTGCCTATAGTTTCTGCAGATTTGGCTGAACTGAGTGCAATCTTGTAATTCTTGTCTCCAACAGCATTATCCGCGAGCTGCATGTATGCTTCTGCAACTTTGCCTGCATCTTCTTTTGTCTTTGTTTTCTTCTGAGCTGCAGACAAAAGTTTGTCGTATGTATCAAGAGAATTAAAACTGTCAAAATTGTCTCTCATTGCTTTAACCGCATCATGCGCGTTATTTAGTTCAAGCAGGTCTGCAAGAGTATTTGATGCCTCACGCAAAAGAACATATTTCTGAGCATTATTTGTTGCTGCACGTCCGTTAGTGAGCAGCTTATCTGCAAAAGCTTTCTTTTTGGCAGGATCAGTAATCTTATATTCGTCCTTGTAAACTTCACGGATTTCCTTCTCAGCAAGCTTAATTTCAGTATCAGAAGGAATTGGAGATTTCTGGCCTGGCGCCTGTGGAGGCTGTAAATCCTGAGCAGCTGGAACAGCTGGCTGAGCCCCAACATAAGGGCTGCCAAATATGCCTAAAGCTGCAAAACCACACAATGCCATTTCAGCAAGCGTCTTCCCCATTTTAACCACTAGACAATGGCTATGATTTACTAGTATATAAATGTTTCGGTTTTGAGTTTGGTGTTTGGGAATACTTTAATAATCTGTCCTAATACGTTATAATTGATGAAAAGGAAACTACAAATACACATTGTGATACCGGTCTATAACGAGCAACAAATATTAGAGAAAAATATACTTAAACTAAATTCGTTTTTGAGGTTTGAAGAGTACGCTGACTGGCAAATAACCATAGCAGACAATGCATCAACAGACAACACCCCAGTAATTGCACAGCGATTGGCAAAGAATTACAGCAATGTGCACACCCTACATCTTGACCAGAAAGGAATGGGTCTAGCTTTGAAAAAGGCAAGCTATCTCAGAAATTCAGATATTATTTGTTACATTGACGCAGATTTATCTACTGGCATTTCATATTTACCGAAGCTAGTGAGTGCAATAACCAACGGTTCAGCTATTGCGACCGGTAATAGATACGATGCAAAAGCTGTTGTTAAACGACACATTAGCAGAACAATCTTGTCACGATGCTATAATGTACTTGCAAAAATGATTATTAGGACAGAAATCAAAGATCTTCAGTGTGGTTTTAAGGCAATAAGCAGACAAGCTAAAGAAGAAATCCTGCCCAATGTTGATAATAACCTGTTCTTTTTTTATTCTGAGCTCTTGATCTGGGCTGAAAAAATGGGGTATAATATAGCTGAGGTTCCGGTTATTTGGAAAGAAAGCGAGCGACGCACAAAAATTGACATTCTAAATACCGCTAAGAATTATATTCTTGATCTTTTTAGATTAAGAAAACGCCTTAAAATAAAAGGTTTGCTTTAAAGTATTCAAGATAAAGAACCTTTATAAGTGGGGTACAGTAATCATTATTGTGAAAAGAATATTACTAATTGGGCCATATGGTCGTAATATTAGGGCAGGACAATTCTTATCGCCACCGCTCGGCGTATATAGACTAGCGTCGTATATTCAAAATAAATGTGGTGTTGATGTTGTAGATCCTCATTTAGACCGCGAGGAAGTTAATCGCTTATTGAAAGAAAATAAATATGAAATTATTGGCCATAGCATCATTCAACCAACTATCGAGAATAGCCTAAGGACGATCTTTACAGCGTATGATTTGCAACCCCTTGCTTTGCAGATTGCAGGCGGACAGGGTGCGGTTTTCAATTATGAAGAATTGCTTAAAAAATCGCCTATTCAAGTAATTGTAAGAGGTTTTGGAGAATTTCAACTGGAAAGAATACTGGATAGTGAAAAAGAGGGGTTGACTCAAATACCTGGTTTATATCTTAAACATGATGAAAAGATTTCCGCAACAGAATTGTCCAACCCTATATCTATTGACAGTTTCAAAAAAATCACTTTAGGAATGAATTTCAGTACCATCCCCTACGAAAAATATTGGCGTTTAATGTCGAACCACTACAGCGCCGAAAACTTAAAAGTGATGAAAAATGAAGGCTTGATAAACACAATTCGATTAGTGACATCCACATATTGCCCAGTTGGGTGTTCTTATTGCAGTTCTACCAAATTCCTGAATGAGGGTTCCAGGCTAAAACAAAAAGTATTGCGACTTGAAGCACCAGATGTTATTGAAATGATGAAAAATGCAGTTACTGCTCATCCAGATACTGAGTCTTTTTATTTTAATGACGACAACTTTACAGGGGACCTTGACGAGTTGGACAAATTTTGTGATTCATTACATACGTTAGTAAAACCGTATAATTTAGTGTGCCAAGGTAGAATTAATGATGCACAAGATGACATATTAAAAAAAATGAAAATGGTAGGTTTCAAGCTAATTTACTATGGTGTTGAGACATTCTCTACGCGTCTTGCCCGCGTGCTTAAAAGAACGCATAATGGCCATTACGAGGATATGGCAAGACAAGCGATTTTATCCACTTTAAAAGCAGGCATAGTCCCACAAATGTCGCTCATGTTATTTATACCACAAACCAAAATTAGTGACTTGGAAACTACCATCAATAACGCGATTGACTTAATAGAGAAAGGTGCGAGAATAGCTGTTCTTCCTTATGTTGAAGCATATAGAGGCACCGATATTATTAGAGATCACGCTCTATCCTATGATGAATTTGAAATAAAAGGTGTTAAATTCCGATTTCCAGACATTATCCCTCCTGACGAAGAAGATATCCGTGTTTTAGCAAGAGATGCAATGAAATTAAAAGAATCATTAAATCAGGATTTCACGAATAAATACTTCAAACCAGTCCCACAACCAGTAGATTGCTTAAATTTGTTCATGAGCATTTACAAACTCATAGGTAAGCCTACAGATAAGATTAAGAGTTTGATTGATCGATTAATGAGTTGATTTGCAAATTGTATGATAATTCTTTTAATTAAACAATTAAATTGTATCCCATTGCCCAGACCATCATAAGAAATCCTTGAGTGAGTGCTAACGCTATTGTGAGTATTTGATCTGATGTTTTATTTCGGCCAATAATTGCGAAAATAATGAAGAAAGGGAATACCTCTAGAAGATGCCTTGGCATACTCCAAACAGTATTGATTGCGTATAGTGGTATCAATATAGAATATAATCCAAAAATAAGATACGAGACTCTTATTTGAGATGAAAAAATGAACAATAATAATAAACAAACTAGAGTGAAAATTGATTCAAATCTACGAATAAATCCAGAATCAAATAGACCATCAAAAGTCTGGAATGGGTTTCCAGTATGTACCCCCCACCCTTTTTGTTGTGCATGAGCATACGCTAAGAAATCTCCCGTAAGATAGTGTGTATATACTAGAAAAAAAGCAAGTCCTAAAGGGATAAGGCAAAGGAATAAAATATTTTTCTTTATGTTGCTAAACTTATAATTACAACTCGTAAAATATTCGATAGCCATCGGCAATAAAATGAATACACCAAGAGATCGTGTTAAAGATAGGAAAAATCCAAGTATTCCAACCACCCACCATTTTCTTGTTCTTGCATAATAAAAACAGGCAATTGCCAATGCCAAAAATAAAGACTCTGTAAAAAATCCTGAAAATATGAATGCAGTGGGGAATAAGAACAAATATTTGACCGAATTAAGGGAGGTTGACGCATCATAATCCAAATTGGTTAATTTGTACAAGAAATAGCATGCAAAAAGTAACGCGACATTTGAGATTATGAGCCCTACAATAAACGGATTTCCAATAACTACACTTATTAATTTAACTAAACCGGGATAAAGCGGAAAAAAAGACCAGTTTCCCGAAATGGTGGGGGGATACCAGTCTTTAACTATATTGAGATACCAACTTGTATCCCAAATACCCCATATTGCAAGCCATAATTTGTTAGAATACCCATCGTACTTGTTCATGATTATCCGCGATGAAACACCTATCATTGTTAATACAATCCGCGTGGTCAGAAACAAAAATATGATGTATTTTATTTCTTTAGGGATGGCTGCAAAAATTTTACCAAAACGCATACCCACGTAAATTAAGGGTGTATTATTAAACATTTCGGTATTTTATTAAGACTAAAAACACAACAGCTTCTGTAAGAATTTCAATGCTTTTTGGTCAATCCACTAAATAGCGAAATACCACGTTCATAAGGTTGTGTCGTAGTGATTTTTGCAAAAATCACTATTAATGCAATCTGCCTCAGTATGACGAAAAAATTACTGAGATGTATGTACATGTCGCTTTTGTTTGGTGCGAAATACCACGAAAGAATGCTGAAGAGCACAATAATGTTACATATTTCCACCGCATAAAACCATCGCTTCTCAATCAAAGGTACGAGCACGAAGAATGGCAGCAGCCACAGAGTAAATTGTGGTGAAAAGATTTTGTTCACAAGCAAGAAAAGCAAAGTCAATGCAAAGCAGAGTCTGATTGTTTCGGATTTCTGCCTGAATCTAATTAGCAGGAATATCAAGCCCGCAACAAACAACAGACCTGAAATCCATGTTATTGTGTTGTCTGTGAGGTGGGGCAAGAACGATCTAATGACTGCCCAGATTGAGTCAGGATTTGGCCCCCGTCCAGCGCTAAAGCTGAAGAACCGCGACCAATTTTTGAAATTGGCAATAGCAAAAGGAATGTTGATGAGCGCAACGACTGCTCCGAAAACGCCTGCAATCTTGAAACTACTTTTCCAGGTTTTCTGTCTCAACATTAGTGGAATAACATACAGGATAGGGTAGAACTTGCTCGCAAATCCCAGCGCAAGAGAAACTGCTGCAAGCATGTCCCTATTCTTATGCATACAGTAGAGCGCGAGAACCGAGAAAAAGACCGCAAGCATATCCCAATTGTAGGTCAGGAATACTAGGAGGGATGGCGCAAATATCCAGTAAACCACCAAACGCCAAGAGTCTTTCCCAAGGAGCATTTTTCTTAAGATGTATGTAACAATCGCAGCGAATAGGATAAAGAATGCGACGCTAAAAAAATAATAGCCGCGTGCAGTCCTGCCAATAATGCCCATTGACTGCACGAAAGAACCAACAAGTACTGGATACTCAACCTGCTTGTTGACATATGGCAATCCTGGCTCCATTGCTTTTTGATAAAAAGGCACGAGGTCGCTGTAGGCAATATGCCATGGTAGCCCTGAAAGGCCTTCGGGCGCATGAATATACGCTGAAACCAACCCTGCCAAGACAGTCAGCATCAAGAGAAGCCAAAGCGGAAATTTGTAATATGTGGATTTCGCGCGCTTCTGCGGAGGTTTAGGAGGCAAACGCTCCATGCGAGAAGGGTAGAGCGTAAAGAGCGCCATGGGAATGATTATGAACGCGAGAGGCACCATCTGTCTGACCTCAAGGATAATGCCTGTCAAGAAGTGCGCAATAATGAACGGGGGGATTATCCACACCACGCGCCTCATGAACAAGGGCTTTTCACGGTAACGGATAAACGCATAAACCAAAAAAATGTTGAACATAACAAAGATGAAAAGATAGCGCTCGCGAAACATGTCTAATACATTCAGATGGAGCGCTTTCCAGACTCCTGCAAGATTATCAGGCAAATGCCATGCCCCGCCTAGATGAGGACGATACCGAGTAATGTACCGTATCGGACCGACTGTCAGCAGCAGGGGCAGGCTTATCAGGAATGTTTTTGCGCACAGCAGCAAAACATCGTCTCGTTCTGATGATTTCCAGCGATACAAGAAATAAGCCAGCGGCAGTATCAACATAGACTCATTGTTCAAGCCGCCAATTAGGAAATCCAACAGCATCACTGGCACGTTATTCTCGCGGATAGCCCAAAGCCCGACGATGAATGTTAGCAGCAATAGCGGCGCGCTTTCCTGAAGGTCATTGTAGTTGCTCAGCGGCATTACCACCGCCAGGAAGAGAACTCCGGAAAAGCTCTGTTCAGGCGTGAACCACTTGCGCATATAGAAATGGAAGCATACGAATGCCAGGAAAACAAACAGCAAACGTTGCAGTATGTATGCATGCTCAATCGACAAACCAAGCATCCGATGAAAGGTCTCGGGAACAAGGAATTGTAGCAGTCGTGACTGCTCGTTGTTGGTGTAGCTTAAATTTAGCAAAAGGTTTTGGTTGCGGACAAGAGTCCCGTCAAACCATGCGCCAGTCGTAAAAAGCTTGCCGCTCAGGCTGATCCAAGAAAGGAAGAAGTAGATTGGAGCATACAGCCACAATTCACGATTTAAAAATAGGGACTTTATTCGTGCCCAAAAACTCTCCCAACTCAGATTTCTCTTCAAAACAAACCCCTCAACTATCAAAACGCAGATGGGTTTTTATTCTTTTCGGAGAACATAGAAAACTCTGCCAATTTTGTACAGATACAACCGTTCCAAATGCCTTGCGTATGCAACCAGCATTCTTGTGTTGGTTTTGCTTTTGCCTTCTTTTCTGTTGATGAACGTGAATGGAACCTCGACTACGCGTTTTGATTGGCTTCTGACAACGACTTCAAGCATTATCTTGTAGCCGATAAGGTTGAGCTTTTTGCCGTCGATGACTTCGCGCCTGAAAAGAAAATAGCCTGATGTCCGGTCTTTAACTGATGTGAGCGGCCAGGCAAGCATTGTGGCTCCCCAGGAAATTATGTGCCTGTAAGAATTCCAGCCAAGAGTTCTGCCATTGCCTACTTTTCTTGAGGCAACCGCGATATCCGCACCATTATTGATTGTGTCAAGCAGTTCTGGCAGCAATTCAGGCGGATGGCTCTGGTCTGCATCAATGTAGCCAATAATTTCACCCTGTGCCTGGCTTAATCCCTCCATTGCAGCACTTTCAAATCCCCGTTTTCCTGTGCGGTGAATCACGCGCACAGGGTATTTCTTGGCAAGATTGTCCGCAATCTTGCCTGTTCCGTCAGGAGAATTATCGTCGACAATCAGGATTTCAAAAGGCTGTTTGAGGACTTTGCAAATCCTGGCTACCTGCGTCTTGATGTTTTCTGCTTCGTTGTATGTTGGTATTATCAGCGAGAGCATTGTTTATCAGACTTGGCTCCTTATTATAAACTTGCTGGGATGGGAATTGGTGCTAAATTAAATAAAGCTATTTCAGTCCTAATTCTTTTTTGAAAAACAAAACTTCATGAGGTATCATGGCATCTTTCGTGATATTATCAGACTCAAACCAATGTTGGTAGGAAAATCACATGATGAACAAGAACAGGTGAAAGCTCAGATCACGCACCGATTGGAACGATTATTAGATAGAAGTGATTCCTATGTCATTCGATAACTGTCGATATGTAACGATTCATTCAAGACCCTGATCGCTACATTATGCCAACCGTAATCCCTTGAAAAGGATAATACTACCGACTCTCCCCCCCCCAAAAAAAATACGGGGTGTGCCTTAGTCGCGAAGGTGTTTTATGACAAATTTTCCCCAAGGAGTATAGTCTGCTTTATTCCAAGACGCAAGCATGGCCGGTCCCCATGAAGGACTGTAGCACCAGGCAACCCAACTAAGACGTTTTTGACGACAATACTTCACGAATGGCAGACCATACCCAGATCGTGACCCTTTCATAAACATTTGTTTTGTATTTTTCTTAAAACCCCATTCAGTGATAATCAAAGGATATTTTTTTACGATCAACGATAAAACCTGCTTCCAATCCTTACGAATCGGATAAGGATGGACGGCATATGCAATATTCTTTTGCCTGATGGGGTTTTTCACAATATCTTTGAGATTATATGCCCAATTTGTTCCGGCAACAAGGATTATGTTTTGAGTATGTTTTCGAATAATTCGAATAATTTTTATTGCTTCACTTCGCCAGGTGCTCCATAACAAAGGAGACAAACCCAATGATGGTACTGCCTGATTTCCTGGTGCAGGCTCATTAAATATTTCAAAAAGAACGTGAGATTCTTGTCCGTATCTACGCGCAATAATGCGCCATGCATTTCTGCAAAGTCTTAAATCAGTGTCGAAGTAGTACACCTTTCCATTTTTATTGTGGAACTGCTCTTTGAGCCGTGTTTGACCCGCAATAGGGTTGCCTATTGCATGCCAATCAAGAATACAATAAACTCCTTTCTTGCCACATGCACGAACAAGAGGGTCTATGTAATCCCGTAAATAGTTTTTGAAGACACGGTAATGACCTGGAAGAATTGGAATGCGGACAACCATACACCCTGTGCGCACCAAGAAATTAATAATGCCTGTCCCTTTTTTCTTCTCTTTTGTGCGCAATAAGTATGGATCATGCATGGATACGCCTCTTAAACAAACAACATTTCCTTGTTCATCGATAAGAACATTTTTTTGGGTGCGAAGCATAGTAAGATACTTCATATAATAATCTAAATTTCACACCTTTAAATAAGTATCCTTGAAAGAGGAATTGGTGCTAAATTAAATAAAGCGATTTCAATCCTCATTCTTTTTTAAGAAGCAGTATTAAATATGGCGGGGTGTTGCGCATAGTCACAAACTATATCAAAAACTTACTTGCACTAAGAAAACGCCTAAAAGGAGGTTTATAGTTTACTTCATCCCCGCAGTTACAAGTAGCACGCCGATAACAATGAGCAGCACTCCTGCCCATTTTAGTTTTGTCATTTTTTCTTTTGACATTTTTGTCGCGAAAAGGCAGGAGGAGATGTAAGTAAGGGAATTAATCGGATAAAGTATTGACAGTTCGCCAAATCTGAGGGCAATTACATTCATTATGGAAGAAATTACGTCAAAAGAGACGCCTGTGATAACGCCCCAGTTTTTGAGCAATAATGATGGCTTCTTCCAGAGCTTGATTGGATTAAGCGTGAATTTCTTAGCGCCTTTTTTCAGGAAGTTTGGAGAAAGCCCTGAAAATATTGTTGAAACAGCAACAAGGATTACAGCAAACCAGGCAGTAGTCATCGCTTTCGCCTCCTGGGCTGCTTAGCACCCTTGCTGAGGATAATTGCGCCGCCAATAATGCAAGCCACGCCTAGCCATTTAAGGGTTGTAAATGCTTCGTGGAAGAAGATGTAAGCGAAAATGTTAACCCAGATGTAATTTGTCGCAAAAATCGGGAAAAGTATTGACACTTCACCCTTCTTGAACAGGTAAATCAGGACTGCGGCTGCAATAGCGTGCAAAACAAAGCCAAAAAAGATGAGATAAATTGCAGGAAACAAGGGCCATTTCATTGCTCCAAACTTCCAAAGAACCTTGCCAGAAGAAGTAAGGAGCGTGCATAGCACAACAATTCCCATTGCGACAAGTACAGAAACTGGTTTTTTAGCCATTTTACATCCCTATTGTGAAGACATTGCGCGGGAACCAGAAAATAAACCACAAAAGAACCCCAAGCCCATACGTAATCAGGGCGCTTCTTGGCATTTTGGCAAGGAAAGTTGCGTTAATAGCGCAAATGCTTGGAATAATCAACAGCATGTAAAACGGATAAGTTATGCGCGCAAATGCAAGCACAACATAAGCAAGGAAAATAAAGCCAAAAATCAGCAGATGAAGCAGTTCAAGTCGTTCTTTTTTCCACGCAGCCATCAAAGCAGCAGGCAAAGCAAGCCATATCAGCAATAAAACAACAAGATTCGGCTCTGCGTAATATTGCGCAAAAGAGCGCTTGTAATCCTTTATTTTAACAGTTGTAAGGAAATAAGGGTCTGGAATATAGCCTGAAAACCACCTTATTGGATGCACGACGTCAGAAAAACGAGGAGCTTCAATTGCCTGGTTGTGCTTCACCATGCGCGCAACATGGTGCAAGGCAGAAGGAAACGCATTATAAGTCAGGTCATAGGCATTAAGCCCGACAAGGAAAACAATGATTGTAGTGAGCCCGACTGTTAAACACACTTTTCCAGCTGCCTTCAAAGCAGGTTTTGACCATATTTTTTCCTGTGTAAATGCCGCATAAAGCACGATTGCAGGAATGAAAAGCAGTATTGTTTCTTTTGATAGCATTCCAAGCCCAAAAGCAATTCCAGAGGCAATTTTTCTGTCACAAACAAAAAAGTAAACGCCTAATAATGCAAAAAATACTGCAATAATGTCAAGCAGGGCAATGGATGAATGTGTGAACCACAAACTTTCAAAACCCAAAAGAAACGCTGCAATAAGCGCTGTTTTCTCGTCGCGAAGCTTCCTGACAATAAGATAAATAATCGCAATTGACAAAGTGCCGGCAAGAACAGTTGGAAGGCGCCACCCTATGCCATTGTCGCCAAATACCTTGATGCCGATTGCAATCGCTGCTTTTGACAATGGCGGGTGCTCGACATTGCACACAGTGCCGTTAAGCATGCAGCGGGCTGAAGGAACATAGTGCGCCTCGTCAAAAACAAACGCGTTTGGCGGAGTCGCAATAATAAACAAGTGCGCTGCAAATACAACCGCAATCAGCGCAATCAAAGCCTTATCATATTTTGAAAACCGCTCAAGCATTATTTCACCTGCGCCTTTAATCCGCGCACAGACCAGTTAAGTGTTGCATTTTTCTGCATAGGCGCCAGGCAGTTGCCCTGCGCATCGCATATTCCTGCAACACAAGTGCGGTTGGTATTAGAATCAGTGCAAATCTGGCAGGATGCCCCTGCCTTGCACTCTTCGCTTATAACCACTGAAACACGGGATTTGGCAAGCTC
>Ga0315273_10002771_pt1 | contig 20854 bp, 19 predicted proteins | sample YL17G02_0_MG_FD_205753 | JGI IMG/M metagenome (GOLD analysis project Ga0315273, IMG submission 205753) | Sediment microbial communities from Yellowstone Lake, YNP, Wyoming, USA - YL17G02_0 | ecosystem: Environmental > Aquatic > Freshwater > Lake > Sediment | place: USA: Wyoming | collected... | reverse complement strand
GGAACACGCCGGGCAGAAACTGTCCGAGGGCGATCCCCACGACGATGCAGAGCGCGACCCATGCGGTCAGGTAGCGTTCGAAAAAGTTCAGCGGCGCGATGGCGGGCGGCCGGGCGATGGCGTCAGATGATGCGGACATGAGGGTCGGATTTTGTCCAATCGATCAGCGTGGCGATTTCGTCCATCGCGGCCTTGAGCGCTGCCTTGTCGTGCGCGAGCGTCTTCAGCGGCAGCGCGAGAAACGCCTCGATCCGCGCGCGCAGGATGCGGTACGCCCGCATGAACGCAGCGTCGATTTCGGCATCGGTCCCGGTGGCATGCGCCGGATCGTCGACGCCCCAGTGCGTGCGCAGCACCGGTCCCAGATAGGCCGGGCAGGTTTCGCCCGCCGCGCTGGCGCACACCGTGACGACGATGTCCGGCGTGGCAGCCAGGTTGTCCCACGACTTGCTGTGCGCCCCTTCGGTGAAGATGCCTTCGCGGGCGAGCAAGGCCAGCGAGCGCGGATGGACCTGGCCGGTGGGATGGCTGCCGGCACTCATCGCGCGCCAACCTGCCGGGGCCAGGTAATTGAACGTTGCCTCGGCGAGGATAGAGCGACAGGAGTTGCCGGTGCAAAGGAAGAGGACGTTCATGGCTTCAGCGTCTGCTTCGGCTTGTAGGAATCGGAGCAGGCGCGCGCGCCGAGCGCCGGGAAAGAGCGTCGAGGTCCGCGCACTGCTCCGGGTGGCCGGCACAACACTCGTCGGTCAGGTAGCCGATCAACTCGCGCATCAGCGGGAGGTTGGCCCGATAGCGCTGGAAACGCCCCTGCTGCTCCACCTTCACCAGACCGGCCTGCGTCATGGCCTTGAGATGGAACGAAAGATTGGTCGGCGGAACGTCCAGCGCCGCAGCGATTTCACCGGCGACCATCCCGTCCGAGCCCTTTCGGACCAGCAATCGATAAGCATCCAGCCGGACGCCCGAGGAGAGCGTCTCGAACACGCTGACGGCGACGTTCTTGCGCATGGCCTTCACTTCAACGTTCGTTGAAGTATTAAACCATGAACTGGCGGCGGCTGGCAACCCTCCCTCCCGGGCTGCAGGTGGCCATGGCCTGTTCACACTGTGTCTGCGGGCCCGAACGGGCCGTATCAGGGACACGGCCGCGATGTGCGCCTCGCGCTCACCGTGCGCATGAGCATGACCCGGCCGCACAGGCGCGGCGATTGAAAAGGCTAACCGCCGGGTTTCCGCAGCCCGCTTCGGGCAGCTACGTGTTACAGCGTGGAGCTGTAATCGCCCATAGTCGGCCTCACCCTTGCAGGCTTGCGTTTCTGCACCGTACCCACGGTCATGAAGCAAAGCGGCTGCTCATCCGCGGCCAGCCCGAAAAGCCGTCTCATCCGCCCGGAGTACAAAGCCCTGCCACTGGAGAGGCCGGCGCCAAGGCCCATGGCGTGAGCGGCGAGCAGCATGTTCTGTACCGCGCAGCCGGCCGAGATCAGGCGTTCCTGCGGATGCGCTGCCCCGAGCGCGGGATCGAGCCGCGCGATCACCATGACCAGGAACGGGCCCCGGTGGGCCTTCTCCCGCGCCTCCTGTTTCTGTTCCTCGGTCGCCTCGAAGTCGCGCTCGACGAGCGCATCCGCAAAAGCCTCGGCCAGAAGGTGCCGCCGGTCCGGCGGAATGATGACCAGTCGCCAGGGCGTGAGCAGTCCGTGATCGGGCGCGGCGCCCGCGGCGGTCACGATTTGCTCGATCTGTTCGCGGTCGGGGCCGGGATCGCCGAGTCGTTTGGGTGAAGTGTGCTGGCGGGAATGAATCAGCGTCAGCGCTGCATCGAGCACTTCCTGGTTTTCAGTTGAACTCATGCCGGCAAATATATATCGTTCCGCCGCTCCGCGGGCCGGGCAGCGCCGGCGGAGCAGCGTGCCAAGTCGATCCAAACGCCGCCGGGCGGCGTGAGCAGCCTGAGCGCGCTTCGCCCGAAAATCACGGGCCTTGGTGTCGTTAGCCGGTGTTGATTGGCTGCAGGGCCCCAACGCATGTGGTCGGAAGCCGTTCAGCCGATCCCGGCCACGGCCCCGGGGACGTGGCTCTCCACCCTGCCGCGCCGCTGGCAGGTGATGCAGAACCGGCCCTCGCGCTCGGGCAGCGTCTCGCCGCAGATCTCGCACGCATGCAGGCGGATGTCGGTGATGGCACGCGCCTCCTCCCGCAGCAGGTCCCGCGCGTCGAACTCAGGGTCGAAGCTGATCACCTGCTGCGGGCACCCCTCCTCGCACAGCCGGCAATTGATGCACAGCGCGCTGCTGAAGTGGTGCGACAGCCGGCCGTTCTCGATGCGGCGGGTGACCGCGCCCGTCGGGCACAGGTTCACGCAGGTGCCGCAGGTGGCGCAGTCGCGCTGGTCTATTTTCAGGCTCGCCCAGGGCAGGCCTGCGTCGTAGCGCAGCGAGGGCGTGGGCGACCAGGAAACGCCCCGCAGCAAGGTCTTCAGCAGCGCCCGGCCGGGCGTGAGGCCGGCGCCGCCGGACGCACCGGCGGCGCCGGACGGTCCTGGGGCATCGGTCCCGGGCGCGGGCCAGTTGCTCGTCCCGAGATCCCTCTGCCCGGTCACCCGAGCGAGAAATTTTCTCCGGGCGGAGAAGGCACGATCGTTCCGTTGCTGCTGCTCCACCTTCAACGCCGAACGGTCCAATCCGACCGCCGGAGCCAGCGCCAGGTAGGCCGCCTTTGCCGTGGCGAACAACGCCTCGCCTGCCCGCAGCCGGCAACTGCCGCAATCGCCGCGGACCAGCGTCAGGGGATTCGCCCCGAGCGCAACCGCACCGAGGAGGAAGGTCCCGGTCACGGCGCCCAGGCAGGGCACCGCCACCGAGTCACGGCGAGGCGGCTCGGCCTCGCGGCAGTGCACGAACAGCGCCGGCCCGGCGCCGACGCGCCGCTCTGCGGGAAACATGGGTCCGATCCGACTCAGGAGGTGCTGGTCCGAGTGGACTTCGCCCTGGAACACCTCGGTGGGACAGGCGCTCTGGCACAGCCCGCAACGGGTGCAGCGCTCGCTCACCACCGGCCCCGGATCGAGCGTGATGGCGCCCTCGGGGCAGACCTCCACGCAGATCCGGCAGCTGCTTTGGCGATGGCGTACGCGCTTGCAGCGGTGCGCGAAAGCAGGCGCCGTGCGCTGCTCCTCAATCGGCGCCGCCAGACTCCCGAGATCCATGTGCCGCGCGGGCTAGTGAACGGCCACGGGGGCCGCGACCCCCGGTGGCGGGGCAAACGTCAGCCAGGCGGCATCCCGCTCCAGCACCACCTCCGTCAGCTCGGCGAGACCGCGGTAGAGGCCGCTCGACGCCTTCTCCCGAATGGCAATGTTCAACTGCGGGAACCACACGTTCAGATGCTCGCGAAGGAACCGCAGCTGCAGCAACCGGTAGAAGGCGCAGGGCTCGGGGTCGCTCGCATCTCCCGCACCGGCGGATGCATCGCCCTCCCCGCTCTGCGCCGCGGCCTCTCTGGCGCACAGGAAGCTCATGAACGCGAGTTCCACGCCGACATGGGTGGGCAATTCCTTGCAGTTCCCTTCCATCTCGCCCCCGGCGGCACGATACAGGCGCTTCACCGCGACCGCATGTTCGCCCAGCAGCGGACCCAGCTGCCGCTCGGCCGACGCGCCCCGGTAAACATCCTCGAAGGGTGTGACATAGCGACCTGCGGGAACGGCAAACAGATCCATGAACTCCTGTTGCAGCCCCTCTTCGCGCGTCTCGCCGTGGCCCCGTGTGGAAAACTCCTTCAGCGCCACGATCGCCTCCTCGCCGAACAGGGCCGCCAGTTCCTGCAGGACGCCCGGGTCGGTGAGATGGCGCAGGGCCTCCGGCGTCAACGGCCGCAGATACGCCGCCGCGAGGAAGTGGTACAGCTGCTCCCGCGTCTGCGGATCCCGCCAGGAAGTGTTTCCGGTGTGGCTCATTTCATCCTCTCGAGCGGCCTCACGGCCGTGGCGCAACGAACTTGACCGAGGGTTTGGTCAGCGCGGGGCTGGCGAACCCTTCCGGCGCATTCGCACCCGCCTCGGCCACGTTGAAGTTCTCCACGAAGCGCAGCGCGTTACCCACGCAGGTGGTGACGCAGGCCGGCTCCAGGAAAGTGCGGGTGACGCCGCTGTTGTCGTACAAGCGGTGGACGCACAGGGTGCACTTCTCGACCTTCTTTGTGACCGAGTTGAACTGCGGCGCGCCGTAGGGGCACGCGACGATGCACTGCTTGCAGCCGGTGCAGACCGTGTCGTTGATCAGGACGACGCCATCGCTTTCCCGCTTGAAGATCGCGTTGTTCTCGTTGTGCGGATCGTTGGGGTTCGACACCGGACATGCCGCCATGCAGGCCGGGTTCGCGCAGTGGTTGCACGAACTGGTCACGAAGGTCGCTTTCGCCGCCGGATAGACGCCAGTCTCTCTCTTGACCACCCAGCGGTAGCTCACGTGGTCGGCGATCACACCCACCGGAGCACCGAGAACGGGGGCACCGCCGAGATTCTTGAACTTCAGCGGCGATGCCACCGGCCGCGTGTTGTTCTCCGACTTGCACGCAACCGTGCAGGTATCGCACCCGATACAGCGATCCAGATCTATCAACCAGCCAAATTGAGTTGCCATGGTCATTGTCCTCCGCGATTAGACCTTGGTTATCTGGACCGAGGTGTCGTAGAACGCGCAGCTGGCCCCGATCGGGTCTTGCAGCGGCACGTTGGTGGAGCGCTTGTCGCGGCGCATGACCGTCCCAGGATGGATCCCGGCGGCCCGGCTGGGTTCGAACCCGGTCTGCACACCGTCGACCGTGTGCGCCCGCGAGCTCTGCTCCCAGTGACCGAAGTGGTGCGAGATGGCCACCACTCCCGGCTTCAGTCCCTGGATGACCTTGGCCTTGCCCACGATGCCGGCGGTGTTGCTGACCGACGTCACGCGCACCGGGTCGCCGGTCTGAACTCCGAGGCGGGAGCCATCGGCGGCGCTGATCTCCACGTAGTTCTCCGGGGACATCAGCATCAGCCAGGGGTTGACGTTGGTGCGACCCTGGCCGTGTTGAACCACCTTGAAGGTGATGAGCTTCATCGGGAAGCTCGTACCGTCATTCACCGCCGTTCCGTCGGAGTGCGCGATGGGAACGTATTGCGGCACGCCCGAGTAATACTTGCCGGTCACCGAATCGCGGGTGCGCGCCACGGGATCGGCGAACAGCCGGATGATGTTGGCGTACTGGTACGCCAGCTTGTCGCCTGCGTACTCCTCGCCCGGATTGTCGAACACGCCGCCCTTTGAAAGGATCTCGTCGCGGTTGAGGCCACCATACTTGGAGCTTGCGTTGAAGGCGATGTTGTCCAGCATGGCCTTGGCCCAGTCCCAGGCGTTGTCCAGGTTTCGGACGCCGCCGATGGCATTGGCACCCACCCCGGGCAGGCCGAGCGCCTTGGCCAGCCCGATGTGGATGTCCGCCGCCGCCTTGGTGTCTGCAAGCGCCGGGGTGTAGTTGTTGACCCCCAGGTTAGGAATGATGTTGCCGGTACCGGTACTGGAGCCGATGGCCATGCCGTCGAAGGCGCCGACCACCGGCCGCTGGAACGCGGTGCCCTTGTTCACCCGCCACGGTATCCCCGGCGTTGCGAATTTTTCGAGATAGGTCGAATCCGGGAGGATGTAATCCGCCCATGTCGCCACCTCACCCAACACCGGGCTGATGGCGACGAGCAGCGGCACCTTCGCCGTCGCCGGCACGGCGCCCGGCAGCGCCGTCTCCGCCATCACCCGCTCCCAGACCTGCCGCAGCGCGGGCACCGAATAGGGAAGCGCATTCCAGTAGGTGATCAGCACCTTGATCGGGTAGGGGTAGCCTTCCTCGATGCTGGGAATCAGTTCCTGGTAGTTGCCCTCGAGTCCGAACGGGAACCAGGGACGCTTGGCGGGGTAGCCGGTGAACATCGGCCCGGACTCGTCGTAGAAGCTCATGGCGCGGTCGATGCGAACTCCGGAAACCGGGGGACCGCCGGTGAACGCCAGGCTCACCGCGCCGGAAGCCTGGCTGCCCAGTCCGCCGGCGCCGGCGGTGGAGCCGCCTTTCCAGTCGTAGTTGCCGATCAGCGTGTTGAGGTGCTGGATGACCAGCTGGTTGTACAGACCGTTGGTGTGCTTGACCGCGCCCCGATAAGTGATGACCGCCGCCTTCTTGCCATGGCTCACCAGTTCCTGGGCCAGGGCCTCCATGATGACAACGCTCACCCCGCAGATGGTCGAGTACTGGGGGCGGGTCCGGAAATTGACGGACTCCTTGAGCAGCGTAAACACCGACTTCACGGGAATGGTTTTCCCGGCGATTTTCACCGTGGTGCTGACTTCGAGTTCCGCGGCTGTGGCCTGGGTGTGACGCTTCAGCGAGCCGCCCGTCCGGACCACATATTCACCGGCGACGGCGCCGCTAAGGCCGAGTTCCACCGCACTGAGATACCGCTGGAAGGTCCTTCCGCCGGCATCCGTGAAGGTCCCTACCAGGTACGTGCTATCGGTCCAAGTCGGCTCCCCATCCGCCGTCGCCGCAGCTTGATTGGGATTCGTCAGATAGCGAACGTCATGGCGGTTGTTCTGCAGGATCCAACTCATCATGCCTAGAGCCAACGCGGCGTCCGCTCCGGGCGTAATGGGCACCCAGCCCGGGAGCCCCCGTGCAGGGACGCCGTTGGCCTTGGCGGCGCTGTTGTTCATGCGCGGATCGACGACGATGTACCTGCCGCCATTCACCTTGAACTGCATCAGGTTGCGCGCCATCCCTACCATCGGGAAGCCCGCCTCGAGCGGATTCGAGCCCCAGTAAATCAGAAACTCGGCGCCGAGGATGTCGGCCTGCCAGCCCACGGTCCGGCCGTCGCCCTTGCGCGGGTCGGCGAGGTTGGGATCCCAGGTGATGAGTCTGCCGGCCACGTGGCGGGACGCTTCGCAGATCGATGTGTGGTCGATGTTGTAGTTGACGGTCCCCCAGCCATCTTTCCAGATCCGGTTGCTCAGCTCCTTCTCGACGCTGCGGCCCGGCGAGAACACCAGTTGGTTGCGCTTGGTGCCGAGTTGGGGAATGGCCGGGTTGATCGGTGCATTGCGATCCGGGATCAGCGTGTTGATCCTCGCCGCGATCTCGCCGAACGCCTGGGTCCAAGTGATCGTCTCCCACTTCCCCGAGCCGCGGGGACCCACCCGCTTCAGCGGGTGCTGGATGCGATAGGGGTCGTAGACGGTCTGCACCCCGGCCTGTCCCTTGAGGCAGACGCGGCCAAGTTCTTCGAAGTAGTCTGCCGGGGTGGTACCCCCGACGCGATAAGCCAGCCGGTCCGCAACGTTGCCCTCGTCGACGTCGCGCTGGTTCGGATGCCACGGGTTGCCGTCGATCTTCAGCAGAACGCCTTCCACCACCTTGGCCCGGATCCCGCAACGGGAGTGGCACATCTGGCAGACGCTGTAGAGGATGTCCGCCGCGGTCTCCACCGAGTCCGGCGCGTTTTCGCCGGTCACTAGCAGCGGCGCGGCGGCGGCCGTGCCCGGGCCGCTTGGCCCCGCCCGGAACACCGGTTCGGCAGCCGCCGCGCCGGCCAGCGCCATGCTGAGTTTGAGAAAGGTGCGGCGGTCTTCCGCCACGTGATCGAGCGACTGCGCCTGCGTGTGGGTCGTCATTTCGGTCAGCTCCTTCCTCTGGCTATGGGGCGAGTGCGGTGGCGATGGCCTGGATCTGCGCCGCGGTCAGAACCCGCAGCGGTCCCATGCCGCCCTCGTTCTCATTGATCTTTCCCTGGATCTCGCCCGCGGATTCATGCCGGACCTCCGAATTCGCCAGCGGGTTGTGACAGCCGGCGCAAACCAGTCCGTAGAGCTTCTGGCCGGCGGCGAGCAGATCGGCGGCTGGCAGTCCGGTCACCGGAATCAGCTGCAACAGCCCGACCTGGTAGAACTGGGGTCCCGGGCTGCCGGGTTGCCCACCGGTCCCGGGTCCGTGGCACAACGTGCATACGGCTGGATCGACGCGCTTGCGTATCGCGCCTTGCAGCTCGTTCTGCGGCATCCGCGGCCCTTCCACGACGTTGACGCTGCGGTGGCAGAACTGGCACTGAGTGTCATGGCCCGTCTCGCCCGGTTTGAAATTTCCCCGCAGCATGGTTCCGTGGGCGGTACGGGTCGGGGCCGGCTCGATCGGTTGCAGCCTGGGATTGGTGACGGGCGCGCCGGACAACGCAGGCACTTCCGTCAGCACGGCCGTGTGACAGTCCAGGCAGTGGTCGTTGTACCGGCTCGAGTTGCGATCGTGGAACGCGATGGCATTGGTCGAGCTTGACGTCGAGGCTCCGCCCTCGTCGTCGCCACGCGCATTCAATGACCACAGGGATGCCCCGCCACCCACGGCCATGACCGCTACCACGAACACCTTTCCAAGCTTCTGGGCACGAAGGAGCGGATTCCTACCCCTCACGTTCGACATGAGTCACCTCCCAATTGTGAAATCCCAAGCTCGACACGGACCGCAGTTCCATGGGTTACCGGGCAGAGTTCCGGGTCGGAAACGCTCGGCTTGGCCATGGCCACGGCAAGGACTTGCCTCGCCACTCCGGAAAGATCGCTGCACGAACAAGACACGATGGCTGATCCGCAAAGTTCGACTGCATGTAAATCTCCGGCCGTACCGTGCTCAGGCGTTGCCGGCGGCCTAAGCTCCGTCCCGAGCGCGGGCCCGACGAAACCCGGGTTCAATTGCTCTATCGAAATTCATGACAAAAGCATAAGTGGGAAAACTTCCCACAGACTCTTATGCTACCGTCATGACGCGCTGTCAACCCGGCCTCGCGATTTATTGATCAAGATCAAACTTTGGCCGCAAGGCCCCGCCTGATCCGCCGGAAAGTCCCTGGATCCAGGGGTCAAGGTCCTGCCCTGTCTGGCACGCGAAGGAGCGGCGCCCCCTTCTACGGCACGACCCTGGCGAAGCCACGTTGGGAGGGTTGCGCCGACTCATCTCGCCGCGGGCTGCCAGCATTCGGTCAATCGTGCCTGCATCCGCGCCCGTTCCTCCGCGCCCGGAGCGCTCTGAAATGAGGGCGGGCAGATGCGCCCAAGGGAGAACATGCGTTGCAGCGAAGGGACTTCCTGCTCGGTGCCGCGGCGGTCGCGCTTGCACGACGCGCCGACGCCGCGCTCGATGACCGCGTCGGGGACGCGACGCGCATCGGGCTCTCGCCTGTTTTCCTCGACAACCAGCGCGTGCGGAACGCGAGCTGACGAACAAACTACGACCGGCTGGCGGGCAAACTTGGCCGATAACGCTCTTTCGGGCAATCCGCGGAGGACGCGCCGGCGCTAACGCCTCCAATCGCCGTTAGCGGAATTACTCTTCCCTACCGTCACCTGCGGCAATTGCGAGTCGGCGCATCCGCTCCCAGAGATTCTTCCGGCTGATCCCCAAAACGCGCGCAGTGGCGCCGATCTGCCAGCCATGCCGTTCCAGGGTCTCCAGGATGAAATATCGCTCGCACCGCTGCAAATAGTCGCTCAGCGTCGAATCGCCCGCGACGGAAGCGGCAGACGAATCTCCGGTCGGCGCCTCGAAGAGATCCTCCGGCTCGACTACGGTACGCTGCGAAAGGATGCAGGCGCGCTCAATCGCGTGGCGCAACTCTCGGATGTTGCCGGGCCACCCGTGCGCGAGCAGCGCCGACTCGGCCGCCACGCTAAGTCGTTTCGCGACCGCGTCATTGCGACATCTCTCGGCGAGGAACGCGCGTGCGAACCACAGAATATCGTCGCGGCGTTCCCGCAGCGCCGGCAATCGTAGGTGGATGACGTTGATACGATAGTACAAGTCCCTTCGAAAGCGCCCTGCTTCGACGAGTTGCTGCAGCTCGCGGTTGGTCGCGCAGATCAAGCGCAATCGTACAGGTATGCGTTTTTCGCCACCCACGCGTACAATCTCTCGCTCCTGAATGGCGCGCAGGAGCTTTGCCTGCATCCCGGGCGTCATTTCGCTGATCTCATCCAAAAACAACGTGCCGCCTTCGGCCTGTTCGAATACGCCGTGGTGCGTCCGAATCGCGCCGGTGAACGCCCCACGCTCGTGACCAAACAGCTCAGCCTCGAGCAACGATTCGCTCACGGCGGCGCAGTTCATGGCAATGAAAGGTGCGCCACCGCCGACATCTCCGAGTCGGTGCAATATCTGCGCAACACGCTCCTTGCCAACGCCCGATTCACCGGTGATGAGAACGGTGTCGGCGCGCTGTGAGATCCGCGGTAATAGCTCTTCGACCCGGCGCGCCGCCGCGGATGTCCCTAGCTCGGCACGCTCGGCGGCAACCGGAATCTCGTCCGGCACCCCGGCCAGCACCCGGAGCTTCGCAATGAGTTGCTCAACGTCGAACGGCTTGGTCACATAATCGGCGGCACCGAGCTTGATCAGCTCGACCGCGCGATCAATCGAGCCATACGCCGTGACGAAAATGAACGGCGGCGCGCGTTCGTTACGGTCGAGTGCTGCGCGGAACAATGCCTCGCCCGAAAGATCGGGCAGGCGCACATCGGAAACCACGGCCGCGTACGGCTCGCGCCCAATCGATTCCAGTGCCGCCGCCCCCGTCCGGTGCCAGTCGCAGGCGAATCCCTCGAGCGACAAGCGCTGGTGCAACGATTCGCCCATGATCGGATCGTCCTCGATAAGGCAAAGTCTCGTAGTCACGCGGCGGCCCCAAGCGGCAATACGACCGCGAACTCGGTCTCCGGTGGCCCGCTTTTCACGCGGATCGTGCCGCGAAGTTGCTCGACGATCTGGTAGGTCACCCAGAGCCCAAGCCCGCTGCCGCCTTCCGATCCACTGGAGAACGGCTCGAACAAATGTTCCATCAGCTCGGCAGGAATCGAGCGTCCGTCATTGCGAACTTGGAACGACATCTGCGCGTCGTCAGCCTGGATTCGGCAAATGACGGTCCCTCCCCGGCCTGCGGCCTGAATCGCGTTCAGAATGAGATTGATCAGAATCTGGCGGACGGGCGTCGAAGGCAGCGGCACCTCGCCATCCAGGTGACTCTCCCACAGCAATGTCTGCTGGCGCGTCGCGGATTCCGGTTCCAGCAACGTACGCACGTCATCTACGTCCTGCGGAGTCAGGGCGCGCGCCTCGAAGCGCGCTTCGACCAGTAGTGCGCTGACCGAATGCCGAATCTGTTGCAGTCCCCGTTCGACCAGCGACAATGTGCTTGCAGAAATCGGATCGGGCTCTCCGTGTTTTCGCGCGGTATCAATTGCCGTCAGCATGCCGGCGAGCGGATTGTTGATCTCGTGGGCAATTCCAGCCGTCAGGCGACCAATGGCGGCCAGCCGGTCGGCAGTGACAATTTCGCGCTCAAGGCGCCGCTTGCCTTCCAATTCGACGAGCATTTGTTCGAACCGTGTGCCGAGCTGCCCAATCTCGTCACCGCTTCGGTACAGCCCTCGCGCCAGCTCGGTAGGGGGAGCTTCGCCAACGCGTGTCATGGCGCCGGCAAGGCCGACGAGCGGCGCCGCCATCCGCCGCCCGAACTGCCAGCCGATCGGGACTAGCACGACGAGCGCGACCAGCGTTGAAAGGACGACGCGCTCCACTGTCGTCAGAAACCGGGGAAGGAAAACATCCTGCGAATAGCTGAGCACGACGCTGCCCAGGCGCGCGCCATCATCGGCGACGATCGGCACCGCGACCAGAATTACCTTGCCAGGCGTATCCTCGACGATGCGAGGACTCTTCTCGTCGCCCAAAGGCAGCAACTTGTCGGCCGTAGCGCCCAAGGCTTGCGTAGCCGGTGCGAGCATCGGAAATCGTGCCGGGTCCGACGACGCATAAATCTTGCCCTCCGCGTCGATCACCGTGATCGAACGGTGTCCACCGCCATCAGAGGTCTCACCGGCAAGTGGCGCGACAATCGTTTCGTAGGCTTGCCAGACATCGTCGCGCAACATGGCCGGTGTGAGCGCCCGCGAAAGCGTCCTCCCGAGGCTTTCGGCGTTGGCAAGGAGATCGCGGCGCGCGTCGGCGTAGATCTGTGCGCCAAGAATTGCTGCGAGGATCGCCGAGACGACGACAATCACCGCCGACAAGGCCAACGGGACCTTGACCCGATAACTGACGTCGCGGAGCGTACCCATGGTCTATGTTGGCAGGCGTTCGCGCGAGGCAACGAAGTCGAGCACGCGGGCGATTCCGGCAAACTGCGCGTCATCCGGTGGCAGAAACCCGTCAAGATTGAGCTGTCGCAGCAACTCTCTACCACGCGGGTGCTCCGGCATCGAGAGTAGCGTGTCGCGAAACAGCGCGTACGTCGCGCGGTCGAGCGAGCGGCGGGCGACCATGGGCGGGAACCCGTATTCGTCCGAGACGTGCGCCACGCGCGTGCGACGCGCGAGCAACGGCACGCGCAGCGCGAGTGTCTCCCAGACGTATCCATCGACTGCCCCACCTTGTGCGACGCCATCGGCCACCGCGATGACAACCTTGTGGTGCGCGTAAGTGAAGAACGTCTTGCGGAAATGCGAGGGTGGATAGATGCCCGTACGAAGCATTTCGAACTGCGGGACAAGGAACCCCGAGTTCGAGTCCGGATCGGAGTACGCGAACACCTTGCCGGCCAGCGCGTCGAAGCCCTGCGCGGCAGTATCGGTGGCCGGCACGATCAAGTACGACCGATACAACGGCTTGCCGCCATAGTTCGGCAGCGCGACCAGTTCCCAAGCGGCGCGATTGCGCACGTACGGGTACCCGCACACCCACGCAAAATCCAACTCATCTCCCAAAAGCAGCGATGTGATCTCGCGATAGCTGCCACGCTGAAGAAACGTGACTGGACGACCCAGCCGGGGCTGCAGGTAGTCGCGCCACGCGTGCAGAAAGCCGACTTGATTGTCGAGAATGACCGAGGTCGTGCCGATGCGAATCGGTGTATCCGAAGCGCCAAGCGCCACACGAGGAATGCACGCGGCAAGACCGAGCGCCGCGCCACAGAACCTGCGCCTCGTTAGCCGCGTTGGGCGTATGTCGTTCATGGCCGTTCTCTACTCCTTGGTGACCGCCGCGACCTCGCAATTCTAGCCGGGCAACTCGCGCGCTACCGTGTGGTTACCCAGTGGTGACCTCGTTTACGCCTCGAACTGTGCCTTCCGTTACCAATCGGTAACGTCGTCTCTTCGCTGTCCCCGCAAGCCGCTGATTTTGCAAGCGTATTCCGTTTATCCGCTTCGGGAACGGATTGTGCAAGGCAGACAGGGTAACGCCGGCGGTTGGTCTACGACAATAATCCTAGGAGGAACGACGATGAGCGAACAGCTCTCGCGGAGGCGGTTCTTTAAAGTTTCGGGTGGCCTTGCTGCAGGGGCCGGATTGGTCGCGGGTGCGATTCCGGAAGTGGCCTTGGCCGCAACCGCGGCCGACGTAGGCAAAACGGTTCTGCCCTACCCACGCAAGCCCCTGAGTGCGACGGCGAAGATGGCCGTGGGTCAGGCAGTCGCATTCAGCTACCCCGACGATGCGTCGCCATGCACGTTGATCAAGATGGGGACGCCGGTCGAAGGCGGCGTTGGGCCAGGTCGGGACATCGTCGCGTACAGCACGCTGTGCACCCACATGGGCTGTCCCGTGGCTTTCGACGCGAAGTCGCGGTGTTTCAAATGCCCCTGCCACTTCAGCACCTTTGATGCCGAGAAAGCCGGTCAGATGATCTGTGGTCAGGCCACGGAAGATTTGCCACGCATCGTCCTCGAATACGACGCCTCGACGGGCACCGTGACCGCGATTGCGGTGAGTGGCCTGATTTACGGCCGTCAATCCAACGTTCTGTAAGGAGGCGACACCATGGCGCAATTCAAGGACCGCGTGCCGTTGCCGCCGGTTGACGCCCAGAAGACCAATTTGATCTGTCATTTCTGCATCGTGGGTTGCGGATACCACGTCTACAAGTGGGACGAGAACCGCGAAGGCGGGCGAGCGCCGAACCAAAACGCGCTTGGCGTTGATTTTCGGAAGCAAGTCCCGCCGCTGCAGCAGATCATGACGCCGGCGATGCACAACCTGATCGAAGATTCGGACGGGCGCCGCTACAACGTGATGGTGCTACCGGACAAGGCATGCTCGGTAAACCAGGGATTGTCATCTGTGCGAGGCGGCCAGATGGCCACGTACATGTACAACCCGAGCGGCGATGCCAAGGCACGGCTGAAGTCACCCCGGCTGTTCGCCGGTGCGCAATGGGTGGACACGACGTGGGACGACGCGCTCGCGATCTACTGCGGCGTGGCGAAGAAAATACTCGACAAGGATGGCCCATCCGGGCTCGTGTTCAATTGCTTCGACCACGGTGGCGCAGGTGGTGGGTTCGAAAATACCTGGGGCACCGGCAAGCTGATGTTCACGGCGCTGCAAACACCGATGGTACGCATCCACAACCGACCGGCCTACAACTCGGAGTGCCACGCAACGCGGGACATGGGCGTCGGTGAACTCAACAACTCTTACGAAGACGCCGAAGTGGCTGACTGCATCATGGGCATCGGCGCGAATCAGTACGAAACGCAGACAAATTACTTCCTGGCGCATTGGATTCCGAACCTGCAAGGGGGCACCACCGACAAGCGCAAAAAATGGTTCCCCAACGAACCGACACCACCCACACGCGTCATCTTCGTCGACCCGCGGCGGACGACCACCATCGCCATCGCCGAGCAGGTCGCCAAGGACCGGGTTTTGCACCTCGACATCCAGCCCGGTACCGACATTGCTCTCTTCAACGGGCTGTTCACGTATGTCGTTGAGCAAGGCTGGATCGACCGCGAGTTCATCACCAAAAACACGACCGGCTTCGACGCGGCGGTCACCGCCAACAAACTGTCGCTCGACGAATGCAGCCGCATCACCGGCGTTTCGGTAGCCAAGCTGAGACAGGCGGCCGAATGGGCTTACAAGCCGAAGGCACCCGGCGTGCTGCCCAGGACGATGCACGCGTACGAAAAAGGCATCATCTGGGGCAACGACAACTACTTGATCCAGTCGGCGCTCGTCGATCTCGTGCTTGCGACACGCAATGTCGGCCGCCGCGGCACCGGTGTTGTGCGGATGGGCGGCCACCAAGAGGGCTACACGCGCCCGCCCTACCCCGGCAACAGCAAAATTTTCATCGACGAGGAGCTGATGAAAGGTAAGGGCAAGATGCTGACCGCCTGGGGCTGCAACAACTTCCAGACGACGCTGAATGCTCAGGCATATCGCACCGAAATCCACCGCCGCGCCAACATCGTCAAGGACGCGATGAACAAGGCGCGTGGCGCGACCACCGCCCAGATGATCGACGTTATCGTGGATGCGTGTGACAAGGGCGGGCTATTCGTCACGACCATCGACCTGTATACAACGATGTTTGCCGAGGCATCAAGCATGCTGCTGCCGGCCGCCCATCCCGGCGAGATGAATCTCACGTCGATGAACGGCGAACGTCGTTGCCGGCTGTCCCAGAAATTCATGGACCCGCCCGGGACGGCGAGGCCGGACTGCTTGATCGCAGCCGCGATTGCCAACACGCTGAAGGCCATGTATCGAGCCGACGGCAACGCGACCATGGCCGCTCGCTTCGACGGCTTCGAATGGAAAGGTGAGGAGGATGCGTTCAACGATGGCTTCCGGCGCGCCGGCCAGCCGGGATCGCCCCCCATCGACAGTCAGGGCGGCGGCACAGGCAACCTCGCCACGTACGAGCGGCTGCGCGTAATGGGTAACAATGGCGTTCAGCTACCGATCAAGGAGTACAAGGACGGCAAGCTGCTCGGGACCGAGATGCTCTACATGGACGGCAAGTTCGACACGGCCGACGGCAAGGCAAAGTTCCTGCCCTCGCCGTGGCCGGGCCTGCCCAAGCCCGTTGCAGATCTAAAGGCGAAGCATCGTTTCTGGATCAACAACGGGCGCATCAACGAGGTCTGGCAAACGGGATACCACAACAAGTACAACGCCTACGTGAGTGGCCGCTATCCGATGTCGATCATCGAAATGAATCCGGAGGATATGGCTTCACTCAAGATCGAGGCCGGCGACATCGTCGAGGTCTTCAACGAGTGGGGCACGACCACTGCCATGACATACCCGGAGCCCGACCAGAAGGTCGGCCAGACGTTCATGCAATTCGGCTACGGCAACGGTGTTCAGGGCGACGTAACCACCAATTGGACGGATCGCAACATCATTCCGTACTACAAGGGGACGTGGGCGAGCATTCGGCGCATCGGTGGTGGTGCCGAGCATCGAGCGACGATCAGCTTCAAGAGCCGGCGTTACGACCGGGTGTAAACGGAAACGCGGCCTCCTCCTCCGCGTGGATGTGAATTGGGCGCCTTGCGGGGCGCCCATTTTTTCGCCGGCGGCCGAACAGGCATTCCCTGCCTACCCGTGGCCCGGAAACGTGCGCGAGCTGCGGCATGTCGTCGAGCGTGCCTGCATATTTTCGATGATGGCAACACTGGAGCCTGATGCATTCTTCGAACTCTCGGGCGGGCCGCCCGCTGATGCCCACGGTCGCGGCTACTGACCGATTCTCACGAAGCGCGACGAACTTCGGCTCGATTCCGCCCAGAGTGACGTGACCGAGAAAGCCGGCAATGCCACCGACCCCGACGCCGGTCGCCACTCGCGCGCCGGAATCCGGCGTCACTTCAAGCGGCCGAGCGTGGTGGAACAGCATCATCGGGCCCGCGAACACCAGTAACGCGGCAGATTTGATAATTGACAAGCAGAGGTGTGAAGCCGCCCTTGTCCAGCGACAACTCCCGGCGAGTCCCGCCAACGCCGGCCCTGCCGATTAGGATCGCCCACGATCAAAAAAATGGGCGGATTGCCCGCCCCCGCATCGATCAGCCGGCGCGCGGCGAGGAGACGGACCGCATCGTCGGCCTGGAGATGGGCGCCGACGATTACCTGGGGAAGCCGTTCAGCGCGCGCGAGTTGCTGGCGCGCATCAAGGCAATCCTGCGCCGCGTGCGCAGCCTGCCGGAGAATCTCCAGCCCGACAGCGTGCGGCACATCCGGTTTGCCGATTGGGTGCTCGACACAGCGCAGCGGCAGCTGATTTCCGCGGCGAACGTCGTAACACCGTTGAGCGGCGCGGAATATCGGCTGCTGCGGATACTTCTCACGCACCCGAATCGCGTGCTCAATCGCGACCAGTTGGTGGATCTCACGCAGGGCAAGGAAGCGGACCCGCTCGACCGCAGCATCGACGTGCAGGTGAGCCGGTTGCGGCACCGGCTCGGCGACGATCCGCGCGAACCACGTCTCGTCAAGACGGTGCGCGGCGAAGGCTACGTCCTCGCCGTCGATGTAACGGCAGAACCCTGATGCGCTTCCTGCCGCGATCCCTCTTCGGCCGGCTGATGCTGGTGCTCTCGGCAGGGCTGATCGTCGCCCAGTTGCTGAGCGCGACGATCAACCTGGTCGAGCGCGATCGCGTGCTGGTCAGGGCGAGCGGCATGCAGCCCGCGCAACGGATCGCCGACATCGTCAATTTGCTGGATTCGCTAAGCCCGGCCGAACGCGACCGGATCGTCGGGATTCTGAATGTGCCGCCGATGGTGGTGAGGTTGCAGCACGCTCCCGCCGCCCTGGAATCGGCCGCGGCGGGGGGTCTCCACGCGGCGATGTTTTCGACCGTGCTGCGCGCGGCGCTGGGCGATGAACGTCCGATGCGCGTGACGATGAGCGGTACGCCACCGGCGTGGGCGCCGGGTGCTGGCCGAGGGCGAGGGCAAGGTCCCATGGGTGGGCCGATGGTCGGACCGGGCATGCACCGATTCCCCCCGGATGGGGTCGCGTTCCTGATCCAGGTCCGCCTGCAGGACGGGACCTGGGCTACCCTCGATACTCAAATCACGCAGGAATCGGCGAACCTCCCCTGGCGCGTGTTGCTGACCCTCGCGATCCTGCTCGCCGCGGTGCTGCTGTTGTCCTTTATCGCGGTGCGTTGGGTCACGCGCCCGCTGCATGTGCTCGCCTCTGCTGCCTACGAACTCGGCCGGAACATCAACCGCCTGCCGTTACCGGAAGGCGGTCCGGTCGAGGTCAGTCGGGCCGCCCACGCTTTCAACACGATGCAGAGCCGGCTGGTCCAATTCATTGATGAACGGACGCGCCTCCTCACTGCCATGTCGCACGACCTCAAGACGCCGCTGACACGCATGCGACTGCGTGCCGAAATGCTGGCTTGGAGGAGATCAACGAGGCACTCTCCCGGAATGCCTTCGAAAAGGCGGCTTCGGTCGCCGAACAACGGCTGGGCATGAGCTCGCTCGAAGGCCACGGCGCCGCGCATATCGCGCCCTACATGCCGCAGGCCATGCAGGATATCGGGACGGCGATGCACCGGTCGGCCAGCCGCTTCGCGCTCGACGCGCAAAGCGCAAGCGTCGGCAACGATGTCCGGCCCGCGCTTGCGGCGCTCGGCACGGTCATGCAACAGTGCGTGGCCTGCCACGCCGCCTATCGGCTGCACTGAGGCTGCAGGAACAGATCGCCGTATCGGTGGGTTTCAGGTTCCGGCTTTCCCCGGTGCCGCCAGGCCGAGGCGCTGCACGAGAAAACGGCACAACCCGTCCACGTCGTCGGGACGAAAACACGGCACGGCGCATTCGATTCCGTCATCGGTCACGACCGCGACGATGCTCCGATCCGAATGGCAACGCGGTTCCTGCTGCCGGGCGGCAACAAAGACCTCGACCGTCGGCACCGCGGCCCCTTTGAATCCCTCGGCAACCACGACATTCACCGGCAGCAGGCGCGCCGCGAGCCACTCCAGCGACGGTGCGGGTTCGTCGCGGAACTCCATCATCAGCGCCAGCCGGCGATCGCCGACGAGCATCACTTCGCGGCAACCCGCTTCGCGCCGTCGGTGCGAGACCTTGCCCGGCTGATCGATGTCGAAGCCGTCCGGCGCGCGCTTGATGGTCGACACCGACCACCCGTCGAAGCGCAGCGACAGGATGATCTCCTCGACGAGATTCCTCTCGCGCAGGGCCGATGCGCCGATGATGCCGACGATGTTCAAGCGAACTCTCCTTTCACGCGACACGTTTCTGTTCGACGATGGAGTGCGTCATTTTGCCGCATTGACCACAGCATCCGGCGTCAAACGTTCCATCGATTTGACGCACGTCAAGCTGGCACTTCTACCGCGAACAGCAGCTCGACGCGCAGCAGGGTGCCGGCTTGGTGGCGCGGATGAAAGCGCTGGCGAACTTGCCGTCGATTTCCTTCGCGGCAGCATCGACATCGAGTCCTTCGGCCGCCAGGAATGTGCGCGCGTCCTCCACACCATAGACGCGCGTGACTTCCACATCGATGCCGGCAAATCCGGCCTGGGCAAGCTTGTTCCGGTAGTCGTCCTCCGCCAACGCCCCGGCGATGCAGCCAACCCAGAGCTCCATGCTCTTCCGGATCGCTTCGGGTACCGCGCCGCGCACTACGACATCCGAGACCGCGAACCGCCCGCCGGGCTTCAGCACCCGGAACGCTTCGCTGAGCACCCGGTCCTTGTCGCCCGAGAGGTTGATTACACAATTCGAGATGATCACGTCCACCGCGTTTGCGGGCAACGGAATATTCTCGATCTCGCCTTTGAGGAATTCGATGTTGGCAAGGCCGCTCTTGCGCTTGTTCTCCTCGGCCAGCGCCAGCATTTCGTCGGTCATGTCGAGGCCGTAGGCCTTGCCCGTCGGCCCGACCCGGCGCGCGGACAGGATGACGTCGATGCCGCCGCCCGAGCCCAGATCGAGCACGGTCTCTCCAGCTGTGAGTTCGGCCAGTGCCGTTGGGTTGCCGCAACCCAGCGACGCCTTCATCGCGTCGGCGGGAACGTCGCCCGCCTGTCCGGCGTCGTAAAGGTTGGAGGTGATCGGGTCGCAGCAGTCGATCGCATTCGGCACACTGCCGCAGCATCCGCCTTGGCCGGTCTTCACGCGCAACGCTGCTTGGCCGTACTTTTCGCGTACGACATCCTTCACATCGGCTGGTGCGTTCATCGATGGGTACCTCGTGCTCGTTGCGGTGCTTTACGCAGACCGCCTGCGCTTCGGTAGCGACACGCTCACTGCGACAATCTGCCGCGGTCTCGGCGCGCATTTCGGGTCGCACACCGCGCTGGACCGGCAACAGTTCTCGGTGAGATAGCCGACAACGCCGTTCATGGCATCGAGGTCGGCGCAGTACCAGACGAAACGGCCCTCCGGGCGCGGCACGATGAGCCCTGCGCGCGTCAACTCCTTGAAGTGAAATGAAAGCGATGCGGGAGGGATTCCGAGCCGCGCCGCTATCTGGCCGGCGGGCAATCCTTCAGGGGCATGTTCGACGAGCAGCCGATAGATGGCGAGCCGCGTTTCCTGGGCCAGCGCGGCAAGGGCGACGAGGACGTTGCTTGTTTTCATGATTGTTCAACTATACGAGCAATTTGATCTCCGTCAATGTGACCATCATCACATAAGGTTCAAATGCGCAAGGGGTGCGCCGCAAGCGCACGGCTTGCAAAGCCCATACGCATCGGACTTGGGTCGTGGCGAGGGAGACATCTAGATGAGACTGACGAGACGGGAATTCCTTCAAGCGTCGCTCGCGACCGCGGGTATGCTTGTTGCGGGGTGCGCAACGCAATCGGCCACTCCAGTCACCAGCGCGATGGTCGTGCGCAAGGCCAAGCCGGCGGGTCCCGCCAAGGGCGACTGGGTGGCGACCACCTGCCAGGGCTGCACCCAATGGTGCGCGATCCAGATCTTCGTCGAAGAGGGGCGCGCGGTGC
>Ga0315273_10002770_pt1 | contig 20858 bp, 17 predicted proteins | sample YL17G02_0_MG_FD_205753 | JGI IMG/M metagenome (GOLD analysis project Ga0315273, IMG submission 205753) | Sediment microbial communities from Yellowstone Lake, YNP, Wyoming, USA - YL17G02_0 | ecosystem: Environmental > Aquatic > Freshwater > Lake > Sediment | place: USA: Wyoming | collected... | reverse complement strand
TCTTCATGTCGTCGAAGGCCGTCATGATCAGGATGATGGCCCGGCGGCTGCGCTCCTTGATCTTGCGCAGGACCTCCAGCCCGTCGATGTCGGGGAGGCGGAGGTCGAGGAGGACGAGGTCCGGAGGAGATTCCCCGAAGGCCCGGACGCCCCCCTCTCCGGTGTCGGCCGTGGCCACCTCGAAGCCTTTTTTCCCGAGCTGGGAGGCCAAGGTTTTCCGGACGAGCGGGTCGTCTTCGATGACCAGGATGGATTTCATGACGCCTCCTCCGCCGGGATGAGAATGACGAACGTACTCCCCCTCCCCCGCTTCTTGCCGACGCGGATCGTTCCGTTGTGCTGTTCGACGATCTTCCGGGCGTTGGCCAGGCCGAGTCCGAAGCCGGAGGGCTTGGTCGAGAAGAACGGCTCGAAGATATTCTCCCAATCCTTTTCCGGGATACCGGGCCCGTTGTCCGAGATCCGGATCCGGGCCTTCCTCTTTCCGCCTTCCTCGACCGGCTCACAGACGATGCTGATCTTTCCCCCGGCCTCGAGGGCCTCGTGGGCGTTGCGGAGGACGTTGAGGAAGACCTGGCGCATCTTGTCGCCGTCGACGTGGATCTGGGGCAGCCCCTCGCAGTAGGTCGTCTCCACGACGACCTTCTTCCGGGCGAGCGTCTCCCTGAGCAGCTTGAGCGATTCCTTGACGATCTGTTCGATCGGCCACCGCTCCAAGCTGAGCTCCTGGACGCGGGTGAAATTGAGGAGCTGCTTGATGAAGCCTTCGATCTGGTCGATGCCCTCGAGCGACAGGCCGAGGTGGGCCTTGATCGTCTCGGCGAAGCTCTCTTCTTCTGCGACTTTCTGGATGTTGAGTTTCACCGAAGTCAGGGGGTTCCGGATCTCGTGGGCGATCGTCGCCGCCATGCGCCCGATGGAGGCCAGCTTCTCGTGCTGGACGAGCCTCCGGTTGGCGTCCTCCATCCGGTCCCGGGCGTGGAGGAGCTGGCCCGTCATTTCGTTGAAGCTCCGGGCCAGGTCGCCGACCTCGTCCCTCGAGGCGATGGCGATAGCCTGGGAGAAATCCCCCTTCGAGATCCTGACGGTCCCCTCGACCAGCCTGTGGATGGGCCGGGTGATCCGCCGGGCCAGGAACGTCGCCCCGGCGATCCCGAGGAGGAACCCGCCGGCGCCGATGAGCAGGAGGACCTTCTGGATCTCGCGCCGCTTGGCGTACATGGGCTCGAGGGACATGCCGATCTTGACCGAGGCCCACTTTTCGTCTTCATTATTCTGCGGGAAGACGGCGATCTCGACCTCGCGGACCCTCAGTTCTCGACCCCGGACTTGGATCACTTTCTCTTCGGAAAACGGGGGGTCATCACGGATGAAGTCTTCCGGGAGACGGCTCCCCAGTTCGATGTCTCCCTGCCCGGGGATGAGTTCGCCGGCGGCATAAGGCCGGCCCGCCCTGTCGTAGAAAACGATGTAGGGCATGTCCTCATCGATGTGGTCGTCGACGTATCCCTGGATCGCGCCCCGGTCCTGGCGGAAGAGCGACTGGAAGTTGGCGTCCTTCATGCTCTCGGCGAGAAGGAGCGCCCGGGCCTCCGCCTCCTCGGAGAGTATTGCGGCCTCGCGGCCTTGGATGACGACGAGGACGGCCCCGAAGAGAAGGCAGACAAGCAGTGTGATCCAGAAGACGAGGCGCGTCGAGATCGATATCTTGAGTTTCACGGGGTTCTGCTCAATCCTCCAGCCAGATGTCCTTGGTGTCGAGGAATATGAACCCCATGGCCGGGAGATGCACCCCCCGGACCTGGGGTTGAACGGCGATGCGGACGCGTTCCGAAAACAGGGGGATCGTGGGCACTTCCTCGTTCAGGATTTTTTCGATCGCCCGGAACAGGCCGGCCCGCTTTTCCCAGCTCGTCTCGACCTCGGATTGCTCGAGCAGGCCGTCGAGCCGCGGGTTGACGTAGCGCGCGTTGCGCTCGTTGACGATGGCCCGGGAATGATAGAGGGGAACGATGATGTTCTCGGGGTCGGGGAAGTCCATGGCGTATTCCAGGAATTTCAGGTAAGGTCCGCGGACCTCCCGGATGTCCTCGGGTTTCCGGAGGTACTTCACGTCCAGCTTGATCTCCATCGCCCCCAGCTGGCGTTCGAGCTCCCGGGCGAATCGGGTGGATTCATCGGTCCGCGGCGACGCGAAAAGGAGCGTCAGCGTCAGGCGCTTCCGTCCGCCTTCCGGCAGGAGACGGTCGAGGAGGAGTCTCGCCGTATCGGTATCGGTGAACGGGCTGGCCGCCCTCGGAAAGAAGCCCGGGAGCAAGGGCGGGATGTAGTTGTCAAGGACCTGGTGGCGATACGGGAGCGTGTCGTAGGCTTCGGCCAGGCGGGGCTTGTTGAGCCCCAGCGTCAGGGCCTTTCGGACCTCGGCCTGGTTGAGGGGAGGGATATCGCAGCTCAGGGCCAGGAAGAACGACTTCAGGGTGTTGTTCTCCAGGATCTGGAAACGCCTGCGGAGGTTCCTCTCCGAGGTCACGACGACCAGATGGACGCTCCCCTCGTCGAACTGATCGTCCGTGAAATGGGGGCTGTACTCGATCCTCGAGAGGTAGGGCTTCTTGCCGAAATAAAAAGGATTGCGCTCGAGCGCGACGCCCAGGATTTCCAAGCGTGGACTGCGGATCCATTCGTCGAACTGGAAGGGGCCCGTCCCGACGGGCTTACGGAAGAAGCTCCGGCCCTGGCTTTCGAGGAGGTCTTTCGGCAGGACCTTGCAGTAATACATCCCCAGGATATAGAGGCCGGACACGTAGGGACGCTTCCAGCGTATTTCGAAGGTCGACTTGTCGATCACCCGGAACCCCGTGACCTCGGACGCTTTGCCCTGCCAGAACTCCTCGGCGCCGACGACCTTTTGGGTGAAGTATTGATAGTAGGTATTGCCCGGACTGTTCTTGACCAGCCGCTCGAGGGAGTACTTGACGTCGTCGGCCGTGAGCTCCCGTCCGTTATGGAAGCGGACGCCTTGCCGGAGATAAAAGGTGATGCGGTTCCCCTCGTCGGAAACCGTCCAGTATTCGGCGAGCGAAGGCATGGGGTTGAAATGGGCGTCGAACTTGACCAGCCCGTCGTAGAGCTGTTCACAGATGAAGTAATGGGAAGGGGCGGCCGGGTCGAAGACCTGGTTGAAGGGGGTCAACAATCCCTTGATCCGGAAGGTCCCGCCGTACCTCGGCGCGGGCTCGGAGCTTTGCCGGACGAGCGCCGCCGGGGAGCCGGACGCGGCGACGGCGATGAGCAGGGCGAGGAGCGACAGGGAAAGAGGGCGTTCGCGTCGGGCGGTCAGCATGGAGATACCCTCATGATATAGAAAAAACCAGAAAAATGCACCTCTGGCTCTCCCCTCCAATCGGAGCAATGTTCATGCCAGAAAAAGGAGGCTGGACCTTGGGGAAAGACCATCCCCATGGGAAGCAGCGGAGAAAAACGTAAGAATATTTTACGTTGTTGCGGGCGGACTTAGCCTTACTTCCCCGCCAGGTCGATGACCTTCTGGAAGACGCGGAGGAAGTTGCCGCCCCAGATCTTCTCGATCTCGCGGTCTGTGTAGCCGCGGCGGACGAGCTCTTCGGTCACGTGGATCATGCCGCTCACATCGTCGCAGCCGACGACCCCGCCGCCGCCGTCGAAATCGGTGCCGATCCCGACGTAATCGACGCCGACGACCTTCCTGACGTGGTCGATATGGTCGACGAGATCCTGGACGTTGGCCTGGACCTGGGGGAACTTCTGGTTGACGGCCTCCCGCTCGGCCATCGCCTTGGTCCGGACGGCCTCGTCCTGGATCTGGCGGATGTTGCCGTACTTGGCTTCGAGCTCCTTCATGGCCTTTTCGCGCTCGGGGATGACGGGCGGCGTTTTGACGTAGGCAGCCAGGAAGCAGATCTGGACGACGCCGCCGTTCTTGGCCAGAGCCCGGAGCTGGTCGTCGGTCAGGTTCCGCGGGTTGTCGCAGAGCGCCCGGGCGCTCGAATGGGAGGCGATGATCGGGGCCTTGGTCACGGCCAGGATGTCGGAGATCGATTTCTCGGACGCATGCGAGATGTCGACGATCATGCCCAAACGGTTGCACTCCGCCACGACCTCGCGGCCGAACGCGCTTAGACCCTTGTCTGCGGGATCGCGGCGGTCGGTCGAGGAATCGCAGATGTCGTTGTCCGAGGAATGGCAGAGAGTGATGTAGCGAACACCCTTTTTATGGAAGAATTCGATGAGGGAAAGGTCCCGGCCGATGGGATAGCCGTTCTCCATGCCGATGAAGGCCGTGAGCTTGCCCTCATTCTTGAGGCGCCGGGCGCCCGCCGGGTCGACGGCCAGCCCGATCATCGAGGGGTATTCTTCCGTCATCTTGCGGACGGCCTCGACGGCCTGCAGGGCGCGGTCTTTAGCCTTGACATAAGCTTCCGGCGTCAAGGGACCTTGGCCGACGAAGGCGGCAAAGAATTCCGCGTCGAGCCCCCCTTCTTTCATCCGGGGCAGGTCGATCTTGCCGGCGCCGCGCGCGCTCGGGTCGTGGCGGTCGCCGATCTTCCAGTCGGTCCGGAGCAGGCTGAACGCCGTGTCGGAGTGGGTGTCGACGGTCAGCATCCGCTTGTGCAGCTCGCGTGCCTTCTCCTCGACGGTCGGAGGCGTTTTGGCCACGTTGCATGCGGAGGCGGCGAACGTCGAAACTATGGCCAGACCCATTCCGATTTTACGAATCTTCATTGATGCTCCTAATATCCCCCGGAGAGAAATATCGCAGCCATCAAGATGAGGTCAATCCCGGCGCTCATAAGACGCGCATTATAACAAATCCGGAGATTTTATTCCCGAAGCTGAACTGTCGAGCAAATTGAAGAGCGAGCCCCCTCACAAACGCTCGGGGTATTCCCGCCGTCGGCCGCGACCCGTCCCTGCGAGCCGGGCCGCTTGGTATCCGGGCTTCGCTCTCCTCTTCCTTCGGTCGAGGATCCATGCCCGCTCAGCCCTCAACCGCCTCCTCTGGGAACACCCCTGCGCGTTTTACGTGGGCTCGCCCCTTCCGAGGCAAAGCTGTCGAGCGATCGCATGACCAAGCGAGACGACCGGCAGGGAGCGGACTCCTGGGAGCGACCGATAAAAGCGCGACGGAGCATCTCGGAGGAGCGCTTTTAGGAAATATCCGAAAAAAAAGGGGACACGCACCGCTTCTCTCGAAGCGGAGCATGTCCCCGAATCCGGCCCGGGAAGGCGTGAAAAATCACCGCAGCGAGCGAAGGCGATCCCCGAGGCCGAACTAATCGTGGCGGAGGGCGACGACCGGGTCGACGCGGGCGGCCCGGCGCGCCGGATAGATCCCCGAGACAAGGCTGACCAGGAGGGAGAAGCCCATCGCGCCCAGGAAGATCCAGAACGGGAAGGCGAAATACTCGATGTGGGGCATCCCCTGCCGGGCCATATAGAAATTGACAACCCGGTTGATGACCAGGCTGACCGTCCAGCCGAGGACACATCCGGCCGCGCCGCCGAGCAGGCCGATCGCCCCGGATTCGAAGAAGAAGATCCTCTTGATGTCCCCGTCCCCCGCCCCGACGGCCTTCATGATCCCGATCTCCCGGAAGCGCTCGAGGATGGACATGACCATGGTGTTAACGATCCCCAGCGCGGCGACGATGATGGCGATCATGCCCACGGCGGCCAGGACCATGTCCATGAAATAGAACCCCTTGGTGACCTGCTCGAACTGGTCGGCCAGGGCGAACGTCGTGTAACCCATATCCCCGACACGGGACTTGACGCGCTCGAGGTCCCTAAGCGACTCGAGCTTGATGCTGACGGTCGAATACCCCAGCCGGCCGTCCCTCATCCGGAAGAGGTCCCAGATGCTGGTCATGGGCAGCCGCTTGATCCGGCGGGCCGGGCCCGGCGGGATGAGGACTTCGTTCTGGACCGGGCTCGGTCCGCCGCCGAACGCCGTGATCTCGGTGACGCCGACGATGGGGAAATCGTAGGCCTCCCGGGCCACGGGGAGTCCCTTCCCGGAAAAAAGCGCGGAGAGGTCGAGAGAGGCGAGCTTGCCGAGATCGATCGAAACGGACGTGATCCGCAGTGTCTTGCCCACAGCCGCCGCGGGTTCGTCCGTCCCCAGCCGGCGGAGGAGCGATTGGCTGACGACGACCCCCTCTTCATCGTCCGAAGCGTAGGACTTGCCCCACCCGAGCTTGAGGGCTCCCGAAGCGGCGATCGCGGCCGGGACGACTTGGACGAGACGAAATTCCTCCTTCTCCCCGAGGCTGACCATGGCCGGGAAATTGACGTCCGGATAGGCCAGCCTCACGCCCGGGATCCTCGCGATCTCCGCCACGGCGGCGGCGTCGAGGACGGCCTCGCGATGTCCACCCGAGGAGGCGGTGCGGCCGGGCCGGTCTGGGTCGCGCAAGGGGACGTCCGGCCCCCCCGGCATGACCATGAGCGTGGTGAAAAGGTCCGACGCTTTGAAGGCCTCGGTGACGTTCTTCTGCATGCCCTTCCCGAAGGAGATCATCGAAACCAGGGCGCCGATGCCGATCATCACCCCCGAAACCGTGAGCAGGGTCCGGAGCCGCCTCTTCCGCAGGCTGGCCAGGGAGAATTCGACGGCGTCCGTGAACTTCATGCCCAGCTCTCCGTCCCGACGACCCTGCCGTCCCGGAGGCGCACGACTTCCTGCGCATATTCGCGGACGAGACTTTCTTCGTGGGAGACCATGACGACCGTCAGGTGCCGGCTCCGGTTGAGCTCGGCCAGCAGGCCGACGATCTCCCGCGAGGTTTGGCTGTCCAGGTTGCCCGTCGGCTCGTCGGCCAGCAGGAGCCGCGGGTCGTTGACCAGGGCCCTGGCCACAGCCACCCGCTGCTGCTCTCCGCCCGAGAGCTCCGGCGGGCGATGGCCGGCGCGATGGGCCAGCCCGACCCTATCGAGCAGCTCGGCGGCCCGGCGCCGCCGTTCCTTCTTATCAACGTCGGAAAAAACGAGGGGAAGCTCGACGTTCTCGAGGGCCGTCCGGGAAGGGACGAGGTTGAAGGACTGGAAGATCATGCCCGCCCCGAACCTCCTGTATTTGGCCAGCGCGTCCCTGTCCATGGCCGAGACGAGGGCCCCGGCGACCTCGATCGTCCCGGCGCTCGGCGTGTCCAGGCCGCCGAGCAGGTTGAGGAGGGTCGACTTGCCCGAGCCCGAAGCTCCCGTGACGGCGACGAAACGGCCTTCGTCAACGGACAGGGAAACGTCCTCGAGCGCCGCGATCCGGACGTTGCCGATGAGATAGGTCTTGGCGAGGGACCGGGTCTGAATGATCGGGGAGGCGTTCATCGGTGGGCCGGCGAGAGACGCGACAGGACGTAATAATTGCCGGGAGCGCGGCCCTCGGCTTTCCGGAAATCGACCACCCGGTAGCCGCGGGCGAAGAGGCCCTGGAAGACCTCGCGGGTGGCCAGCCTCCAGTCGACGGGGATCCGGCGCACGTCCGCGTCGGCCACGTCAGTTTCCTGGAGCATCCTGTAGAAATCCAGGGGGACCCGGACGAGAAGGAGGTCTCCTCCGACGTTCCCATCGGTCCGCTCCACGACCTCGAGGTCGAGCTCGGAGCTCTTCCCCGTCACCCGCCGGATGCCGGCCCGGATGGGTTGGGGCGCGGCGAGCGCCGCCTCGAGGTCATAGACCGGCTCACCCCTTTCCGCCTTCCTTTCGAGGTCCCAGGACATCAGGAAGCGGTCGGTGGGGACGTCCAGCCGGTTGAGGAGGCCGCCGTATTCGCCATAGGTCGCCACTCGGTATTCGAGGACGTCCATGCCGAAATGGTGGACGTTGCGGTGGGCGTTGACCCCGGTCAGCGGGTCGTAGGTGCAGATCACGGTGGAGACGCCCAGGATTCCAAGGACCATCTCCCTCTGGAACTCTTTGAGCTGGATGCCCAGCCTGTAGCTCTGGTAGGCCTTCCGGATCCCGGCGTACTGGGAGTAGAAACGCAGGTTCGAGCGGTCGCGAAAGCCGGCCTCCTTGTCGCGGACGCCGACAAAGCCGTAGCAGAAGCCGACGAGGTTCTTCCCGTTGGCCACGAAGCCTTCGCCGGGGGCTTCGACGAAAGCGCCGATGAAGAGGCTCCCCCCCTCGTGGAAGACGTTTTCGCACATCATGTTCCGCGTTCCGGCCAGATGGTCGTCCGGAAAATCCCAGATCTCGACCCGCAATTCCTCGTACATCCTGTAGTCCTCGGATTCGTGGGAGGTCTCGACGCGAAGGAGGAACCGCCTGTCCCGGACGGCGACGATCTTTTCCAAGTCTTTCATCGTTCGGCCCCCCTCATTCTAGCTAAAGGCCCCGGCGGGTTCAATGGCCTGCCCCCAGTCGTTTTTGACAGGATTTCCCGCGCATGCTATACATGGAAGAGTCGCTCGGCGTGATCACGGAACCATCAAGACCATGACGGACACGAAGACCAACCTCAAAACCGCCAGTCTCATCAACCCCCGGGCGGCCAACTCCAAGTGGATGAGGCGGAAGTTCCTCCGCGCTTACCTCCAGAAAAAGCTCCCCGGCGAGGTCTATGACGGCCTCGGCGACATGAAGACGACCATGGAAAGGACCGTCGCCGCCTGCAAGGACTCCGACGTCATCGTCGCCATGGGCGGAGATGGGACGATCGCCGACACGCTCCAGGGAATTTTCGAGGCCGGCAAGCAGAACGACGTCCTCTTCGGGGTCATCCCGTTCGGCAGCGGCAACGCCTTCCGGAAGTCCTTCGCCATCCCCAAGAATCCGCTCCGGGCGATCGACCATCTGGCCGAAGGCGTCCCCCGGCCGATCGACCTTATGGAGGTCGAGGGCCGCATCGCCGCGTTCGCCAGCGTCGGGGCAACGGCCCGGGTGACTGGGGAAAAGCTCCGCGGCCCCGTCGAGGGCGTCTGGGGACACATTCTCGCCGCCCGGCAGCTCTTCGGAACATCGCGCGACGGGAAAACGCTCGAGCTCTACGAGGGGTTCGATAAATCGGGCCCGTTCGAGACGAAGACGATCACTTCGAATTTCTTCGACTGCATCGTCGCCAAGACGAACTATTTCGGCTACAGCTGGAACATCGCCCCCCGCGCCGTCGTGGACGACGGCTACCTGGACATCACCCTGTTCGAGATGGGGCCCGTCAAGTACGCCTTCCTCTTCCCCCTGATCTATTTCGGCCTCTACCAGAGACGGATGCGGCACTTCAAGGCCAGGCGCGTCGTCATCCGCGGCCACAATCTGCCCATCCAGTTCAACGGCGAGTTCCTCGGCGACCGGGACCGCGTCGAATTCCGGGTTCTGCCGCGGGCGATCCGAATGGTCTGCCCGCCGACCCGCCGGGCCGGGAAGAGGTTCCGGAAGGCTTCCTCCTAGCGGCCGGACGGGCCGCGGGCATGACGATCGCCCCCTCCTCGAAATTCCCGTAGACCTCGGCTTTCCCGGCGAGGAAGTCGCGGCCCACGAGCGCCCCCGTTGCGGCGTCGAGCTCGTGGTCGGAGGCACTCCTGCGGAGCTTTTTCAATCCGAGCCGCGCGAGGCCCCTCCTCAACCCGGCCCGGTCGCGGTGCACCCTAGGGATCCGCCAGACGTCCTGAGCCCCGCCGGGATACATCTCGATGACACGGATGTTCATCGCTTCGAGTTCACGCCTGAGCCTGATCCCCCGTTCGGTGAGCGAGCGCATCGGCCCCAAGGTGATGGGGAAGAAAGGAATGCCTCGTTTTCGGAGCTCGAGGTCGCAGACCCTATAATGCGATTCGTTGCGCTCGTGGATGGAGGTCCGGCCCGGAGGCAGGCTTAGCGGCGCGTCGATGGCGACGAGCGAGGGCGCGGCCCGGCGAACGGCCTCGAGGATCTCGTCGTCGGTAAATAGGTCGGATGTTTCTGCTTCTGCGCCACGAAGGAGACAGAAGCCCGTGGGCCGCTTGGGCGACCCGGCCAGGTCAAGTCCGACGACGACGTTTGGTTTTATGGTCACGGTATCCTTAATAACACCGCTAAATGCCGCAGTCAATCGCCCGGCGAGGAGGCCGCCCGGGCAGCGCCCAGTGGACAGAGAGAGATATCCTCCTGTGCTATAATCGAAGCGCAACGACATTCCCGAGGAGGCCCCATGAAAAAGGTCGTCATCCTGCTCTCGGCCGTCCTGGCCGCTCTAGCCGCCTGCTCCCCCCAGATCCATATCGACCTGCTGGGGCAGGAAAAACTCGAGGAGATCGTCCTCCTCCCCAGCCCGGCCCGCGAGAAGATCCTGATGATCGACGTCGACGGGATGATCTCGTCGGCGCTCGACACGGGGCTTTTCTCCCGGGAAAAGAACGTCGTCTCCCGCGTCTTCGAGCGTCTCGCAACGGCCGCCCGGGACCCTTGGGTCAAGGCGATCATCCTCAGGATCGATACGCCCGGCGGAGAGGTGACGGCGAGCGACATCATCTATCATGAGATCCTCCGCTTCAAGGAGAGGACGGGCCGGCCCGTCCTGGGCCTGATGATGGGCGTCGCCGCGTCGGGCGGCTACTACGTCGCCGCGGCTTGCGACCTCATCATGGCCCATCCCTCGACCCTGACCGGGAGCATCGGCGTCATCTCCATATTCCCCAACGTCGAGACGCTGATGGCCAAGGTCGGGGTCAAGGTCAATGTCATCAAATCCGGCCCGTCCAAGGACTCCGGCTCCCCATTCCGGGACATGACGGAAGACGAGAAGAAGATCTTCCAGGGGATCATCGACGAGTACTACGCCGGCTTCCTGGATGTCGTGGCCCGGAACCGGAAAGATAAGATCCCGGCCGAGAAGCTGCGGACGATCGCCGACGGCCGCGTCTATACCGCGCCCCAAGCCCTGAAGCTCGGGCTCATCGACGCCGTCGGCTATTTCGACGACGCCTTCGGCAAAGCCCTCTCCCTGGCCTCGCTCAAGAGCGCCAAGCTCGTTTCCTACACCTATTATCCGAAGACGAGGACGAACATCTACGCCGGACGTCTCGGCGATTTTTCGCCTCTGGACACGAAAGTCTTGGAATCGATGCTGGCGGTCCTCAAGGCCGGCTTCTACTATCTCTGGCTGCCCCAGGCCCCGTAACCGCCCGGGCCTAGGATCGGGTGACGATCTCGAACTGGGGCGGACGGAGGATGTGCGCCTTGACCGTGCAGTGGTCGACGGCCTTGACCAGGGCGAACTTGTATTTTTCGGGGAAGTCGGCCGGGAGGTCGACCGCGATCGTCACTTTGTCGATCATCTTGGAGACCTCTCCCCTCTCGGTGGTCATGGTCACGGCCAGGCCCTCGACCGAGATTTTCCGTTCGCGGCAGAAGGCCAGGGCGTAGAACCCGGCGCAGGCGGCCAGGGAGACGAGGAAATAGTCGAAGGGCGAGGGGGCCGTCCCGCCGCCGCCCTCGCGGGCGGGCTGGTCGGTCTTGACGACGAATCCCTTATATTCGACGTCGACCTTGAGTCCGTCTCCGAACTTCACGCTCAGCTCTTTCGCGCTCATGAGTTCTCCTTTCCTCTCCTCGTTCGCAGCCGCGTTTCCCGCGGGCCCTCGAGGGCCTTGCGGAACATCGCCAGGATAATGTCCCGGTCCTTGGCCGTCAAGGCCATGCGGAAAAAGATGTCTTGGACCTTTTCGGTGATGAAGGCCCGGTTGGTATCGTGGATGAAGCCGAGGCTGTCGAGCATCTCCCGGAAGCGTCGGCCGGCCTCCGCCTGTTCGGAGTGGGTCAGAGGCAGGTCCTTGTGGACGGCCGGAGGCGGCGCGTTCTCAAAGGCGATGGCGTGGAGCGTCAGGGTCACGGCAACGCCGAGGTTGTAGGACGGCTGTCTCGCCGCCTGGGGGATGTGGAACCGCATGTTCGTCAGGCCGATCTCCTCCTGGGTCAACCCCGTCCTCTCGTTGCCGAAAACGAGGCCGATCCTGGTTCCGGCCGGATACTCGTCGAGGCGCCGGACGCCGTCCGCGAGCGTGACAAGCGGGAAATTGTGGCGGACGCGGGCCGTCGACCCGAGGACGAGCTGGAGGTCAGAGACGGCGTCCTCCAAGGAGACGAAGAACCGCGCCCCCTCGATGATGGATTCGGCGTGGATGGCCGTCCGCCAGGCCGGCGGCTCGAGCTTGTCGAGCCCGACGATGCGCAAGTCCGAAAAGCCGGTGTTGGCCATGCCCCGCGCCGCCAGGCCGATGTTCTCCGAGCTGTCCGGCCGGACGAGAACGACGGCGAACCGCGAAAGATCCAACATATCCTCCGAATTATAGCGGAGGACGGGGCCGCGGGGAAGCCTTTATGCCATTCGTTGACTTAGGCGAATCGGCGGTGCTATAAACCATTCATGCCCCAAAAGCCAGCCCGTCGCAAGACAGCCCTCCCGAAGCCCCAAGCGGACAAGTCCGGCCTCAATGGCCTTAAGGCCCTTTTCTCCAAACATGGATTCTCAGATTATCGATGGCTCGACCCCGCCGAGATCGTCGTCGCGGAGTGGGTCCGGATGAAATGCCTGTATGGCTGCCGGGAATACGGGAAGAACGCCGCCTGCCCGCCCAACGCGCCGCCGGTCGACGCCTGCGCACGTTTCTTCCGCGAGTACAAGCGGGCCGCCGTCTTCCATTTCGCCAAGGCGGTCGAACGGCCGGAAGACCGGCACGCCTGGGGGCGGAAGGTCAACCTCGAGCTCCTCAAACTCGAGGAGGACGTGTTCAAGGCAGGCTTCGTCAAGGCTTTCTTGCTTTTTTTCGACAGCTGCGGCATCTGCCTCGAATGCGCGGCGAGCCGGACCGCCTGCAAGGAGCCCAAGCTCTCCCGCCCGACGCCCGACGCCCTGGCCATGGACGTCTACAGCACGGTGCGAAAATTAGGCTACCCGATCGAGGTCCTATCCAAATACGACCAGGAGATGAACCGTTACGCCTTCTTGCTCATCGATTAAAAGAGCCCTCGGGCCGGTCCGCGTGTTTGTCCCCACCTGGGAATAGCGTTATAATGACGGCAGAAATCTCATCGCAGAGGAGACAGCCATGTGGTGGGACGGCAAGATCCAGAAAACTTTCCGCTGCCGGCTGCCCCGGACACCGTCGAGCAGAAACTCAACCGGGACGACCTGACCATGTATCTCGATTGACATACTCGGATTTATTGGTTATATAAGCACTGCTGGATCGGGAAGCAACCCCAACCGGCGGGCCGGTGGACTCCCTGGTCCCTAATCTCGGGAGGAGGAACGGACATGATCACGGTGAAAGATATCCTCTCTGAAAAAGGACTCAAGGTCTGGACCATTTCTCCGGACGCCAAGGTCCTCGACGCCCTCAATCTCATGGCCGAGAAAGGCCTCGGCGCGCTCGTTGTCTTCGATCAAAACGACATCGTGGGCATCATCTCCGAACGCGACTACGCCCGGAAGGTCATTCTCAAGGGTCGCCATTCCCATGATACGAAGGTCCGCGACATCATGACGGCCCCGGTCTATGGAGTCCATCTCGAGACGACGGCCGACGAGTGCATGGCGCTGATGACGGACAAGCACATCCGCCACCTGCCCGTGTGCAAGGACGGCAAGCTCGCCGGCGTCATCTCCATCGGGGACGTGGTCAAGGCCATCATCGGTCAGCAGAAGGTGACGATCGAGAACCTCGAAAACTACATCATGGGGAAGTATCAATAGGGCCCGTCGCGAGTGCGGTAAAAAGTCGGGGACATGTCCTAAAGGGCCCGGTAAAGGCCCTTTAGGGCGTGTCCCCTTTTTTTCCGGATTTTTCCCAGAAATGAGGTTCCGGGTCGCTCCACCTCACTTCTGCTGGTCGCTTCGAGGACTTCGCTCCCTGCCGGTCCCCCTCCGCTACGGGGTCTCTGGATGGTCCCCGTCACATCCCGGGAGTTGTCCTACGGCCTCATCGCCGCGTTGGGGGATATCCCGGGTATTATTGCCGAGATCAGAAATCCATTAGGCCCATCTCGCGGAGAGCGAGGTAGGCTGCGCCAAGCACTCCCGCCGAATCGCCCAGAACGGCTTTCAGGATGGGGATCGACCGTCCGGGGACGCCGAAGAGGGCCTTGTTCATGACCGGCGGGACGTGTTCGTACCAAAGGGGAATATTCGAGACGCCGCCGCCGAGGACGATGGCTTCGAGGTCAAGGACGTTGACGCAGTTGGCGAAGAGCTCGCCCATGACCCGGAACGATTCTTCGAAGACCCAGCGTGCATGCCTGTCCCCGTCCAGATATTCCTCGAAGATCTTGTCCGGTGAAAGGCTATGGCCAGTGAGCTCGGCGTAGCGCCGGGTGAGGCTCGGCCCGGAGAGATAGGCCTCGCCGCAGCCCTTGCGGCCGCACTCGCAAGCGCGGCCATCGATGTCGATCGATGTATGGCCGATCTCGCCGGCGTTCCCGTTCGGGCCGCGGTGGAGCCTGTTCCCAAGGATGAGCCCCGCGCCCATGCCGGTGCCCAGGATGACGGCCATGACCGTCGAGAACCGGCCGTGGCACTGGGCGAAAAACTCGGCCAGAGCCAGGCAGTTGGCGTCGTTCTCGATGATAAGATGGACCGGGAGCTCCGACGCGAGCAGGCTGATGAGGCCGGGCTTCTCGTAGAGCGGCGTGTGGGGAGCGCCATACATGATGTCGTCCCGCGCGTGGTAGGTCCCGGGGGTGCCGATGCCGACAGCCTCATATCGGGCCGCTCCGGCCGTTTCGGCGACAAGATCCAGGATATTGGCGACGACCCGTTCCCGGCCGAGGCCGGGCTCCGACGGCCTTCGCTTGCGGGCCAGAATTGTCCGTGTCTCATCGACGAGGCAAGCCTCGACCTTGGTCCCGCCCAAATCGACTCCGATGGCGAAACGGCTCATTATTGATCTCCCGAGCTATTCTATGCAAACGGGGGGATTTTGCCACCGCTTTTTATTTTCCCGGCCATCTGATACATTGAGTTCCCAGAAAAGGTCAACGGGAACATGCAGCCGCCTGAAGACAAAGCCAGCTTCGGCCTCCACTTCCTCTGGAAACGGGCGGCGCTCCGGCCGCCCGAGGAAAGAGAATTTCCTCAATCACGTATGACGGCGGGAGAGATGTCATGAGGATCGGAATTGGCCCTCTCCGGGAAAAGAGGGCGGCGCGGACGAACCGTATCCTGGTCACGGGCGGGACGGGGTTCCTCGGCAGCCACATCGCCTTCGCCCTGCTGAGGGCGGGCTATCGAGTGACGGTCTTGGCCCGATCATCGAAGAATCTCCCGGCCCGGGACCGGGTCGCCCGTCTCGCCGACTGGTTCGGCCTCGATGAGGGGGTACGCCGGTCTCTCGACGTCGCCGAGGGCGATATCCTCGACTCCGGTTGGGCCGCCGCGGCGCTCGAGGGGACGGCGGGACCGGGCCCGGTCGACGAGATCGTCCACTGCGCCTCGAACACGGCCTTCGCCGAGCGGAAGCGGGCCGAGGTCGTGGCGGCCAACGTCGGCGGGCTCCGCAACGTTCTCGACTTCGCCGCCCGGAGCGGCTGCTTCTTTTTCCACGATGTCAGCACCGCTTTCGTCGCGGGAAAACGGACCGGGCTCTGCCGGGAAGAATGGGTCGAATCGGGCGAGTTCACGAACGTCTACGAAGAGACGAAGGCCGGCGGGGAGATCCTGGCCCGGGACGTCTGCCGGCGCGAGGGCATCCGGCTCAATCTCTACCGGCCGTCCATCGTCTACGGCGATTCCCGGACGGGACGGACCCTGCGCTTCAACGCCCTCTACTACCCGGTCAAGGCGGCCGTTTTCCTCCGAGACATCTACCTCGCCGACATTCGCGAGCGGGGCGGGAGGAAAGCCTCGGAGCTGGGCATCCGGATGATCGAGAACGGGCATCTTTTCATGCCCATCCGTATCGAGGTCGGCCGCGAAGGCGGCATCAACCTCGTCCCGATCGACCACTGCGTCGATGTCTTCATGGCCATCCTGGAGGACTGTCTCGAAGGGGGCATCTATCACATCGTCAATGCGCGGCCGACGAGGATCGAGGACCTCGTCGATCACGCCAAACGTCTTTTTCGCCTGGGCGGCATCGAGACCTGCGGGCCGGAGGCCTTCGGCGCGCAGCCGAAAAACGCGCTGGAAAACCTTTACGACTCTTATCTCGAGCCGTACCGGCCGTACATGCAGGACCTGCGGATCTTCGAGATCAAGAACGCCGCGCCGGTCCTCGGGAAGAGAGGTCTCGTCTGCCCGGTTTTTGACTATGACATCTTCGCCCGGTGCATGACCTACGCTATCGAGACCGGCTGGGGGACACGGCTCTTCCCCGACGGAGGGGCTTGAGGACGGAGGGAGGGATCGCCATGAAGAGACGGGATATCCTGAAAATCGCGCCATTGGCCGCGGCGGGAGCGGTGTCTATGGGAAAAGGCGGGGACCTCTTATCGTCTTTCACTGGGTCTGACACCGACCGCCGGCCGGCCGTCGCTCCGGCGCTGGAGCCGTTCGGAGTCTCCACGGCCGAGGTCAGGCCTCACAACGGAAGCCCGGCCCTCTTCCTCGACGGGAAACCCGTGTTCCCCGCGATCAACTGGGTTTCCGGCCCGGCGCCGGACAAATGGGATTTCGAGGAACAAGCCAGGAGGAGCGCCGGAACTGGGATCCATATTTACGCCTTCGACGTCGGAAAAGGAACCGAGTGGGTTGGACCCGGTAGGGAGCGTCCAGGCGACTTCGATTTTTCGACGGTCGAGGCCCGTTTCAACCGCGTGATCAAGGCGGACCCGAAGGCCCTCTTCCATCTCCGGATCTACCTCGAGACGGGCCATGGCGACTGGTGGGAGAAAGCCTATCCAGCCGAGTGCGAAGTCCTCTCGGACGGCCGGAGGAACGGCATGTCGTTCGCGTCCCGGGTGTGGCGCGGGCAGGCGAAAGATTTCCTCCGGGCCTACATCGGGCACTTCCGGAAGACCGGTCTCTTCGACCGGGTCATCGCCTACCAGGTCGGGGCCGGCCACACCGGCGAATGGGTCAAAGGTGAGTCCTCGATGTACACGCCGTGCGGCGATTACAGCGAGCCGATGAAGGGCTATTTCCGGGAGTGGCTGAAGAAGCGCTATGCAAACGACGTCGCGCGGCTCAGGGCGGCCTGGCGGCACGCTCCCTCCGTCGCCTTCGACACGGCCGCCGTCCCCGCGGCCGAGCGCCAGCTCGAAGCCCGGCTTTACACATTCCGCGACCCGGCCGCCGAACGCGACGTCATCGATTATTTCATGGCCTTGGCCGAACTCTGCGCCGACGCCGTCATCGATCTCTGTCGTACGGCCAAGGAGGCGACGGACGGCAAACGCCTGGCCGGCGCCTTTTACGGCTACCTCCTCGACCTCGCTTGGAACGGCGGCTTCTTCAAGGAGCGCCCGGATTCGGATTATTCGACCTACCAGCGCTCGGGTCATCTCGGATTACGCAACGTCCTAGCTTCACCGCATGTCGATTTCCTGGTCAGCCCCTACGCCTACGGCTTCCGCGGCATGGGAGGGGATTCGCCGAGCATGCTCCCGGCCGAGTCGGTCCGCCTGCACGGAAAACTCCTCCTCATCGAGGACGACACGCGGACCCATGTCGACGGCCAGGATCCGAACTATGGTCAGGTGAAGAGCTACGAGGACAGTAGGACGATCCTCCGGCGCAACCTGGCCCATTTCCTGACCCATGCCGAGGGCGCCTGGTGGGCGCTTTGGAAAGTCGACACGTCAAAGGAGCCGCGCTTTGAATCCTTGCTCCGTGAGTTCCGGGAGACGGGCGATATGTCCATGACCCTCGACCGGACATCGGCCGCGGAGATCGCCGTCCTCCTCGATGACGAGAGCTTTTTTTACGAGTCGTGTCGGTATAACTTGGACATCCCCCTCATTTTCCAGCAGCGCCTCTGGGGCCTGCCGCGCATGGGCGCGCCGTTCGACGTCTTCTTGCTCGACGATTTCCTGGCGGGCAGGCTCCGACCGTACAAGCTCTATGTCTTTCTCAACCCCCTCTGCCTCGATGATAAACGGCGGAAGGCCTTATCGAAGGAGCTGCGGAGAGAGGGCCGGACCGGTCTGTGGATCTACGCGCCCGGATATCTCAAGGACGCCCCGGGGCTCGAGAACATGGAAGAGCTCACCGGAATCCGGTTCGGGCTGGGCGAACAACCTTGGGGCCCGCTCGTCTACATCACCGATTTCGAACATCCCCTGACTAAGGGCCTCGACCAAGACCTCTTCTGGGGAACGAACAACAAGCTGGCACCGCTTTTTTATGTCGACGACCATGAGGCCCGCGTCCTCGGCCAAATCGTCTATTCCCAGGGGAACTGCCGGCCCGGGTTCGCCGTCAAAGAATTCCCGGCCTGGAGATCGGTCTACAGCGCGGCCCCGAACCTTCCCGCAAGCGTCCTCCGCAACATCGCCCGATGGGCCGGTGTGCACATCTGGAATGACGCGGGCGACGTGCTCTACGCCGACAACAGCTTGCTCGGCGTCCACACCCTGGCCGGCGGCCGGCGCGTGTTCAGGCTACCGCGGCGCGCCTCGGCCGTCACCGACATTTTCGCAAATAGGACGGTCGCCCGCGGCGCCACGGAATTCGAGGTCGTCCTGGAACCCAGGTCGACCGTTCTTTATTCCATGGGCGGCAAAGCAGTTTCCGGGTCCCGCTGACCCGGAGGCGTTTGCCAGGCGGTCGGAGTGGCGGCCGCCGCAGATTCGGGTACAATAGGGCGCATGGAGATCGTCCTCGCCTCGGCCTCGCCCCGGCGTCGGGAACTCATGGCCCGGGTCGCTCCGGAGTTCCGCGTTTTCCCGACCGACGTCGACGAATCCTCGGTTCCGGAAAAAGACCCGCTCGACTACGCCATCGCCGTCGCCGTGCTGAAGGCCAAGACCGCGGCCGAATCCTTTCCGGAAGCGGTCGTCATCGGGGCGGACACGGTCGTCGCCCTGGGCTTGCGCATCCTCGGTAAGCCGTCCGACCGGGAATCGGCCCGGGCCATGCTCCGGGCGCTTTCGGGCCGGCGGCACCGGGTGATGACCGGGTTGGCCTTTTACAACAAAGCCGAGGCCCGCTTTCTCACGGGCTACGACCTGACCTACGTCACCTTCCGCGAACTCACCGCGGAGATGATCGAAGGCTACCTCGATCAGGAAAGCTACCTCGACAAGGCCGGCGCCTACGCCGTCCAGGAGGTCGGCGACGCGTTCGTCGTCCGTCTCAAGGGGGATTACGACAACGTCGTCGGCTTTCCCGTGGAAAAGGTTCGGCGGCTCCTGGCCCTGTTCACGGCCCCGCCGCTCACCGTCGAGGTCGAGGACATCGATTTCCCGGCGAGCTCCGGGAAGGCCGTGGCCGACGGCCGCAGGCTCCTCATCCCGGGTGCCGTCACCGGTGAAACCGTCCGGGTCCAGATCGTCGGTGAGCGCGGCGCCGCCCGCGTCGCCGAGGTCATCAGGGTCGAGTCCCCTTCGCGCCGCCGGGCCGAGCCCCGATGTCCCCATTTCGGGCCTTGTGGCGGCTGCCTCTTCCAAAATATCGACTACGGGACCCAGCTCGAGCTCAAGGAACGGCACCTCAGACGGACGCTCGAGGAGGCCGGTGTCGCCGAGGCGGCCGCGGCCGTCAAGGCCATCACTCCCTCGCCGGACTTCTACGCCTACAGGAACAAGATGGAGTTCGGCTTCGGGGAGAACTGGGGCCGGCTCGTGCTCGGGCTTAGGGAGAGGGTCACGGCCACCCGGCAGACCCATCGCCGCACTCTGTCCATCGACGCGTGCCCGATATTCAGTCCCGTCATCGAGCGAATCTTCCCGGCCGTGATCGATTTCGTCCACGAAAAAGGCCTGGCCGTCTTCGACATTCTGTCGGGCCACGGACACGTCCGCCACCTCGTCCTCCGGCAGGGGAAAAGGACCGGGGAGCTCATGGTCATCCTCGTGACGGCCGAGCTTCCGGGCACGGATATCTCCGTCCTGGCCGAACGTCTGATGGCCGGCGTCCCGGAACTCAAGAGTTTCGTCCACGTCACGAACAGCCGTCCCTCCGACCTCGTCGAGCACCAGAAGACCCGGCTCATCGCCGGGGCCCCGTTCATCGAGGAAACGCTTCTCGGCCTCACCTTCCGGGTCTACCCCCAGACGTTCTTCCAGACGAACACGTCCGGCGCCGAACTGCTCTACCGGAGGATCAGGGACGAAGCTCCGTTATCTCCGGAGAGCCGCGTCCTGGGGCTTTACTGCGGCAGCGGGCCTATCGAACTCTCGCTCGCCGGGACGGTCAGGAAAGTGACAGGCGTCGACTCCTCCCCCGCCAATATCGCCAACGCCGTGGAAAACGCCCTGGTCAACCGCATCGAGAACGCCGCGTTCGTGCCGGGGACGGTCGAAGCCCTGCTGAGCGAACCGCTACGGGAGCCGGCCGACGTCGTCATCGTCGACCCGCCGCGCGTCGGGCTCACGGGCAAGGCGCTCCGCCGGGTCTTGAACCTCGGCATTCCAGCGGTCGTCTACGTGTCCTGCAACCCATCATCGCTCGCCCGGGACCTCCGCGGCTTTCTCGACGCTGGCTACAAAGTCAAATCCCTCTCGCCCTTCGACCTCTTCCCCCATACGCCTCACCTCGAAACCCTGGCCGTTATGGCCCGCTCGACACCGGCGCTTTACTTTCCTTCCGGACAATAGTAAAACCGTGCCCGAGGAGGGAAAGGACCATGACCGAAGCCAAGTCTGCCCCGTCGCTTGACGCACATCCCCGCTGCTGTCCCCGCGGGGAGAGGTCCGGGCCTAGCGCGGCCTCCCTGTCCAGGCGCGATTTTCTCAAGGGTGCCGGCGTG
>Ga0315273_10002769_pt1 | contig 20863 bp, 22 predicted proteins | sample YL17G02_0_MG_FD_205753 | JGI IMG/M metagenome (GOLD analysis project Ga0315273, IMG submission 205753) | Sediment microbial communities from Yellowstone Lake, YNP, Wyoming, USA - YL17G02_0 | ecosystem: Environmental > Aquatic > Freshwater > Lake > Sediment | place: USA: Wyoming | collected... | reverse complement strand
TCGCCCAACCCTTGAAGAAACACGGCGTATCGGTTGATCGCCTCCTGTCCGATAAAGACCTGCAGGTTCCCAACCATGTGGCCGGTGACAAATCCCAACAGTACCACACCGGTGACTGCTACAACCAGCTTCTTGCCGATCGAACGCGAAAAGAACCCTACAGGTAGAAAAGCCCAAGTTTTCTTGGCTATACCTACACTTTCCATTAAGCAAACCTTCCTTTCAAAGACTCGTGGAAAATAGGGAGAGTCTGCCGCCGAGTCAAACGCTAAATCATGCTTACCATCGACTGCTAAACGTCGCAATTTCTCCTCGATAGCTGATTGCCGTGCGCGTGGTATCCACGCAATGGTTGACTGTGATTAGATTCTATCCAGCGATGACAGAAAACACTCTCAACCAAGAACGGTCGCATCATGTTCACTTGCAGATGGTTCTGAGCCTAGTAGAGATTTGTTCGAGAGCGGCATAGAAATTGCTTATGCTTCCTCATAGGTAATACCTGGCCATGTGCCAAAGGAAGGTGACTCGTGAAATGCTCAGTTAGTATTGTGGTTCTAGTCGTCGCAGGGTTTTGCGCCTGCGGCAAGGCACATAGCGCAAATCCAGTCCTTGCTGGCGGTTTTAATGCGGCAACGGGCGGTTTCAGAGTCAATTCTGTCCGGTTATGCCAGGCAGGGACAGACTCCACTGCTATGGTTTGGCAGTTGGTTCAGTTTGACCAGATCAAGGTGTTCACGGATAGCGTCAAGGCATTCAAGGGGAGCTTGGTGAGTATGACCTGGAGCGCTCTCATTGTCAACAACGGCTGGAGATCCATCCCTGTCGAAAGATCAGCAGCGCACTCGATCGAACTGTATCGTCGGGATGCGCGCAGTGGCGTGATTCGCGGTGCGGTTCTGGGCACCGCAATCGGATTCCTCGTCTGTACCGCAATCAACTTGACCTACGGTATTTGCCATGTGGATATCATGGGAGAATCAAAGCAAGAACCCGCGCTTGTTGCTGTCTGGTCAGTCCCCGCATGTACGCTAGTCGGATCAATTCTCGGTCTAAGCCATCGCAAGAAAGTCGCCACTCTCACTCCCGACGAGTTCTGGGAGCGATACCAACGCTGATAAATGTTCCCACTTGATATCCAGAACTGACGTAGAATTGGCAACTACATCTTCTTCCCGACGAGGTCCACCACACCGTGCCAGTGGGGAGGACCGTGCTGGGTGTCGTAGTAGTCGTATTCGGCATAGTAGATCGGCCGTAGTTCCGAGCAGAGCTTGAGGAGTTCACCGTAGTGGTATAGTGAATAGTAGTTGCCGGATGAGTCGAGAAAGACACCGGGGGCAACTTCCTTGGACTTCTGCTGGCGAACCTTGTATGACGGGTCATCTTGCGAGAAAGTCGTACAAACGAGCAATCCACCCCGTTTGAGACCGTCCGCCGCGCGGGAAATGACATCCTCGGCTTCTTCCTTTGTCATGAACTGGAATAGGTTGATCGCCGCAATTAGTGCATAACGATTTTTGGCGATCTTGTAGTCACGAACATCCTCGCAAACTGTATGAACAGTGACGTGGCGTTGTTCGGCAAGGCGCTCGCATTTGAGCACGCCCGAATCGGTTGATTCCACGCCGGTGACATCAAAGCCGACCGACGCGAGATATAGCGCATCGCGCCCTTCACCCATACCAAGATCGAGCGCTTTCCCCTGCGGCGCCAGTTCGGCGAAACGTTTGACCAGTTCCGACGGTTCCTCCCCCCAGTAGAGACCATCCCGCTGATAGATTCGTTCGTAGTCCTTGGCCATGCCACAATCTATCAGTTTCAGCCGTCGGCGTCAACCATCATCGCAGTTGACAAACACCTACCGAGTACGGACATTGTTCGCATGATTGATCCTTATGGTTGCTATTGCGGCCAAACCGGGGTGCAATAAGAATGCGGGTTCTGGTCAGTGACGGAAGCTATAAGCACACTCTGGGGATAGTGCGCGATTTGGGAGCGCGTGGTTTGGAGGTTTTTGTCTGTTCGGAGGTCCGTCCCGCAATCGCCGGCATGTCGCGATACTGCCGGGGATATTTCTTCGTTCCGCCAATTGATGATTCAGAGTATCCCTCTGTACTGGAAAAGATCATCCGGACAGAGAGTATCGATCTCTATCTGCCCGTAGGATACAAATCGTGCCTCGCAGCGGCGGTCATTCGCAAACGTTTGCTGACATGCTGTCGCATCTTCGTTCCCGATGAACAGACGGTCCGCTCCGCCGCCGATAAGAGTCAAATGACCGCTTTGGCGCAAGAACTAAGCATACCTGTGCCCGAATCCTTTGCACCATCTAATCTCGAAGACGCTCTCGCGTATGGGAAGCTGGCAAACTACCCGCTGGTAATCAAAGGCAAAGCCGAGGCGGCGCCGTTCGCTACCGCGTACGCCGACAACCCAAAGCAATTCGAATCATGCTATCGCCAACTTGTAGAAAAACACGCGCTGGGTTCCTTGGAACTGCCGATCATTCAGCATCGTTTGACCGGTTGTGGTTTCGGTTTCTTTGCGTTCTATCTCGATGGCACGATGCAGGCGCACTTTATGCATCGTCGCGTCCGCGAGTACCCTGTGTCCGGAGGTCCATCGACCTGCGCTGAGAGCTTTGCCGATGACCTGCTGCTCGATTTTGGCAAACGTCTCCTCGACCGATTGCGTTGGCACGGTGTGGCCATGGTAGAGTTCAAACAGAATCGACTCACGGGCGACTATTGTTTTCTCGAGGTCAACCCCAAGTTCTGGGGGTCGCACGATCTGGCGCTGCATTGCGGCGTGAGTTTCCCTTACATGATGGTGCAGACGACCCGTGGCGAAAAGCTTCACACGCCGCCGGAGTATCAGACCGGCATACGATTTCATTGGCCATTGTCAGGTGATTTCAAAGGCAGTTTGTGGCGACCGAGGCGTTTCTTTGCAGCGCTGTTTGACTGCCTGAATCCGCGGGTGGCTTCGAATATCAGACTCTTCGATCTCAGGCCCAATCTGGCTGAGGCGGTCCAAACGTACTTGCCAAGATCGGTCAAACAAGTCCTGAAGCGAAGGCGACCATGACCACGCGAATTCTCTTTCACTTTCATACCGTCTACTCCGACGACGGGTGTATTACCCCGGATGCCGCCGTTCAATTTGCGCGGGCAAACAGCATCGGTGTTCTCGCGCCTACGGATCACGACACGATTCGCGGCTCGCTGGAGATCAGAAAGCTGGCCGACCGGTATGGCATCCGCGTGATCATCGGCGCCGAGTATTCCTCCGAGTGCGGCGATATCATCGGGCTGTTTCTGAAGGAGGAAGTGGTTGCGCGCGACGCGAAGGGGATTGTCCGCGAAATCAGAGAACAGGGAGGTATGGTCGTCCTGCCCCACCCGTATCGCTCACATCAATTACCCGAATGGTTGCTCAATTCAGTTGATGCGGTCGAGACGTTCAACGCGCGGCTGTCGAAGGAACTCAACGATCGGGCAACGGAGTTAGCACAGAGACTGCGACTACCACAGTTCGTCGGATCAGATGCCCATCTCGCGAAGGAACTGGGACTGGCTATCGGAGAGATCGAAAAATCGCCGAATCAGAGTCTGCGGGAGATGCTGAGTTCGGGAATCAGGCCGGTGGTTACAAGGCAAACGCGGTTGGCGGACATCTATCGCAGCCAAATGGTCAAAGCCGTGCGGAGGCGTCGACCGCTGCTCTGGGCAAAATCTCTCGTCCGAATGATAATGACTTCAGTAGGATCGCAACGACCATGAACCAGAGAGTGATCGTGCTGATCGAAACCGAGGACTTCCGCCCGGAAGTCGAATACGTCTTTGGCTACTTACTATCATTGACCGGGTTGTCATGTCATATCATGTTGCTTGACTCCTCCGACGTAGAAACTGATTCACCGGTAGTCGTCTACACCAATCGACCGCCCGAGAACGCGCCAAACAAGTACATCTGGATAAGGCCATCAGGCCAATTCTGGCAGAACTACCTGCAACCGGAATCATTACCTCAATCGCCGTTTTCTGTGTGCGACGGCGTCCCAGTCTTGTTTACGAGTGACAAGCATTCAGTATGCGAGACCGAGAAGTGTCTGATTACCGATTTTGACATCGTTGGCTCGGCGTTCTTCTTGCTGACGCGCTATGAAGAGTACCTGATTACCTCCCGCGATCAGCATGGTCGTTTTTCGGCCAAGTCCTCCGTTTTGTCGGGGACAGGCGCGCAGAGAATGCCATTAGTCAATCTCTATTCCCGTCTTCTCAGAGAATGGTTGCAGAAGGTTTTCGAACCGGCCGAAGACAAGGGTCAGCACAATGGATTCCACTACCTGCTGACCCATGACGTCGATCACCTTCGCCTTTACAGCGGCCTTCGCAGTGAGCTGCGGAAGCTCGGCTCACTACTCATCCGCCGTCGCAGTGTTGCCAAATCCGTGCGATTTCTATCCGAGAAAATGCGGGCGAACTTTGGCGACCATCCCGATCCCTATCAGACTCTCGACTACTTGATGGATCGGTCCGAAGAGCGCGGGGCTGTTTCAACATTCCTCTTCATGACCGCCAGAGACGATCCTCGCGATGGCAGCTATGCTCCCGATTCACCGCACCTGAAGCAAGCTGTTCAAGCAGTGCTCCAGCGGGGACACGAGATCGGACTTCATGGCAGCTACCGGAGTTCTTGCGACGCAGAAGCGCTGGTGCAACAGAAGCGCATTCTGGAAGCTGTCGCCGGTCAGGAGGTCAATCTCCTTCGACAGCACTATCTGCGATTTGTGGCGCCTGATTCCTGGCAGTCGCAATCACAAGCAGGCTTTGACGTCGACTTCTCACTCGGATATGCCGAGGAAATCGGATTCCGCGCCGGCACGGCTACGCCTTTTTTTCCGTTCGATTTGCGGCAGCGTCGGCGAATCGACATCCTCGAATTCTCCAACATCATCATGGATGGCACTCTGTTTGAACCTCAGTATCTGGCACTCACCATGGCCGAAGCGATGGCTCAATGCAGTGAAATCATCAATCAGGTGCGCCGGGTCAATGGTGTGCTGGTACTTCTGTGGCACAACTCATCTCTGACGGATTTTCTTGAACCCGGGTGGCGCACATTCTATTCAGAATTGCTGTCTCTACTTGATAGCAGCGGTGGCGTACCGATTTCTCCGTCGTCTTTGGCGTTTGACTGGCGGTCGCGTCTGGTGGGCAAGGATACCAAAACAGAGTAGCTAATCAGTTAAAGGCCGAACCAACGCGGCGACGGCTTTTGGGCATAGACCTCGTCAAAAACCCTTTCAAGGTCAGTGTGCGTTCCCCGCATCTGATCGACAACCTGCTTTGCCCATTCGAAATACTCACGCTTACGTGACCGACTCCAGCCTACCGGTGGAGACGCGAGCACATCTCGCAGGTTGCAAATTTTGTCGGCCAACTTGACCAGCTTGGCGGCAGGACTAAGTTGCTCGGCGTGCTCGATTTGCAGCCGCTTGCGCTCACGCCTGGGGAGACGCTTATCATCCGTCACTTCGATGACGATATCACGAATCTTCTCACCGAATTGTTCTGCCAGTTCCGCTCGAGTTGCGGTAGTGTCTTCGAGAGTATCGTGGAGAATCGCCGCGCAAAGAACGTGAATGTCGGAAATTCCCCCTTCGGAGTAGAGCACATTGGCCAGAGCTATCGGGTGATTGATATATGGCAAACCGCGTGCATCCTTGCGTCTTTGATGCCGGTGTTTCCGCGCGGCAAAGGCGATTGCCCTGAGCAGCAGAGCCAGATCGTCTTCTCGCTTGCGGGAAACCGGATTGGATTCAGAAGACATCACGTTCTTGAGAGACTCCCGAGATTGTCCAAGGCATCGGATTTGCCGATCAGTACCAAGATGTCGCCTGTTTCAATAACGATATCTCCCGAGGGATCCAGTTCCAGATCGCCGCTTTGCTTCTTGATTCCGACGACGGTCACGCCATATTTGGCGCGGAAATCGGAGTGTTTCAGACTTTGGCCTGCGACGGGCGATCCTGCCGGCACTTCGATCTCCTCGATGCTCAATCCCAACTTGCCGCCGGAGGATTCCATAGTCATAAAATCGACAACGTTGGGGCGCAGACAAGCCAATGCCAGACGTTTGCCGCCGATCTCGTGCGGGATCACGACCCGGTCGGCTCCGGCACGCAGCAGCTTTTTCTCCATCGCCTTGCTGTCAGCGCGTGCAATGACATAGAGCTTAGGATTCAGTTGACGCGCCGTAAGAGCAATGTAAACGCTATCCGACTCATTGGGAATCGTGCTTACTAACCCGCGCGCATGCTGAATGCCGGCAGCGAGCAGTACCTCATCTTCGATAGCGCTTCCTTCGATAGCCAGTGGGCAGTTCTTGTGCAGCGCCGGTAACATTTGAGGATCGTTTTCGATGATCACGCTCGGCACGTCCTGTCGGCAGAATTCGGAGAAGACCATCTGCCCTACGCGACCGTAACCGACGATGATGAAATGGTCTTTCATTTCTTTTATTCGCTTTTCCATTTTCCTCCTTCCGAGAATCTCGCGCAGTTCCCCTTCAATTAGCAATTGTCCCAGTGTGCCGACCGTGTAGGCGAGGGTTACCACTGAGAACGTTATGACCAGGATCGTAAAGACCTTACCGGCGTTTGAAAGCTGATAAACTTCTTTGAACCCGACAGTGGCGATCGTGATGACCGACATGTAAAGAGCATCAAGAAAGGTGCCTCCTTCGATCAGCCGATAACCAAGAGTGCTCATGATGACGGTTAGGAGCAAGACTGTCAGCAGTAGCCGCAGTCGTCGCTCGGGCGAAAAACTACCGCCATTCGACGATGATTTCATTAGTCTGAGCGGCATGGCCTGCCTTTCGCGCTACTGTGACGTAGCACACCACTCAAGATAGGGAGACCAGACGCACGGTCTTGCCCTTACAGCTTCAGAAATGCCGTCAACTCCCGCCTGAAGATGTCCGGTTTCTCCAGATGAATCATGTGTCCGCAGTCAGGAATCTCAAACAAGGCGCCGTTGATCAGACGCGCATTGACCAGTTTCGCCAGCGGCAAGAAATCCAGATCATCGCGCCCGCAAAGCAGCAGCGCCGGCTGGGTCAAATTGTCCAGTAGTTTCAGATCGCTTTCGTCAACATAGCGTGCCGCTTCCGGATCAGTCCAAACCTTGCCGGAGAAATCGCGGAGGCATTCCAGAAATAGCTCCCGTTCCGGCGAGCCTTTTCGCAGTCGATCGAAAAGTCGGAAGCTTTCCCACTGGATTTTCGCCTGATCGATGTCAATAATACGCGCCGTGCGGTAGACATTTGGCCAGTCGGTGTAGTCGCGATAGCCCACAATATGCGGCGCCGCCAGCACTATGGCTTTGATAGAGTCCGGATGTTGAAGCGCGAACTTGACTGCGATGGCGCCGCCTGCTGAGTGAGCCACAATAGTAACTTTCTTAAAGTCGAGCTCTCTAATCAGCCACTTGAGGTCGTTGACGTGATCGCGATATGAGTATCCAGTCGACGGTGCATAGCTCCGGCCGTGTCCGCGTTGATCGTAGGTAACCACCGCATATTTACTGCTCAAGAACTGCGGGATATCGCCCCAGTAGCGGCTGTCGGTGGCGACTCCATGAATCATGATTAGCGGCTCGCCGGTACCGAACATCTGATAGAATATCTTCTTCTCTTCCGCTTCCAGAAATGGCATGCTAACTCCGCTGGTTGATGACTCGTCGCTGGAGATGCGACCCAATGCGTGAAACGACCTCGTAGTTGATTGTATTGGCCCACCCGGCGACATCCTCGGCGCGAATCACTTCCTCTCCCGAACGTCCAATCAAAACGACTTCGCTTTCCGGGCGGACATCCGGTATGTCGGTGACATCGACCATGAAGATATCCATGCAAATTCTACCGCGAATCGGCGCGCGCATGCCGTTTATCAAAACATGCCCGCTGTTGGAAAGCTGCCGATCATAGCCGTCATAGTAGCCGATGGGTATCACCGCAATTTTAAGATCGGCGGTTGCGCGATAGGTTGTGCCGTAGCCGATGTATTCGCCCTTGCGAACATCTTTGACTTGTGCCACGATCGTCTTCCAACTCAACACCGGTCTGAGAATCTGATTCTGCTTGCCTGCCATGCGATAGGAGAGATACGTTTCTTTCGAAGGCCACAGCCCGTAAAGCGCTATGCCGACGCGCGCGAGATTGAAATGCGTGTGCGGGAACAGCAGCGCTGCCGCCGAGGATGCCATGTGGTAGTAACTGACCGGCAACCCCGACGCTTCAATCATTTGCTTCATCTCGCCGTAGCGTTGGAATTGAAACTCGGCGTACGAGTGGTCGGTTGTGTCCTCGATATTAGCAAAATGCGTCGCAACACCGACAAGTTGGAGTTGGCGTGTGCCTGAAAACAGTGCCAGAAAATCGGGGAGTTGCTCGCGCGTAACTCCCTGTCGATTGGCGCCGGTCTCCAGTTTGAGATGGCATTTTGCCGGCGTTTTGTTGTTCGCAACCTCCGTCAGCTTGCGCAGGGTCTCGATGTTGTAGACTACGAAATCAAAACCGGCCTCGACTGTGGTCTCCAAATCTTCCAGCGGCACATATCCGAGTATCAGAATGTCGTTGTTGATTCCGCCTTCGCGAAGCGTCAACGCTTCTTCGAGGTTATGCACACCGATGTAAGGAAACTGCTTGCCGTCCAACAACCGGGCAATCTGCAGATAGCCATGTCCGTAAGCGTTGGCTTTGACCACCGGCACCATCCGACAGCCGGGAGCAAGGTTCGACCGAATCGCGGCAACGTTCTGCTCCAGCGCGGCGGCGTCAACTTCTACCCAGCTCAACGATTCCGCTTTCATTGGCATTGATGGTATTGGGCGGATGCGCCCAAGTCAACAACAAAGGGATTGGGCGCATAATGGGACTGTTGAAAAACCTCGGAATTGTCATTGCGAGGAGTCAGGGCGGGTGAGAGAGGGGAGGGGCAATGACAACGAAGCAATCTGCGCGCCCGCATCTGGAGGGCACAAATCAAGATTGCTTCGTCGTGTTCCACACCCGGCATCACCTCTCCGCACTCCTCGCAATGACACGGTCTGGGCTTTTTCAACAGTCCCATAATGCTTGTTGACAGCAGACATTGAAATCTTTAAGCTGCCATTATGGATGTCTCATCCGAGTATCTAATCGATATCGTCGACCGCGCCATGACCGAAGATGTGGAAGACGGCGATATCACGACCATGTCAACAGTGCGCCCTGATGTCCGTGGGCAAGCTGTGATTGTTGCCAAACAGGATGGTGTGATCTCGGGGCTTGATGCCGCCGCTCTGGTTTTCTACCAACTGGACCCCGAATCGGAATTTGTCACCGATCTTTTCGAGGGCTCACCAATCTCTCGGGGACAGGAGGTGATCACTATCAAGGGGGGTCTCGCGGCGCTTTTGACCGGCGAACGGACGGCGCTCAATTTCCTGATGCATCTTTCGGGAATCGCCACGCTTACTTCGCGATTTGTCAAGCAAGTCAACCACACGTCCTGCCAGATTCTCGACACGCGCAAGACCATGCCGGGTTTGCGGCTGCTGGAGAAACGCGCGGTGGCTTCCGGCGGTGGTTTTAATCATCGCCTTGGCCTTTTCGATATGATCTTGATCAAGAACAATCATGTTGACGCCGCCGGATCGGTCGAGCAAGCGATCCGGCGCGCCGTCGAATACAAGACCCGTCAGGGATTTGCGAACATCAAGATCGAGGTCGAGACTCGCACGTTTGAAGAAGTCCAGCAGGCAGTGCATCTGCCGGTGGATCGCATTATGCTTGACAACTTCGCCGTGATGGATTGCGCTAAAGCGGTGCAGATCATTCGCGGAGTTAAACCGGAAATGGAAATCGAGGCCTCGGGCAACATGAAACTCGACAACGTCCGCGCTTACGCCGAAACGGGCATCAATTTCATCTCCGTTGGCGCCATCACTCATTCTGCTGACTGGCTGGATATGTCGATGCGGATAGAGACACTGTAGCCGCAGCCCTTGCGGCTGCCTGCCGATTCCAGACCACGCCCCCAAAACAGAAAGGCGAACGCGGCTCGACTGAACTCGCCGAAGTCAAGGGTCGCCTCTACAATTCCATGAATGGTCTCTATCTCTACACCTCGATCAGCTTGTACGTCAGCGCCTTCGTCGGGCAGAAATGCGCGCAGACCGGGTCGCCGCAGCAGAGATCGCATTTGATCACGAGATTCTGCTGAGTGTCAAACAGCGAACAACCGAACGGGCAGGCCGCCACGCAGGCCATACAACGCACGCAAATTTCCGCATTGATCTCATAAGCGCCGGTATTCTCGTTGAAATAAATCGCATCCACCAAACATGACTTGACACAGGCTGGGTCTTCACATTGCAGGCAGACTACCGGCACATAGAGGTCTTTGAATCCGCCATCGAGCGGATAAATGCGACTCCGTCCGACTTTGCCGTCTTTGGCATGGGTGAACGAGCAGGCAAGCTCACAAGTGCGGCAACCGGTGCAGAGAATCGGAGTGACAATGAAACGCGATTTCATTGCGACTCCTCCCGACTCCAGATGGCGATTTTGCCGAGACTCAATGCCGTCTCCTTGCGATGCGACTCATCGTTCAGCTCGAAGTAATCCTGTGGGATGTTGCGATGCTTGCTCAGATACTCGGCAAATTCCCTAGTAATCGTCGACTGGCCGGTTCTGACGTCGCGAAGCAACTCGAATTTCCGTCCCCAGATTTCGCGCGTGTGACCGATATCGGAATACTTGATGTAGTTCGTCGGGCAATTGAGAGCGCAGGCCAGGCAGCCAACACAATCCGGAGGCGCATTTTTCAGCGGTGGGGCAATCTCTCTGCCATGTCCTCGATTGATTGCCGAAATCGCGCCGAACCCCATTCGGTCACAGATGCGCGTGCATAGCCCGCAGAGGATGCAATCATTTGGCTCGGCAACTTCCTCGAAACTGGTTTGCGTGACGCCGTATTGCGCAGCGAGGTCTTGAATCTCCGGCGTATTGGGGCAACGAGCAAGATAGAGATCGAGAATCGTCTTGCGAAGTTCGATCAGATCAGTCGTGTGCGTCTGAATAATCAGACCATCCGCAACCGGGTAGAGGCAGGAGGTGACCATGTTCTTCCAGCCATCCCACTCCTTCTTTGTGATCTCCACCATACAGAGCCGACAAGCGCCATACGGTTCTACCGCCTCATGGTGGCAGAGCGCCGGAATGTCGATCTTTTCTCGCCGCAGTACGGCCAGAAGCATCTCGCCTTCTTTGGCGCGCACCAGTTTTCCATTTATCGTCACAGTAATCATGGCTTTCTCCTACGACACCTCGATCGCATCATGCTTGCAGACAGCCACGCAAGCGCCACACTTCTCGCAGAGTTCCTGATTGATAACATGCGGCTCCTTTTTCTGGCCGGTGATCGCATGATAGGCGCAAGCGGTAATGCACGCCAGACAGCCGGTGCACAATTCAGGGATCACCCGGTAGGTGATCAGATTCCGACAGACGCCAGCGGGGCATTTTTTATCGCGTATATGGGCAAGATATTCGTCACGATAGTATTTAATCGTCGACAGCAGCGGATTCGGTCCCGATTTTCCCAACCCGCACAACGATCCAACCACGATCTGCTGCGAAAGTTTCTCCATCTTTTCTATGTCATCTTCCGTGCCGTTGCCTTCGCAGATCTTGATCGTCAGCTTGTGCAACTGGTAGAGCCCCTCGCGGCAGGGGACGCATTTGCCGCACGATTCCGACACCAAGAATTGCAGGAAGTAACGCGCGACATCAACCATGCAAGTCTTGTCGTCCATCACGATCATTCCGCCCGAACCCATCATTGATCCCGCTTCGGTCAGAGAGTCGAAATCAACGGGCAGGTCAAGTTTCGATTCCGGCAGACAACCGCCTGACGGACCGCCGGTCTGCACGCCCTTGAACGGCCGACCATCGATGATTCCGCCGCCGATATCGTAGATGATTTCCCGCATCGTCGTTCCCATCGCCACTTCGATAAGACCGGTGTTGCGGACTTTGCCGACCAGCGAAAAGACTTTGGTACCGCTGTTTTTCGGTACGCCGATTTCTCGGAACCAGTCAGCGCCGTGATTGATGATCACCGGCACATTAACAAACGTTTCGACGTTATTGAGCACGGTGGGCTGGTCATAAAGACCTTTGACAACCGAGTGGATATACTTGGCGCGCGGTTCGCCGACTTCGCCGGCAACCGATCGCATCAAGGCGGAGGATTCGCCGCAGACGAATGCGCCGGCTCCGCGGGCGATGCGGATTGAGAACGAAAAATCGGTTCCGAGAATCTTGTCACCCAACAATCCGTGCTTCTCGCAGTCAGCAATCGCCTTTTGCAGATGGATCACCGCCAGCGGATATTCATCGCGGACGTAGATGTATCCCTGTTTGGCGCCGACGGCAAAGGCACAGATCATCATGCCTTCGAGCACCGAGTGCGGGTCGCCTTCCATGATGCTGCGATCCATAAACGCTCCCGGATCGCCCTCGTCACCATTGCAGATGACATAATGCACGTCCGACGGCACATTGCGACAGGTGCGCCATTTCTTGCCCGCCGAAAATCCGCCACCGCCACGTCCGCGTAATTCCGATTTGGTGATTTCATCGATCACCTGATCCGGTGTCATCGTTGTGAGCACTTTGGCAAGCGCCTCGTATCCATCGACGGCGATGTATTCCTTGATATCAAAGGGCGCGATTTTACCCAGGTTGCGCAAAGCGATACGGTGCTGATGCGAGAAAAAGGGCACATCCGGGTATTTCTCTATCTTCCGGCCATCCTTCGGATTCGTAAAGAGGAATTTCTCGATTACTTCATCGTTCTCGATCGACTTCTCAATTATGGACTCGATATCTTTCGGTTTAACTTTGGTGTAGAACGTACCTTGCGGTTCGATCACTACCAATGGTCCTTGCTCGCAGAACCCGTGACAACCGGTCTTCTTGACCGCTTCCACGGTGAAGTCCTTGACTTTGCGGCGGCTCAAGCATTCTTCAAAGGCATCGACAATCTTCTGTGCGCCGTTGGCGAGACAACCGGTCCCGCAGCAAACGATGACCATTTTCTTATGCTTGTCGGCGGTCTTCTTGTATTCCGCGGCAAGTTGCTCAAGCTGTTTGGGAGTCGCTATTATCATCTCAGTTTTTCACCAGCCGCGTGGCGCTGCTCACTGAGACTCCGCCATGATACTTGTCATTGACAATAACCACCGGCGCCATGGCGCAGGCGCCGACACAGGCGACTACTTCAATCGAAAACTTCATATCCTCGGTCGTTTGTCCGGCCTTGATTCCCAGATGATGCTCGATCTGTTCTTTAATCAGCGCGGCGCCGCGAATATGGCACGCCGTGCCGACACATATCCGCACGACTTTCTCGCCTTTGGGATTGAGACTGAATGCGTTATAGAACGTCGCCACCGAGAAAACCTTGCTCAGTTTGACGTCAAGCGCTTGGGCGGTCTGAAGCAGTGCCTCACACGGAAGGTAACGATACTCCCGCTGGATGTCCTGCAAGACCATAATCAACGAGGAAGGATCCTTCGGATGACGAGAGAATATTTCGGGAAGCTTATTGAAGTCGTGTGTCACACCCGGCTGCCCTTTCTCATCGCCTCACCCGCAAACTGAAAGCCCCGCTCCAACACACGCAGGTTTATGTCCAGCACACTCTTTTTCTTGCCCAGTTTTTCTTCAACGATCTTCTTGACCGTGTCGTAGCCGACAATGCCGGAAGCGCCGATAAAAGCCCCCAGCATGGCGATGTTGGTGGCCTTTACGTTGCCGGCCTCGATAGCAAGATCATTGGCGGGGATATTGATCACGGTGATATCGGCGCGGTCGGTCATAAGAGTTATCAGTGACGAATTGACTATCGCCAGTCCTCCCGTCTTGACGCGGGGGACGAATTTCTCAAACGAAGGGGGGTTGAAGATGCAGACTGCTCGCGGGTTGCTGATGATCGGCGAACCGATTCGCTTGTCGGAGATCACGACTGTACAATAAGCCGTGCCACCGCGCATCTCCGGCCCGTAGGATGGTATCCACACCGCGTTTTTGCCTTCTACGATACCGGAATAGGCAAGCATTTCCCCTGCCAACATAACACCCTGTCCACCAAAACCGGCAAAGGTGACTTCGTACTGAGCCACTACGCCTTCACCTCGTTTTCCGGTGTCTTGAAGCATCCAAGCGGGTAGTATGGCTGCATCGTGTCCTCCAGCCACTTGAGCGATTCATTCGGTGTCAGACCCCAGCCAGTCGGACAGGTTGATAGTACTTCAACCAGCGAGAAGCATTTATTGTCGATCTGATATCGGAATGCCTTTCGGATCGCTTTCTTTGCGCGGATGATATTCTGAGGAGTATGTACCGCCACTCTTTCGATATAGGCAGGCGTCCGTAATGTCGAAAGCAGTTCCGCCACGCGGATCGGATAGCCGCACTCTTCGACGTTGCGACCGCGTGGTGAAGTCGTGGTTATCTGCCCCGGCATCGTGGTTGGCGCCATCTGACCGCCGGTCATTCCATAGATTGCATTGTTGACAAAGATCGTCGTAAACTTCTCGCCGCGATTAGCCGCATGAATGATCTCGGCTGTGCCGATCGACGCCAGATCACCGTCACCTTGATAGGTGAAAACAATCAGCTCTGGATGGACTCTTTTTAGTCCGGTTGCCAATGCCGGCGCCCGGCCGTGTGGCGCTTCCAGAAAGTCGGTTTGGAAGTAGTTATAGATGAACACCCCGCACCCGACCGGCCCAACACCGACAGTGCGTCCGCGGATGCCAAACTCGTCCAATACTTCAGCCACCAGCCGGTGAATAATTCCGTGTGTGCATCCGGGGCAATAGTGGGTGACAACGTCTCGGAACGACTGAGGTCTGGTGAATATGGCGTGTGTACTTTCGTTCATAATCTACTCACTTCAGCCGTTCCAACTCCTGACGGCGGGTGTCTCTCTGGCCAGAATCTTCATGATATAGTCTCTTACTTCCTCCGGTGTCGGCACAATGCCGCCGGTGCGACCATAGAACTCAACCGGCTTCTTGTCTCTGACCGCTACTTCCACGTCCTCTACCATCTGTCCCATACTCATTTCCACAGTCAGGACTGCTTCGATATTGGGCTTGACCGCCTCCGCTAGAATCTCCTTCGTAGGGAACGGAAACAGCGTGATCGGACGCAGCAGCCCGATACTGATATCTTCCTGCTCCAGTTCGTCGATCACTGTCTGGCAGATTCGCGCCATAGTTCCGTATGAGACCATTAATATGCGGTTCTTAGGATTGATCTTGTACGCTTCGAACCGGACCTCATCGCGCTTCATCAGTTTGTATTTTTCTGCCAGCACAATGTTATTCTTTTCCAACTCCACGGGATCAAGGGCTAATGACTTGATGATGATTGGATCGCGTCCCTGACAGCCAGTCGTTGCCCAATTTTTTGGCGGCAGCGGTTCTTCCGCATAGTTCTTTGGGAATTCAACCGGTTCCATCATCTGGCCGATCATTCCGTCGGCGAGAACCATAGTCGGATTGCAGTACTTGTCGGCGAGGTGAAACGCCAGCATTGTCAGGTCAACCGCTTCCTGCAAGGTGCTTGGCGCCAGAACTAATACACGATAGTCGCCGTGACCGCCCCCCTTGGTCGCCTGGAAATAATCCGCCTGAGAGGGCAGGATACCGCCCAGTCCGGGACCGCCGCGCATGATGTTGACTAACACTACTGGCAGTCGCGCACCAGCCATATACGAGATCGCTTCCTGCATAAGACTGATGCCCGGACTTGAAGATGAGGTGAAAACTCTCTTACCTGAAGCAGCGGCTCCGAACAGCATATTGCCGACCGCGACCTCGCTCTCTGCCTGTACGAACACACCACCGACTTCTGGCAGTCGCTTGGCCATATATTCGCCGACTTCGTTTTGTGGAGTAATCGGATAGGCAAAGTAGTAAATGGCGCCGGCGCGAATCGCCGCCTCGGCAATCGCTTCGTTACCTTTCATCAATATTCGAGTCATAGCAGTCGACCTATTTCCTAATAGTCATACAGCACATAACGCTGACCATGGGTTACGACCGTGATCGCGGCGTCAGGGCAAACCAGCGCACAGATTTGGCAACCGATACATCGTGACGGGTCATGCACCTGCGCCGAGAAATAGCCACGGTTCGTGATTTCCTTCGACATTGACAGGATCTGTTGTGGGCAGGCCTTGACACAAAGCTCACAGCCCTTGCAGTAACCCTTGTCTATTATGACACCCGGCATAAAACCTATCCTCTATAGCGCTACAAGCCCGGCGCGGCTTTGGCTTTTTCTTCCCAAGGTTTTAGCATTCTTCTCGTTAGCGCAAACACCGGTGCTCTAACAACATTCGCATCAAGCTGTCGAGCTACTTCCGTTACCACACTGACAAACGCCACCGGTATTCTCGCGGCCTTGCCGACTTCCTCGGCTAATCTGTAGCCTTCGACAACGACCGCCGGAGTGGTTTCGCCGATCAAGTGAGTGTTCGAAACGATTCCGGTAAACTTCAGCCGCGAAGATATCTCGATATCACGCATCATCTTCAGCGAGCCGGCCACGTCGGAAGTAAACGGTCGTCTGGCGTTGAGGACTATGAGAAACTCGTATCCCTCAGGCGCGAAGGCATCCACCAGTGAACTCAGCACCCGGGAGCCGATATCATCACCACCAACATCCACTATGGTTTTTCCGTCGGAACGCTCTATTTCCCCGCGGATTTCGGGGAGAATAATCGGCAAGTCAGCGTGGCACATCTCGTTATGCGGCATAATCACACGCACTCCGTGCGCTTCCAACTCCGAGGCTGCTTCCCGTGAACGAAAGTAGGGGTTAACGATATCGAGATCGATGATACTGACCGGTTGGCTTTGAGAGGCTGCCAGACCTTGGGCGTAGTTTACGGCGACTTCGGTCTTGCCGCTGCCGTAAGCGCCTGCGAAGATAATAACTCTTTTGTCAAATGCGGGGAAGGGTGTTTGCATCATAAGTGGCTTCGAGAGCGTTACAATCTTCACATTCAGCCCGCAACAAGGTATAGCCGAACGCCATAACAGTCAAGCGATTTCGCAGTATTATTCCAAGTCCGAGGCTGGCAGACTTCGCGTCTGTCATAGGGAAGTTGTCCCACAAGCGTGGTTTCGGCGCACAAGCGAGGCATATCCGGTAGCGGCGCACGGCGTGCACCCTGGGGTCCGTCGTTTGGTCCAATGTTGACGTAGCTTATGAGACCATCACTCCACATGCGCCTAAGTTTGCCATGCATCAATCGCTCGACGCGAAAAAAAGGCGATTACAAGAAGATTCCGCTTGCAAAATCGGAAGCATTTGCCGTAATTTAATTTATTGACAAACCAGAAGCGGTAGACCAGAGAGGATGAAGTGATCCTTGCTGCCGGGATTTAGGTTTCCTATTCGTCACAGGAGGACGTTTATGAAAATCATAGGTCTTTTCCTCACAATTGCAGTGGTGATGATGCTGGCCGGATGCAGCGAACAACCCGTCAGCACGATTCCAGCCGAGGGTTTTGATATTTCCGCCCGCGTTATCCCGCCCGATGTTCAGCGTCTGTTTGACCAGTACGCCTTGGACATGAATGCGCAAAGTAACAGCGAGCCATCTCGATCAAACGGATTCAACGCCGACGTCAGCAATTCCCCGTACGACGCATACGTGGTGACATTTATCTGGGGCAGCCTGCGCAACGTCGCCACACCGTCGGAGACGCTTCCCCTCACTGATTGGTCGGGGTCCTTAACCGTCGATGCAGAGGGCAAGATCAGGGTCACCAAAGCGATCGCCTTTGAGGCAGGGCAGGACTATCTCCTTGTTACTTTCCGCTACGATCCCAAGGTTGCCGCATGGGTTTCGTGGACTTCCGGCGATTTCGATGGCGTGAGCTTCATCATCCTTCTTGCCAAAGCAACACCTGCCGCCAGCGCGACCGCTATTACCTTCGCTACCACTCCGTTTACTTTGCGCCTCACAGCCAAGCAAATGGCTTGGTTCGCGGCCTACTATCAGATCAGCAATACCAGCGGTATTGCCGTGCTGTCGCAAAAGATCCCGCCGATCATCAATTGTCCTTCCGGCTTAATGGTGGGACACTGGGTCAAAGCGGATGTCGCGGGCGATCACGGGGCTTTCAACGGACTGTGGATGAAGAGCAACGGTGACACTACCGGAGCGTTCAGCGGCATGTTCTGGACTGAAAACGACGGCAGACGGTTGTTTAGCGGCAATGTCTCCGGTGTATTCACTACCCAGATTATCGCTTACTTGGAAGGAAAATGGTATTACGATGATCCCCGCGATTGCGTACTTTGTGGCGCCGGTTTTGGCAAGTTTAGCGGTTTCTTCAGATACCCCGACCACAATTACTATGACGGCTTTCTCCAGGGTCAATTCGGAAGTCTGACACTTCCGCCGGATCAACTTGATTTGCCGCTAACCGGCACTTGGAAGGCTAACTGCGGCCACTCTGCACCCGCGTTGGGAGTTGTGGACCAGTAGCTGCGCGGACGCGGTGGTCCGGTGGACGGAACTCACTTCGCTTCGCCGCATAGGTGGCACAAGCAAGCTTCTCGCATCTGGGCGACCCGCGGGGTCGCCCAGACTCCTTCATCTCAAATCGAGAGACTTATCCGTTCGGACAGCTGCGTAGCCCACCTGCCCCGAAAATTGTAACGCGCCCAGCGGGTGGATTGTCTTGTTAGAGCTGCTCTATCAGAATCATGACTTCGCCCGCCCCCACACTTGACCGGCGCGACTGATTTCACTATACTCGCTCAATGTCCGACCACCACTCCCGTCACGATTCCCACACACACTCGCACAAACATTCTCACGAGAGGAAAACCCGCATCGTGGTTTTCTTGACGACAGCAACCATGGTCGCTGAGATCGCTTTCGGATACTACACCAATTCGATGGCGCTGTTGGCAGACGGCTGGCACATGTCGTCGCACGCGCTGGCGCTGGGGCTATCCTGGATCGCATATGCCCTTTGCCGCAAGCACCATGATAATCCCAACTTCCAGCAAGGCACTGACAAAATTCTTGCGCTTTCCGGCTATACCAGCGCTCTCTTCTTGCAGGCGATCGCGATCTGGATGGCGATTGTCTCGGTCGAGCGTTTTTTTCATCCGGTGCCGATAAAATTTCATGAAGCCATCTTTGTCGCCGTTATCGGGTTGCTCGTCAACGGTCTTAGTGCCGTGGTTCTGCACCACAAGGAGGAACACAGCGACCACAATATCCGCTCCGCCTATCTGCATGTGCTTGCTGACGGGCTAACCAGCGTAACCGCAATCATCGCTCTGACTGCCGGCATGTATTGGAAACTGTATGCGCTTGATCCCATCTCCGGCATTATTTCGTCGGTGATTATCACTCGCTGGGCAATTGGCCTGGCGATCAACTCCGGCAAGGACTTGCTCGACTATCACGCTGCTTGAAACATCGTAAGCGCAGTGCCATATCGATGGCGCTGCCAATTCCCTTTGCCAAGCACGCATCTTTTCCCGCAGAACCTCCGAATGAAACTGTGAGCCGATAAATCCGTAGTCATGACTGGTACATCGATTATTGCGGAGGTAGCGTGAGAACAGCAAGAGGCAGTAGCTCCGTTGGCAGGAATGTGATCCTCGTCATTATCTGGAGTTATGGACTGTACATACTGATGCACGTTTATCAGTATGTCGGTGTCATAATCGCTACCCGGATAAGCGGCAAGAGTTTTGAGGCAATAATCAGTGGTGAATTTGAGAATCACCAGACTGAATTAGCCATAGCACTTGCCGCCCTCTTTATTGGCACCCCGCTGATATTCTTAACAACAAGATTTTTATGGGGGAGAAGTTTCGAATGGATCCGCCTTCAATTCAATCTCAAATGCGTTCTCTTCGGTTTCCTCCTCGGATTGCTGCTCCCTTTTCTGATCATTGCGGCCCTCAGCCTATTGGGAATCGCAAAGGTAGCATGGTCTCCGAGTTCACTACAGTCCGATGAGGCCATCGCTTTCTTCGTCAGTTATGGGTGCATGGCGATGTTTACCGGTATCGCAGAGGAGGTCGTTTTCAGGGGTATGGCGGTTCGAGAAATCGCGGTGAGAAATGGCTGGATTGTCGCAGCCATCATCGGGGGTGTTTATTTTGGAGTTTCACATCTAATCACCAAGCTAAGTGATATAACACTGGTGGACGCCTCCTGGATAATGCTGGCAAGCATTCTTGTCAGTTGTATGTTTGTCGCTATGTACGTTCGCAGTCAATCTTTGTGGTTATCGATAGGGTTCCATATAGCCTGGAATTTCTGCCTGAAAGGGATCATGGGTGTGACTATGAGCGGCAATGAGTCACAAATTGGATTATTCGATATCAAACTGACAGGAAACTCTCTTCTGACCGGCGGAAGTTTCGGAATAGAGTCCTCAGTTTTTTCCCTCGTAGCGTATGTGTTGGTCGCACTCATTTTGGTCGCCTATCCGTGGCGCCGCCCAATCAAGTTCCTTAGCGCCAGCAAGGCGAACGTTTCCTGCGCTGAAAGCTGAGTAGGCTGGAACCACCATGGTCCTGACGTACCCGTCATTCCCGGCCCGACCTGAACCCCGAATGAAACTTTGAGCCGTCAAATCCGTAGTCATAACTGGTACACTGATTGTTGCGGAGGTAACATGAAAGCATTCTCTATCGTTTTATTGGCAACACTGTTGGCTGTGCCCTCAGTGGCATTCGGCCATTC
>Ga0315273_10002768_pt1 | contig 20864 bp, 18 predicted proteins | sample YL17G02_0_MG_FD_205753 | JGI IMG/M metagenome (GOLD analysis project Ga0315273, IMG submission 205753) | Sediment microbial communities from Yellowstone Lake, YNP, Wyoming, USA - YL17G02_0 | ecosystem: Environmental > Aquatic > Freshwater > Lake > Sediment | place: USA: Wyoming | collected... | reverse complement strand
GCGCAGGCTAACCTTCAGAAGGCAATCGAGCTATGCACCGGAGGCAAGATCACCGCCCGCGTGAATCCCTCCCAGCTTGAACTGTTGCGACGGCACTGCGCGGAACTGGCCGAAACCCTGGCCGGCGCGGGCGTGGTGGAATTGGTCGCCGACGAGCAGATCACTGCCGGCGGCGTGAAGGTGTTGGCCGGCGGCGGGTTCGTTGACGCGACTATCGAGACGCAGTGGGCCAACATCGTTGAGGCGCTGTTGGGGCAATTTCGGCGCGACGGCCAGGCAGGCATATACGTCCCGGAGACCGGCCAACCACAGGACGCCGGCGCACAGCAAGGCACGGCGACGTGGCTGCGAACGGCGATCGTTTCCAGGAATGACGCGGAACGGCAGGCGGGCGGCCAGGTGATATGAATCCATTTGACAGATACAGGCAGATACTCCATCACGCCCAGCCGCTGGGCGTAGGCGGGCGGGTGAGCGCCGTTCGCGGGCTGACGGTCAGCGTCTGCGACTTTCCATCACCCGTGGGGGCATCCTGCCGGATCGCTTCAGGCAGGGGGACGATCGACGGTTGCGTGGTCGGATTCGCCGACCAGCGGACACTGGTGATGCCCCTGGGGCCGACGTCGGGCATTCGGCGCGGCGACCGGGTGTCTCTGGCGGCGCCCCGACAGACCGTCGGGCTTGGTCCGGGAATGCTGGGGCGAATCCTCGACGGGCACGGTCGCCCTATCGACGGTAAAGGCCCCCTGACAATGACCTGTCAGTACCCCCTCTGGCCCGACCCCATCGAGGCGATGCAGCGCCGCAGGATCACCCAGCCGATGGGCACGGGCATCCGGGCCATCGACGGGATGCTGACGGTCGGACGCGGGCAGCGGATGGGCATCTTCTCCGGTTCGGGAGTCGGAAAGAGCGTCCTGCTGGGAATGCTTAGCAGGCACAGTTCGGCGGATGTGTCTGTCATCGCGCTGATCGGCGAGCGTGGGCGGGAAGTCCGCGATTTCATCGAGAAGGACCTAGGCCCAGCGGGGCTGAGCAGGTCGGTGGTGATCGTCTCCACCAGCGATGAGCCACCGTTGATTCGCGTCCAGGCGGGCGCCGTCGCCACCGTGGTGGCGGAATACTTCCGCGACCGCGGCTGCGATGTGATCCTGCTGGTGGACTCATTGACGCGCCTGGCCACCGCCCAGCGCCAGATCGGCCTGGTGGCGGGCGAACCTCCGGCGACCAAGGGTTACACCCCCAGCGTCTTCAACCTGCTGCCGCAATTGCTGGAGCGGGCCGGGCGTGCGAAGGAAGGCTCCATTACGGCCTTCTATTCCGTGCTGGTAGAGGGCGAGGACTCGGCCGAACCTATCAGCGAGGCCGTCCGCGCGATCACCGACGGGCACATTTGGTTGTCCAAGACCCTGGCCCAGCGGGGGCACTACCCGGCCATCAACTGCCTCCAGAGCATCAGCCGGGTGATGACCGACCTGATCGAGGCGGACCACCTGGCGGCGGTCCGAGAGATTCGCCGACTGATGGCGCTCTACGCCGAGGTCGAAGACATGGTCGCCATTGGTGCCTACCAGGGACACGGAGGCGAACACGACCTGGCCATCCAGGCGATGCCCCATATCCAGGCGTTTCTCGACCAGCCCATCGACCACGGGGAAAGCTTTGCCTCCACGGTGGCAGCCATGAAGGCCCTGTACCGAAAGATCGCCAATCTGTCGCAAGGCGGCGGAGGGTCGAGGCGATGAACAGGACCAATGTCCGGCGGGTTGAGTTGCTGCTGAAACTACGACGCCACCGTGAGGAAGGCGCCAAACGGGCCTTCATGGAGGCCCGGCGCGGCATGGAAACCACCGTCACCCTCATCGAGGCGCTGGATAAAGTCCGCAACGCCCACAACTCCGCCGCCCGAAGCGCCCTGCTTGTCGGACCTGGACCGGCCGGGCTGGGCGGTTATCGCCGAGCGACTTGCGAAATAAACATGGCCTTGGCTCAGCACAGGAGACGACTTGTGGCGGCCTTGGCGGAGCTTGATCGCCGCCGGGCGGAACTGGTTGCGGCACGAAAGCAGCGCCAGGCGATGCAGTTGCTGGCAGGCAGGCAGGCCGAACAAGCCGTCGTAAGGCAAGGCCGCTTGGAAACCAAGGCCGCGGATGACCTGTACGCTTCCGGGCTGGCTGTGGCGGGACGACAGCCTGCGGCCACGGGAACAATGACAAGTGCCTAAAGACAAACGAGTTCGAATTGAGTTTGGCCGCGGTCGCCTGGTGGGCGACGACGCCCTGGGCCTGGACGTCGGCAGCATTGTCGTCCTGGCTAACGCCGTTGGAGACGAGGTGGACGTCTATGTGGACGGTCAGCTTTACGCGCGTGGCGAGCCCGTGGTCGTCAACGGGCGCCTGGGCGTGCGCGTGAGCGAGGTCTTGGGCTGCGAAATGCAAGAGGCCACATGAATCTCCAGCACTCCAGGTTCCAGCCGGCGGTATTGACGGCGGCGGTTGTCGCCCTGACATGGGGCTGCTGCCCCGCCGGCGCGGAAAGCGCAAGCGCCCCCACAGGCCCCTCGCCGGGTCTTGCGCCTGCCTCCGCGCCATCGTTGGAAGCTGGGAAACTGTCCGCCCGGGGGGAAGGTCGCTCCGCGGTGACGGAACTGAGGCAGTGGGCGCGTCCGGTGCTGGCGCTGGGCCTGGTGGCCGGGCTGATATGGGTTCTTCGTTGCCTGCTCCGTCGCTGGGGCAAAGCCCTTCCCGGCGCCTCCGGCGGTGTCATCGAGGTGGTCGGCCGCGCGCCGATGTCGCCCAGAAGCCAGTTGATTCTTGTGAAGCTCGGCCGGAGGTTGGTGCTGGTGGGGGCCTGGCATGGCGGGGCGGCGGCATTGAGCGAGGTCACCGATTCCCAGGAAGTTGCCGAACTGCTCGCCGCAGCCGGGAAGGCCCCCGCGAGCACCGGAGGCGGGACGGTGGCCCAAAAGTCGTCGGGAGGGAATAACGCCTGATGAAACCGCTCCTGGCCATTCTTGCCGCCTTGTTCCTGATCACCTCGGCAGCCTGGGGCGCCGAGGCGGCGTCGGGGCCTGCGGTGGGGGGTATGCTGCTGCCCGACCTTCAACATCCCGGCACGGCCGGTGCGGCGATGCAGTGGCTTGTGCTGGTGACGGTCCTGTCCGTTGCCCCGGCGGTGGCGGTGATGGTGACCAGTTTCACCCGCATTATCGTGGTGCTGGGTTTGCTGCGACAGGCCCTTGCCTCCCCGCAATTGCCGCCCAACCAGGTGCTCTTCGGGCTGGCGCTGTTCATGACGGCCGTGGTGATGGCGCCGGTCTACCGGGACGTCCACCGCGACTCGATCTCGCCATACTTGGCCGGCAAGAGCGACCTTCCGGCGGCCTGGGCGGCAGGCGAAAAACACCTGCGGGCCTTCATGATCCGCCAGGTGGACGCCGCGGGCAACGCCGAGGAGGTCTACCCGTTCCTGGACGCCGAGCTTGCCAAGCGGAAGGACCTGGCCTGGGGCGACGTGCCCACGTTGTCGCTGATGCCCGCCTTTGTCATCAGCGAACTGAAGACGGCGTTTATGATCGGTTTCCGCATCTACCTGCCCTTCGTCATCATCGACATGCTGGTGGCCTCGGTGCTGATGTCGATGGGCATGTTGATGCTTCCGCCGGTGTTGATTTCCATGCCGTTCAAGCTGCTGCTGTTCGTGCTGGCCGACGGGTGGCATCTGGTGGTCGGGACGCTGATGAAGAGCTTTGGGTAGGTCGGACATGGACGCCACGGCGGCAATTGATCTGGCCCGACAGGCGGTGGTGCTGACGCTGGTTGTCGGCGCGCCGGTGTTGTTGGCGGGACTGTTGGCGGCGGCGATTGTCGGCGTGCTTCAGGCGGCCACGCAGGTGCAGGACCAGACGTTGAGCTTTGTGCCCAAGCTGCTGGCGGTGGTGCTGACCGGCCTGGTGGCGGGGCCTTGGATGCTGTCGAGGTTGGTGGATTTCAGCAGGGAGATGTTCGGCAAGCTGCCGTGAGTGAGACATGGGAGTCGCGGACCATTACATCATTTGGCTGCCGACGCTGGCGCTGGTGATCGTGCGGGCCTTCGGTGTGCTTCTCGTGGCGCCGGTTTTCGCCGCCTCGGCCGTCCCGGTCAAGCTGCGGGTGGCGATCGGCGTCGTCATCGGTCTGGCGGCCGTGGGGCGGTTGGCGGCACCCGCTGCCGTTCCCAGCGACTGGGTGGGCCTTGGCCTCGCCGCGGTCGCCGAGGCGGCCATCGGCGCGACCATTGGCTTTGCGGCGTTGGTGCTTTTTGCGGGCATCGAATTGGGCGCGTTCCACATAGGTCAGCAGGTGGGCGTTTCGTTGGCCGAGGCGCTGGACCCGTTCCGGGAAGAATCGACGGACTCACTGCGGCGGCTCTTTGACATGCTGGCGATGGTGCTGTTCCTTTCCGTCGGCGGACATAGGGTGCTGGTCGGTTCGCTGCTTGCGACCTACGACTCGATACCGTTGGCTGGTTTTGGGCCAGGGCAATCGCTGCTGAACATGGTCACGGCACTGCTGGGACTAAGCTTCGTCTTTGCGCTGCGGGTGGCGGCGCCGGTGCTGGTCGCCGTCTTACTGGCGACGGTGGCGATGGGTTTCCTGGGCAGGACGCTGCCTCAGTTGAACATCCTCACCACCGGCCTGCCCGTCACCGTCTTGCTTGGGCTGCTGGTTGTGGCCATCGCCCTGGCGGCGATGGGACCGATCCTGGAGCAGGCCACGGCGGCACTTGCTGGACTGCTGCCCACCCTTGGCGGTGGATGAGAGACGATCATGGCGACCGACAGGGACGATATGACGATGCGGACCGAGATGCCGACCCCGCTACGGCTGGAAGAGGCCAGGCGGCGGGGGCAGGTCGCGCGGAGCGCGGACCTGACAGCCGCCGTTGCGACCCTGGCCGTTGTGGTGGCGCTGGCGATGCTGGGGCCTTGGATGCTGAAGGCCCTGACGGCCATGGTGGCGTCGATGCTCTCCCAGGCCGGTGACACAGTGTCGAGCAGAGGGGCATGGCAGACAAGCCCCGCCCCCGTAGCCGCGGTATTGCTGGGTGGAGCCGCCCCGGCGCTGGCAGCGACTTTGGCGGCAGTAACTGCCGGCGTCCTGCAAGTGGGCCTGCTGGCGACCTCTCAACCGTTGCGAGCGGATCTGGGGCGATTGTCACCGGGCGAGGGGCTGAGGCGAATGATCTCCGCCCGCGCCTGGATGCGCGGGTTCCTTGGCGTCGTGAAGGTTCTGGCCGTGGTGGGCGTGGGTTACGCGACGATCCGTCCCACTCTCGGCCGCCTGTCGACGATAAGCAGCCACTCCACCGCGGGAATGGTTTCCGCGACAGGCGACCTGTTGGCTGGGCTGGCCCTTCGGCTGGGTGCGGTCCTTCTTGTCTTGGCGGCTGGGGATTGGCTTTACCAGCGGTGGCAGCACCGCCAGGACCTCAAGATGACCCGGCGCGAGTGGTTGGAAGACCTCAAGCGAATGGAAGGACAAGGTCGGCTGAAGAATCGCCCGTCGCGAGTCGCGAGTCGCAACCTGGGACGTTAATGGCACGGAAGCCCGTACATACGGAAGGTCTGTCCAAGCTCATCGAGCGTCACCGCGGGCTGGTGGTCCCCATTGCGGCGGCGGCGATGGTGTTGATCGTTTTGACGCCGCTGCCTCCGGCGGTGATGGATTTGTTGCTGTCGGCCAGCCTGGCGCTGGCGGCGCTGATCCTGCTGACGGCCATCTTCGTGGACAACCCGCTACAGTTCAGCGTTTTTCCGTCGGTGGTGCTGGGAGTGACGCTGCTGCGGTTGGTGCTCAATGTCGCCACGACGCGGTTGATCCTCACGGCCGGTGCGGATGGCGCCGGTCCGCTGGAGGCCCAACTGGCGGCGGGGCGTGTGGTGTGGTCCTTCAGCCGATTGGTGGCCTCCGGGTCGCTGGCGGTGGGACTGATACTCTTTGCCCTCATCAGCATCATCCAGTTCGTCGTCATTACCCGTGGCGCGGGGCGGATTTCCGAGGTGGCCGCGCGCTTCGTCCTGGACGCCATGCCCGGAAAACAGGCTGCCGTCGCCTCCGACTTGGCCGCTGGATTGCTCACGCAGGACCAGGCCCGCCGGCGGCGCGAGGAGATCGTCCACGAGGCGGACTTCTACGGCGCGATGGACGGCGCGTCGAAGTTCATCCGCGGCGACGCCATCGCCGCCGCCGTCATCGTCCTGGTCAACCTGCTGGGCGGCCTGTACGTCGGGATGGTCCAGCATGGCTGGTCCCTGCGCGACACAGCCGAGCTGTTCTCCCGACTGACCATCGGCGACGGGCTTGTGATGCAGGTCCCAGCCCTGATCGTTTCGGTGGGCACGGCGTTGATCGTCTCCCGCAGTTCCGCCAGGACCGACTTGGGCCGGGAGGTGCTCTCGCAGCTTTCTGCCCGCCCGGGGGCGTTGGCGATTACGGCGGCATTCCTGGTGGTGCTTGCATTCACGTCGCTGCCCAGAGGTCCGCTGCTTGCGATTGGGGCGGGACTGGCCGGTCTGGCCGTCGTGTTGACCCGCCGGTCGGCGGCGGAGGCGGCGGAGAGGGCCTCGGCACCGCGGGAAAAACCGGTTCAGAACGTCAAGGACCTGCTGGGCGTCGACCCGATCCGCATCGACCTGGGTTTGGCGCTGGTGCGGCTGTTGGACGATTCCGCCGGACCGGGCCTTCTGGAGTGCATCGCGGCGTTCCGCAAGCGGATGGCGTTGGATTTGGGGCTGATCGTTCCTCCCATCCGCATTCGCGACGACATCGGCCTGGACACCCGCGGGTACGTCATCCATGTCCGGGGCGTCAAGGTGGCATCGGGCCGGCTTTATCCGGGCCAGGTGCTGGTCGTCGGGTCCGGCAAGGACCAGCAGCGGCTGCTTGGCCGGCCGGGGACCGAGCCTGCCTCCGGCGCGGAGGCGGTGTGGGTCTCCCACTCGCAGCGTGCCGAGGCAGAGGCGATGGATTACGCCGTCTTGGAGCCTTCCGAGGTGCTGACGGCACATCTGGAGCAGGCTGTCCGCAGGCATGTGGAGGACCTCTTGACTCGCCGACACGTGGTGGAACTGCTGGAGGGCCTCAAGCCCGCCTGTGCCAGCCTGGTGACCGAGGCCGTCGAGAAACTGTCGGCGGCCCGCATTCAGCGAGTCCTCCAGGCTCTGCTGCGAGAGCAAGTGCCCATACGCGACCTGGAGGCGATCCTGGAAGCGCTGGTCGAGGCGGCGGAGCATACCGACAGGGTGGAAGAACTCATCGAGCACGCCCGATCCGCCGTCGCCCGGCAACTTTGCCAGCAGCACGCCGAAGGTAAAGGCAAGCTGATCTGCCTGAGCCTTTCGGGAGACCTGGAGCAGCAACTGGTCGACTATATCAGCGACTCACCCGGTTCCGTCGGCGGCGGCGTCATCCCGCCGGAGTTTGGGGAGAAGTTGGCGGGAACCGTCACGGGGCGGCTGGAGGAGATGCGGCGACAGGGTAAGAAGCCCATCGTCCTGTGCGCGCCGCAGGTACGGAGCACCCTGAGGCGGCTGGTGGCTGCCTCCATGCCGGAGGCGGTGGTCCTGGGATACAACGAGATCGAGTCCGTTGAGGTGGAGTCCGTAGGCAAGATAGGGATTTGAACATGGAACCCAAAACGTATCAGGCGGAGACGATGGCGGCGGCCCTGGCGGAAGTCAAGCGAGACCTGGGTCGCGAGGCGGTGATCCTGCACACCCGCAACTTTCGTAAAGGCGGACTGCTGGGCATCGGCGGGCGTTGGATTTGGGAGGTGACGGCCTCGTCGCAGGTGAACGTCCCGCCCAGGGGGTTGCAGGGCCGATATGTGTCGGCCGAGCCGCAGACGGCCTGCGCGACAGAGGAACCCGCACCGGCCAAGCTGCCCCTGGCCGTGGAAGCGGCCCCACCCACGGAGGCAGCGCCCCAACGGCGGATGAACGAGATCCACCGTATGGTTGCGGCGCTGCTGTCGCGGCACAACGGGCAGACCTCCGCGTGCCCCCAGCTTGCCCAACTGGAAGCGGCGCTGCGAGCCCAGGAAGTTACGGAAGAAATCGTCTCCGAGCTTATCGGCCGTCTGCAAATGGAACTTACCGGGCGCGAGTTGGCCGAGGGCGAGTTGGCGCGGGAGAAGCTCGTCGGTTTGATCGCCGAGAGCATACCGACCCGGCAGGAGGTCATCGACAGCGGGACCCGGCGGGTGATGGCGCTGGTAGGCCCCACGGGGGTAGGCAAGACCACCACCATTGCCAAGCTGGCGGCCCGATTCGCGCTGATAGAAGGCCGGAAGGTCGGCTTGATAACCGTGGATACGTATCGCATCGCGGCGGTGGACCAACTGCGGACCTACGCGGAGATCATCGAGGTTCCGCTTCGCACGGTGCTCAGCCCCGGCGAGCTGCACCAGGCCGTAAACGCCATGGGCGACAAGGACGTCATTCTTATCGACACGGCTGGGCGAAGCCCCAACGACCGCATGAGGCTCAATCAGCTTCGCGGTTTCCTGGCCGCCGCAGAGGCCGACGAGGTACACCTGGTCGTCTCGGCGGCCTGCAATCGGGCCTCGGCCGCCAAGACGGTGGACAACTTCCTGCCCCTAGGGGCCAACCGGTTGATCGTCACCAAGCTCGACGAGGCCGAGACGTTCGGGGTGATCCTCAATGTCGCCACAGCCGCCCACGCCGCCGTCAGTTATGTCACAACCGGCCAAGAGGTGCCGGATGACATCGCCCCGGCCGATTCCCGCCGCTTGGCCGAACTAGTCCTGGGAGCCAACTCCTATGCCTATTGAGGACCAGGCCAGCAAATTGCGTCGGCTCATGCAGCGGCAGTCCCGCCAGACGCGCACCATCGCCGTTACCTCCGGAAAGGGCGGAGTGGGAAAGTCCAATGTGGCGCTGAACCTGGCGATCCTCCTGTCAGCCGGCGGCAGCCGCGTGGCGGTGGTCGACGCGGACATGGGCCTTGCCAATGTCGACGTACTGGCCGACGTGGAGGTGCGAGCCAATCTCTCGCACGTCATCGCCGGCACGCGGCGGTTGGAAGAGATCGTCCTGGACTTGCCCAGCGGCGTTCAGCTTGTGCCCGGCGCCAACGGACTGGCCAGAATGGCGCACCTGTCGGAGTTCCAGAGGACACAGTTGATCCAGCAGTTGGGCGTCTTGGAAGCGGACAACGACGTGATCATCATCGACACTGCCGCGGGCATCGGTCCCGATGTGCTCCAGTTCGCCACCAGCGCCGACAACGTGCTTGTAGTCACCACGCCGGAGCCGACGGCCATCACCGACGCCTACGCCCTGGCCAAGGTCCTCCACCAAGGCGGATACGCCGGACACATCAGTCTGCTGGTCAATCTTGCCTCCGACCGGCACGAGGCTCGCACCACATATCAGAGAATATCCGGCGTGGCCAGGCAGTTCATAGGCGCGACGCTGTACGACGGCGGATATATGCTGGCCGACCCGAAAGTGCGAGAAGCGGTGCGGCGGAGAGAGCCTTTTGTGTTGGCGTTCCCTCGCTGTCCGGCAAGCCAGTGCTTAGCTGCACTGGCCACCAAACTGTCCAGCGGTGGGCTGGTCATCGGACGCGAAGATAGTTTCTTTAAGCGCGTGGCTAACTGGTTTGCATAAGGGAAGTTACGTTCACCGTGTTGAGGTGTGAGAAAAAACCGTACAAAAGTAGCTTGACAGGATAGTACCCTACGATAATATAGGTAGTTTGAGCGGTCTCCGTAATATGGCTATTATGGGCGGGATGATTAGGCAGACGAGCGTGTGCAAGGACGGAGGGAAGGCTGCGAAAGTGAAAGGATGCCAACGATGAAGGCCAACGAGGGAAAGACAGCCCCGCAGCAGATTGACCAGTGGTGGAAGGCATACAGGAAAACCAAGGATGCCGAATCGCGGAACCGGTTGGTTGAGCACTATCTGCCAATCGTAAAATACACCGCTGACAGGCTTTATGCCAAGCTGCCCGATGAGGTGGACCTGGACGATCTCATTTCCACCGGCATCTTCGGAATGATGGACGCCATCGAGGCGTTCGACCCGAAGCGTGGCGTGAAGTTCGAGACCTATTGTGCGCCGCGCGTCCGCGGGGCCATGCTGGACGAGTTGCGGTCCATGGACTGGGTTCCCCGTCTCGTGCGGAGCCGCGGACACAAGCTCAACGAGGCGATGCGCAACCTGGAGGCCCAACTTGGCCGCAAACCCGAGGACGGGGAGCTGGCCAAGAAACTGCGGATGCCCATGAGGGAGTTTCGCAAGCTTCAACGGGATGCCCACGCGACGGGACTGGTATCGCTGAGCCGCAAGTGGTTCGAAACCGACTCGCGCAAGGACGTCCGCGAGATCGACGTCCTGGAAGACAGGCGGAGCGATGACCCGGTGCGTGTCGCCCAACGGCGCGACATCAAGGAACTCGTCACCCGCGGCCTAAGCCGGGCGGAGCGCCTGATCGTCATCCTCTACTACTTTGAAGAGATGACCATGAAGGAAATCGGCGAGACGCTGGACCTCTCCGAAAGCCGCGTCAGCCAGATGCACTCGGCCATCCTGGGCCGCCTGCGCCACCAACTCGACAAGCGCCAAAAGGAGTTGCAGACCGTCTGACCGCACACGCGGGGGCCGGGACGGCTGGGGGAGGCGCGGCGGCGGGGCGAAGGATTTATACCGGGGGGCTGTCGCAGGGGCGGGGGAATCGGCTATACTCAAACCTCTTACGGGATGGGCGCGCCATGCGCTTCACCAAGATGCACGGTATCGGCAACGACTACGTTTACGTGGATCGCTCCACCGAGGTGGTGATCGACCCGGAGGCCCTTGCGCGGAAGGTCAGCGACCGGCACTTCGGGGTGGGGTCTGACGGGCTGATTCTGATCGGCCCCGGCAAGGACGCCGACGTGTCCATGCGGATCTTCAACGCCGACGGCAGCGAGGCCCAGATGTGCGGCAACGGCATCCGCTGCGTGGCCAAGTATGCCTTCGATCACGGCCTGTCGCGGGCGAATCCCATGCGCGTCGAGACGGCCGCGGGGGTCAAAACCATCGACCTGGCGCTGGACGCCGACGGCAAGGTCGCCGCCGCCACCGTGGACATGGGCGAGCCGGTGCTCTACTCCCAGGCCATCCCCGTCAACCTGCCGCTGGAGCGAGTCGTCGATGAACCGGTCCGCACGTCACGCGGCGATTTCAAGATGACCTGCGTGTCGATGGGCAATCCCCACGCGGTGATCTTCGTGGAAGACGTTGCGGCCGTGGCGTTGGAAGCCATCGGCCCGGAACTGGAGAACCACGCCCTGTTTCCCCAGCGAATCAACGTGCATTTTGTGCAGGTCCGCTGCCGGGAGGAACTGGTCATGCGGACCTGGGAGCGGGGCAGCGGCGTGACGCTGGCCTGCGGGACCGGGGCCTCTGCCGTCTGCGTCGCGGGTGTCCTGACGGACCGTAGCAGCCGGGAGGTGCTCATTCACCTGCCCGGCGGGGACCTCCGCCTCCGCTGGCGCCAGGACAACCAGCACGTCTACATGACCGGCCCGGCGACGGAAGTATTCACCGGCGTGTGGGAAGAATAACCCCCGGGGGGAACAGCTTCACCGTCGGGACGAGGTGAGCACGAGTATCAAACCCCGGAATGCCACCTGCCGTAACGGAACCGGCATAGATCACAGCACCAGCACGCGGAAGTTCTCTTCGGTGAGCGTTTGCGCGGCGCCCAGGCGCGTCAAGCTCAGCGGGATGTCCAGGACCTTGAGCTTGTCGATCGAGTCGGCACTGAGGCCAAAGAGCACGCCGCCGTTGTCGTAAGCCCCGGCCTTGATGGTCACGCTTCCGATTCGGCGGGCGGCGATGTTGCTGTCGGACAGTCCGCCCTCGTCGATGACCACCTTGCCCAGCACGGCGTCGTCCATCTGGCCGATCTGATTGGGCAGTTCCCCTGCCGAACCGCCCAGGGCGGTGAAGGACTTGTGGATGCCCACGTACAGGTTGGAACTGGTCATCTCGCCGGCGCTGAAAGAGCGAAGGCTGCCGCCGGTACGGATCAGGCTGTCGCTGACGGTCCCAGCGACATAGAAAGTGCCAGCCTGACCGGACGCAATGTCCCAGTCCGAACCGGACATGTCGCCCAGGATCCTGACCGATCCGAGCGTGGTGGCCAGGCCCAGGGTCGTTGCCAGCGTCACGTTGGCGGCGAAGTCGCCGGGCAGGCCCATCGCCCGGTCGCCCATGATGGTCATCGTGCCGATTCCGGGCGCCTCGATGGTTGCCTGTCCCACGCTGGCGGCCTTAAGAGTCCTGATCTCGCTGCCGAGACGGATTTCGACACCGTCACCGATAACGTGGGCCTGTAAGGTGCTTCGCTGGCTGAGGTCGCCAACGGCCCAGACGGCAGAGTCGTCCGCAATATCGTTGATCTTCAGGGCCCCGAGCAGGCCCGTGATCTGGATGCCTTTCCCGACCAGGTCCGAACTGGTCGCCGAAATCTGGCCGAGTTGTTCCTGTGCGATGATCTCGCCGATGTCCACCTTGCCGTCGCCGGCTCCGCCGCGCGGCGTCTTGGCCTTGATGGTCAGCGCGCTGCGGGCCGTGGTGTTCTCCAGAAGGACTTGGGAGATCGAGCCTTTCCCGTCGCCGTCGAGATCGTCCAGGATGACCGAAGCCGTCCCGCCGCCGGTCAACCGGACCGTGTACACATCGCCGTCGGCGTCCGTGAACGTGCCGCTATTCTTGTCCAGCCAGTCGATCTCGTCGGCTGCGTAGTAGTCACTGGTGGAAATCTGGACGGACGTGTTGACCAGCGCGCCACGAGAGACCTTGGCCAACTGTTTGAACTTCCCGTCGGACCGAAGCTGCGAGAGCGGGATCTCGGAGATCAGGTTCACCCCGTTGTACAGGGGGATCTGGCTGTCCCCGTAATCAAGCAAGCCGACCACGGGCTTGAGCGGGTCGACCAGCGCCCCGGGGGCGGCCGTCGGCGTCCCGGACACAATGTTGATAGGCCCGTTCCGCTTGCTCGCGGCGTAAAGGAATATGGTCGCGTCAGGGGACAGGACTGGCAGGGTGATGTGTTCGGTGCCGCTGAGAGTATTCAGATGCACCTGCCCGTGGGACGTGCCGATCGTGACGTCATACAGCGTCCCGGCATACGAGATATTGAACGTCTTAAGGAACGTTCCGGTGTCGGGCGCATGCGACGAGACAACGCCCGAACCACCACCCGCGGCACCCAGGACGTCCATCAAATAGGTGTTGTCGTTCTGCGTGGTCTGTCCATCGGTCCACTGCTCGGCCAGGGGCATGTCCGTGTCGCCGAATGTCCAGGCTGGATCGGGCACGACCCCGCCGGGCTGCATCAAGTCGCCAGCGTCCGTGACATGTCGCAGGCCCAGCGTGTGGCCCAGTTCGTGGGCGATCACCGTGGCAAGGTCGTCCATTGCGCTGGGCCCGTACAGTTCGAATTCCTTGGCCAGAACCACACCCAGGCTGTTCTTCTCGACGTTGTTGGCGTCAATCGCGTCTGCGAGCCCAAGCAGGTTGGCCCCAAAGTCGTTCAGCGTCACGTTGGAGGGCAGATACTTGAGAACCTGGAGGATCGGATCCAGGTGCGTCCATGTGTCGCCCGAGCCGCCGATGACAATGGTGGTGTAATCGCCTTCGGCCGGCGGAGTCAGGCCGAACTCGATATCGTAGTCGTCGAACTTGGAATCGACGTCCGCCAGAATGTCGCCGATGACCGTGGCCCGATCCTCATAAACGCGGATGTCTTCGGTGTTAAAGGCCGGCAGGACGGTCTGCGTCCCCCACCCAAAGTGGTCGCCGACGTCCGTCCCTTCGAAATTCAGGTAAACGTACTCGCTGGTCTCGAAGCGCACATTGTCCAGCAGCGCGGCAGAGTCGTATTTGCCGTCGCCGACATCGGCGATGGTGACAACCACGTCCAGGCTGTACGTCAGCGTGGGGATAACGTACACGGCGGTAAGCTTCGGCGTGCGGCCGTCGAAGAAGGTTCCGGTGGCAGGCAACGTGCCGTCGCTCACAATCAGGTCATCGTCAATAGCCATGTCGACAACGTTGGCTCCATTGACGCTGACGGTGAAACTGTCCAGGAAGGTGGACGACCGCCATTCCGCCAGTTCCTCCGTCAGGAACATGAAGTCGAGCTTCAGTTTCTGCTTCCGGTCGCTGGCGGGCACCGACAATGTGAAACTGATGCTGGCGGTGTCACCGTCGACCCCTTCAGCGCCCAGGTCGGTGCCTTGGGAACTGCCCGTGTTGTCCACGGTGTCAATCCAAGCGGCCTGGCCGGTGCTCAACATGAGGAAGTCTTCATCCAGCCCGGTCGGGAACCCCAGCAGTCCCGCGGTCATGTGGAGCGTGCGTGACTGGACCGCCACAGGATCGCCGGTGTAGTTTAGCGAGACGTCAGCAGGGCTGCCGAGCAAGTCCAATGCCTGGACGATCTGGTCCGGCGTGGCCGAGAGCAGTAAACGAGGTTCGAGAACCTCCATCAGGGATGATTCCTGTGGACGCTTGATCTTGGCCATAGCAGTATCTCCTGTACCGCATATACATCGGTTCTTAACAGTGCCTGCTATAGTTCGTAGGGCGGGCACCGCCCGCCGCTTTCGTATATTGGTCGAAACGTCGGGCAGTGCCCGACCCCGCTCGCCGCCGTCAGACCGTATACCGCCGCACGTCAGATATATTCGTTGAGGATATTTTCGAGCATTTCCACGCGGCCGGAGGCGTTGGGGGCGGCGTCGCCTTTCTTGAGCATGTACTGGCGAAGTTGGCGGAAGCCCACCTGGCCTTTTTCGATCTTGGCGCCGATGCCATCGCCCCAGCTTGCGTAGCGGCGGGCGATGAAGTCCCTCAGCACGCCGTCGCGGCGGATGGCGGCGGCGGTCTTCAGGCCGCGGGCGAAGGCGTCCATCCCGCCGATGTGGGCGTGGAAGAGGTCCACCGGCTCGAAGCTCTCGCGGGCGACGTGGGCGTCGAAGTTCAGCCCGCCGGTCTTGAACCCGCCCATGCCCAATATGGTCAGCATGGCGAAGGTCGTGTCGTAAAGGTCGGTGGGGAACTGGTCGGTGTCCCAGCCCAGCAGCAGGTCGCCGCGGTTGGCGTCCACCGAGCCGAGCATGCCCAGCGCGGCGGCGTGCTCCAGCTCGTGGTGAAAGCTGTGGCCGGCCAGCGTGGCGTGGTTGGCCTCGAGGTTGAACTTGAAGTCTTTCTCCAGCCCGTGGACCTGGAGGAAGCCCACCACGCCGGCGACGTCGAAGTCGTACTGGTGCTTGGTGGGTTCTTTGGGCTTCGGCTCGATGTAGAACTGGCCGGCGAAGCCGATTTGCTTCTTGTAGTCCACGGCCAGGCGGAGGAACCGGCCCAGGTGGTCCAGTTCGCGCTTCATATCGGTGTTGAGCAGGCTCTTGTATCCCTCGCGGCCGCCCCAGAAGGTGTAGCCCTGGCCGCCCAGTTCCTTGGCGACCTCCATCGCCTTGGAGACCTGCGCGGCGGCGAAGGCGAAGGCGTCGGCGTTGGGGCTGGTGGCCGCCCCGTGCATGTAACGCGGGTTGCCGAAGAGGTTGGCCGTGCCCCAAAGCTGGCGGATGCCGGTGCGGTTCTGCTCGGCCTTGATGACCTTCACCACCGCGTCGAGGTTCTTGTTGGTGGCCGAGAGGGTCTTGCCCTCCGGGGCCACGTCGCGGTCGTGGAAGCAAAAATACGGCACGCCGAGTTTCTCGAAGAACTCAAAGGCCGCGCGGATGCGGCGGACGGCGTTGGGGATGCTCTCGGACCCGTCGTCCCAGGGCATCAGGCGCGTCGGGCCGCCGAAGGGGTCGGCCCCGCCGTTGCGGAAGGCGTGCCAGAAGGCCACACTGAAGCGGAAATGCTCGGCCATCGTCTTGCCTTCCACACGCTCGGTGGGGTTGTAGTGCTTGAAAGACAATAAATTGCCGCTGTCGGGGCCTTCGTACTTGATCCTGCCGATTCCCGGAAATGCCTCTGCCATGGCCGATCTCCTTAACGTTTTATGCGCGATGTAATATCGCGAAACCGGGCGTTATTGTATCAGCCGGCGGAGGAGGGGCAAGGAAACGATGGAGGAGCTATCCGGGCGGTTAGGGCGTATATTTTCCGGCAATTTCGTTTCCTAGCTCCAGGAGCGTATGCAAATAGCCCCGTCCGTAGCGCAGCGGAGGGCGGGGTTGGCGGATGTCAGGAGTTGGGGAGTCCCTTAGGGACGATTGAGGTGTGCGATTCTATCTGGACAAGACATGGGATCGATGTCGGTTTCAGTCGCCCGCAAGGGGCTCTGAATCGGTTGGCCCGCATACCCCGCCCTTGCTTCGCCGCGGGCGGGGCTACTATCAGACGCCCTGCGGGCTGGCAGCAACAACAAAACCTTACGACATGCCGGCAAGTATCTCCGTGCCCATTCGGGCGGATTGGCGCCATTGTGGAACTTGACGAGACATTTACCGGCGAGATCGGCGGCGCAACAGGGCCAGCCCGCCCATGGACAGAAGGGAAAGTATGGCCGGTTCGGGCACCTCGGAGGCGACACGGAACCCGACGTCGAAGTCCTCGCCGAGCGAGTCGAGGTAGTTGGAGAACCGGACAAAGGATGCGAGGTCGTAGTAACCGCCGGGGTCGTACGACCCGCCACGCAGCCCGCGATCGGAAGCGGTCCCGTAGTCTCCGCTCCAATACGGGCTTTCCATCCATTCCCAGAGGTTGCCCATCATGTCATAGGTGCCGTTGAGTTCCTGACTGCCGCTGCCGACAGCCCAGGGGCCAAAGGGATTGGTGATTATCGGCAGCGGCGGTGTGGCATAGTGGGTTGTATAGTAGTTCCAGCCCGTGCCGAATGTGCCCTCGCCCTGGGTCAGACTCTCGCCCGCCTTCGTCGCGTAGGTCTGGAGACTAATGCCGTTCCAGTAGGCCGCCTTAACCCATTCATTCTCCGTCGGTAGGTAATACTTCGCATCCTTGTGGCGGTAGAGATTCGTCCCGTTGTCGGCCTCGGCAGTACTCCAGGTGGCCAGCGTATAGTCGCCCGTGCCCTGCGTGCCGGTGAACTTGTACGCCGCCTGGTGGCCCGTGCTGGTGTTCAGCCAGTTGACGAACTGCGCCGCTTCGTACCAACTCACGTTGTTGGTCGGAACGTTCGTGCCCGTCCAGAAGGGGTTCTGATCATAGGCATTCGATGGAACGCCCGTCACAGGGACGACCAGAATGGTCTTGAACTTGTCCCACTGGTCGTTGGTGACCTCATAGGTACCCATGCGGTAGGCGTTGTTGACTCCCGTAAAGGTAAACCCGTACCCTGCGGGAATCCCGCTGGTGGGGTTGGTAGCGCCCGAGATCGTCACGAATTTGATCGTGAACTGATTCGTGCCCGTGCCGAAGGTGTCGGCCATTACCAACCCGCCCGTCAATAGAACCGCCCCGCAGAGCATCGCTGTCGTCAACGCCCCGGCCTTCATGTTCATGGCGTACTCCCCAAGTCTGTGAGACATTTTTTTCCCCGGCATGCCCTTGTTAATCCAAGGCCCGCTGACTACCCCGGGGTCCAACCACCATACACGGGCATCCCACCGTGTGGGTGCCCGCATCACTGAACCCGGTCAACGTGTATTCGTGTGACGATGCCTCGGCCTCGCCAGGGTGAGAACTGCCCCCACAACCAACAGCGACAGCGTGGCCGGTTCGGGGATCTGGCTGAAGGTCTGGTAGAACTCGCTGACATGGGCGGTGGCCCCGACGGCAGTGCTGCCGTTGACGATGACGTCCTTGACCACCCAGATGTCCTTGTAGTCGCTGGGGAATTCCTTGTGGTCCACCGCCTTGTAGTTGGTGTCGTTGACGTAGTAGACGTACTTGTTGGCCACGGGGGAGCTGAAGACCTTGGTGGGGTCGGCGGCGTAGACGTTTTCGCTGATGGAGGCCATTCCGCCCTTGTCGGCGCCGAAGGCGGCCACGGCCAGGGTGTTGTCGCAGATAAGCCAGGGGTCATCGGCGGTGACACGGAACCCGATGGTCGTGTCGGCCAGGTCGCCGGTGGAGGCCGACCAGGGGCCGTTGAACCTCATGCCGTATTCCCCGCTGATCTGCACGCCGGTGACGCTGATGCCCCCGGCCTGTGGGGCGATACCGTTGCCTTGGGTGGTGGTGGTCACCCGCCACTCGGTGAAGGTCTTGTCACCGATCTTGATGCCCCCGGCATCGATGATCTGCTGGACCGTGTACGAGGTCGCCCCGTCGATCGGTGCGACAATGATGGCGGCCGAAGCAACTGAGCAGAAAACGAGCAGTGCTGCGCTAAGCGCAAACTTTCCAACGGGCATGACCGTCTCCTCCTGGGGCCTCTGAGGCCCGGATACGTCCTTGAGCGCAGCGGGGAGAGCCGGAAGACCCAGGCGCGAAGACAAACAACGAGCCGAACCCGTGCCTGGGTAAGTTAGAGCTTCTTTACTCTCCTGTTACGCCCACTTCAGCGGAGCCTGAGCCGTACGAACGGCCCCGCTTTGCTACCTCCGCGTCCTTGAGCGAGGACGCAGGCATCTCGACGTTCTCCTCAGAACATCGAGCATAGGCGATCTTACTGACCGCTCTTGAGCATGTTATCGGTCATTGCTCCATATGTCAAGAAGATAAGAGCCTTTTTTGGCGGATTTCGTAGGACGAGGCGAGGCGATTTGGGTTGACCGGCAGAGGCCGTGCCGATAGGGTGTCTGGCGGCCTATGAAGAAGTGCCCCCTCGCGAAGTGCGCTACCACGCATACGTTTCTGTAAGATATGCAATATTCGTAAGATATGGAAGGACCTGCGGATGCCTCCCCAGCCGATCGTTGACCTTTCGGCCATTTCAATGGACAGAACCTTGGTGGACCGCGACGGGATATACAAGGTCAATCCCCACCGCTTTGAATTCCAGCAGTTGGACGGGATTCTTGCCCTGGACCGCCAGATTGGGATGCTGGTGGGGTATCGCGACGTGCGGGCTGATGAGTTTTGGGTTCGCGGCCACATCCCCGGAAGGCCTATTTTTCCGGGCGTGCTGATGATTGAGACGGCCGCCCAGTTGGTCAGCTACTACGTGATGAGCGACCCAGCCAGTCGGCCTGGAGGTTTTCTGGGTTTCGGTGGAGTGGACGGCGTGAAGTTCCGTTCCTCGGTGGTGCCCGGGCAGCGGATCATCATGGCCGGGAGGATGGTGGACATGCGCCCGCGGAAGATCACCGGCGCCACGCAGGCGTTCGTGGACGGTCAGATGGTCTATGAGGGCGTCATTACGGGCATGTGGATTTAGAGCACCCAACAAAATGAGGCTGCCGTCGGCTTGCTTGCGACCCACCCGGCTGCGTCAGGCTGCATCGACAGCCCTTGAGGGCTGCCTGTTTCGCCTTCCTTGCCGGCCGGGCCGCCGCGGCGCCTTGGGGCGACGCCTCATTTTGTTGGGCACTCTTAACTTCCCGCCCGCGGTCCAAGCGGACGGGTGAGCGGCGCGGCGCAGGGGTACATGAGACGTCTCGTGCAGAACATCCTTGTGCGGCTTCCCCGGCGCCGCCGGCTGTGGCGGTACGTCTCCCCGCGGCGGCGCGGCGCGGGACTTTTGCTGGTCGCCTTGCTGATGGTGCTGGCGTGGGGATACTGGGGCCTGACAAACGACGATCGCGTCCGCCGTCACGCACGCAACTATCTGTACCAACTTTGCGGCGGCAGGGTGGAGATCGGCGGGGGGCACTTTAGTCTCCTGGGCGGCATCGAACTGAGTGACGTGCGGATTTACGTCCCTGGCGCGGTCTCGGGCGAACCCTTCCTGCGAGCCAAGAAGGTGATCCTGCGACACGGTCCGTGGCGGCTGTTCGTCACCGGCGCGATTCAGCCGACGGAGGTGATCTGTCTTGAGCCTACTGTCACCTTGGAACATGACATCCAGGCGGACCGCTACAATTTTCAGGCCTTCTTCAGGGGGCCTGGCAGAGGCCCGCGATGGGGTGGGACCGCACCGCAGTTTGCATTGCCTCCGATACACGTCCGCCAGGGGCTTTTGCGCTGGGTGGACGTGGACGGTAAGATGCGGATGCCTTTCGACCCCCTGCCGGTCACGGTGTCGATGATTCCCAAGGGCAACACGGAATACCTGGTAACCTTTGAGGAACAAGGGCACGGGCAGGAGGCCGTTATTCGCGGCAGGTTCGCCCTCAGCGTGCAAACGGGGACGGCCCGCATCCTTTACGGCACGGCGCCGATACCCAACCTCGACAAGGCGATGCCTGGCAAGTACCGGCAGTGGCGCCAGCGATACGGCGTCGCCGGGGAAGTCCGGCTCAAGGGCGGCCAGGATGCTGCTGCCGCTGCCGGCGAGATGGAATGCGAATTGGTGGGGGTGTCGCTGAGGCTTCCGCCGGAGGAAGGGGGCCTGGACTTGGTGGGCGTGGATGGGACGGTCCGGTTTGCCCAGACCGGCATGGTGCTGGAAAACGTCCGCGGGCAGGCGCGGCAGGCAGGCGAGGCAAGGTTCGAGTTATCAGGCTGCTACGAGGGGTACGACCCCAATAGTCCCTTTGAACTCCATCTGCGGGCGTGGTCTGTGACGGTTCCGTCATACCGTGCGGTGGCGGGAGAGTTGGGGCGGCTGCTTAGGGACTTTGAGGACTCCTTTGAAATCTCCGGCCCGATGAACCTGACAGCCGAGATCAGCCGCCCGCCCGACGGCAAGGCGACCTTCCGGGTGCAGTTGGAACCTATGGGGATGTCCCTGTGCTATAAGTCCGTGCCGTATCGCCTGGAGGACCTGCGCGGGCAGATCGTCGTC